>Ga0209056_10001308_pt1 | contig 27308 bp, 26 predicted proteins | sample GraSoiAngelo_114_FD_185876 | JGI IMG/M metagenome (GOLD analysis project Ga0209056, IMG submission 185876) | Grasslands soil microbial communities from the Angelo Coastal Reserve, California, USA - 14_0903_13_40cm (SPAdes) (version 2) | ecosystem: Environmental > Terrestrial > Soil > Grasslands... | reverse complement strand
GGCCTGGCGGAACAACACGCCGGCAAACGTGCGCCGGTGGATGGGGCACGCGCCCCAGCGATCGAGCGCCGCCAGGTGCTCGGCGGTCGCGTAGCCCTTGTGACGGGCGAAGCCGTACTCGGGAAACCGCGCGTCGGCGTCCATCATGAGTCGATCGCGCGTGACCTTGGCGACGATGGACGCGGCCGCGACGGTGGCGCAGCGGGCGTCGCCGTCGACGAGGTTCCGCTGCGGGCAGGGAAGGTTGCTCAGCGCGACGAAGTCGGTGATGACCAGGTCCGGGGCCACGCAGAGCCGCGTGAGCGCCTCGGCCATCGCGAGCCGCGTGGATTGTAAGATGTTGATGCGGTCGATGGTCTCGTGGTCGACGATCCCGACGCCCACCGCGACGGCGTGCTCGCCGATCACCTGGAACAGCTCGTCGCGCCGCTCGGGCGTGAGGATCTTGGAGTCCGCGAGCCCCTTGATGCGCCGGTCCGGCGCGATGATCACGGCCGCGGCGACCACGGGCCCCGCCAGCGGCCCACGCCCCGCCTCGTCGACACCGGCGATCCGCCGGCGGCGGGGGCTCACGGTTCGGTGGCGTCCGGGGCGGTGGTGGTGGGGACCAGCGGCATGCGCTTCTCCTTGAGCCGCGCGGCCTTGCCGGCCAGCCCACGGAGATAGTAGAGCTTCGAGCGCCGCACGCGGCCGCGCCGGGCGACTTCCACCCGCTCGATGCGCGGCGAGTGCAGGGGGAACGTGCGCTCGACGCCGACGCCGTACGAGATGCGCCGGACGGTGAACGAGGCGCGGGCACCTTCGCCGCGCCGCCGGATCACGATGCCCTCGAAGAGCTGCGTCCGCTCCTTCTCGCCCTCGATCACCTTGACGTGCACGCGCACCGTGTCGCCGGGCGTGAACCCGGCCCGGTCCTTCTTGAGCTGCGCGGCTTCGACCAACCCAATCGCGTCCATCACCACAGTCCCTTTCTGTCTTCCATACGCTGCCGTCCGTACGCTGTCTACGTCTCCTCGAGCTGCTCCGGCGTCTCGCCGCGCTCGAACCGCTCCACCATCTTCCGCTCCTCGGGCGTCAGGCGCGCCGTCGCTAACAAATCCCGGCGCTCGCGCCACGTGAGCCAGATGGCCTGCACGCGGCGCCAGCGCGCGATCCGCGCGTGGTCGCCCGAGAGCAACACCGCCGGCACGCGCGCGTCCCGGTACTCCTCGGGGCGCGTGTACTGCGGCGGCTCCAGCAGCCCGTCCGCGAACGACTCGCGCTCCGCGGCGCCCTCGGCGCCCAGCACGCCGGGCAGCAGCCGCGTCACCGCGTCCGTCACCACCAGCGCCGGCAGCTCGCCGCCGGTCACGACGTAGTCGCCGATCGAGATCGCGTCGTCGGCCAGCCGCTCGTTCACGCGCGCGTCGACGCCCTCGTATCGCCCGGCCAGGAGGATCAGGTGCGACGCAACCGCCAGCTCGCCCGCCACCTTGTGGGTGAACGTCCGGCCCCGCGGATCCATCAGCACCACGCGCGCGCCCGGCGTGCGCAGCGCCTCCACCGCGGCGAAGAGTGGCTCGGGCTTGAGGACCATGCCGCCGCCACCGCCGAACTGATAGTCGTCGGTGACGCGGTGCCGGCCCCCCGCGTAGTCTCGGAGATTGACCACCCGGATGTCAACGAGTCCGCGCGCCCGCGCGCGCCCGAGCATCGACTCGGCCAGCGCCGGCTCCACCATCCCCGGGAACAGCGTGACGATGTCGATGCGCATCCGCCGGCGTCCCTACAGCTCGAGCAGCCCGTCGGGCGGCCGGATCACCACGCGCCGCGCCGCGATGTCCACCTCGAGCACGATCTCTGCCACTGCCGGGATCAGCCGCTCGCGCACGCCGTCGGTCACCACCCACAGATCCTGAGCGGGCGACTGCTCGACCCGCGCGACCTGCCCGACCTCGCGCCCGTCGTCGGTGAGGACGCGGCACCCCTCGAGCTGCCACGGATAGAAGCTGCCGGGCGGCAACGGCAACGCCTCGGCCTCGGGCAGGGCCAGGAAACGTCCGACCAGCGCCCCGGCCGCTTCGACCGTCTCGCAGCCCGCCAGCGTCACGAGGACCGCGGCCCCCTGCCGGCGCGCCCCGGTGATCCGCCGCCGCTCGCGCGTGTCGCGCGCCCGGTCCCAGAGCACGCAGTCGGTGATGTTCTCGAACCGCTCGGGGTGATCCGTCAGCGGCGTCACACGCACCTCGCCGCGCAGCCCGTGGGGCCGCGCGATCTCGCCGATGACCACGAGCGCGCCGTCGCGCCCGACGTTCGGCGAGGTCACCGCCCGATCCTTACTTCGATTCGAGCGGCTTCGGTTCGGGCGCGTTCTTGATGAGCTGGCGCACCGTGTTCGACGGCTGCGCGCCCTTCTTGATCCACGCCTCGACCTTCGCCCGATCGATCTTCACGGTCGGTGGCTCGGTCAGCGGGCTGTAGTGACCGAGCACCTCGATGAAGCGCCCGTCGCGCGGTGCGCGCGAGTCCGCCACCACCACCCGGTAGGCCGGCCGCTTCGTCGTTCCCATCCGTCTCAGCCGAATCGTCACTGCCACGTTCTCACCCCCTCGGCATCGGGAATCCCGGCAGGTTCTTCATGCGGGGAAGCTTCCCTTCCATGCCCTTGAGCTGTTTCATCATCTTTCGGAGCTGCGCGAACTGCTTGAGCAACCGGTTCACGTCCTGCACGTTCGTGCCGCTGCCGCGCGCGATGCGCTGGCGGCGGCTGCCGTTGATCACCTCGGGATTGTGCCGCTCGCCCGGCGTCATCGAGCTGATGATCGCGTCGAAGCGGTCCAGGTCCGCCGATTCACCTTCCAGGTCCTTGGGTGCGCCCTTCAGCATCTTCCCGAGGGGAAGCATGCCAAGGATCTGGTCGAGCGGTCCCAACTGGCGGACCTGCTTGAGCTGATCGCGGAAGTCCTCCAGCGTGAACGCGTCCTCGCGAAGCTTCCGGGCCAGCGCTTCCGCCTTCGCCTGATCGACGGTCTCCTGCGCCTTCTCCACGAGCGACAGGACGTCGCCCATCCCGAGGATGCGCGAGGCCAGGCGGTCGGGATGGAACGGCTCGAGCGCGTCGGTCTTTTCGCCCACGCCGACGAAGGCGATGGGGCGCCCGGTCACGTGCCGGACGGAGAGCGCGGCGCCGCCGCGCGAGTCGCCGTCGAGCTTCGTGAGCACGACCGCGTCGATGCCGACCGCCTGGTTGAAGCGATCGGCGACCGTGACGGCGTCCTGGCCGGTCATCGCGTCCACGACGAGCAGCACGTGGTGTGGCGCCACCTCCGTGCGGATCGCCTTCAGCTCCGCCAACAAGATTTCGTCGACGTGCAGGCGCCCGGCCGTGTCGAGGATCAGGGGCGTCAGCCCGCGCGCCGCCGCTTCCTCACGCGCCGCGCGACAGATCTCGAGTGGCGTCTGCCCGGGCGCGCCGGTCACCGGGATCGACAGCTGGGCGCCGAGCGTTCGGAGCTGCTCCATCGCGGCCGGCCGCTGCGTGTCGGCCGCCGCGAGCAGCGGATGCTGTCCCTGCTTCGTGTAGTGGCGCGCCAGCTTCGCGGCGGTGGTGGTCTTGCCCGAGCCCTGGAGGCCGATCAGCATGATGACCGTCGGCGGGTGCGACGCCATCGCGAGCCGGTGTCCGCTGCCGCCGAGCAGCTCGACCAGCTCGCCGTGGACGACCTTCACCACCTGCTGCGCCGGCGTGAGCGAGGCGAGGACGTCCTGACCGACCGCCCGTTCTTTCACGCGGTCGATGAAGGCGCGGACCACCTTGAAGTTGACGTCCGCCTCCAGGAGCGCCACGCGGATTTCGCGGAGCGCCTCCTGGATGTTCTCCTCCGACAGTCGGCCGCGGCCGCCGAGCTTGTCGAAGATGGCTTGCAGTCTGGTACCAAGAGAGTCGAGCATGGGAAGACCCAACTCTACGGAACTACGCGCAGAATTTCAACAACTCATGCAGGTCCTGTATACTTTCTGGTTTGAGAGACCCGATGGTCATCAAGATGGTCGCCGTCGCGGTTGTGGCGCTGGCGCTGGAGCTCATCGGCGCCGTGCCGGTCCGCGCTCAGGCGGGCAATCCCGCCAATCCCGCCGACGCGATCAACAATCCCCATCCCGCGATGCCGTGGGCGCCCGGGCGGAGAGTCGACTACGGGCAGGCGATCCGCTACATCGAGGTGCCGGCCCAGTACCTGGTCATCATGGTGCCGGTCCGGCTGCCCGACGGCGTGCCGCCGCGAAGCGAGCCGCAGGTGCAGACGATCCCCGGTTATTACATCACCGAGACGACCACCGGCTACTGGTACCCGGAGCGCTGGACGATCCAGCAGCTCAACATCGGCGGCTTTCAGTGGGCGAGGCTCCCTCAGGAGTTCTTTAGGAAGTAGGCGACGTCCGCGCCCGTCGCTCAGTACGCGGGCGGCGCGTAGATCGTGACGAAGAAGAGCGGCTGCGCGCCTGGGTTCCTCACGTGGTGGCGCGTGCCCGCCGGAATCATCACGAGCGCGCCGGCCGCGGCGCGACGCTCCTGGTCGCCGATCCGAACCAGCGCCTCGCCTTCGACCACGTAGATGACCTGATCGCCGGCGTGCTCTTCCTCGGGGCCGGCGTCCTCGCCTGGGGCGATCGTCATGACCGCCGTCTGGCTGCGGGAGGTTTGCTGGAGCACGCGGAAGAAGCGCCCGCGGTGGGCGAGCGCGTCGACGACGTCCATCTCGCTACGAGGCCGTCGCGGCGGAGCGGAGCGCCCTCACCGCGGCGGCGGGATCGGCCGCGCCGAAGACCGCCGAACCTGCCACGAGCGTCGTGGCGCCGTCCTCCGCGAGAGACTTGGCGAGGTCCACCTTCACGCCGCCGTCGACCGACACGTCCACCGGCCGCGCGCCCAGGAGCTTCCTGATTTCGCGGATCTTCCGATGGGCCGTCGGGATGAACGACTGGCCGCCGAACCCCGGGTTCACCGACATCACCAGCACGAGGTCGAGGTCGTCGAGCACGAACTCGAGGGCCGAGGGCGGCGTGGATGGATTCAGCGCGACGCCGGCCCTGGCGCCGAGCTCGCGGATCTGCGCGAGCGTCCGCTGCAGGTGTGGGCACGCCTCGGCGTGCACGGTGACCATGTCGGCGCCGGCCGCGATGAACTCGGGGATGTAGCGCTCGGGCTCCACGATCATCAGGTGCACGTCGAGGGGCAGGCGCGTGCGCTTGCGGATCGCCCCGACGACGACGGGACCGATCGTGATGTTGGGCACGAAGCGGCCGTCCATCACGTCGACGTGGAGCTGGTCGGCGCCGCCCGCCTCGACGCGCGCGATGTCGGTGCCGAGGGCGGCGAAGTCGGCCGACAGGATCGAGGGCGCGATTTTGACCACGGTGTTGTTATACCGCGAAGCTACGTGCGGCGGAAGCGGACCGCGGTGAACCCGTCGCTGCCGTGGCGATGAGGGAGACACCGCAACGCGCCGTCGGCGTCCAGCGGCAGCGGAAACGTCTCGGGCGGATCGAGCGTAAACCCCGGACGACCGGCGAGGAAGGCTCGCACGACGTCGTCGTTCTCCTCGGGCTCGAGCGAGCACGTCGCGTAGACGAGCCGGCCGCCGGGCTTCACCATCGTCGCGGCCGCGCCCAGGATCTCGGACTGTTGCCGGCTCACGGCTACCAGATCCTCGGGTTGCCGCCGCCACTTCACCTCGGGGTTGCGCCGAAGCACGCCCAGGTTCGAGCACGGCGCGTCGACGAGGACACCGTCGCAGGTACCGCCGAATTCGCCGGCGAGCGCTTCCACCCGGCCGGGGCGCGCGTCGATGATCGTGAGACCGAGGCGCGCGGCGGCCTCGCCGATCCGCGCCAGTCGCGCCGGCTGCGGGTCGAACGCGACGACGCGGCCGCGGTCGTCCATGAGCTGGGCGAGATGCGTGGTCTTGGTGCCGGGGGCGGCGCAGACGTCGGCGATCGTGCTGCCGGGCTCGGGCGCCAACAGGCGCGCGATCAGCATCGACGCCTCGTCCTGCACGGCGAAGCTACCGTCGGCGAACGCACGCCAGTCGCCGGGCGCCCCGCCGGGACTGACCACGAGCCCTTCCGGCGCCAGGCTCGTGGGTTGGCAGGCGAGCCCCTCCTCGAATAGGAGCCGCTGGCCGAGCGCCTGGCGAGTCGTCCGGCGGGTGTTCGTGCGAAGCGTGAGCGGCGGACGCTCGTTGAGCGCCCGCATCAGCGCTTCGGCCTCGTCGTGGCCATAGCGCTTCACCCACCGCTCGACGAGCCAGGTCGGGAACGAGCAGCGCGTTCCCAGGGCGTCGAGACGGTCTCCCGGCGGCGCCGGCTCGCGCTCGCTGACGCCTCGGTTCGCGAACGATCGGAGGACCGCGTTGACGAATGCCTTCACGCCCGGCGTGTGCGGCGCCAGCGTGACCGCGTCGTTGACGACGGCGAACGCGGGCACGCGCTCCAGGAAGGCGATCTGGTAGGCGGCCGTTCGCAAGATCACCCGGACCCGGAGGTCGAGCGCGTCGAGGCCCCGCCGTGAGTGGGGCGCCAGAATCCAATCGAGATAGCGCTGCCAGCGGAGCGTTCCAAACACGAGCTCCGTCGCCAGTGCCGCGTCGCGGGACGACGGCCCGCGCGCCCGCAGCTCGGCCTCCAGCGCGAGGTCGGCGAAGCTCGCATCCGCCTCCACACGCTCGAGCACTCTCACGGCGACCTCGCGGGCCGGCGACGGACCCGAGCTCGCCCCGGGGGCCGGTCGTCGCCTCGGCGGCGTCATGGGGCGGCCTCGGGGGCATCCGGCTTCGCGAACACGGCGCCGGGCCCGAGGCGCGCGCCGCGCAGATACTCGGCCCAGTCCATCGCGCGCCGGTTCTCCGGCTGGACCTGGCTGGGAACGAGCCACCCGTCCGCGGTCGCGATCGCGAGCTCGTCGCCGTCGGGACGCGGGCGTATCACCGTGCCTGGTGGATCCGTGGGGCCCGCGCCGGCCGCCGTCGCGCGCCAGATCGTGAGCGCGCCCGCGCGACTCTTCGTGAGGGCGCCCGGCCACGGGTTGCATCCGCGGACGACGTTGACCAGCTCGCGCGCCGGGCGCTGCCAGTCGAGGTAGCCGTCGGTGCGCCTGAGCCGCGGCGCGAGCGTCGCGCCCTCTGGGGGCTGGGGCTCGGGCGTCAGCTCGTCGAGCCGCGCGAGCGTCTCGACGATCACGTCGGCGCCGAGCGCGGCCAGCCGACCCGCCAGCGCGCCGGCGGTCTCCTCGGGGTCGATCCCGACGGACTCCGACAGGAGCATCGGCCCGGTGTCCATGCCCTCGTCCATCTGGAACGTCGTGATGCCGGTCACGGTCTCGCCCCGCATGATCGCCCACTGGATCGGCGCCGCGCCGCGATAGCGCGGCAGCAGCGACGCATGCACGTTGATCGAGCCGCGTCGGGGCGCGTCGAGCACGGCCCGCGGCAGGATCTGGCCGAACGCCACGACGACCGCCACGTCGGCGCCGAGCGCGCGCAGACGCTCGGGCCATTCGGCGTCGCGCACGCGCGCGGGCTGCACGATCGGAAGACCGTGGGCGAGTGCCCGCGTCTTCACCGGCGGCGGGGTCAGTCGTTGCCCGCGGTGCGCCGGCCGGTCGGGCTGGGTGACGACGGCGACGACGTCGTGCTGGGCCAGCAGCGCCTCGAGCGTCGGCAACGCGAACTCGGGCGTGCCGTAGAAGAGGACTTTAGAGCGCGAAGGCGTGGCGGGAGGCGTCCTCGCGGAGACCTTCCTTCTTGATCTTCCGCTTGATGCGATCGCGCGTCATCGGGTCGACGCGGTCGATGAAGAGGACGCCGTCGAGGTGATCGATCTCGTGCTGCAGGACGCGGGCCCGGAGGCCGCGCGCGGTGATGGCCACGGGCTGGCCGTCCACGTCGCGCGCCTCGACCTTCACCCACGCGGCGCGGGCGACCGGCGCGAACACGCCCGGGATCGACAGGCATCCTTCCTCAGCCGTGACTTCGCCACCCTGCTCGATGATCGCGGGGTTGAGGAGCGCCTGGACGTCGCGCCCGTCCTCGTCGGCGAGCACGATGAGCCGGAGCGAGATGCCCACCTGGGGCGCGGCGAGGCCGATGCCGACCTCGTCGTACATGGTGTCGGTCATGTTCACGATCATCGTCCGGACCTCGGGCGTGACCTCGTCCACTGGCCGCGCGCGGCGGCGTAGCCCGGGATCACCATATTTCCGGACGCTCAGAATTGCCATTCGACCGGATCCACCTCCACTTCAATGATACCGCGGCTCCCCGCGCGAGGCGTGGTGAACTCCCGCAGCGCCTCGTCGAGCCGGCGCGGCAGATCGGCGTCGCCCTTCGCGACGACGCGCTGCGCGCGCCCTCCGCGGTCGGCCGCGGGCGGATAGACCGTGAGCCCGCTGCGCGCGCGGAGCGCGGCGGCGACGGCCTCGCCGAGCCGGCGCGTCTCGTCGGCGTGCGCCGCGCGCGCGGTGACGACGGCCAGCCGGCGGAAGGGCGGATAGCCGAGCTCCGCGCGGAACTTCAGCTCGTGCTGGTAGAACGCGTGGAGGTCCTGGCGCGTCACCGCCTCGAACGCGTAGTGCTCGGGATTCTGCGACTGGATCAGCAGCGCGCCGTCGCCGGCCACCCGCTCGGCGGCCGCCCACGCGAACGCCAGCGCGCGCTCGCCGGCGCGGAAGTCCGGCGCGCGTAGGAGCTGATCCGGGGCCACGAACGCCGCCAGCCCGAGCGCCGCCGGCCCGAAGAGGCGCAGTGCCCCGCGTGTGCCGATGACCACGTCCGCGGCGGCCGCCGCCGCCCGCTGCGCCTCGGCGCGGGCGCCGCGCGCGGCGTCGGGCTCCCAGCGCGCGATGCGCGCATCGGGAAACCGTCGGCGCACCGCGTGCTCCACGCGCTCCGCACCCCAGCCGAACGGGGAGAGCCGGCGTCCGTGACACACGGCGCAGGTCTCGGGCAGCGGCTGCGAGGTCGCGCAGAGCCGGCACACGAGGCGCGCGGCGGCGCGCGTATAGGCGAAGGCGATCGCGCACTCGGCGCAGCGGACGACCGTGCCGCACTCGTCGCAGGCGAGCGACGAGGTGAGCCGGCTCACCGCGAGGAAGACGCGCCGTCGCGCCGCCAGCGTCTCGCGGATGGCGCGCGCGAGCGGCGGAGTCAGCGGCTCGCGACGGAGGATCCTGCGCGTGTCGGCCACGCTCACCGCCGGCCACGGGCCCCGCGGGGGCGCGGTCATGTCCACCAGCCCCGACTCGACGCGCCGCCACGCCTCCACGCTGGGCGTGGCCGACGTGAGCAGGAGCGTCAGCCGCTCGCGCGCGGCGCGCTCGAAGGCGACGTCGCGCGAGTGGATCCGCGGCGGGCCCGGCGGCTTGTGGGCCGCCTCGTGCTCGTCGATCAGGACCAGGGTCGCGGGCGCGACGAGCGGCGCCAGCAGGGCCGAGCGCGTGCCGGCCGCCAGGCGCGCCGACCCGTCGCGCAGCGCGTCCCACGCGGCGACCCGCTCCGCGTCCGGCACGCCCGAGTCGAGCCGCACCGCGTGGCCGAGCCTGGCGAGGCGCTGCGCCCAGCGCGCGGCCGTCTCGATGTCCGCCGCGATCACCAGCACCGCCCCCGGCGCCGCCTCGATGCGCTCGAGCGCGCGCTTCTCGCGCCCGGCGCCGACCAGCAGCTCGGGCCGGCCTCCCGGACTCGCGCTGACGTCGGACGCGGTCCGCGTGGCGGCGTCCGCGGCCCGTCGCGGGGCAGCGTCCGGTGTCCGCGTCGTGGTGGGCGGCGGCAGGAGCGCGGCGCAGGTCGAGCCCACGGATGAGAGGCTCTGAGCGGCGATCCAGTGGACGAGGTCGAGGTGGGACGGCGAGAGCACGGGCTCGGCATCCACGACGCGGTCGAGCGTTTTCAGCCGCGCGTCGGCTCCGTCCCGGAGCGCCACGATCATGCCGACGCGCGAAGCGCCGCGCAGCGGGGCGACCACCCGCTGGCCGGGCGCCAGCGTCCAGCCGTCGGGCACGCGATACGCGAACGAATGGGCGAGGGGAACGTCGAAGGCGACGTCCGCGATTGTCGTCATTTATCGGAGCTTGAGGCCGGCGCTACCGAGGGTGGCCTGAGAGAGGCGCGAGCCGGCTCCGCACGCCCGCACCGCCTGAGAGAGGCGCGAGCCGGCTCCGCACGCCCGCACCGCCTGAGAGAGGCGCGAGCCGGCTCCGTCCGCGCGGTCAGCCCGGGCCGCTTAGGCTGGGTCGTCATCGCGTCTTGCGGCGGTCGTACTCCCGTCGGGCGAGCTGGAGGTCTTCCCAGGCCATACGCTTGTACTCGTCGCCGGGGTTGCGCAAGAGGAACGCGGGATGAAACGTGGGGATCAGCACGGCGGCGCCGTACGGGTGCACGCGCCCGCGCAGCTTCCCGATCGGCTCGCGCGTGCCGAGCAAGCTCTGGGTCGCGACGCTCCCGAGCGCCAGCACGACCTTGGGCTGCAGCACCGCGAGCTGCGCCGCCAGGAAGGGCGCGCAGGCGGCGAGCTCGTCTCCTTCCGGATTGCGATTGGAGGGCGGCCTGCACTTCACGGCGTTGGTGATGTAGACCTCGTCGCGGGACAGCTCGACTTTGCGCGCCTCGAGCATCTTGGTGAGGAGCTGCCCCGCGCGCCCGACGAACGGCAGGCCCTGCGCGTCCTCGTCGGCGCCGGGGCCCTCGCCGATCACGACCAGCTCGGCGCGCGGGTTGCCCGAGCCGAAGACGATCGTGGAGCGTCCCTCGCAGAGCTTGCACTTGCGACAGCCCTGGAGCGCCGCCTCCTGGGCCCGGAGCGCCTCGGCGGGCCCCAGTAGATAGTCACCTTTCAGGGCAAGCTCGGTGAAGCCGAGGTCGCGGTGGTGGCGCAAGGTCTCGCCCAGCGCGCCGAGTGCGTCGGCGAGCGTCGCGCGCGGATCGCCCGTCGTCATGCGGGTCAGGCGGGCGTCTTGCGGGTGGCGGCGCCGGCGCGCAGGGCGAGGACGTGCGAGAGGATCGCGTCGGCGACCGCCGACTTCGCCATCCGCGGCAGCGCGCGCGCGCCGCCCCAGCGGTCGAGCAGGAGCACTTCGTTGTCGTCGGCGTCGAAGCCGATGCCCCGCTGGCTCACGTCGTTCGCCACCAGCAGGTCGATGCCCTTGCTCTCGAGCTTGGCGCGCGCGTTCGCCGCCACGTCGTTCGTCTCGGCGGCGAAGCCGACGACGAACGCGCGGGTCCGCCGCGCCGCCACCTCCGCGAGGATGTCGGGGTTCGGCGTCAGCTCGAGCGTCACATCGTGCTTGCCCTTGATCTTCACGGTCGCCGGCTGCTTGATGCGGTAGTCGGCGACCGCTGCCGCCTTGACGACGATCGTGGCCCGGTCGAGGTGGTGGAGCACCGCCTCGCGCATCTCCTCGGCGGTCTGCACCGGCACGAACACCGCCCCGGCCGGCGGCGTCAGCGCGGTCGGCCCGGAGATCAGCGTGACGGCCGCCCCGCGCCGCAGCGCGGCCGCCGCGAGCCCGTAGCCCATCTTGCCGGACGAGCGATTCGAGATGTACCGCACCGGATCGATCGGCTCGCGTGTCGGCCCGGCCGTCACGATGAGCCGGTCGCCGGCGAGGTCACGCACCGTCACCAGCGCGCGCTGCAGCGCCTCGACGATGTCGTCGATTTCGGGGAAGCGTCCCTTGCCGCGCAGGCCGGACGCGAGCGCGCCGGTGTCCGGCTCGAGCACGGTGACGCCTCGGCCGCGCAGGGTGGCGACGTTGGCGGCCACCGCCGGGTGCTCCCACATGCCGCCATCCATCGCGGGCACCATCAGGACCGGCGCCCGCGCCGCCAGCAGCAGCGTCGTCAGGAAGTCGTCGGCGATCCCGTGCGCCGCCTTGGCGAGGACGTTCGCGGTCGCCGGCGCCACCACCAGGGCGTGGGCGCGCTCGGCGAGCGCGACGTGCTCGACCGCGTCGGGACTTTGCGGATCGAAGAGGTTGGACAGCACCGCCCGCCCGGAGAGCGTCCGGAACGTGAGCGGCCCGACGAACTCGCGGGCGTGCTCGGAGAGGCACACGGTGACCCCGGCGCCCAGGCGCACCAGCTCACGCAGCAGGTACACCGCCTTGTAGGCGGCGATCGAGCCGGTGACGCCGAGGATCAGCTCGCGGCCGTCGAGGCTCATGCCTTGGGCGTGTCGTCCGGCTCCTTGACGCGATATTCGACCTTGGCGGCCGCGATCTCTTCCAGCGCGCCGCTGGTCGGCTTCTTGTGGCGGCTCTCCACGCGCGCCTGGGCGCCGCGGTTGAGCTGCCGCGACCGCTTCGCGGCGAGCACGACGAGCAAATAACGGTTCGAGACCTTGTTCAACGCGCTCTCGAGGGACGGAAATGCCATCAACTCTGTACCTCCAGGTCCGGAAGGGTGAGGCCGAGCCGCGCGACACGACAGCGCTCGGCGTGAATGATCGATTCGAGCTGATCCAGGGCCTCCTTCACGTCACGATTCACGATCAAGTAGTCGTAGCGCCGCCACAGGGCGATCTCCTCGCGCGCCCGCGCCAGGCGCCGCGCGATCTCCAACTCCGCGTCGGACCGGCGCTCGCGCAGCCGCGTCTCCAGATCCTTGATCGACGGCGCCAGGATGAACACCAGCACCGCGTCCGGGTAGCGCGCCCGGAGCTGCGCGGCGCCCTGCGTGTCGATGTCGAGCAGCACGTCGCGGCCCGCCGCCAGCGCGTCCTCCAGCACGCGCGCCCGCGTGCCGTAGAGGTTGCCGTGCACGGTCGCCCACTCGGCGAGCTCGCCGCGGGCCAGCATCGCACGGAACTCCGCCTCGGCGGTGAACCGGAAGTCCACGTTGTCGATCTCGCCCGGCCGCGGCGACCGGGTCGTCACCGACACCGAGTACGCCAGGTCGGGCACGCGCAGCCGGATCTCGCGGCACAGCGTCGTCTTGCCGGCGCCGGACGGCGCCGAGACGACGAACAGCGTGCCGCGGCGTCTAATCACCGGCCGGGCCCTTCTCCGTCAGGAGCCGCTGCGCCAGCGTGGCGGGCTCGAGCGACGAGAGAATCAGATGGTCGCTGCCCGTCACGATGACGGCGCGCGTGCGCCGGCCGTTGGTCGCGTCGACCAGCTTCGTGCTGCCCTTGGCGCTCTCGATGAGCCGCTTCACCGGCAGCGAGTCGAGCGCGACGATCGCCACGATCTGCTCGGCGACGACCACGTTGCCGTGTCCCACGTTCACGAGCCGCGTCGCCGACCTGCCCGCGCCGTTGCTACTCAAGATTTTGCACCTGCTCGCGCATCTTCTCGATGATCCCCTTGGCGGTCAGGGCCGCCTGACTGAGCTCGAGGTCGTCCGCCTTCGAGGCGATCGTGTTGACCTCGCGATTCAGCTCCTGGATGAGAAAGTCGAGCGGCCGACCGACGGCGCCGCCCTTGTCGAGATGGAGCGACAGCTGCTCGAGGTGCGCCCGGAGCCGCGTCAGCTCTTCCCGGACGTCGGTCTTGTCGGCCCACAGCGCGACCTCGGTGATGATCCGACCCTCGTCGCGCGTGACCTCGCCGAGCAAGCTCGCGATGCGCTCGCGCAGCCGCTCCTGATACCGCGCGAGCGCGGCGGGCGTGCGCGCGGCGATCGTGTCCACCTGGCTCCGCAGGGCCGCGTGCAGCGTGTGCAGCTCCGCTCGGAGCGCCTCGCCCTCCGTCGCGCGGGACGTGACCAGCTCGTCGAGCGCGCGGCCGAGCGCCTCGGCCAGGGCGGGCCACGCGACCGTCTCGACCGGCAACTCCGCGTCTTCCATGCGCACGACCCCCGGCCGCTCGAGCACCCACGCGAGCGTCACGTCGCCGCCGATGCCCACGCGGCGGCCGAGCTCGCGCGCTTCGGCGACGAACTGCGCGGCCAGCGCGTGGTCGACACGGATCCGCTGCGCGGACTGGCCCGGTGCTGCGCCGAGCTGCACGGCCACGTCGATCCGACCGCGCTCGAGCCGCGACTGGATCAGCCGGCGCGCGTCCATCTCGAACGCGGCGAGCGAGCGCGGGAGACGAAGCGCGACGTCGAGGTGGCGGTGATTGACGGAGCGCGCTTCGACCGTCACGGTCATCCCGTCGCCGCCGCCCTCGGCCCGACCGAATCCCGTCATGCTGCGAATGGCGGGAATTCCATCAAGCCGGGTCGGTGCCATCAAGCGATCATAGGGCGAAATTCCCTGTAGTGTCAATATGTTGCGATTGACAGGGCGAAATCGCCCGGCGTAGACTCCTGGCGCCGGCGAGAGCAGACCACCCATGAGCCCTACCATCGAGTCGCCCGGCGAGCGTACGTGACCCGCTGGGCCCTCGCCACCCTCCTGGCACTCCTGGCGCTGGGCGTCGTCACGGTCGCCCTGGCTCGGTTCTTCGGCAAGTCCGGATCCCGCGCATCGGTCGTCGTCTCGGTCGCCGCCCACTGGCTCGCTGCCTACGTTCTCTGGAGCTTCGCCGGCGGGCTGGCGGTCACGGCGGGCCTCTTCTCTGCGTACCACAACGCTCCGTTCGCCGCGATCGGAGTCCTTGGCGCCCTCTGGCAGTACCAGACCCACGTCCGATGGGGTCGTGAGCACGCCCTGGCGGTCTTCGTCGGCGTGCAGCTCGCGTGGCTGGTGTGGGTGTTGAGCCAGAACGGCCTGTTCCTCGTCGGGTGGTGATAGGCTCGGAAGGATGGGCGAGCGGGACGCGATCCTGGTCGTCGACGACGATCCCAACGTCGCGCTCTTCCTGAGCGACTTTCTGGAGCGCGAAGGGTACCCGGTCGTCGTGGCCCCCACGGGAGAGGACGGCCTCCGCCTGCTCCGCGAGGGCACCTTCGCCCTCGTCCTGCTCGACCTCAACCTGCCCGACGCCGACGGCACCGTGATCATGCGCGCGGCCGAGCGGGTCGACGAGCCCCCGGAGGTCATCGTCGTCACCGGTCAGGCGACGCTCGAATCGGCCCTCCAGGCGGTCGAGAGCCGCGCCGCCGGCTACATCCTCAAGCCCATCGATCTCTCCCGGCTCGCCGCCCTGGTCGCCATGGTGTTCGAGCGGCGACGGCTGACCGGGGACAACGCGCGGCTGCAGGTGGAGCTGGCGGAGCGCCTGGGCGAGAGCGAAGCGCTCACCGCGATCTCGGCCACCGTCAGCTCCACGCTGGATATCCGCGAGGCGCTGCGCCGGATCTGTCGCGAGCTCTCCCGTCTGCTCGGCGCCGACACGGCGGCCGCGTACCTGCACGATCCTCAGAGCGGCCACCTCGTGCCGACGGCCGCCTACCACGTGCCCCCGGAGTTCTTGGCGACGCTCTCGGCGACGCCGCTGCCGCTCAAGGAGCAGGGCTTGTTCCTGTCGCTGTGGACGGAGCGCCGCCCCGTGCACTCGAACGACGTCGCCCACGACGAGCGGTTCACGCACGCGATGTTCCGGAGCTTCCCCCATCAGTCGGGGTTACTCCTGCCGCTCGTCGTCGACGACGAGGTGATCGGCGGCTTCTACGTGGTGTGGTGGACCACCCGGCGCCGCTTCGCCGAGCGTGAGCTTCGCGGGCTCGATCGCGTCTGCGAGCAGGTCGGGTTCTTTCTCCGCAACGCGCGCCTGTACGAGCAGGCGGAGCGGAACCGACAGCGCCTGGAAGTCCTCAACGACGTGTCGCGACGGCTGGCCGCCGTGCACGACCCCGAAGAGGTGCTGACGGTCATCGTCAACGAAGCCGCCCGGCTCGTCGGCGCCGAGGCGGCCGGCCTCCGCCTCCTCGATGGCGACGATCTCGTGGTCGGAGCGCGGACCGAGGAGGCCGCGGCCGTGATGTCACGGCCACGCATCAAGGTGGGTGAGAGCCTGAGCGGCCGGGTCGTCGCCACCGGATCGCCGGTCGTGGTCGAGGACCTGGCGGCCGACACACGGCACGATCCGGCCCACAAGCGCGGCGCCCTCGAGCAGGGCCTCCTCGGCTTCATCGGCGTGCCGCTCCGTGCCGATGGACGGGCCACGGGCACGCTCAACGTGTACACCAAGGGCGCGCGCCACTTCCAGCCGGATGAGATCGCCCTGCTGTCGGCGCTGGCCGACCAGGCCTCGCTGGCCATCGAGAAGGCGCGCCTGTTCCGGGCGACCGACGAGAGCCGGGCGCTGCTGGAGCGGCTCTCCCACGCGGCGATCAGGATGCAGAGCTCCTGGGACCGCCGCGACCGCCTGGACGCCTTCGTCCAGGCGGCACGCGACGTGGTCGGCTTCGACCGCGTCGACGTGTTTCTGCTGACCGCCGACGGCACCCAGCTCGAGCTGGCCACCGCGGGTGGCGCGGACGCCGAGCTCCGCCTGCCGGTGACGCCCGCCGCCGGCCCGTACTACGAGGCGTTGAGGAGCCGTCGCCCCATCGCGGTGCTATCCGACGCGGACCTGGCGTCGGTGCTGCCGCTCGGTCACGCGCAGCTCGCCGAGCCCTACCTGCGCTCGCGGCGGTTCGTCGTGGCGCCGCTGGTCGTCGGCGAGCGGGTGATCGGCGCGGTGAGCGCCGACAACAAGTCGAGCCGCCGACCCATCAGCCCGCAGAGCGTCGAGCCGTTCGGCTCGCTCTGTCAGAGTCTCGCGATGGCGCTCGAGGAGAGCCGGCTCTACGCCGAGGCTCGCGGCCGCGAGCAAGAGGCGACGAAGCTCTACTCGGTGACGCGTCAGCTCACCACCAGCCTCGACCGAGAGCACCTGCTCGATCTCATCGCCGAGCAGGCGAAGGAGCTGACCGGGTGCGACGCCGTCGGCGTGTTCTTCTTCGACGCCGCGCGCGGAGCGCTGGTCTTCCATCGCGGCCTCAATCTCGCCCCCGAGCTGACGAGCGCCCTCGCGCTGCGCCCCGGCGAGGGAGTCGCCGGGCGCGCCTACCTGCAGCGCGAGCCGGTGTGGACGCGTGACTGCCGGAACGACCCGGCGATGCATCACGCGCCGGCGACCCAACTGTTGGTCGACTCCGCCGCTCCGCGCGCGTACCTGGGGGCGCCCATCACCACCGGCGAGGAGACGCACGGCGTCCTCGTCGTGTACTTCTTCGAGCCGCACGATTTCACCGTGCGCGAGGTCCAGCTCGTGTCGACGCTGGCCGACCACGCGGCGGTCGCGCTGCAGAACGCGCAGCTCCTCGAGGAGTCGCGGCGCCGCGAGCGCGAGGCCCAGACACTCTCCAGCGGCCTGGCGCTCCTGAACCAGGCGGCGCGAGCGCTCCATCGCACGCTCGACGTCGACGCGATGCTGGACGGGGCGCTCAAGGAGCTGGCGCGCGCCTTCGGCGCCAGCGGCGTGCTCGTGCACCACCTCGCCGAGGACGGGACGCTGATCCGCCGCGTGGGCCACTGGGTGACCGGCGGCGCGCCGCCCAGCGCTCCGGCGCGACGGGGTGGGATCGTCGAATATGTGCGCCAGACGCGGGCGCCGCTGCTCCTGCGCGACGTCACCAAGCATCCCGATCTCGTCCATCCCGCGAACCTCGCGCACGGCGTGCGGTCCATCGCGGCGTTCCCGATCATGGGCCCGGGCGAGTGCGTGCTGGGCGTGATGCTCCTCTACTACACCACGCCGCAGGTGTTCCCAGACCCCGAGCTCCGCCTGCTCGTCTCCTACGCCGATCACCTCGCGACGGCGCTCGAGAACGCCAGGCTCTACGAAGAGACGCAGTCGCAGCGGGTCCGCCTGGCGCAGATCTTCGACTCGACCTCCGACGGCATCGTGCTCGTCGGGCGCGGCGGCGAGATCCAGGCGGCAAACCAGCAGGCCGGGGACTTGCTCCGCTTCGACGCGGCCTCCGCCATCGGTGGCGGGCTCGCGGACCTGCTGGGTGGCTCACGAACCTCGGTGGCCAACTACGAACGCGCGCTGCGCGACCTGTCCGCCCTGCTCGACGACCCGGACGGCGGGGGCCTGGGGGACCTCGAGCTACGGCGCACCGGCCGCATCATCCACTGGGCCGGACAGCCCACCAAGGACGCCGCGGGGACGACCGTCGGGTTCACCCTGACTCTGCGGGACGTGACGCACGAGCGGCAGGTGAGCCAGATGAAGACGGATTTCGTCTCGTTCGTCACGCACCAGCTCCGCACGCCGCTGGCCGGCATCAAGTGGATGCTCGAGCTGGCGGCGCAGACGCCAGGCGTGCCCCCCGAAGCCGAGAGCTACGTGGCCGACGCGCGCACCGCCGCCGACCGGCTGATCGGGCTGGTGAACGACCTGCTCGATATTTCGCGCCTCGAGAGCGGCAAGCTGACCGTCAAGCCACAGCCGACGAGCCTCGGCGCCCTCACCGGGAGCGTGCAGGACGACCTGGCTTCGCTCGTGCGCGAGAAGGGGCACCGGTTCTCGGTGACGGGCGGAGAGCAGATCCCGCTGGTGATGGTCGATCCGCAGCTGCTGCGCCAGGTGCTTTTGAACCTCACGTCGAACGCGATCAAGTACACGCCGACCGGTGGCGAGATCTCGATCCGCATCGGGGCGGAGAGCCCGGGGATGGTCCGGTGGGCGATCACGGATACCGGGATCGGAATTCCGAAGGGATCGCTGGGAAAGCTCTTCGAGAAGTTCTATCGGGCCGAGAACGTGCACACGGTCGAAACGGAAGGCACCGGGTTGGGCCTGTACCTGGTTCGTCTCATCATCGAGAAATTCGCGGGCCAGGTATGGTGCGAGGCCGAGGAAGGCCGCGGATCGACGTTCATCTTCACGCTCCCAATCGAGGGATAGAGCCGATGGAGAACTCGGAGAAGCGAGTGTTGCTCGTCGAAGACGACCGCTTCCTGCGCCGGGCCTGCGAGGCGAGCCTGCGGCAGCGCGGGCTGGCGGTCACGACCGCCGCCGACGGCGAGGAAGGGCTTCGCCTCGCCCGGAGCGAGCTGCCCGATCTGATCCTGCTCGACATGCTGATGCCGAAGCTGTCGGGGCTGGAAGTCTTGCGCGCGCTTCGCGGCGAGGATGCCACGCGCGCGGTGCCCGTGCTCATCCTCTCGAACTCCTCGCGCGAGTCCGATATCGCCGAGGTCACGCGACTGGGGATCTCCGGATACTTCGTGAAATCCAACCTCTCCCTGCAGGAGCTCGGCGAGCTCGTCGGCCGCCTCCTGGCGAATCCCACATAGCCCCGTAGTGCGAGCCGCAGCACGTCGCGGGGCTGGGGCCCCGCCGTGCGAGGCGAGCGATACGAGAGAGCTGAGCTGGCCCGCGCGAGCCCAGCTCAGCCGCGGCTGCCCGGCTTCGCGGCGCGCCCGCCGCTCCGGCACAGCGGGCATTCCTCCGGCGTCCACGTTTCGGCCTTCACGGTCGCGAGCGACACGCGCTTCACGGGGAACCGAGCCGTTCCGCCGCTCCGGTCGATCAGCGAGCCGACGCCCACCACCGCGCCCCCCGCCGCCTCGACGCAGCTCACGACCTCGCGAATCGAGCCGCCGGTCGTCATCACGTCCTCGACGACCAGACACCGCTCGGCGGGCGCCAGCGCGAAGCCGCGCCGCAGACGCATGGTCCCGCCCTCGCGCTCGGTGAAAAGCGCCCGCACCCCGAGCGCGCGCGCGACCTCGTGCGAGACCAGAATGCCGCCGATCGCCGGCGCCAGCACCGTCTGGATGCGGTCGCCGCGGAACGGCGCCGCCAGCGCCTCGCCGAGCTTCGTCGCGTCGGCCGGATGCTGGAGCACCAGCGCGGACTGGAGGTACACATCGGAGTGGAGACCCGAGGTGAGCAGGAAGTGGCCGCGCAGGAGCGCGCCGGTCGCCTCGTAGAGATCGAGCGTTTCGCGCTCGGTCACGGCGTGCCGAGCTCAGCGACGACGGCGGCCGCCGCCACGGCCGGGTCGCGCGCCGCGCTGATCGCCCGGCCCACGACGAGATAGTCCGCGCCCGCCACCAGCGCCCGGCGCGGCGTCGCGATGCGCGCCTGATCGGCCGGGTCGACGCCCACCGGTCTCACACCGGGCGTGACGATCACCCAGTCGGCGCCCATCGCCACCCGCAGCGACGCGATCTCCTGTGGCGAGGCGACACAGCCGTCGAGGCCGGCCTCGCGCGAGATCGTCGCCAGATGGAGCACGTGGCCCGCCACGCTCGTGGGCACGCCGACCTCGCGCTGGAGCGCGCGACGGTCGAGACTCGTCAGCACGGTGACGCCGAGGCAGAGCGGCCTGATGATCCCGAACTCGGTCGCGGCCTTCGTCGCGGCCTCGGCGCCGGCGCGGGCCATGGCCACGCCGCCGCTCGCGTGCACGTTGAGCATGAAGACGCCGAGGCGCGTCGCCTCGCGCACGGCGCCGGCGACGGTGTTCGGGATGTCGTGGAACTTGAGATCGAGGAAGACGCGGAAGCCGCGCTTGCGGGCCATCTCGATCGCGGCGGGACCCGCGGCCGTGAAGAGCTGGGAGCCGATCTTGCACCCGGTCAGCACCCCCGCGACGCGATCCAGCAGCGCGTCGGCCTCGGCCAGGCTCTGGACGTCGAGCGCCACCAGCACCCGGTCGGCCGTCTTAGCGGAGGCCAGCGTGATACTCCTGGAGGCTCCGCACCCGGTGCTCGTCCTTCAGCAGCGCCTCGATCGCGCCGATGGCCGCCTGGATCCCGTCGACGGTGGTGTAGTACGCGACGTTCTGCGCCACCGCCGTGCGCCGCAGGATGGCCGAGTCCTTGCGGGCGCGGCCGTCCTCGGGCGTGTTGAACACGACGGCGATCCGGCCACTTTCGAGGAGATCGATCACGTTGGGCCGGTCGCCCTCGCCCACCTTGTGGATCACCTCGACGGCCATGCCGTGCCGCGCGAGCACGCGCGCGGTGCCGTCGGTCGCGACCAGCGTGAACCCCATGTCGGCGAGGCGCTTCGCCAGCGATGTCACCTGTCGCCGATCGCGGTTCTTCACCGAGATGAAGACGGTCCCGGAGGCGGGGAGTGTCTCGCCGGCGGCGATCTGCGCCTTGAGGTACGCCTTGCGGAAATCGCGGTCGATGCCCATGACCTCACCGGTCGACTTCATCTCCGGGCCCAGGACGACGTCGACGCCTGGGAACTTGACGAACGGGAAGACCGACTCTTTCACGGCGATGTGCGCCAGCTCGCGCGCCTCGAGCCCGGCGTGCGGCGCCAAGGACCGGCCCAGCATCACGGCGGTCGCGATCTTCGCGAGCGGTTGGCCGATCGCCTTGGAGACGAACGGCACCGTGCGGGACGCGCGCGGGTTCACCTCGAGCACGTAGATGTCGTCGCCCCGGATTGCGAACTGGACGTTGATCAGGCCGACCACGCCGAGCGCCCGCGCCAGCGCGCGGGTCTGCGCGCGGAGCTCGCGCACCTGCCCGTCGCCGAGCGAGTACGGCGGCAGCGTGCACGCGGCGTCGCCCGAGTGGATGCCGGCCTTCTCGATGTGCTCCATGACGCCGCCGACCACGACCCGCTCGGCGTCCGCCACCGCGTCCACGTCGACCTCGATCGCGTCCTCGAGGAACTTGTCGATGAGCACCGGATGCTCGGGCGACACCAGCACCGCTTCGCCCATGTACTCGCGCAAGTCCTGGTCGTCGTGCACGAGGCGCATCGCCCGGCCGCCCAGCACGTAGGACGGGCGGACCAGCACGGGGTAGCCGATCGCGCTCGCGACCGTCTGCGCCTCCGACAACGAGCGGACGGTCGTCCCGGCCGCCTGCTTCAACCCGAGCTCGGCGATGAGCGCATTGAAGCGCTTGCGGTCCTCGGCCCGGTCGATCGCATCGGGCGACGTGCCGAGGATCGGCACGCCGGCGTCGCGGAGCGGCACCGCGAGCTTCAGCGGCGTCTGCCCCCCGAACTGCACGATGACGCCGAGGGGCCGCTCGCGCTCGACGATGTTGAGCACGTCCTCCAGCGTCAACGGCTCGAAGTAGAGCCGGTCGGACGTGTCGTAGTCGGTGGAGACGGTCTCGGGGTTGCAGTTGACCATGATCGCCTCCACGTCGAGATCGCGGAGGGCGAACGCGGCGTGGACACAGCAATAGTCGAACTCCACGCCCTGGCCGATCCGGTTGGGCCCGGAGCCGAGGATGACGACCTTGGGCCGCGCCGTCGGCGGCGCCTCGTCCTCTTCCTCGTACGTGGAGTAGAGGTACGGGGTGTGCGCGACGAACTCGGCGGCGCAGGTGTCGACGGTCTTGAACGTGGCGCGGATCCCCTGCTCGAGGCGGCGCGCCCGCACGGCCGTCTCGGCGGCGCCGGTGAGCTGGGCGATGCGCCGGTCGGCGAAGCCGAGCTGCTTGGCCCGCCGCATCACGTCGCCGTCGGTCAGCGCCGCCTCGACGATCCGCGGCTCGAAGGCGACGATCTCCCGCATGTTCTCGAGGAACCACGGATCGATCCGCGTCAGCGACTGGATCTCGGCAGTCGTGAGCCCGGCCCGGTACGCGTCGCCGATGGCGAAGATCCGGTCGGGGGTGGGCACGCCGAGCAGGCCGCGCAGCTCGTCGGCGTCGAGCGGCCGGCCGAGCGTCAACCCCCACTGGTCCTGCTCGAGCGAGCGGATCGACTTCTGGAGCGCCTCCTTGAAGGTGCGCCCGATCGCCATGACCTCGCCCACCGACTTCATCTGGGTGCCGAGCGCGCGGTCGGCCTCGGGGAACTTCTCGAACGCCCAGCGCGGGAACTTGACCACGCAGTAGTCGATGGCCGGCTCGAACGACGCCGGCGTCTCCCGCGTGATGTCGTTCCGGATCTCGTCGAGCGTGAAGCCCACCGCCAGCTTGGCGGCGATCTTCGCGATCGGGAAGCCGGTCGCCTTGGAGGCGAGCGCCGAGGACCGTGACACGCGGGGGTTCATCTCGATCACGACGAGGCGGCCGTCGTCGGGGTTGACCGCGAACTGGATGTTGGACCCGCCCGTCTCGACGCCGATCTCGCGGATGATCGCGATCGAGGCGTCGCGCATGAGCTGGTATTCCTTGTCGGTCAGGGTCTGGGCCGGCGCGACCGTGACCGAGTCGCCGGTGTGGACGCCCATCGGGTCGACGTTCTCGATCGAGCAGATGATCACGACGTTGTCGGCGAGGTCGCGCATCACCTCGAGCTCGAACTCTTTCCAGCCGATCACCGATTCCTCGACGAGGATCATGCCGACGGGTGACATCCGGAGCCCCCACCGCACCGCCCGCTCGAGGTCGTCGGGCGTGTACGCGATGGAGCCCCCGGTCCCGCCGAGCGTGAACGACGGGCGGATGATCGCCGGATAGCCGACCTGACCCGCGACCGCGCGCGCCTCGTCGAGCGTGCGGGCGTGACCGGACCGGGGCAGCGCGAGCCCGATGCGCTCCATCGCCTGCTTGAAGAGCGCCCGGTCCTCCGCCTTCCGGATCGCCTCGAGCTTGGCGCCGATCAGCTCGACGCCGAATCGATCGAGGGTGCCGTCCTCGGCCAGCGCGACCGCGATGTTCAATGCGGTCTGGCCGCCGAGAGTCGGCAGCAGCGCCTGGGGCCGCTCACACTCGATGATCTTCGCCACGAACTCCGGCGTCAGCGGCTCCACGTACGTCCGGTCCGCCAGATCCGGGTCGGTCATGATCGTCGCCGGGTTCGAGTTCACCAGCACGACCTCGAATCCTTCCTCGCGGAGCGCGCGACAGCCCTGCGTGCCGGAGTAGTCGAACTCGCACGCCTGGCCGATGACGATCGGCCCGGAGCCGATGATCAGGATGCGTTTCAGATCGGTGCGTTTCGGCATTGGCGTCCGCTGGCGTGCGCCCCGGCGATTACTCCTCCACCAGCCCGTAGACGATCGACATCTCCGGCGCGGCTTCTTCTCGGCGATACAGGACATCGTCGAGACGGCCGCCGCCGATCCACGCGACCTCGCCGTTGCCCCACAGCTGCTCGCCGAGCACGCTGATGCGCCGGTCGACGCGCTCGCGGATCGCGTGCGCCTCGAGCGAGGCCTCGCTCTGCGTCGTGAACGACGTCCACTCCGGCTTCTGGCCGCTGCTTTCCGTCCTCCGGTACGAGATCAAGTACTTGGGCATGACGGGAGTCATCCTCCCTTGCGCGCCATCAGGTCGGTGAACCGGTGGAAGAGATAGTTGGCGTCGTGCGGGCCCGGCGAGGCCTCGGGGTGGTATTGCACCGAGAAGACCGGCCATTCGCGGTGCCGGAGGCCCTCGCAGGTGGTGTCGTTGAGGTTCGTGTGGGTCGGCTCCCAGCCGAGCCGGGACACCGACTCCGGGTCGACGGCGAAGCCGTGGTTCTGCGCGGTGATCTCGACCCTCCCGGTCGCGAGATCCTTCACCGGATGGTTGGCGCCGTGGTGGCCGAACGGCAGCTTGTACGTGCGGCCGCCGGCCGCGAGGCCGAGGATCTGGTGGCCGAGGCAGATGCCGAAGATCGGGACGCGTCCGAGCAGCCCGCGGACCGACTCGATCAGGTAGGGCACGCCTTCAGGATCGCCCGGCCCGTTCGAGAGGAAGACGCCGTCGGGCTTGCGAGCGAGCACGTCGGCCGCCGTGGTCGCGGCGGGCACGACGGTCACGTCGCAGCCGACCGTGCGGAGCTGGCGGAGGATGGTGAACTTGATGCCGCAGTCGTACGCGACGACCGTGAAGCGCGGCGGCGGCGGCGCCACGTAGCCCCGCGACAGCTCCCACCCACCCTCGGACCAGCCGTACGGCGCGGCGGCCGTCACCTCCGCGACCAGGTCGCGGCCGACGAGCCCGGGCAGCGCGCGCGCGCGCTCGAGGAGGGCGCGCGGATCCGTCTCGACCGAGGAGATGATGCCGTCCTGCGCGCCGTGGTCGCGCAGGTGCCGCGTCAGCGCGCGCGTGTCGATGTCCTGGATGCCCACGATGTCGTGGCGCACGAGGTACGTGTCGAGGCTCGTGCCGGCGCGGAAGTTCGACACGACCGCCGACGCCTCCTTGACGATGAACCCGTTGACCCAGGGCCGTCGCGACTCCACGTCCTCGTCGTTGACGCCGTAGTTGCCGATCATCGGGTACGTCATCGCCACGATCTGGCCGTGATAGGACGGATCGGTGAGGATCTCCTGATACCCCTGCATCGCCGTATTGAAGATGACCTCGCCCGAGCCCTCACCCACGGCGCCGAGCGACCGGCCTCTGAACGTGCGCCCGTCGCGCAGCACCAGCCACGCGGTGCTCATGACCTCCTCACGATCTTTCCATCGACGATGGTCATCCAGGGTCCGCCCCGAAGATTCCATCCGCCGAACGGTGTGTTGCGACTCCGCGATTGAAACCGCGACGGAGTGACGGTCGTTTCCGCGTCGGGGTCGAGGATCGTGACGTCCGCGGCGGCGCCGGCGCCGAGCGTGCCTCCCGGGAGATTGAGGAGCCGCGCCGGATCGCGGCTCCACCGGGCGATCAGCGTCGCCAGGGGCAGGAGCCCCGACCGGACCAGCCGATCGAGCAGCAGCGCCACCGCCGTCTCGAGGCCGACGATTCCGAATGCCGCCTGGTCGAACTCGCCCTCCTTCTCGGAGAGCGCGTGCGGCGCGTGGTCGGTCGCGATGCAATCGACGGTGCCGTCCGCGAGCGCCTCGATCAACGCCTCGACGTCGCGTTTCGTACGAAGGGGCGGCACCATCTTGGTGTTCGGATCCCAGCTTCGCACCGCCTCTTCGGTGAGCACCAGATGGTGCGGTGTCACCTCGGCCGTCGCCCGGACGCCGCGCGCCTTCGCGTCGCGGATCAGGCGGACGGCGCCGGCGGTGGAGACGTGGGCGATGTGGACGTGGGCGCCGGTCAGCTCGGCCAGCAGGAGGTCGCGAGCGACCATCACGTCCTCGGCGGCGGCGGGCTGGCCGGGCAGGCCAGTCTCCGTCGAGACGACGCCCTCGTTCATCGAGGCGCCGCGGCTCAGCGTCGCGTCCTCGGCGTGGCTGATCAGCGGCGCCCCGAAGGGCAGCGTGTATTCCATCGCGCGGCGATAGAGGCCGGCGTTCATCACGCATTTGCCGTCGTCGGAGAACGCGACGCAGCCGGCCTCGGCGAGCTCGGCCAGCTCGGCCAGCTCCTCACCGCGGAGTCCGCGCGTGACCGCGCCGATGGGGTAGACGCGCACCGCGCCCTCGACCTTCGCCTTGGCCCGGATGTAGTCGGTGACCGCACCGTTGTCGTTGACCGGGTTCGTGTTCGCCATGCAGCACACGGCGGTGAACCCGCCGGCCGCGGCGGCCCGCGTGCCGGTGGCGACCGTCTCCTTGTACTCGTACCCGGGCTCGCGCAGGTGGACGTGCATGTCGATGAAGCCCGGGCACACGATCTTGCCGCTCGCGTCGACGACCTCGACGTCGGCGGGCGCCGCCAAGCTCCGGCCGACGCGCGCGATCTTGCCGTCGGCGATCAAGACGTCCTGCACGGCGTCGACGGCGTTCGCCGGATCGACGACACGGCCGTTCCGGATCAGGAGGCTCATCCGCCGTCTCCGCCCTTGCGGCCGGCCAGGAGGAGCAGCACGCCCATGCGCACGGCCACCCCCCGCGAGACCTGATCGAGGATGACCGAGTACGGCCCGTCGGCGACCTCGGGCGACAGCTCGACGCCGCGATTGACCGGCCCCGGGTGCATGATCAGGACGTCCGGGCGCGCGTGGCGCGCGAGCTTGTCGAGGGTCAGCCCCCAGTAGCGCGAGTACTCGCGGACCGAGGGGATCAGGCCCGCGGTCATGCGCTCCTGCTGCAGGCGGAGCATCATGATCACGTCCACGTCGCCGATCGCGTCTTCGAGGCGATAGCTGACCTTGGCGCCGAGCTCCTGGACGAACGGCGGGATCAGCGTGGGTGGTCCCGCCACCGTGACGGTCATGCCGAGCTTGCGCATCCCGTGGATGTTGGACCGCGCGACCCGGCTGTGAGCGATGTCCCCGACGATCGCCACGTGCAGGCCCTCGAAGTGGCCCTTCTTCTCGCGGATCGTCAGGAGGTCGAGCAGCGCCTGGGTCGGGTGCTCGTGGGCGCCGTCGCCCGCGTTCACGATCGAGCACGGCAGCTCGCGGGCCAGGAGCGCGGCGGCGCCGGCCGACGAGTGGCGGACGACCACGACGTCCGGGCTCATCGCGGCGATGTTTTTTGCGGTATCGACGAAACTTTCACCTTTACTCGTGCTCGAACCACTGGCCGAGAAGTTGATGACGTCCGCCGAGAGCCATTTCCCAGCGATCTCGAACGAGGTGCGCGTCCGCGTCGACGATTCATAGAAGAGGTTGACGACCGTCTTGCCGCGGAGGGCCGGCACCTTCTTGATGTCGCGCGTGGCGATCTCCTGGAGCGACGCGGCGGTGTCCACCAGCAGGA
>Ga0209056_10001307_pt1 | contig 27317 bp, 25 predicted proteins | sample GraSoiAngelo_114_FD_185876 | JGI IMG/M metagenome (GOLD analysis project Ga0209056, IMG submission 185876) | Grasslands soil microbial communities from the Angelo Coastal Reserve, California, USA - 14_0903_13_40cm (SPAdes) (version 2) | ecosystem: Environmental > Terrestrial > Soil > Grasslands... | reverse complement strand
CATCTTTCCAGCGCCCACCAGACAAACCTGTTTGCCTTCGAGCGAGCCGAAAATCTTTGCCGCCAGCTCGACCGCGACGGAAGCGACCGAGACTGAGGACGAACCCACTTCAGTTTCGGTGCGCACGCGCTTGGCGACGGCAAAAGCACGCGTGAGCAGCAGATCGAGATACGACTGAACGGTTCCGGCGGCACGCGCGGTTGCGTACGCTTCCTTAACCTGGCCGAGGATTTGCGGTTCCCCAACGATCATGGAATCGAGACTCGACGCAACCCGAAAAACGTGGCGAACAGCTTCATTCTGGTGGTACTCGTACAAATGCGGCTCGTACAACGATGTGTCGAGGCTGAAGTGCTGCCGGAAAAATTGTCGAAGATCGGTACTCCCATTCGCTGTGTGTGCGAGCACTTCGACTCGATTGCAGGTGCAGAGAATCATCCCTTCGCCAACGCCGGGCACCTGCATGAGCTGATGCAATGCATCAGGAAGCTGGCGCTCGGGAATGGCAAGCCGCTCTCGTACCTCGACGGGTGCAGTTTTGTGATTTACGCCAAGGAGTTGGAAGTTCATGGGCGCGCCAACTCGTGAATCTTGCTGAAATAATTCGCCGCCCAAGCGACGATGGCCATAGCGAAGGTCCCGGCCGCGAGATACGCCGCGCGGCGGCCGCGCCAGCCCGCACTCCAACGGGTGTACAGCAGAACCAGGTAAACCGCCCACATCAAGGACGACAGCAGAATCTTTGGATCGCGGAAATCAATTTTTCCAAAACTGGTTTGCGCAATCACCATGCCGGCGACGAGGCCAGCGGTCATGAATGGGAATCCCAGCAATAACGACCTGAAACCGATCTCGTCCGTGACTTGAAGCGCCGGAAGACGGGAGAGCAGGCCTGTTGGCCGCTTGGCTTTCAGGGCGCGCTCCTGGATCAAGTAGATCAGACTGGCGCTGAAACTCAGAACCAGCGCCGCGTATCCGGCAAAAATCAGCGAGATGTGCGCAATCAGCCAGCCTTGCCGTGCAGTTTGTGAAGCCAGGACAAACGGCTCCTGTCCGCTGGCGCTGACAAATGTGAGCAGGAAGACTAACGGGAACACGATGATCCCCGGCGAGGTGGTCTGGTACACCATGTACACAATGAGGAAAACCACCATGATCAGAAAGCCCAGCACGGAGGCTGCAACTGAAAGAGACGCCAGACCGAGGTCGCCAGATTGATGTACGGCTTCGACGATCGCCACGAAATGAAAAATCATGCCGAGATAGGCGGCATGGAGCGAAAGCCGGTTCAAAAATTCTTTGGTGCGGGTGAGGGCGACCAGTACGTAGAGAAGTCCCAAGCCGTAAAGCGCGAGCGCCACTCGTAGCCAAATGTTTGCCATGTGGAAGCTTTAGTTCATTATATCGGCTGGAAAAAGCGTTTAACCGCAGAGGTCGCGGAGAACTGCACGGAGGCCGCGGAGAAAGCCTTTCAATGTTTCTTGCTGGACTTCTTGGGTTTGGGAACAGCTTTCTTTGGCGGGATCTTCTTAGCGACCTGCGCAGGTTTGGCAAGCTGCGGTTTTGCCGCCACCGTCGGCTTCGCCGATGCTGGTGTGCTTGCCTTGCCAGCACTCTTGACTTGAGCGACCACTTTGCTTTGAGCCGACGTCTTTGCCGTGGTGACAGGCACGGGCACAGCGGCGGGAGTGACAGCACCCTTGCCTTTCTTCTTCCCAGCCGACGGCGGAACCGGGGCTGGAGTTGGGGCAGCAGCCGCGGCCTTCGCACCTCGGCCACGCCTGGGAGGCGGAGGTGGGGGAGGTGGCGGCGGCGCGAGCGGTTTTAGAAATTTCAGAATTTCCGTTCGCGAACGCAGTTTACCGTCCAGCAGCAGCATGAACACTTCTTCGGCAATTTTCGGATACTCAGGCAACTGCGGTGTGATCAGAAGTTCGGTCATTTCCGGCAACGGAATCTTCTGCTGCACCTGACGCCACTTGGTGAAAAAGTTCTTGAGTTTTTGCTCAACTGCCTGCTGCCTGGCCGTCACCGAAAGATAGAGCACCATCTCCTGACGAGCGCCGGAAAGCAGCTTCCAAGTTCGCGACGGTGTCGCTGCTTCTTTGCCGCTGAGCCGTTTGGCCAAATCTTTTGCGTTCTGGTCGAGATCGCGCCAGGCTTCGGCCAGATCGCGTCGCGGAATCGCCTTGCGGATGTCGGAAGTCTCTTTATCGTTCAATCTTGCGGTGAGGAATTCAAGAACGGCAGGCGCAGGATCGGGCGCGTAACCGAGTTCGATCATCTGCTGCCTGGCTTTCATCAGCTGTGACAGGCCGTTGGTATCCACTTTGGCGACGGTCCAATGCGTGCTCAACACTTTCAACCAGCCTTCTTTTTCAAGTACGCGAACGACGTTCAGCGGATCGTCTTCGTAGGCCAGTTGCTCGAGCTCGTAACCAATGGCGCGGTTGCTGATGTACTCGATGTAATTGTTCTCTTTTGCGGAATCGTAGCGGGCCTGGGTACGTTCCTCGAGTGGCCAGTGAAATCGAGCGGAAAATCGGGAGGCACGAATCAGACGCGACGGATCTTCTACAAATGCGTAATTGTGCAGAATGCGCAACAGCTTGGCTTCGATATCGGCGGCACCGTTGAAGGGATCCATCAGCAGGCCGCGTGAGCCGGGATTCAGCGACAGCGCCATGGCATTGACGGTGAAGTCACGGCGGCGTAAATCCTCGATGATGGTGGCCGGGGTCACAATCGGTGGCTTGCCCGTCTTTTCGTAGCGCTCGGTGCGGGCAGTACTGATCTCGGCACGAACTCCACCGGGCAGAGTCACGTAGATCACATGGGAATCGTCGTCAGCCCCGCCGATGACAGCGCCTGCCCGTTCGAATTCTTTTTGCAGCTTGAGCGGATTGCCCTGAACGGTGAAATCGAGGTCGCGGATGGGAAAGCCGCTGATGATATCGCGCACGGCCCCGCCGGTGAGATAGACATTCATGCCCGCAGCGCGGGCAATGTCCTGCACCAGCGTGACGCCCTTTTGTTGGTTCGGCGTCAGCCGTAGCTCCATTGTGTAGATGTAGTCAGCCATTCTTCGTTGAGAACACGGTCGTGAACTGCTGCGCTACAGCGACCCGGCCCGTCTTGAGGATTTCCACAATCTGTGGAAATCTTGTGATTGCTGCATGTAAGTGGTTAACTTTGAAACAGTTAGTTTCATTTCGTGAGGACGAGCGAACTACAGAAAATAACACAACGTTATCGTTTTGGCTACTGTGAAGGGAGATACGTGGGAGTTTGGGATGGGAAAGTGCGATGATTGGATGGACTGAGTAGTTTGGCAATTGAGTAATTGGGTAGTTTGAAAACGACGCGGTTTTCAATTCCGAATTACGAAATTTCCCAATTACCCAATTCCTTCATGCCTTCCACGCATAAAAAAGTCATCGTCCGCAAGGTTGATCGCGATACGGTGAACGGGTACGTCGCGCCGGCGCACTTTGTCCGAGACGGCAAATTGGAGTTGCTGAATACTAGCGGCAATGTCGTGGCAATTGAGCTTGCAGATATCAAGGTAGCATATTTTGTGCGGGAATTCGGGGACTCCGATTCCCTGCCGCGCAAAACGTTCACCACCCGGCCGCGCTCCGAGGGCCTGTGGGTGCGAATCAAATTTAAAGATGGCGAAGTTCTCGAAGGACTGATGCCGAACGATCTCAGCCTGACTACAGCCGAAGGCTTTCTGATCAATCCTCCGGATCTGCGGTCGAACGTGCAGCGGATGTTTGTCCCTCGTACGGCGCTGGAGTCGCTGACGGTGCTGGCGGTAATCGGGGCAGCAAGACGCCAGCGAAGAGGGCCTGCGGATGTAATGCAGGTGCCGATGTTCGGGGAGTGAGTGGAGAACTTTAAGAACCTTTACAGTACCCGAGGATCGAACCGGGTATACATACGATGATGTATGCCGTAATCATGAGCGGCGCAAATACAATAAGCAGTGCCCGCTCATTACTACTCGTTTGAGTGCGTGCCCAGCTGGTTTTGTGTACGCTTGAATTGTGGTTGACCACGGTTACCGGAAACACCACTAGCACTTCCTGGCGCGCAGAGACGCCCTTTTCTGTAATGACTTGGAAGGTAAGTTTCCCCGATAACGTATGTGGGCCCAGGCTCGCATTGTCGTCCGCCTCTATCTTGAACTCTATTCCGAGATCCGGGAGGGCGGCGGGAAGCGGTTCTTGGCGGAACGCAAATGAATGTTTGCGAGTCTTAGGATAAATGAAATCCTTCGCGCTGATTCCGGTCGCCTTGGGGAACTCGAGATTGAGCGGGATAATGCCTTTAACTGGAGATCGTGGAGAAGTCACACGTGTCAGGAGAGAGAGCAAGAATAACCTTCCCTTTCTCAGCCGTGCCGCGCCGCAGTGCGGAGTAATAAATGAACTCGCGCAAATTTGACTCTCCGTTACTGACTGAGACAGACGTTTTGCTTTGATCCAGCAAGACTCCCCCACCGCCGCTTGGGTCGCCAGAGACCAGAATCGACCAGTCGCCGTTGTGTACTCCTGCCTCATGTTCTACAACGTTTATCTGCAAGTTAATCTCGATTTCCTGCGGTGCAGAAACGCCTGCGTCGGTCACGACCTGAAAGGTGAACTTACCCGCCAACGTGTGGAAGCCTAAGGCTGCAGTATCAGTCGCTCGCACCTTGAATTCGACGACTGAGGCCTTGCCATCAACCACCGCGATGGGCTCGGGACGGAATGCAAGAATTTCAGGGTGAGCCTTGGGGTAGACAAGATCCTTTACCTCGATGCCACCAGCATTCTGGAATTCCAGATCGAGTGGAACAATATCCGGAACCGGAGAGCGAGGGGAAGTCACATATGCCTGGGTAACAAGGTGAACCACGACCTTCTCCGTGCTGCCCTGTCTCAGTCGGACATAGGTGAAGTACTGGGCTTGCCGCTTTGAATCCGTCCCCGCCGACCTGCGCTGGTCGGATGGGCCAGCTGCCGTGGAATAGGGTTGGGCAAAGACGAGTGATGGTACGAGAACGAAAATGCAAACATTTCGCCACATGTTGCCTCCATAAGCCTCCTTATTTCAAGAGACGGAGGGCTGGGGCAAGGCACTGGCGATTAATTAAAGGTCAACCGCCAAGCTCGGCTGGATCAATGACATAACAGGAGAGATCGTTCGAGCGGAGCTCGCTAGAGTTTCTCGTAGAATTCGCAGGCGGAGCAGGAGATGAAAATGCCGCCGGAGACACCGCGCTCGCGGTCCTTCACGCGCTTGACGATGCGAGTAGGCTTGCCACACTTGGGGCAATCGGTGCTCTTGGTGGTGTCCATTACTTTCATGCGGTCTGCGGTCTTGGCGATCTTGGCCATTAATTCTCCCAGTTGTTTGGTGTGAATTTATTTTAGCATTCAGCAGTCGGGCGCGCGGGCTCGTCGCTGGAAGTTGGTCGTTGGCCATCAGCCCCTTCCAGCCTGCAATCTTCACGTCCCTATCCGCAAAACCAATCACTTCAATCGAATTTTCAGGTTTGACGGAGCTCCAGAGCTCGGGTAGGGTTGGAGTTTCTATGCTGAACCGGCACCATCACCGCCATCATCACGCGCACAGCGCGGCGGCGGGGGTGTGGGGCTGAGTTAGTCAGCACAGACACTGGGATTAGGGCCCGCTGAAGCACAAACTCAGCGGGTTTTTTGTTTTTTGGCAAGGATGCTTATGAATATCGACTTCGAAAAAATGCAAGGCCTGGTCCCCGCGATTGTGCAGGATGCGGCGAACGGCGAAATCCTGATGCTGGGGTTCATGAACCAGGAAGCTTGGGGGAAAACGCAGGAAATTGGATACGTCACTTTTTACAGCCGAACGCGAAACGAGCTTTGGACAAAGGGCGAGACTTCAGGCAATCGGCTGAAGGTTGTCTTGGTCGCGACTGATTGTGATCGTGATTCGTTGCTGATCCGCGTGCAGGTTGAGGGTGAGGGTATGGTGTGTCACGAGGGGACTAGGTCGTGCTTCACGAGGACGATCACAGTGGGCGGACCACAGGGCAATTCACGGGCGGGGGCGCCCGCGCCACACGTGTCGGAGGAACTCTCGCGATGAAAATTCGGTTGGGGATTCCGAAGGGCAGTTTGCAGGAGGCGACACTACAGCTGTTTGCACAGGCGGGGCTGCCGATCCATACGAACTCGCGATCCTATTTTGCTTCGACGGGAGATCCGGAGATCGAGTGCATGTTAATTCGTGCTCAGGAAATGGCACGGTACGTTGAGCACGGCGCGCTCGACGCCGGATTGACCGGACTTGACTGGGTGATTGAGAGCGGACTAGAGGTCGTGACGGTCTCGGATTTGATCTATGCCAAGCAGAGTCGCGGGAAGGTGCGCTGGGTGCTGGCGGTGCCCGAGAGTTCTGCTTTCGAAAAGCCAGAGGACCTAGCGGGAAAAATTATCGCGACAGAGCTAGTGAACGTCACAAAGAAATATTTCGCGAGCCGTGGAGTGGAGGTACGAGTCGAATTCTCATGGGGTGCAACGGAGGTAAAGCCGCCGATGCTGGCCGACGCGATTGTCGAAGTCACCGAGACTGGAAGTTCGTTGCGGGCGAATCATCTTCGCATCATGGACACTGTTCTTGAAAGCAACACGCAGATTATCGCCAACAAGCTCGCGTGGACGGACTGCGAGAAGCGGCGAAAGATCGAAAACCTGGCGCTGATGTTGCGTGGGGCGATGGAAGCCAAAGATCGAGTCGGTCTTATGCTGAATGTCCGCAAGGAGGACCTGGACCGAGTGCTCGGTGTACTGCCAGCGCTCAAACGGCCGACGATTTCGACGTTGAGCGATCCGGATTGGCTGGCGGTGAATACGGTGATCGAAGAATCGCTGGCGTGGCAGGTGATTCCGCGGCTGAAGGAAGCGAATGCGCAAGGAATCGTGGAGTATCCGCTGAACAAGGTGGTCGTGTAATGCGGATTCTGAGGGGCAGGGCCGCAGAAGCTTACGTGCGGAAGCTGGAGAGTCGCGGCTCGCGATTGGAGGAAGTTGAGCCGACGGTACGGAGGATTGTCCGGGATATTCGACAAAACGGAGATCGAGCACTGCGGAAATATGCGAGAAAGTTTGATGGGTTAGGGCCGGAACAATCTTTTCGAGTCAGCGATTCTGATCTGCGGAAGGCATGGAAAAATGCCTCCGGCCCACGGAAGTCTTCGCTGCGGATCGCAGAGCACAACATCAGAGAGTTTTGCGAATGGCAAAAACCGAAGGAGTGGCGGCGGTCTCGGAACGGAATCTCTTTGGGCCAATTGGTGCGGCCGCTTGAATCTGTTGGCTGTTATGTGCCGGGCGGACGCTTTCCGCTGGTCTCGACGTTGCTGATGTCAGTGATTCCCGCACAGGTGGCGGGCGTTAAGAACATTCGCGTGGTTTCTCCGCGGCCGAGCGACGAACTGTTAGCCGCGGCGGGAATGCTTGGAGTGAAGGAGTTCTATCGGGTCGGCGGGGGGCAGGCGATAGCGGCGCTGGCGTATGGAACGAAAACTATTCCGCGCGTGGACAAAATTGTCGGGCCAGGAAATTTGTACGTGACGGCGGCCAAGAAGATGGTCTCGTTCGATTGCGCGATTGACATGCTGGCAGGGCCAACGGAAGTGGTGATTGTGAGCTCAAAGGGAAACCCGGCTTTCATTGCGGCGGATCTGGTCGCACAAGCGGAGCACGATCCTGAGACGCTGGCGGTGTTTGTTACGACGGCAGAGAAGCTAGCGACGGCAGTGGCGAAGGAAGTGGAATTGGGCGGACAGGAGCGTCCGCCCTTACGTGAGAATCTAATTGCGAAACGTTCTCTTGATTCCCGAGGCGCGGTGCTCATCGCTGATACGAAAAAGCAAGCTTTTGAATGGGCGAATCAGATTGCGTCCGAACACATCACCGTCGAAAAAGGAGATTTGGATTTCGTGCAGAATGCCGGCTCGATTTTCGTCGGCGATTATTCGGCGCAAGCGGCGGGAGACTACGCTTCGGGTCCCAATCATGTACTGCCCACTGGCGGTGCGGCCCGGTTTCGTGGCGGGCTCAGCGTGATGGACTTCGTGAAATTGATTACCGTCCAGGAGGTTTCAGCGAAAGGACTGCGGAACATCGCGCCGGCTATTGTGCAACTGGCTGAGACTGAGGGATTGCGCGGGCACGCTGACTCGATTCGGGTGAGGTGCGCTAATGCTTAAAGCGCGTGAAGCGGTACGGACCCTGAAGGAATACCATCCGCCGCTCGGCAATCGCGAAGGGCTGAGGCTTGATTTCAACGAGAACACAGGCGGCTGTTCGCCCCGGGTGTTGGAGAAGTTGCGCAGTCTTGACGGCGAGACGTTGGCCCGCTATCCACAACGTGAGCCAGCCGAGACGGTTGTCGCGACCAGCCTCGGCGTTTCCCCAGAAGAGTTGCTTCTGACTAATGGCACGGATGAAGCCATTCACCTGATCTGCGAGACATATCTCGAACCTGAGGATGAAGCCATTATCGTTGTGCCTACTTTCGCGATGTTTGAGATTTATGCGGCGGCGACCGGTGCGCAGGTGATTGCGATCCCTGCTAGTGAGAATTTTCAATTTCCAACGGAAGAAGTCATCGCGCGGATCACGGCCCGCACGCGGTTGATTGCCATCGCCAATCCAAACAATCCTACCGGAGCCTTCGTTCCAATCGCCGATTTACGACGACTCGCCAACGCGGCTCCCTACGCGGCATTGCTAGTAGACGAGGCTTATTTCGAATTTTGCGGTGAGACTATCGTGCCCGGCTGGCGCGACTTCCAGAATCTTTTTGTCTCGCGAACTTTCTCGAAAGTGTACGGAATGGCGGGGCTACGGATTGGTGTTCTGATGGGTCACAGAGATCAAATCCAGTTGCTGCGGCGCGCCAGTTCGCCTTACAACCTGAATGCCGTGGCGCTGGCGTGCTTGCCTGAGGCTGTGGCAGACCAAGAATACGTTCAAGACTATGTGGCCCAGGCACTGACCGGACGGCGCGACCTTGAGTCTGAACTAGAGGCGTTGGATATTCGATATTGGCCCAGTCGCGCGAATTTCGTTCTGCTGCATCTCGGAAGTTACTGCCAACCTTTTATTCGTGAGATGCGGCAGCGTGGGATCCTGGTGCGCGACCGCTCGAGTGATTATGGCTGCAAGGACTGCGTGCGCATTACCGTAGGCCTTCACGAACACAATCAGCAATTGCTTGCGGCACTACGGGAGGTCTTCGTCCAAATCGGCATGCGCGAGAAGGTGTCGCGATGAGGAAGGCGGCGATTGATCGCGTCACGAAGGAGACCAACGTGCGCGTCCGGCTAACGATCGAAGGAAAAGGGCGGTACAAGGTTTCCACGGGAATTCGCTTTTTCGATCACATGCTGGAACTTTTTGCGCACCACGGCGCGTTCGATCTTGATTTAGTGGCGAACGGGGATCTTGACGTTGACCAGCACCACACGGTCGAAGACGTCGGCATCGCCCTGGGCCAGGCATTTGCTCAGGCGCTCGGCAAAAAGCGCGGTATCTTGCGGGCGGGGTACTTTGTGATGCCGATGGACGAAACGCTCGGACTGGCCGCAGTGGATTTCTCCGGACGCCCCGCGGCTGTCGTGGACGCGAAGCTTCGGGTACGACTGGTGGGCGATTTGCAGTCGGAACTGGTGGCAGACTTTTTTGATGGATTCGCGCGCGGGGCGCAGGCCAATGTTCACGCGCGAATTCTTTACGGACGTTCGAATCATCACAAGATTGAGGCACTCTTCAAGGCATTCGCACGCGCGTTGAGGGCGGCCTGCTGGCGCGACAAACAAATGGCACGGCTGCTGCCAAGCACGAAAGGTTTGTTGTGATTGCAATAGTTGATTACAAGGCCGGCAATCTGGCGTCGGTAAAAAAGGCGTTTGACCATTTGGGCGCGGAGACGGTGGTCACGGCGGATCCTGTGACAGTTCAGCAGGCGGACAAGATTGTTCTGCCTGGAGTCGGTCACTTCGCTGCCACAAGGGTCCTAGGCGATTCGGGGCTGCGGGAAGCCATCATCGAGCAAATCGAGCGCGGAATTCCTTTCCTCGGAATTTGCGTGGGGATGCAATGGATGCTGGCTTCGAGTGAAGAGGCCCCTGATGTTCACGGCCTTGCGCTCTGGCCGGGAGAGTGCAGCCGCTTCCCTTCCGGAGTAAAGTCGCCGCATGTGGGATGGAACAGCCTGCATATCCGCAATGGCGCTTCGCGCCTGCTGCGCGGAATTCCCGACGGCACATTCGTCTATTTCACGCATTCGTATCGGGTGCCGCTGCTCTCCTCGACAGTTGCGGAATGCGAATATGGGGGCGGATTTTCGGCTGCAGTGGAGCAGGAAAATATGTTTGGAGCGCAATTTCATCCGGAAAAATCGGGGAGCGCAGGGTTGAGGATGCTGGAGAATTTCTGCCAGATCTGACCGCTTCGCGGTCGAAAGATTTTAACCGCAGAGGGCGCGGAGAAAAGCCGGAGAACGCAGAGAAAAGCGATTGCATTTTGGTTTCTAAATTAGCCTTGCGACGCCTGGGTAGACGGACAGGCATCGTAAGGTCCCTCTGCCGCTCGCCTTCGGCGTACGACTTCGGGATGACAACATCTAATTGAAATGTTGACCAAACGCATTATCGCTTGTCTCGATGTGGATGCCGGACGTGTGGTCAAAGGCACGCAATTTCTTAATCTGCGCGACGCGGGTGATCCTGCGGAATTAGCGGCTGCGCACAGTGCTGCCGGAGCTGATGAACTTGTGTTGCTCGACATAACCGCGACACACGAGAGGCGCGCAACATTACTTGAGACGGTCAGGCGCACGGCCCTCGAACTGTTCGTTCCGTTTACCGTGGGCGGGGGTGTGCGCACACTGGAAGATGCCGGAGCGATTTTTGACGCTGGGGCGGACAAGATCAGCATCAACTCGGCGGCGATAGCCGATTCCTCCCTCATCACATGCATCGCTCAGAGGTTTGGATCGCAGGCCGTGATTGTAGCAATTGACGCCAAGCGCAACGGGAACGGCTTTCAGGCGTGGACCTCGGGCGGCAGAGTACGCTCGGAAAAAGACGCTGTGTTGTGGGCGAAGGAAGCAGAAGATCGCGGCGCGGGCGAGATATTGTTAACGTCAATGGACCGCGACGGCACCGGCGCGGGCTTCGATTGCGAATTGACGCGGGCGATTTCCCAAACCGTTCGCATTCCCGTGATTGCATCGGGCGGCGCGGGTTCGGCGGAGGACTTTGTTCATGTATTTCGAGAAGGTGCGGCAGATGCGGCGCTGGCTGCGTCCATTTTTCACTTCGGCTTGAGCTCGATTTCAGATCTCAAACGCCATTTACTCGTCGCCGGCATACCGATGAGGTTTCCATGCTGATCCCTTCGATTGATCTCATGGGCGGGAAGGTCGTGCAACTGATCCAAGGAAAGAAGAAGGCACTAGAATTCGATAACTTCGACGAGTGGGTGGCACGGTTTGCGTCGTTTCCTCTGGTGCAGCTCATAGATCTGGACGCGGCGACTGGCAGAGACGCTAACGCGAGCCTGATCGAATTTTTCTTGCAACGACTTCCCTGCCAGGTGGGCGGCGGAATCCGCAAAATTGAGAGCGCACGCCAGATGCTCAACCTCGGAGCACGACGCGTGATTTTCGGTTCCTCTTTAATTCGAGACGACAAGATAGATGCCGAATTCGCAAAACGCGCAGCCGCCGACGTCGGGATAGACAAGCTGGTCTTTGCCATTGATTCGCGCGGCGGAAAAGTTGCGGTGCGTGGTTGGCGCAAAATTACCGATATTACGCCGGTCCAGGCAGTTCAGGGACTCGATTCTTTCTGTTCCGCCTTCCTCTACACGCACATTGATACGGAAGGTCTGGTGGCGGGCATTCCACTCGATCCTCTGCGGACGCTGCGGCAGGCAACGAAGAAGCAGTTGATTGCGGCAGGCGGAATTGCAACTTATCAGGAGGTCGAGCATCTGCATGAAATGGGAATTGATGCGGTCGTGGGCATGGCTCTCTATCTTGGAAAATTGACACTACCTGATACCATTCCACTCTCGAAATAATTTTCCGCGGCGCAAGCCGGAACGGACTCCGCCTGTGAGCGATTCAACTACCAATGCGCCCGGTTGGCCGGGAATCCCACCGCGCTGGACTTCAAGCGCAAAGACTGGAATTGGAACGTCGCTGAACCGCAGCAGCCGGGTGTGGTTCACGCTGAGTCACGGCATCCTGAATGAAATTTACTTCCCCCGCGTGGATATGGCGTGCACACGCGATCTGGGCTTGATCGTCACCGATGGCGCGAGCTTTTTTTCGGAGGAGAAGCGGGATTGTAAGTTCGAAATCGTTCCAGTCGAACCGGGAGTTCCGGCCTTTCGGTTAGTGAATACCGAGGTTGGTGGAAAGTACAGAATTGAGAAAGAAATTTTTGCCGACCCGCACCGGAATGTGGTGTTGCAGAAAATCAAGTTCATCGAGCTAAGCTCGACAGGACAGCCGGTTGTTCCCAGGTTCGGCGGGGGCAAATTTCGGCTGTACGCGTTGCTGGCTCCGCACTTGGGCAACGTAGGCAGCAACAACACCGCATGGACTGGCGACTACAAGGGCGTGCCGATGCTTTATGCAGAGAGCCCGTCGGGACTGGCTTTGGCGCTTGGCTGTTCCGTGCCGTGGGCAAAGATGTCGGTGGGTTATGCGGGCAGCTGTGACGGGTGGCAGGAGCTGTCGCGAAATTTTCAGCTCACGAATGAGTATCCACGCGTTGAGAACGGAAATGTTGCGGTGACGGGCGAGGTTGATCTCTCCGCATGTGGTGGAGAGTTTGTTCTGGCTCTTGGCTTCGGAAACATATGGGCTGAGGCCGGAGAGCAGGTGCGGGCCGCACTGCTAGACGATTACAGCTCCCTGTTTCGCGATTACGTCTCGCAGTGGCGCAATTGGCAGAAGGGATTGCTCGCGCTGGATGGCTCCGGTCCGCGCGATGTGTATCGCGCGAGCACGGCCGTGCTGCGGGCGCACGAGTCAAAAGATTTCCTCGGAGGGGTGATTGCCAGTCTTTCTATTCCGTGGGGATTCAACAAGGGCGATGAAGACCTTGGCGGATATCACCTGGTGTGGCCGCGTGATTTGGTCGAAACCGCCGGAGGATTTCTGGCGGCGGGTGCGGTGGGTGACGCGGTGCGAGTGCTGCATTATCTCGAGACGACGCAGGAAGCCGATGGCCGCTGGCCACAGAACATGTGGCTCGATGGGCGTCCTTACTGGAACGGCTTGCAGATGGACGAGGCTGCATTCCCCATTCTGCTGGTGGACTTGCTACGTAGAGAAGCTGGTGGCGCGCTTGGAGATTTGGCGAGATGGTGGCCCATGGTACGGCGGGCGGCGGCGTTTATTGCGTGCAATGGACCTGTGACCCAGCAGGACAGATGGGAAGAGGACGCTGGGTATTCTCCCTTCACGCTGGCGGTGGAAGTTGCGGGTCTGCTGGCGGCGGCTGATGTTGCAGACAATGTGGGTGAATCCGCCATGGCCTCGTACTTGCGCGAACTGACCTGGCGCGGCAGGTAGGGGTTGACGGATATTACGTTCGTATTGCACCGCCGGAATCCGATTGTGCGGCTTCTCCCACGGAAGGGTTCGTGCCCATTAAGAACCGCCCTCCCGGAGAGAACCTCGACCGCGCCTCCCACGTGATCAGTCCGGATGCGCTGTCCCTGGTGCGGTTTGGACTGCGAGCACCGGATGATCCGCGAATCGTGAACACGATCAAGGTGGTGGATGCGATTTTGAAAGCGAAGTTGCCGCAAGGACCGCTGTGGTATCGCTATAACGATGATGGATATGGTGAACACGCGGATGGAGCACCGTTTGATGGCACGGGAATCGGGCGCCCCTGGCCGCTTTTGGCGGGTGAGCGTGCGCACTATGAGCTTGCGGCAGGAAACGTTGCTGGCGCAGAAGCGCTGCTGAAGACAATGGAATCCTCCACGAACGGCAGCCGCCTGCTGCCGGAGCAAGTTTGGGACGGTCCTGACATTCCTGGGCGCGAACTTTTGCTCGGCAAGCCATCGGGCTCGGCCTGTCCACTAGTGTGGGCACACTCGGAATACATCAAGCTAATCCGGTCACTGACCGATGGAAAAATCTTTGATCAGCCCCCGCAGACGGTGAAGCGATATCGAGTAGAGCAGAGATCGGCGGCGCATTGGGAGTGGCGTTTCAATAACAAGTGCCGGGTCATGCCCGCGGGTAAAACATTGCGAATCGCGGTGATGGCGCCTGCAACGGTGCACTGGAGTCGTGACGGCTGGCAAACCGCGCAGGACATTTCCGCGCGAAGCACCGGCCTAGGAATATATGTTGCTGACCTGCCCACGAGCCAACTCGATGCTGGCCACAGCATCGTATTTACGATGTACTGGCCCGAAGCGGACCGATGGGAGGGCGCGGACTTCGGCGTGACCATCCAGGCAAACTGAGGGCGTAAGGCGCCATGGCGGAACGATCGCAGGCGGTCCACGATCAATACTCGGCGCGGGGGATGAGCGCCCTTCAAGCTTTACTTGAGAATTATCATCCTCGCAACTTTGCCATTGCTTTATGGGACGGCGCAACCTGGGACCCCGAGCCGGGGCAGTTTTGCCGATTCACCTGGCACATCAACCACGCCGGAGCGCTTCGAGCGCTTCTGCGTTCTGACCGGCAAGTAGCGCTGGGCGAAGCCTACATTTTCGGTGACTTCGATATTTCCGGAGATATACTCGCTTGCTTTGGAGTAAGCGAGCACCTGGCTAGCGAGAATTGGAGCAGTGCGGAAAAACTGCGCCTGGGCACGCTTCTGATGGGCTTGCCTTCCGCGGCGAGGGATGTTGCTGGCACGAGCCTCCGCGGCAGAGTTCATTCGAGAGCACGTGACCGGCAGGCAATTAAATTCCACTACGACGTTTCGAATGATTTCTATCGGCTGTGGCTCGATCCAGCCATGGTGTATTCGTGCGCCTATTTCAACTCTGTTGACGATTCGCTTCAGACCGCTCAACAACAGAAGCTTGATTACATCTGTAGGAAGCTGCGGCTTCGGCGCGGCCAACGATTGCTAGACATTGGCTGCGGTTGGGGTGGGCTCATTCTTCATGCAGCGAAGAATTATGGGGTCAAGGCAATTGGGATCACGTTAAGCGAGCAACAGCTGACGTTGGCGCAGCAGCGGATCAGCGAAGCGAAACTGTTATCGCAGTGTGAGGTCCGATTGCTGGATTATCGCGACGCGGCGCAGTTGGGACATTTTGAAAAAATCGTAAGCGTTGGCATGGTGGAGCATGTTGGCCGAGTCCAGCTGCCAGAATATTTTGAGCAGGCGTATGAATTGCTCGAGCCGGGGGGAGTCTTTATTAATCATGGAATCGGCCGCTCAGCAACCGTTGCCGCGCCAGAAGGCCGGACGTTTATCAGGACATATGTTTTCCCGGACAGCGAACTCGTCTCCATCTCGACCATGCTGCATTCCGCAGAGCGCGCGGGTTTTGAAGTGCGCGACGTGGAGAATCTGCGCGAGCACTATTTCCTCACCCTGTGTCGCTGGCTACGTCGCCTGGAAGCGAATGAAAGACGAGCGCGTGATCTGGTCGGCGACCTGAAGTACCGGATCTGGAGGCTCTATCTGGCAGGTTGTGCGCATTACATGCAGAACGGCGAAATGGATTTATACCAATCGCTACTGGTGAAGGCTGAAGATGGGCGCAGCGGAATGCCGCTGACGAGGCAGGATTGGTACCGGTGATCACCTCTTTTGCTTCCCAAGGTGAAAAGCAGGTTCGGCTTGGTCGGAATGACAAATCGAAAATGATTAACGCTCTCAGCGCCACCGCTTAACCCCGGGTTTGGGCCAGAGATCGGCCATAGTGCCGAATTTTGCGCCGCGGCAAATGAACACATCGATATTTTTCTCCAGCGCGTAAGGGTTGTCAGCTGAGGTGCCAACGTATTCGACGCTGTTCCAGAGAGCTTCGAGATTCTCGCGCGTGTCGTCGAGAACGATCATGCAATTGCCCGAGTAGCCGCGCGGGCCCCACAAGAACCAGGTCTGATGACCGCTGAGGGACTTGGGCAATCCGTACTGGCTCCCAAGCAAATCAATGGCGCCGGCCTGGCCATAATCCTGGGCAAAAATGCCGCAGTCCGGGCGTTCCGCGGGACTTAGCTTGTTCCAGGCGACGGCGGTCTCGTCAACAATTTCTTTCCATCCAAATTGGTCGGAGTACCATTGCGGCAACGCCGCGCGGGCGTGGGAGTGCTCCATCACTGGAAGCTTGAAAGGCAGAGTCTTTGTGTAGGCAAGAAATTTGTTCGGAGAAAGAATTGGTACGACGATGGGCGCAAAGTGAGCGCCACTGGCGAGCAGGATCAGCACGATCACAGGCTTGAGCCAATGCAGCCGGGCTTGGCGGGCGGGGGCGCCCGCCCCACTCAAAGCTGACTCGATCACGGCCGCGCCGGCGGCAAGCAGCATTGGATAGATTGGGGCGAGGTAGTAATTCTTTCCATGCAACGCAAACAACGCCGTGTAACAAACCAGGTAGGTAATTCCCAGCACGCGGTACGACTTCAATCGCTGCGAAAAAAGCAGGGCGAGCAGCCCTGTGATCCAGATGGGCGCGGTCAGCGGATTGACTAACAACGTCTGCTGCAGGAAGTACTGGCCCGCCGGCAGTACGACATCGCGATGCTCGGCGCGAATGCCGCGCATCAGTTGCAGGAACGGCCAGTGGTAATGAATGTTCCAGAGCAGGTTCGGCAGGAAAATCAAAAATGCCGCCAGGCCGCCGAGCCAAATCCATTTACTAAGAAAGACGCGGCGCTGCTCGGTCAGGAGTAGGCCAACAACAACTCCGAATCCGAATAAAGCGATCGAGTACTTCTCTTCCAGTCCGATTCCGGCGACGACGCCAAACCAGAGCCAATAGCGCGAATCGCTGCGCTTAATGGCAAGGATCACGAAATAAGCGCAGCCCATCCACAAGTTCGGCTCAAGGCAGTTCGTACCTAGCAGGCTGCCGTTCGAGAGATACTGCGGTGCGATGACGGCCGTAATGGCGCTCAGCAGTAGGGCGTAACGTTTGCCTCCCAGTTCGCGCGCAATCAGGGCGGTCTGCACAACCAACAGCGACGACGCAAGGGCAGGAATGAAGCGGATGGCGCGCAGAGAATCGCCGAGCAGAGCGCGAGAAATGTGGATTAGAAAGGGAATCAGCGGTGGCTGGTCTACGTAGCCCCAGCCAAGGTGGTCGCCGCAGGCGATGTAATTGAATTCGTCGCGAAAATAGCCATAGCGACTGTTGAAGTAGATATGAAAGAACAACTTGGCAAGCGCGATGAGCCAGACCAGAGCCATGCCTTGAGTAAGAAAGGAGAATGATTGGCGGTTCGAACTGGAAACAAGAGGTGCTGTAGCTGTCATGGCGCGAGTTTCAGCTTTCCGAGAGACCTCTAAGGCCGGGACAATTATATTGGCTCGACGATTGCGGACTAGCGGCCGTGAGTAGTTACGACATTTCTGTGGACGGAGTTCCCGGTTTTCTTTACGAGCCGGTTACAGGCTAATGTGGTATTTGAGAGTGGCCAGTTCACAATCATCTTGGCGATGGTGGCGGGGTTGGAATGTCCATCGTGCCGGAAATGATTCCAGGCGGGCCTGGAGAGCCGCCGCTACACGGACATCAACTCAATACGGCTTCTTATCTGGGTAATCCAGTTCGTAGAGTGGCTCGAGGCCAGTTCGCACCAGCAGATCATGAACTTCGGAAGGCGATAGACGGCGACCCGGACGCTGCTCCGCATCCGCGAAAGAGTAGCCACACATAGCCATGATCGCGGTTTGCAGACCTAGCATGCGAGGATCAATCCGCTCGAATGTGTCAATGATGGTGTGGTGGCGGAAGTTGTAGTCGGCGTCCTCGACGGCTATCGAATACGTAGGCACGCCCACAACCATGAATGCCTCTTCGTCCGAGTCAAATGCGGCATCCAGGATGATTTGATTCGCGGCGATCGGAGCCAGGGGCTTGAGCACTTTTTCGGTGGCGGGTCGAAGATCATCACGCCCATAGAGCTGTAGCCCCAGCGGAGCCTGTGCGCCGTGATCGGTGTTGATGACTGCCCACAAGTTGTCGAGCTCGCTTTTGTGTTGCTCAACGTAGGCTTTCGATCCCAGGTCGGACTGCTCTTCGCCTGAGAAAAATACAAATCGTAGTGTGTGCCGCGGACGGAGCCCCATAGATTTAAGAATGCGTGCGGCTTCGAGCACCGCCGCGACGCCTGCCCCATTATCATTCGCGCCCTGGGCTGGGTCCCAGGAATCGAAATGCGCGGTCAACAGAACCATTTGACTCGAATCCGTTCCTTCGAGATCTGCAACGACGTTACGCTCGGTTACGGGATGATCAATGAATGAGTTTTGCGACTCGAGTCGAACTTTCACCGCGGCTTTGGATCGAAGCCGGCGAAGCAATGCAGCGTCTTCGTTGGCAATGGAAAACACAGGCAGAGGACCGCGCGGATAGAAGAGGAACGCGGATGTGTAGAGCATGCGGTCGGGCTTGTCGGAAACGATGAGCATGGCCGCGGCTCCTGCTTGGGCGAGCTTCTGGGCGACCTGCATGCGGGCTCCAACGTAGGTTGTCGAGAGCGCGTTGCTCTTTAGGTCCACGAGGACCGCCGCGCCCCGAACTTCGGCCGGTAGGGTGGGATGGCCACTGTCAATTGCGCCGAGGTCGGCAACCGGCACCTCAATCGGGCCGGAAGTTCCGGGCACCCAGCCATATGTTCCAACGTAAAGGGAGCGGCGGATCGGGCTGACGACTTCTCCGGTGGTGGTTCCCTTCTGCCAGCCTGGCGAAAATTGGTATTCCTCAAAATGCGCGTTGTTGAAGCCGGAGTCTTTGAGTGTCTTCAGGATCAAGTCGGATGTGGCGCGCGATTCTTTACTGCCAGTGATGCGGCCGCCGATCGTGTCGGTGAGAGTCTCAAGAAAATCAGAGGCGCCGCCGCGGGTCAAGGAGTAGCCGACGATGCGGGCGATGGTGTCTGATTGCAGATCTTTTGTCTTAGCGGTCTGCGCAGCAGCGGAAACACACATTAGTATGGTGAAGAGGACGAAGTTGCGCATTTGGAACTCCTGCTGTCGAGGTTTATTGGGACTGCTCTCGGTCGTTCCCTCCGGGACTTCACACCTTTGTCCGACTTTCCCAGCGCGGAAGCGCTGGGCTAAGATCGTGCGCCCCTCCGGGGCTAGGCGCTATTCCTGTGCAGTCCTAAAAGGTCGTTCTCCGCTCCACGGCGCCTGAGTGATGCGGGCTGCCTGACCTCCGCAAGGGAAGTCCTCATGCGCGCTGAGACTACGGAAAAGCTAAGTCCAGGACCTCAGCGGCTAACAGCCGCTAATAAAAGCAAAGCCTGTTATGGCAGCGCTGAAAAACGCTGCGCCACCCAAAATCAGCGCCAGCAACCAGTGAAAATTCGTACCCTTCCCGATTTTCTGTCCGGAGAGAGTTCCAGCAATCGAGAAGCCCCGATTTCGCCGATTTTATGCGGCACGTCTAAAAGCGCCAGTACCGTCCCTGCGGGACTCCGGCCAGCTTCCCATCTTTCCCGCACTCCCGAGTCGGTGTGAGGACGCTTCTTACGCAACCTTTTGGAGCTGAGTCACTTCCCACTTGCACCCAGGGCTTCCGCCCTGGGCTGCATTCTGGTGCGGCTTCGCGGCTGGGAATTACGATTCGCTTGCCACTTGTGGTTCGGAGTTTGAGTTCTCACACAGACCCTTACGTGCCGGGCTATCTAGATATCGCCTCTACGAGGCTGGAACCATAACGCTCCGGCATCCGGTGTTTCCCACAAACCGCCTCTATTGCGTACTTGAAAATTCGCACAGGCCACAAAAATCATTTGCGAAAGCGCTATTCGCCGGAATAGGTCATCTCGACGACAGTGCAATCATCACTGAGAGGCGTGCTGCCGCAGAATTCGGAAACGGCGGCGAAAATTTCCGCCATGGTTCCGCGCTTGGCCGCGACTTCCAGGCGTTCGTTGTCAAAGAATTCGCCTTCGGCATTTTCTGCCTCGGTTACGCCGTCGGTGACAAGAACCAAGCGGTCGCCTGCGTGCAGGCTGTAGCGGTCGCTTTCGTAGGTTGCATCGGGCAATAAGCCAACTGGAAGACAGCCATGGGAAGGTCGAATCACTTCACCGCCGCAAACCAGCAGTGGCGGGACATGGCCGCAGTTCACATACTCAAGGTCGCCATCGCGACGGAGGCGGGCGATGATGACCGTGGCGTATTTTTCGCCGATGCGTTTGCTGGTGAGAAAGCGATTGGCGGCGCCGACGATCTCGGTTAGCGGCATTCGCGCCACAAGCTGCGAATAGATCATGCCTTGTAAAGTGGAAGCAAGGAGAGCGGCAGAAACTCCTTTGCCAGCTACGTCGGCAAGCACAATGGCAAGACCGTCGTCGGTGTTGACCGCGTCGAAGAAGTCACCACCAATTTCTTTACAAGACAGATTCTTGCCACTCAGCCGAGCATAGGGCACTTCGGGGATGGTCACTGCCATCAGCCGCTGCTGAATGGATGCCGCAATCGAAAGCTCCTGCTGATAGCGGCGGGATTCTTCTTCGGCCTGCACCAAGCGCGCATTCTCGATGAGCGATGCTGCTTCCGTAGCTACCACGTGCAGAATGTCCCCGCTTACTTTCGAAATGTCGCGGGAGGCAAATCGCGAGTCAACATAGAGCGCGCCCATCGCGTCGCTGATCGGAGCAGGCGCTCCTTCACGGGCACGGGTTTGTACCTGCGTCTTCCGAAGCGGGATACAGATCACCGTGCGGAGATCGTAAGCGACGATACTTTGGCGGCCACTGAGATCGAGCGACTGGCTGGTATCGGTCAGAAGAAACTCTGAATTCGAGCGCAGGGCGTCTTCGAGGATCGAGTGCGAGATCGTGGTGTCATCCAGCAACAGTTCGCCTTTGGAATTTCGTCCCGCTGCGAGGCGCAGCTTGCCATCCACTGCCCTCAGGAAAACATAGCCGCGCTCCGAACCAGTCAGCTTCAGAGTCACGTCCAGAAGAGTGAGCAGGATTTCATCGAGCACGCCGGTCGTGTTTAGTTTGCGGGCGGCTTCGAGAAAAATTTTCAGCTTCTCAAGATCCGTGGCTTCGTGCGAAATCTGAATACCTGAAATCTGGCTTAGGAAGTCGCGAGCAGTGTTGGTCGTGACATGCTGCGGATGGAATACGGCGTAGATGGTGTCGCGGGCGCCGAATTCCAGGCGGTCGTTGCGATCGAGAACCTGGCGCTGAATGCGCTCTCCATTCACGAAGGTGCCATGTTTGCTGCCCTGGTCCACAACAAAAAACTGGCCGTTCTCCGAAACGATGATGGCGTGGTCGCGTGAGACTCGGGGATCGGCAATGACCAGGTCCTTCTCCATCTTGCGGCCAACACTGAAGGGGCTGTGGTCGAGATAGAGCGTGCGCTGTTCGGTTCCTTGGACGAAGATCAGGCTGGGAAAAACGCCGGAACCCAGGCCGGAAATCGGACCGATAATGGTTTGAGCAGACATGGCGGTACGGGCAGACTAGTGTATCAAGATAATGCCAGTAAAATAGGCCTGCGGGAAGTGGTGGAGCAGTTTCGGAGCCGATTTCAGCGCCGGAGCCTGATACCTCCGCGGGGAAATTGATATGTCAGCGAAGGTGGACCTCTACGACAGCGCGTATGGGAATTACGAGTTGGACGTCTATCGGCAGGTGCGCCTTGAAACCTATGGAGAAGACCTTGGGCAGACCAGTTGGGTCACGACCGAGGAGTCGAACGAAATCCCGAAACTGCTGGAACTGACGCCTGCTTCCCATGTACTGGAAATTGGCTGCGGCTCGGGCAGGTACGCGCTGAGAGTTGCTGCAAGGGTCGGCTGCCGGATCACAGGAGTGGACGTCAATTCACATGGGATTCGCAACGCTAACCAGTTGGCAAGTCAGGCAGGAAGTTCTGTAGCCAGATTTGAGGACTGCGATGTTTCTCACCCACTGCCCTTTGAAAATGGCAGCTTTGATGCGATGTTCTCCAATGATGTCCTTTGCCACATTCCGGGACGCGCGGCGGTACTGGCGGAAATCTACAGGGTGCTTAAGCCGGGCGGGCGGTTACTGTACAGCGATGCGTTAGTGATTGGCGGACTGTTGTCGCACGAGGAAATTGCGACCCGCAGTTCGATTGGTTATTACGCATTCGTCCCACCCGGCGAAAATGAGCGGCTTCTGAGAGAGGCGGGATTTCGACTCATGAATGCGACGGATACCAGCACACCGGCGGCGGAAATCGCCGAGCGATGGCGAGAAGCCAGAGAGAGGGCGAAAGACACCCTGATTGCGGCGGAAGGACTCGCAAACTTCGAGGGCCTGCAACGATTTCTTGCCTGCGTGCACACACTCACGTCAGAGAAACGCCTCCTGCGGCTCGTCTATCTCGCCCGCAAGGAGGCGTGAGTTCTCTTTTTCCTCAGCGGCTAAAGCCGTCAATGAAGGAATGGTCGCATTCGCAGCGCGAGAGGCGCTGCGCCACTCAAAAAACGCCCATCCTTCCGCAACCAGCAGAAGGCGTGCCCGTTCAAGAGCCGTCCAGAGCCGGTTTGACACTTCCAGGAATCCATCTCATGCGGCGTTTTCTGATGTTCGGTCGGAAACTGGCTCGACCGTGCAAGTCGTGCAGGCTTTGGTGATCTGCCTTCTGTGCTGACGAAGGCGCTCCTCAAAGTTGGTCCAACGATCGCCTAATCCGACGGCGTTGTGTTGAATGGTCATGTCGTTGGCGAGCGCTGGTGTGATTCTGGAGCTTACGCGCGACCTTTCCTCGTCCGAGATCTGGCTGCCTATGGATCCGGGTTCGGCAGGCATTTCCCGTGGTGTCGGCGTGAGATTGCGGTCGGAGCCCTCGCGATGCTGGACCGGACCGGCATGCCAAACATCGGAGTAGCGCCCTTCATAGTTCTCCCAACGATTCTGGGCATTGAGGTCAGACTCTTCATACCTTGGCAGCTGTTCGATTTGAGCCTTGTCGAGGTTTACGGAGTAGGCTTCTTCGTCCCGGGTAGAGCTGTGCAGGCGGTGGGCTGGAATCAAGAACTTTTTGCTGGAGAACCAACTCCCCGCATCCACTACCACGTATCTGATCTCACCGGTTGAATGGTCAAAAATTACATCGTCGATGGTGCCGAGCTTCTCGTCATTACGGCCATAGATTTTAGTACCGCGGATATCATCTCTGGCCGTGGTGTTGTCAAATTTGTAGTTGCGCAATAAGCCATAGTGCGCCATACATCCTCCTCAGGGGAACTTACCTTTGAGTCCCCGTATTGATTGCCCACTGACGGTTTTTAAGATGCGCGAGCCGGGCCTGAAGAGGGCTTGCACTTTCCACAGTTACAGATTGAATACGTGCGGAAGTAGTTGGAAGCGATTGCTCTATAATCAACTGGCGCTTCCCTAAAACCAATGTATTTACACTGCTTCCCGGCTCTTTTTATCGGCGGCGAAATCGTTGATCTCGTCCGCGAAACGGGCATAGTGGCACAGGCGGTTTTGCTTGGGCTGCTTGCCTTCAGCCTGGTGTCCTGGGCGATTATCCTTTCTAAATGGAGCGTGCTGCAGCGGGCGCGGATACAGAGTGGCCGCTTCCTGCGGGCATTTCGCCGGGCGCAGCGATTGCAGGACATCGCTGCCGTGTCGGAGCAGTTCCGGCCTAGTCCACTTGTCGGTGTGTTTCAGTCGGGATTTCGGGAGTTTGAGAGGCAAGTTGGATCGTCCGGAGGGCTGAGAAATCCCCTCGCGGTGCAGCGGGCGATGCAAATTGCGGCGTCGGAGGAGATGACGCGCTTCGAGCGAAACTTGCCATGGCTGGCGATCACAGGCGCTGTCACCCCATTTGTGGGATTGTTCGGGACAGTGTGGGGAATCATTGATGCGTTCCACGGCCTTGGAACAAGCGGAGCGGCTACTCTGCGGGCGGTCGCACCGGGAATTTCGGAAGCGCTGATCACAACCGCGGCAGGACTAGCTGCCGCGATTCCAGCGGTAATCGCATACAACCTGATTGGGGGCTCGATCCGCAGCTTTGCCTCACGGTGCGATGATTTTTCTCTCGAGATGGCGAATGCCGTGGAGCGCCAGCCGACTGCTTCGCGAATGGCCGAAGAGGTGCGCCGGTAGATGGCTTTTACCGCTCCCAACGGCCGCACGCAGATCGCGCTGGCGGACATCAACATCACTCCTCTGGTGGACGTCGTGCTGGTTCTGCTCATCATCTTTATGGTCACGGCGCCGGTGTTGCAGTCGGGCATTGAGGTCGCCGTTCCGAAGACACGGACAGTGAAAGAGATTACAGAGGAACGGTTGGTGATCAGCATTAATAAGAAGCAGGAAGTGTTTCTGGGGAGCGATCCGGTCAACATCAACGAGATCGGCGCGAAGCTGCGGAAGAAGATTCGCGATCCTCAACATCAATCTATTTTCCTGCGGGCTGATGAAGACGTACCGTTTGGCGCATTTGCGACGGTAATGGATGCGGTAAAGTCGTCGGGCATTACCAACGTTAGCATTGTGACGCAGCCGCTTGAGTCCCATGCTCAGCACTGAAATTTTCTTTGAACACGAGCGCTGGGGGCGAATGCTGGGGCGCTCGGCGATATTGCACGTTGCCGTGGCGGTCGCAATCATTATTTCGGCATGGATCGCACATGGCCGGTCAGGCTCGAACTGGGGAGCCGGCGGAGGCGGTAGCGCGATGGGAGTCACGCTGGTAAGCAACGTGCCGTTGCCGGCGAATCCGACACAGACGCAGAATGTGCTGGCGACGGAATCGAAGGGCGTTTCGAAGTCACAGCCCAAACCTGCTCTCGAGGAAAAAGAAGCGATTCCAATCCCGGAGAAGAACGCCAAAAAGAGGCCCGTGCCACAACCGACCGCAACGCAGCGCAAGCCAACGCCTCAGCCGGTTGAAGAAGCGAACAATGTGGTTCCCTTCGGCGAAGGTGGGCCGGTCAGCGGCCCCTACGCAATGTTTAACAATGGCGCGGCCAAGGGCGGATTTGGATTCAGCGGCGGCGGAGGCGATTTCGGCTCGCGGTACGCCTGGTACGTGCGTGTAGTGAACCAAAAGGTGTCGGAGAATTGGCTGAGGTACGAAATTGACTCGCGAATTCAAAGCGCGAACCGCGTGTACGTGACATTTGACATTGATCGCAGCGGACGGCTGTCACACGTGCAGGTGGAGCAATCGAGCGGCGTACCGTCGCTGGATATGTCGGCGATCCGTGCGCTGCAAAGGATTGACACATTTGGGCCGCTACCGCCGGATTATTCGGGTAGCAAGGTTTCGGTAGAGTTCTGGTTTGATTACAACAAGAAATAGCTTTTAGCTCTTAGCCTTTAGCTGTTAGCTTTGCAAATATTATGCTGATGAAAAAAGTCATAACGCAATTTTTGTGCGGGCTTGTTGTCCTGTGGTTATTTCCATCACGCGCATTCACCCAGGACTGGATCAAGACCGGTACCGGTCTGGGAGTCGAGAAGATTCGCATCGCCGTGCCGGAGTTTAAGGGAACCAGCCAAGATCCGCGCAACACCGAACTACTTAAGACGTTCAACGACACGCTTTGGAATGACCTGGACAATGCGGGCATCTTCGAAATGGTTTCGAAGAGTTTTTATCCCTTGGGCCAAGTTGGCGCACCCGCTGACGTGAAATTTGATGCCTGGAGCGCGCCACCCCCGAATGCGTCCATGCTGGTGTTTGGAAATCTCGCCGCCGCAGCAAACAACGTCACCGTGCAGGGCTGGTTATACGACGTGAAGAACACGAATTCGCCGCCGGTACTTGGGAAACAATACACGGATGTGGCGACGACGCAGGCTGCCCGGGTTATCGCCCATAAATTTGCGGATGAAATCATCTTCCGGCTGGGCGGAGGAATCAACGGCATTGCTGAGACGCAAATTTTCTACGTGAGTTCGCGCGGCGGGCACAAAGAAATCTGGGGCATGGACTATGACGGCGCGAACCAGCACCCCTTAACGACGCTGGGCAGCATTTCGCTGTCGCCGCACGTCTCCCCTGATGGTTCACGGCTGGCGTTCAGTTCGTTCAACGGATCTGCGTGGGAAATTCGCATGTTCTCGCTTGACCTGAACCGGCTGCTTTCTTTTCCCCGATATGGCGGGACCAATCTTTCCCCTGCCTGGGCACCGGATGGATCGAAGCTCGCGTTTTCGTCGTCTCGGGCTGGCGATCCCGAAATCTATGTCGTGGATCAATCGGGCGCCAACCTGCACCGCCTGACCAGTTCACGAGGACCCGATGTTTCGCCGGTGTGGAACCGGAAGACGGGATCGGAAATCGCATGGGTAAGCGGTCGCACGGGCCTGCCGCAGATTTACACCATGGGGGCGGACGGAACCAATGTCCAGCAGTTTACGGACCAAGGGTATGCCGTATCTCCAGCGTGGTCGCCGAATGGCCAGTTCCTGGTGTTTTCGTGGATACGCCATTACGGGCCTGGGGCTCCGGGAGCTCAGGACATCTACATCATGGATGTGGCCAGCAAGCAATGGGTGCAACTGACGCACGATGGCGGCAGAAACGATTTTCCAGCGTGGTCGCCCGATGGCAGGCACATCGTATTTCAGTCGAACCGGTCCGGTTCCCTGCAGATTTGGACGATGCTGGCTGATGGCAGTAATCAGAAGCAGCTGACGACATCCGGTAACAACTCTGAGCCGGATTGGAGCTGGAAGTAGGTTTGATACTTGTGATTGGTGTACATTTCTTGATATTTATTTTGATATTCACTCGATTTCAGATTGAAGATTTCAGATCGCAGATTTGGGATTCTGAAATCTGACATCTCCAATCTGCAATCGCAGCATAGGGAGAGAAAATGAAAGAATCGAATTTCAGATGGGTCGCTCTCGTATTCGCACTGGGTGCAATTCTATTCCTCGGCGCTTGCCATAAGAAGCAGCCACCACCGCCACCGCCACCACCGCCACCGCCGGCAGCGCCTACCGCGTCATTAACGGCGAGTCCGGAGGCGATTGACAAGGGACAATCGTCCACGCTGACCTGGCAGACGAGCAATGCAACCGACGTCAGCATTGATGGAGTCGGGGCTGTACAGCCGAACGGCACTCAACAGGTGACGCCAACG
>Ga0209056_10001305_pt1 | contig 27325 bp, 23 predicted proteins | sample GraSoiAngelo_114_FD_185876 | JGI IMG/M metagenome (GOLD analysis project Ga0209056, IMG submission 185876) | Grasslands soil microbial communities from the Angelo Coastal Reserve, California, USA - 14_0903_13_40cm (SPAdes) (version 2) | ecosystem: Environmental > Terrestrial > Soil > Grasslands... | reverse complement strand
GCCCATCGCGTCGGACGGCCGCCGCCAGCGCGGTGTGCTCGCCCCACTGCGCGAGCGATTCCTCCGGAGCACGCATCCACCCGAGCGGGTTCATTGGCGGGCAAACATAATGCGGATAATTTAGGCCGGAGTGTCCTGAGATGATGCCGTTGAGCCGCCCCGCTCGCGTGTTGGTCAGCATCGCCGTCGTGTCGCTGGTGGCGATGGGGCTGTTTTACGCCTTCCGGGCGGTCGACTGGCGCACGCGCCTCATCGCCGCCGTCGCCGCGGCGATCGTCGCGGGATGGGTTCTGTACTCGCGCCGTGCGGATCGGCGCTACGCGCAGGTGCTCGAGGACGAAGTCGCCAAGCAGACCCGCTCACTCATGAGCTCACTGGGCGCGACGGCGTCCGCAGAGCGCAATCTCCGCCTGCTCATGGAAGCGGTCCCCGATGCCATCACCGTGGTGGACCGGGACGGTTGCGTGCTCGACGAGAACACGGCCGGCCGTGTCCTCATCAACGCGTTTCCGGGCGACACCCGGGAAAGCAGCGGAAAACGATCCGCGTTTGGGTGGCTCGAAGGAACAGCCGCCCGCATTGCGCGCGAGAATCTGGCCGCGGCGTTCGATGGTGAGCTCCGTCGCTTCGAGGTCCCGTTTCAACGGCCCGACGCCAGCGACGGGACCGGCCACGTCCTGCTCGCTCCCGTGCGCGAAGGCGGCCGCATCCCCAAGGTGCTGGTGCTCGTGCGCGACATCACGGAGCAGCGCCGGACGCAAACGCAGCTCCAGCAAGCTGAGAAGCTCGCGGCCATGGGACAGCTGGTGAGCGGGGTGGCCCACGAAATCAACAACCCCGCCGCCATCATCTCGGGATTCGCGCAAACACTGCTGCTCGATCAGCTGCCGCGCGATCAGCGCGAGACCGTCCAGATGATGTATGACGAGGCGACGCGTATCGGCCGCATCACGTCGAATTTGCTCGCCTTCGCGCGGGCGGGCAGCAAAGAGCGCACGCTCGTGGAGCTGAACGAAACCGTCCGCCGCACGTTCGCGCTCCGCTCCTATCATCTCAGCACGCTCAACATCACCGTGAATCTCGAGCTCGACGACGCGAACCCCAAAGCGTGGGCCAACGGGTCCGAGGTCCAGCAGCTGCTGCTGAATCTGCTCATCAACGCCGAGCAGGCGCTGACCAGCGTGCCCGAGCGGCGCGCGATCACGATCCGGACGATGGCCGCCGGCGACGAGGGCGTCCAGCTGCAGGTCGCCGACACTGGCCCCGGCATCCCGACCGACATTCAGGAAAAGATCTTCGATCCCTTCTTCACGACAAAGCGGGAGGGCACGGGGACGGGACTCGGCCTGTCTATCTGCTACGGGATCGCGCACGACCACGGCGGCAGGATCTCGGTGCGCTCGGTGCCGGGACACGGCGCGACCTTCACGGTCGCGCTGCCGCGAGACGCGCGCACCCGTCAGCGGACCACACCCGCACCGATGCCGGTGCCCCTCGAAGCGCGCCAGCCGGAGGGTGCGCTCTCCGTGCTGCTGATCGACGACGAGGAAGGCCTGCGCCGGGCCGTGGTGAGCTTTCTCACGCGCCGCGGCATGCACATCATCGCGGTGGAGGACGGCGGCGATGCGCTCCGCGTGCTGCGCCGCGAGCGCTTCGACGTGATCGTGTCGGATGTGCGCATGCCCGGCATGAGCGGGGGCGAGTTTCTGGAGCGGCTGCGCCGCGAGCATCCCACCATGGTCAACCGCCTGATTTTCACCACCGGCGATACGTTTGCGACAGACACATCCTCGTTGCTGCGAGACGCGGGCGTGCCGTCGCTCGTGAAGCCGTATGATTTCGCGAAGCTCGAGAGCGTATTACACGAGGTTGCGGAAGCGGCTAAAACCTCGACTTGAGACGCACCTCTAAACCCTCGCGTCCGATGCCGTTCGGCGTGGGGGCCAGGCTGAACCGCACCGGCTCGGCGTCCACGGCGAGCGCATCGAGTACCTGCTCCGCGACGGTCAGCTCGTAATCGCCGGGCTTCACCCCCATGAGATAGAACGCCCCGTCGTTGAACGTCACGAGAGTGCGCCGGATGCCGCTCCGCCGATCGGTGAGAATGAGCGTCACGCCGCCGACTCCGGCGCCGTTGCGGACGACGCGACCCTCGATGACGCCCGCTTCCACGACCGGGATGTCGAGACTGCGGAAGCGATTCGGCCCCGGGACGATGCTCGTCCGCGCGAACAACGGCACGAGCAGCGGCGAGTCGAGCGACACCGAATCGAGACTCACGATGACCGGTTCGAAGGGCACGAGATCCCAAATGCGATACGCGCCGCTCGAGTCGGTGCGAGTCGACAACGAGCCGACCAGCACGCGGGCGTTCACGATCGCCGGTTCACCCACGTCACGGATGCCGTTGGCATTCAGATCCATGAAGACCCGGCCCGACAAGCCGGAGCGTTCGAGTGAGGGGCCAGGGGCCACCCCGAGCCGATCGGTCCGGCGGTCCCAGAGCAGGGATCCCTGGAGAAACTGCGTGGCGCTCACCGGCTGGCCCGGAGGAGCGAGCAGCGATGTCACGGCGCGTATTGCCGACAAGTACGAGGTCACGGTCACCGTGTACGTGAGCCCGGCATTGCCGCGCTGCCAGTTGGCGCCCACCTCGACACGCACCCCGCGCATGAGCGGATGAGCCGCGAAGGCCGACCAGGAGACCAGACCCGCCTGCCGCTCGATCTCCGCGTTGGTCCGCAGCAATGTCTGACTCAGGAACCTGCCCCAGCGGGCACGCGGCAGCACGAACGTCGCGAGTCCGATGAACTCACGATTGCTTCCCCCGCCGACTCCCGCGGTCGCGTTCCCATGTTCGGTGCGCACGTAGGGCAAGAGCCGCATTTCGTCGGTCTGCAGTGATGCGCCCAGGCGCGTGCGCGTCAGCGTACCGGCATCGGTGCTGATGCGCTCGACCTGCCCGTCGAAGAAGAAGAACCCATGGCTCGTCTTGGGACGGAGGAACCCGGTGAGGGTCCACTGCGCGCGACGGCCGGGCACCGCCAGCACCGATGCCGAATCACGCGTAAAGTGGATGTACTCCCCGTCCAGCCGTAGATCGACGGATGGCTCGTAGCGCAGCGCACCACGCACGAGTCCTGCACCGACCACTTCACCTTGGATCGCCCACTCGTTGCTCGGATTCCCGACCAGCGCCGCGTAGGGGTGGGTTCGATCCGGAAGCGAGGCCCGCCAGAACTGATCCAGTCCGCCCTGCACCGTCCATCGCGCGGTGGCGCCGTAGCGCAGGTCGAGGTTCGCGGTGGCATTGCAGATGAACGACGGCTGCGGGCAGCGGCCACCGGCGAGGCCGTACTCGAACTGGCGCGCGGGCAGCAGCTCGGTCAATACGCGATAGGTACGGTTGAATTCGCGGATCTCGCCGAACGGACCATAGGCGACGAAGTCGACCGGGTTTTCGCCGTAGCGCACCGGAAGCGCAATGGAGAACCCGCCCGACGCGTCGGCCGAATCGTAGGCCACGAGATCGCCGCCACGGTACGCCTCCACCGACCATCCCGGCTCGAGGCTGCCGGCGTAGCGCAGCGATCCGATGAGCGACGGCCGGACGAAGGGGGCGTTGGTGATCGAGACGCCCTCGAGCGCCCGCGAGCGCGGGCCCGTGGACGCCACGTCGCCGACCCGCAGCTGCCTGACCCAGCGGTTTTCCCGCCAGACGCCGGTCCAGGAGGCATCGACGTGCACCCGGCCCAGCTCCGCCGGGCCGACACTCTGCGCCAGCATTTCGAGCGACCCGCCGCCCACGTCGGCGCCCAGTCCGAATCCGTACGTCGACCCGGCAAGCGGATCGGTAGAGGGCGAAAAGAGCGAATAATCGACGACGACCCCGTCCCACGCCGGTCGCTGCAAGCCGAGGGTCACGTCGGCGCGCATGCCATCGGGACGCCGCAGGTAGGCCTCGCGCGCCGCTTCCCGTCGCAGCCGCCGCGCGATCGGCAGGCCGCTCGGATCGATGACCGTGGCGGTGAGATCGGCCCAATCGACCGCGAACATCACGCCGAGTAAGTCCCCCAGACGCTCACTGCCGACGTAGAGCTCCGGAGACTCGAATCGAATGAATTCCCGCTCGATGCGCACGCGTCGATCGCCGTACTGCATCGAATCACTGCGCGGATCGATCACGATGCGGCGGTTGCCGGGATCGACCGTCGCCTCCAGGCGCCCATCAGGGGTCAGGCGATGGCGGATCTCGACGAGCTGAAAGAACTGTGACAGCGGCAGCAGCACCTCGGAGCGGACGCGATACGCCTGCACCGTCGTGCCGGTGATGCGACCGATGCGCAGCTCGATGACGACCGGTTCCGGCACCGTGTCCGGACGGACGACGGCACCGAGGCTCAGGGCCGCCACCAGAGCGAGCATGGTCTACTGGTAGATGAGGGAGACGATCACTGTTCCCTGGTAAATCCCGGGCTTCGCCGTGGCCGCGGGATTCACGGTGCCGCCCACCCAGACGTACATGTTGGGATTTGCCGGCGGACCAAACCGACCTACCGCCCCAGCCGCTGGATTGAAAATCGTGCCACCGACCGGATTGTTCGTCGCGCGCCGCCAGATCGCCGATACGCCGCTGAAGGCGATCGGCATCGTCGAGCCCGGCAGGGCCTGGATGTTGGTCAGCTGAGTCGGCAGCGTGAAGCTGATGATCACGAACGCGTTCGAGCTGCCGGTGACTTGCCATTCACCGGCGGTTGCGGCGGTGGGCAGCACCGTCGTCGGGACGCCTTTGATGACGGTGCCGAAGTTCAAATCTCGCAGCGTAGTGATCGTCATGCCGACCGTCACGATCACAGCATCGGCCGATACGGACGCTCCGGACTGCGCTACGGCGCTTCCGGGCACACCGAGGCATACGGCCAACACCAGGATGTTTCTCACGGCACGACGATCTGAACTGAATCGCGAACCGCGGGCGCCTTGAGCACGACTTTGGGATCGAGATCCTCGCGCTCGGCGACGACTTCATAGCGCAGCCAGTAGCGACCGCGTGGCAGTCCCGGCGCCGGAAGGGCGCTCGCGAGACGTGGCTCCATCGTGAAATAGACGCCGATTGGAGACTGGTACGACGTGACGAGTGAATCACCGACGCTTTGCGCCCGCACCGCACCGCCCGAGTCCACCAAGGTCTCGCGAATCATGCCGATGAAGGCGGCGTTGCCGCGGCGCTCGATCCTGGCGCGGGTGATCACCGAGTCGCCGACGACCCGGGCGCGCAGATTCGACAGCGACACACCGGTCATCACCGGACCCTTGCGGTAGTTTACGCCGATGATGGTACGGACCTCGAGCGTCAGACCCACTTGAATCGCGGTGGTATCGGCGACGCCCGTGATTGGCACGCGGCCGGCCTGGGCGGCAATCACGAGCCGCAGCCAGTATTCCCCGTCTGCCAGTCCGATGGGCGGCCGCGCGAGCAAGCGCACGGTCTGCCGCTCCCGCGGGGCTACCGTCAGACGCCGGGGGAAGGCCTGAATCCACGCGAGCGCCGACGGCAATGTCGAGTCGGGATTCTCGGGCGTGTACAGCTTGATGCTGCCGCTCGAGTCCGTGGTCGGATAGCCGAACATGGTCGAGATCGTGACTTCGACGGGTTCGGTGCCAGGATTGTAGAGCAGCACCGATCCGCTCCGCTGGCTGTGGTCGATGAACACCGCATGCGGTGCGATCATGACGCCCTGCGCGGCGAGCGATGCACTGCCGAGCGCCACGATGCACGCGAGGCCCAGGGCACGCATCATGGCAGCACCGTGACGTTGAGGATGATCGTCGCCGTGTACGCGCCGGCGCGCTGATTCGTCGCCGCACTGGCCGTGGCACCGACGAAGACCGCGGCGCGGCCGTTGGTCGGAAGCGTCGCCGTGAAGGGCTGCTTCGGATCGAATCCCACTTGGCTCCCGATCGCCTGTGTTGCCGAGAAGCCTGCGTCACTGGCTCCAAAGGTGAGCGGCATCAGCGCTCCAGCCGGGCCGGTCATTCGCAGCGGCAACACAAACGACAACAACACCGGGCCTTTCGGCCCCTTGATATCGAACTGGCCGCTGTTGGCGGGATCGGTGCGCAACACCACGCGCGGCACACCCGGCAACACCGCGCCGAATGTCACGCCACGCACGCCCGTGACGGTCAGCGACCTGCCCTGTGCTGGTAGCGGCACGCCGAGCAGCATCCCCCCGATCACGATCCATCGTTTGCGTTTCATGTGTAGAGTGCGTCTCCTTGCGACAGCGCCGGCAGAGGAATATGACTCCCCTGCCGGCGCGCCATCAGCTCAACGCCAAACTCCAGTCGCTTAGTAAACCACCGTCATGATGATCGAAGCCGAGTAGACACCCGCCACCTGGTTCGTCGCCGGCTGCACCTGCGCGCCTACCCACACAAACAGCCCACCGGTACCGCTGAGGGTCGGGCTCGCGCCTGCTGCGGGCGCGAAAATGAAGCCGCCGGCCTGCGTCGCGACGAGCGCATACACGCCCGAGTAGCTCACGATCGGCATGGTGTTACCGCCGCCGGAGGACAGCGTGGCGGGGAGGGTGAAGGAGAGAGTAACCTGGGTGCTCGGCGTGCCAGTGACGTCAAATCGGCCGGCGTTCGTGAGGTCGCTAGCTGCGACCGTCTTGTTCACGCCCGGGAAGACGTTCCCGAAGTTCAACGGCTGAGCGCCAAGCACGTTGATCGGCGTCTGGACGCTCGCCGTCGCCGTGATGCTCGCATTGTTCGTCTGAGCCTGGAGAGCCGTGCCCGTCAGGACGAGCGAGGCAACAACCAGGGACAGCTTCGTGATGCTGCGCATTTCGTTACTCCTGGGTTTTTGGTGTCGAGCTATTAGTCAGTTGGAGTGCCATTCGGCTCCTCCACCATTCAGGATGCCAGTCATGGCAAGGCTTATGCCAGGCGCCAATTTATTTGGCAATGTCAAATTTTTTGACGAACGGCCCGAAAAAACGGAACCCAAAATAGGACTTTGAGTTAGCTAATGCAAGAGGGGACTGATGTAAGAATTATTGACGGTTCCAAGTGCGGGACTACATCGCCGAGAATCGCGAAAGTAATAGTAAAATAACGTGTTACATCGTTACGATTGACCGGCATGGCCCCTGCCTTAGTGGGAAGCCGAAATCCAACGGCACTCACTCACGGAGCAGGGCGATGCGGTACGGTCTGGTAGCGGTTCTGGTGGTTGGAGCGCTGATGCTGATGGGGAGGGACGCAGAAGCCCAGGCCCGTGGCACCCTGCAAGCCACAGCGACAGTCGTGGATACGCGTCAGGGATTCGAGGCTCTGAGCGCCGTCCGCCACGCTGTAACGAATTCCATAGTCCAGAGTGAATCAACTGTCGCGACAGTAGCTCAGGTGTCTACCGAACGCCCCGTCTCGAATCCGAGCACCGTGATCGTAACCGTCGATTTCTCACGGAACTAATAGCCTAGATACCAAGCCGTTGGCGCAATGCCAGCGGCATGAGTGGAATGGCGAATTTGACCGGCACGGACAGCGCAAAGCCCGGTCCCTGCCTCAGCCCCGCCCGATGCACCGAAATCACTTCCCCGTCAGCATTGAACACTGGACTCCCCGACGATCCCCCAGTCGTCATGCCGTCGAACTGAATCAGGTCGGCCGTCACGCGAGACAGGATGCCGGCCGTCATCGAGGTCCGAACGATGGATGTGCGATCGCGCGCGAAGCCGGAGCCGGCCGGATATCCGATGAGCGCAGCCGGCTCTCCTTGCCGGGCCTTCGTCCCGGCCCAATCGATGGCGGTCAGGTGCTGACCCTGAAACCCTCGAATCTTGATGAGGGCCACGTCGCGCTCGCGTGACGTAGCGATTACGTCCGCATAGCGGCCGGTCGACTGATCGGCCATCGTGACCCAGACGGTGTCAGGCTCGGCGTGCGCGGAATCCGCCACCACGTGCCAGTTGGTGAGCATGTAGCCGTCTGGACTGATGACGAAGCCGGTCCCGTCGTAGCGCTCGCCTGCGAGCGCGACCGTAATCAAACCCACCGCGCCTTGATTCTGCTGCGCCATGCCGGCGAAGTCTGTAGCCCGGATGGCGCGCATTTTCGCGTCCAGGCTGACCGCCTGCGCCTCGGCGGCAGTGACGGAACGCCGCAGGCTGTCGATCAGGCCCTGCGAGGGCGCCCGACGTTCAGCGTCCGCCAGCTGGTCGCGCATGCGTTGGAGATCGCGCTGCGCTTCTTGGCGGCGCGCTTCGCCCACCGCCAGCTGCTGCGCTAAGGCCTGCTGCGCACGGTCCAGGGCCGCCTGCAACTGCGCAGTCCGCGACTCCGCCGCGACCAACTTGACGCGCAATGTCTCCACCTCGGCGGCAGGGGCCGCGGCGGCTCGTGCCGCGGCCAGTTCGCGCCGTAGCCGCTCCCCCTCGGCTCGCGACGAATCCTCCGCTGTCCGCAGGGCCTGCTTGGTGTGCTCGACCTGGAGGGACAGCAGCCAGTACACGCCGTAAACTCCGCCTCCGAGCAAGACGACGAGGATGACCACGAGTCCGGTCAGCCAGCGAATCTTCCTGCCAGCGTCCTGTCCGACTTCCCCTTTCGCTTTCGCAAGCGCGTCCCCGATCATCCCTATCACCGTTTTCTGGCCGAGTGCTCCGCCTCCTCCCGGTCTCGCCGGTGGACGCGCGAACACTTTCTGCGGAGCGGTGCCCATCCCTTCGACGAGCAACACCGGACCGCCCTGGCCGAGCATGATCTTATCGCCGAGCCGAACCGGCATCGGCTGGGCGATGCGCTCGCCGTTCAGGTACGTGCCGTTCTTGCTCTCGGCATCGCGGATCACGAGACCGCCGCTCGGGCCAACCGTCAGCTCTGCATGGACGCGAGACACGGTCGTGTCGTTCGTCTCGACGGGTTGGATCTCGCATTCCCGCCCGCGTCCCAAACGGATGCGGGTGCCGCGCGCCTCGAAACGCTTGCCGGTGGTGGTCATGAGCAACGTCACGCCATAGGCACGCCGCTCGGCCTCCCTGGGAGGCTGCTGAACGCCGGGATGCTCCGCGAGCGTGGCTTCGAGCTCTGCCATAATCGTGGCTACGCGATATTCCGGGCCGGATTCGCCCAGACGGATCACGTCGCCCTGTTTCACGGAAGTCGGCGCGCTCAGGCGTTTGCCGTTCAGATATGTGCCGTTTTTGCTCCCGAGATCAGCGAGTAGCCACGCGCCATTCTCGAACCGCAGCTCCGCGTGGCGGACCGATACCACCCGGGCCGAGTCGCCACGGATCACGACGCTCGCATCGGGATCGCGACCAAAGCACAGTGTCGCGGCCGAGGACTCAGCGACCTGTTGCCCGCTGGAATCGGTCAGCTTGAGATACGACACGAATCGAAACTACGGCTGCCCTGGACGACCCGCGAGGTCGTCCCGCATCGTGTACGCATGGACAATCTCGCCCACGCCCTCGTCGGCGCTGCACTCGGCCGCGCGATTGCCGATCGCCATGTCGCGCGAGCCGGTCTCATCGGGGCTGTCGCCGCGAACACGCCGGATTGGGCCGAAACATTCACGGGCTATTGGGGATGGCCGGGCTCCGACTTTTTGGTTCATCATCGGGGCATCACTCACTCGCTCGCCGCCGCCCCCATCGAGATTGCGGCGCTTACCTTGATCGTCGGGATCGTTGCGCGCTCGTGGCAGCGCTGGCGTGGCAGCGGCTCCATCCCTCCATGGCGTTGGCTCGCTCTGTGCGTGGCGCTCACGCTCCTGAGCCATCTGTTGATGGATTGGCAGGGCTCGTACGGCTGGCGCCCATTTCTCCCGTGGAGCCCCACGTGGTATTACCTCGATTGGGTCGCGATCGTCGATCCGTTCTTTTGGCTGTTGCCGTTGATTGCGCTGGCCTGGGGCAGCGAGCGGCACTGGAAACCACTCGCCGGCACGGTGCTGGTTGGCGGAGCAATCACCATTCTCCTACTAAGGCGCCACGATGTCGTCGCTTCCTGGGTGCTCGCACTTTACCCGATCATCTGTCTCATCGCCCTGATCGGTTGGATTCGCTACTGGGTCGGTCCGGTGGGCCGGCAGCGAGCCGCGGCGCTGGCGTTGGCCGTGCTCGTGATCTACGCGGGTGCGCACGGCGTCATGGCGGGAATGCGGAAGCGTGATATCCGACAGGCGGCGGAACGCCGCTTCGGCCCCGGCGCGGTGTGGGCAGCCCTCACCAATATCGGCCGCCCATTTACGTGGGAAGCGATCTACGCCAGCGCCGATACGGTCGCGGGAGACGACTGGCGGCTCGCCCGGAACCTGCGCGCACCAGCAGTCGTCCGCGCCCTCCAGACCCATGAAGGTCGGGCGATGGCCCAGTTTGCCCGCTTCCTCGCGGCCGAGGTCGATACGACGGACAAGACGATTTACCTGCGGGATGCGCGCTACGCGCGAGCAGGGCGCGACGGCTGGGGCGTGGTGCGGGTCAGGATGCAGTGACTTTTGGCGAACGGCCCGAGCCGCGGCGGTCCTTCTGCTGGCGGCGCGGCAGGACTGAGCGGCGTTCCACGCGACTGCGCCGCTCCGTGCGTCCGCGCCGTTCCACCAGAACCGGCGCGCCCCGTACCCGGCGCTCGGTGATCCGCCGGTCGAGTCCTGAGCGGCGGTCGGGCCGGACGCGACGTTCGACGTGATGGCGGGTCTCGCGGGGCTTGTCCATCTCAACCAATCTGCGGCGTCGCTGTGATTCGTGCCAGCCGAAACGACTGACTACATTAGTCGCGCGTGCACACACCTGACCGACGCTCGCCGACACCGCATGTGACGTCCGTCACCAGCGCCGCCGCCCCGCAAACGCCGCCGGCGGGCTTGCTCGACGACGCGCTGCGCGCCCTCGAGCCCACATTCCGGCTCGACAACCTCGTGGCGCTGTCGTCGGATCGCGCGCTGTATCATGCCTGGGATCGGGTGCTGAAACGGCACGTCTCGATCCGCGTGCATCTTGCGGCCGAGGCGCCGGGGCGCGCCTGGTTCATGCGCGAGACCGAAACGCTCGCGCAGCTCGACCATCCGGCGATCCGACACGTCTACGCTGCCGGCGAAATCGCGACCTTCGCGTACCGCACGGCCAACTGGATCGAAGGCGAGAGCCTAGCGGATGCACTCCGCCGCGGGCCGCGCCCGATTCCCCAGTGCATGTCGCTCATCCGTGATCTCCTGGCCGCGCTCGAGCACGCGCATGCGCGCGGCATCATCATGCGCCGCATCGTCCCCTCCACCCTGATGATCAACACGGGAGGCCAGGGCGTCATCACCGATCTGCGGTACTCCAATTGGTGCCTGCCGTACCTGCCGCCGCTGCAGACGGACGACGCCAGCGGGGCGTACATGGCGCCGGAAGTGCGCGCGGGGGAAGCGGGCGACCCCGCGAGCGACGTGTACAGCGTCACGGCGAACATTTATGCGGCACTCACCGGCAATGCCCCAGACCCGGATCCCGCGTGTCTCGTGCCGCCGCGCCAGCAGCGCCCGGCGATTCCCGCCGCCGTCGAGCGCGTGATCGTCCGTGCGCTGTCGCGCGTTCCCAAGGATCGCTACTACACGGCGACGGAGATGCTCGAGGACTTCGTGAGCGACGCCGGCACCTTCCAGGTGCTCGCCGCTGCTCCTGCCGTCACCGAGTCCGGCTTCGAGCGGCGCCTGCGGCGTGCGTTGGGCGACGACTACGAGCTCCTGGAAGAGATCGGCACGGGGGGTTTTGGGCGCGTCTATCGGGCCCGCGATCTCGCGCTCGAGCGCGACGTGGCGATCAAGGTCCTGCATCCGGCACTCACCGCCGATCCCGGCGTGGTGGAGCGCTTCCGCCGGGAGGCGCAGCTCGCGGCGCGGCTGCGGCATCCCAACATCGTCAGCATCTACGACATTATGGGCCGCGCCGGCCTCAGCTGGTATACGATGGAATACGTCCCCGGCTCGAACCTCGCGCAGGTGATCCAGCGCCACGGGACCTTTTCCCTGGACCAGACAGAGCGACTGCTCAACGAAGCGCTCTCGGCGCTCGAGCACGCCCACAGCGTCGGCTTGATTCACCGCGACCTGAAGCCGGAAAACATGTTGATCGAGCCCGACGGCCGGCTGCGCATCACCGATTTCGGGCTCGCGCTGGCGCTGCGCGGTGGAGCGCGATTCGGCGGCGCCACATCGCGCAGCGGCACGCCGCAGTTCGCCGCTCCCGAGCAGCTGCTGGGTGAGCGCGTCGACCAGCGCGCCGACCTGTACTCGCTGTCCGCGGTCGCTTACTTTGCGTTGTTGGGGAGGCCGCCATTCAGCGGGAAGACGCCCGAGCAAATTCTCGCCAAACAGACGACCGACGACGTGCCCCCCCTCGCCGCCGAGCGACGCGACGTGTCGCGGGAGCTCGAGGATGTCTTACGGCGCGCGCTGCGCAGCGAACCCGCCGAGCGGTTTCACTCGGCGAACGCGTTCCACGCGGCGGTGCGCGGTGTGTTTGGAGGATTCCTGCGGCGCCTCGCCGCATTGTTTCGACCGGAGAGCTAAATCGGAGGAGGATCTCATGCGTCTGTGCTACGGTCTGTTACTCGCATCCGTCGCTGCCTGCGGTTCCAGTACCTCGAACTCCACTAGTCCACCCCCACCGCCACCGCCACCGCCGCCTCCGGTGTCCAATGTCGGCATGACCGACAACAACGGCCTCGCCCCCTACCGGTTCTCGCCCGAGACGCTGACGGTGAGCGTGGGGACCATCGTGAAGTGGACCAACAACGGCAAGGCCGCACACACGACGACGAACGACGCGAGCCCAACCCCGATTTGGAATAGCGGGTCGTTGAACCCCGCCGGCAGCGCGATGTGTGCACCGAACGATCCGTATTGCCAGCCAGCTGGCACGCCGGCCGGGACGTATCAGCGGACGTTCAGCACCGCGGGGACGTACCCGTACCATTGTGAAATCCACGGACAGCAAGGGATGACGGGCGTCGTGGTCGTGACCCCTTAGGGTTGCTCAGCGCCAGCGGAAGATCTTCAGCGCGATCACGAAGCTCACGGCACCCCAAGCGACGACGATCGCCAGCGGCGTGCCGAGGGTCGTGACCGCGGCACCGTCGATCATCACCGCCCGCAGCGCGTCGTTGAGCGCGGTGAGCGGCAACGCCTTCACGAACGGGATCATCGCATCGGGGAAACGGGCGTAGGAGAAGAACGTCCCCGACAGGATCCACATCGGCAGCATTACCAGGTTCATCAATCCCGAGACGCCCTCGATCGTCTTCGCCCGGCTCGCCACCAGCAGCCCCAGCCCCGCGAACGAGAACGAGCCGAGGATCGTGATCCCGGCCAGCGCCGTGAAGGACCCTCGCACGGCGACACCGAACAGCAGCCATCCGAAGCCCACCAGCGCAACGACCTCCACGATCAGGAATACGAGCCGTGAGAGGATGAAGCTCAGCAGGTAATGGCTGCGCCGCATGGGCGTCGCCATATAGCGCTTGAGCAGCTTGCGCTGACGTGCCTGCACGACCGAGAAGCCGACGCCCCAGATGCCGCTCCCGAGGAGATTCATGCCGAGCAGCCCGGGGATCAAGAAGTCGATGTAGCGCGAGCCCGGAGCGACCGCGCGGTCGTCGCGTACGGCGACGAGATCCTTCCGACCGCGCGACCGCTGCAGCACATCGTCGACTTCCAGGCGCGCGAGCCCGCTCTCGGTGCGAGTCGAGTCGTAGCGGTAGACGACGGGATCCCCCGGCACCACGAGCAGCGCAATGCGTCCGGTCCGCAGCCGCAGGCGCGCGGTCGTCGTATCGAGCACCGTGGCGCCGAGTCGCGGAGACGAATCGAGCGCGACCGCGAGCGCGCTGTCGCCCGCCCCGGCGACCACACCGATCTGCAGCTTTCCCGGTCCGGTATTGCGGAACGCGAGCCCCAACGCGAACGCGAGCACGATGGGAAAGCCGAACACCCAGAACACCGCTTCCGGCTCCCGGTAAAACTCCCGCATGCGCGAGAGTGCCAGCTGGTACATCGGATGCTCACGTATCACGGAGCTGCCGTCCGGTGAGCGCGACGAAGACGTCGTCGAGCGTGGCGTGATGCGTGGTGAGCGACGACAGCTCGAGCCGCCGCTGCTGCAGCAGGGTGAGCAGTGCGGGCAGCGTGCGATGCAGCTCGGTCACGGTCAACGAGAGGCCCCCACCGTCGGCGCCGGGACGGACCGCGGTCACGCCGCCCACGCCGCGGATCGGATCCACGAGATCGTCGGGGAGACCGTCGCTGAGCGCGAACTCGATGACGTGCTCAGCGCCGAGCGACGCGATCAGCTCGCGCGGCGTGCCGAGCGCGATGACCTTGCCGTGATCCATGATCGCGACGCGGTCGCACAAACGCTCCGCCTCCTCCATGTAGTGCGTCGTGAGCAGCACGGTGCCGCCCGCAGCGCGAAACCGGCGGATGATTTCCCACAGCTGCCGGCGCGAGTGCGGGTCGAGACCCGTGGTGGGCTCGTCGAGGAATAACAGCTCGGGCTTGCTCACGAGCGCGCACGCCACCGCGAGCCGTTGCTTTTGTCCGCCGGAGAGCGTCACCACGCGCGCGGTCCGCTTTTCCTCGAGCTCGACGAGCGCGAGGACCTCAGCAACCGTGTGCGAGTGGCGGTAAAACGATCGAAACAGCCCGAGCACTTCGCTGACGGTCAGTTTGTCGGCGAGCTGTGTTTCCTGCAGTTGAATACCGAGGCGCTCGCGCAGGGCGCGGCCGGCGGCGCCGTCGCGCCATGGGGTCCCCAGAATCTCGACGTCGCCGCTGTCGGGCGGCGTCAGCCCCTCGAGGATCTCGATGGTGGTGGTTTTCCCGGCGCCGTTGGGGCCGAGCAGTCCAAAGCATTCGCCCGCGCCGACGGTCAGATCGAGACCCGCGACGGCCAGGACGTCACCGAAGCGTTTGGTCAGGGCGCGACAATTGATCGCTACGATTGTCTTTTCTCTTTGTCTTTGTCTTTTTCGGGCGGCGCTTCGTGGGCCATCTTGAGCGCCTGATCGAGCTGGATGGTCATGCTGTTCACGCCCTCCGCCAGCGCGCGCACCTTCATGTTGATCCCCGTCCCGGCCCGGTTCGCGACGATCGCCAGTTGGCCAGCCACGTCAGGCAGGGTGCCGAGATTGGCGGTGAGCGCGCGCTGGCGCATGTGGGACAGCTCCCGCGCGATGTTCCCGCAGATGCCGTCGATGATTTTCGGCTTCGCGGCGCGGTTCGATTCGAGCTCGGCGACCAGCTTCTTCACGTGATCCACGGTCCGCACGTACTGCTGCAATTCCTCGATGCGGCGGATCTGATTCGCCGACTGCTTCTGCACCACCGCTAGTTCCTCGGCACCAGCGCTTCAGTGCGGGCGTGCCCGTCGACGAGCGACAAGGGGGACACGCTCAGTAACACAGCGAGCGTGGGGGCGATGTCGACCGTGTTCATCCGCCCCGTGTACGACCCAGCGCGCACGCCCCGGCCCCAGAAGATGATCGGCACACGCGCATCGTCCTCCGATGGCTGGCCGTGCATCGCGATCGGCACGTTGGGGATGTCCCAGACCGACCCCGGCTGCAGCGTCACCGTGAGGACGACGCCCGCGTCGGGCGCGAGGTGGTGCAGCCAGCGCCGCGCTACCGGATCGGACGCGGTATCGGCGCGCGCCAGGTCAGCGGGCTTGATCACGCGCGCGACGCCTTGAATCCGCATGATACGGGACGTGAGGGCGTCGAGGATGCTGTCGGTCTTCAAGCCGATCGCGGCAAATCGGCCGTTGTCGTGCAGAAAGAGCATGCCGGTTTCGAATTCCAGCCACTCGCGCGGCGGACTCCCCGCGCCCGCCAGCCGGTCGAGATCGTGGTTGACAGCAGTGATCAGCGTATCGAGCAACACCCGATAGGCGGCTGCGCCGGTTTTGGCGCGGGTCCGTTCCGGGAACGACGTCACGCCGTGATCCGCGGTGAGAACGATGACGATGTTGTCGCGACCCACGCGGTCGGTGAGGCGCTTCAAGAACCAGGCGAGATAGTGGTCGAGCCGCAGGACCTGATCGTGAATCTCGCGCGAGTCGGGCCCGAACGCGTGTCCCACCGCATCGGTCGTGGACAGACTCACGGCGAGAATGTCGGTGCCTTTCCTGCCGAGCCGCAGCGCCTCGAATCCTTCGAGCGCGAAAAGCAGCGTCAGGGAATCCATGGCGGGCACGCCCACCACCGCCGCGGCCGCTAGCACGCTGTCGAGCGGGAGCCGATGCGGAAAGACGACGCCCGTGCCGCCATTCTCCCACACTTCGTTGTCCGCTTCTTTGTACGCGCTGTCCGGGAGTAGCAGCGACCAGACCGTATTGGCCGCCTTGAACGGCAAGCGTCGAGCGTTGAACGCCTGGACCCACGACGGCAGCGTGTCGGCGTAGTAGCGGCTCGTCGTAAACAAGCCCGACTGGTACCAGTACACCCGCTCTTTCGACTGTCCGATGGGCAGGATCGCGCCGCGGTCCTTGCGGCTCACCGACAGCGCCCGCGCGTTCGGATCGGCGGCCTTCAGCCAGTCGACCAGGGTCGTGCCGCGGAAGCGACGTGGCGACGCGCCGGGTCCGGTCGTGCCGAGTAGCGGCGCCAGCGAGTCCAGCACGCCCTGTAGGTTGCTGATGATGCCGGTATGCGCGGGCCACATCCCGGAGAGAATCGTGGAATGGCCTGGCGCCGTCTCCGTGACGGCGTGGTCTTGATAGCCGTCCGTGAAGACGGCCCCCTCGTTCACCAGCTGCCCCAATCCTCCTGTCAGCTGACTTTTCCAGCGGGTGAGGTAGTCGGGCCGCAGCTGGTCGACGGTGATGACGACCACGAGCTTCGGTCGCGCCGGTGACGGTGGTGGGATGAGCAGCCAGCCCAGGAGGGCGAGATAGACGGCAAAAGGCATGGCCAGAAAGTAGCGGTCGTCAGGCCGTTGCCGCCACCGGGTCGTGGGGCCGCTCGCGGAAGGCGAGAATCCCCGCAACACCGACCACGGCTGCCGCGAGCAGGAACGGCACTCCATGTCCCAGCGTGGCGAACACCACCGTGGCACCTATGGGGCCGACGATGCTGACGATGCCGCGGAAGGTTTGCTGCGCTCCCATCACCAATCCGAGCTCGTGTCGATCGGTCCGCTCGCTCACCAACGAGGTCGATGCGGGAAATAGCAGCGCAGTCCCCATGGGAACAAGGATGAGGAAGAGAATAAACAGAGGCATGGCGCGGGCCGGCGAAAGCAAACCGGCGGGCAGCGGCATCAGCGCAAGGCCCAGGAGCAGCGAGATCGTGCCGATCTGCATGGTGCGGATCTCGCCGAAACGCGCGTTGAACCAACCCACGATCGTCGCGCGCATGATGACGCCCACCACGCCAAAAATCGGGAAGAAGTATCCGATGGTGCGCGCGCCGATGGCGAACGTGTCCTTGAGATACAGCGCGAGCACGCCGATTACGACGTTCAACGCCAGCATGCCCACGACATAAATCCAGATGACGCGATGCGCCGGCGTGGTCGGCTGACGGAGGATCTCCGAGAGCGCCTGCCGTACCGAACGACCTTCGGGGACCACAACGTGTCCACTGGGACTGCGCGCGTGCGTCGCGCGCGATTCCGGCAGCCACTTCCACGCGAAGAACACGTTGATCAATACCATCACCGCCGCGACGAGTCCTGGCGTCTGCCGTCCAAAATTGTACGCCGCGGAACCGATGAAAGGACCGATCACCACACCGGCGCTGGTCGCTGCCGACAGCCATCCCAGCGCCTTGGCCCGTTCCCTCGGCTCCATCGTGTCGGCGACGTAGGCCTGGGCGACGCCGGTCGTGCCGCCGCCGAGCCCCTGCACGATGCGCGAAGCGAACAGCATCCATAGCGTGTTGGCAAAACCGAAGATGACATAGGCGAATGCCGATGCGCCAAGACCGATCAGCATGGCGGGCCGTCGACCATAACGGTCGGAGAACTTGCCCCAGACCGGCGAGGAGATGAGCTGCGCGACGGCGAACGAGGCGATGAGCGGTCCCACCAGCCACTCCGGCGCCTTGAGATCGAGCGCGTAGAACGGCATCAGCGGCGCGACCAACATCAAGCCCATCATGTCGACGAAGCAGACCGCCATCAGCACCCAGAGCCGCTTCATCGTCTCGCTCCCACGCCCAGCACAACGGCGCTCACCAGCATCAGCACCACTCCGAACGCCGCAGCCACGCCGGTCTCGGCAAGCCGAAGGCTTGACAGGATTTCGATGGACACCGGCCGTGTCTCATACGTGTAGAGCACGATCGACGCCACGATGTCTCCGAGCGCGGCGACGAACGCGAGACTGGCGCCGGCCGCCAGGCCGGGTCTGAGCTGCGGCAGCGTCACGCGCGCGAGCGTACGCCAGCGCCCCGCGCCGAGACTCGCCGCGGCTTCCTCGAGTGTAGGATCGAGCTGGCGATACGCGGCGAGAATGCCCCGCCCCGTTAGCGGCAGCGCGCGCACGAGATAGGCGAGCGGAAGAATGACAGCGGTCCCCACCAGCACGAATCGCAGCTGCAGCGGCGCGTGCACGCTGAATGTCGTGGCGAGCGCGATCGCGAATACGGTCCCCGGCAGGGCCCACGGCAGCGCCAGCAAGGCCTCGATGGCGCGACGCAACGCGACGCGACGCCGCACCACCAGCCAGCCTCCCGCGAGGGCGAGTGCCACCGCCACCGCCGTGCTCGCGGCCGCCATCCACAGCGAGTTCCACATGGGACGCAGCCGCTCGGCCTCCGAAAAGAGGCGGCGGTAGTTCTCGAGATTGATCACGGGCGGAAGAATTTCCGTCGTCCACGCGCCGTACGGCACGAGTGAGACCAGGCCGAGCGTCAGGTGCGGCAGCAGCAGCAGGACCGCGAGGCCCCATCCAGCGATCGCCGCCAGCCAGCGGAGGCTCGTCCGGCGGATGGGCCGCGGCCGGGGCGCGATGCCCTTCCCCAGCGCGACGAGGATGTCATCCCCCTCCGTGCGCCGCAGGATCACCAGGCCGGCTACGGCGACTAGCGCGAGCGCCACCGTTTCGACCATGGCGAGCGGCAGATCGCCGTTCAACTTCGTCGCCACAATCTGCGTCGTCATGACGCGAAATCCACCGCCGAAGATGTAGGGCGCACTGAACGAGCCGAGCGCGGTCATGAACGTCAGCATCGCGGCCCCGACGAGCGAGGGACGGAGCAGCGGTACGATCACGCGCCACAACGTCGCGCGCCGATCGGCGCCCAGCGCCTGCGCGGCTTCCAGCATCGAGACGTCGAGCTTGGCGAGTCCCGCACGCGTGAAGAGATAGAAGTAGACGTACATGGAGTAGGCGTGCACGAGCAGAATGGCCACGGCGCCCTGCAACCGCCACGGCGCATTCTGGAGATGGAGCACGGACTGGATCGCGCGGGCAATGAATCCCGACTCACCGTACAAAAAGAGAAACGCGATCACGCCGACGAGCGGCGGCAGCACCACCGGCAACGCGATCAGTGCACCGAGCGTCTTGCGGCCCGGGAAATCGAACCACTCGAACAAAAACGCGAGGGGTACGCCGATGGCCGCCGCCAGGATGACGCTCACCAGCGAGATCCACACGCTGGCCCACAGCGCGGCCCACTCACCGGGCCGCGTGAAGAAGGCGGTCAGGGCCGTGGGGTGAGCAGCGTCGACGCCGACGGTGAGAATCGGATAGATCACGAGCCAGCCGAGCAGCAGCGTCAACGCGGCCGCCGCGATGTCGGATCTCCGCAGGCGGCGCGTCACAAGGCGATCACGCGCGTCGCTTCGACATAGACGCGCGCCCCCACCTTCGCGGCGTCCGGCTCGGCCAGCACCTCGAAGCGTTCATGGTCGTCCGCTTCTACCAGAAAAAACGCCGCGGCGCCGATGTAGCGCCGCTCGCGCACGATGCCTGGAAGACCGGCCTGGGCAAATCGCAGCCGCTCCGGTCGCACCACCAGAACGCCCTCGCCGTTCGCCCCGAGCGCCCGCGCCGACTTCCCGCGAAAGACGTTGGCGCGACCCACGAACGTCGCGACAAAGAGGTTGGTGGGGTGCTCATACAGCTCGTCGGGCACACCAACTTGTTCCAGCCGCCCCTGATTGAGGACCGCGATGCGGTCGCCCAGGTCGAACGCCTCTTCTTGCTCGTGCGTCACGAACACCGTGGTGATCCCCACGCGCTTGATGACTTCCCGCAGCTCGTGGCGCGTGCGCTCGCGCAACGCGGGATCGAGGTTCGATAGCGGCTCGTCGAGCAGCAGCACGCGCGGCTCGGGCGCGAGCGCGCGTGCCAGCGCCACGCGCTGCTGCTGGCCGCCGGACAGCTCGTGTACTTTGCGCCGCTCGAATCCCGCGAGATCGACGAGCCCCAACGCCGCTGCGATCTTGGCGTCGCGGTCCGGCGAGTTGTCGAGACCGAAGCCGACGTTCTCTCCCACGTCAAGATGCGGAAACAATGCGTAGTGCTGAAACACCATGCCGAAGCGGCGCCGCGCGGGCGGCAGCGATGTCGCGTCCTCATTCGCCACGGCGATGCGGCCGCCGTCGGCAGTCTCGAAGCCGGCCAGCAGCCGCAGCATCGTCGTCTTGCCGCTTCCCGAAGGGCCCAGCAAGGCCAGAATCTCACCCCGGGCGATGTCGAGCGAGATCGGACCGACGGTCACATCGTGGTCCCAGCGTTTCTCGATCGCGTGAACCTGGAGGAAACCGGTCAATGGCCTCCTCCGGTGCCGCGCACGTGCTGGTCCCACCAGCGCATCCACTCAGCGCTGTGGTCGGCCAGACGATTCCAATCGATGTCGGCCACAACCATGCGGCGACGCACGTCCCGCACCCAGTCGGGCAGCGAGTCGGCAAGGAGGTCGAGTCGAGCGGGAAGACGGTACACCTCACGCGCCGCCGCCAGCTGCATCTCGACGCTGCCGACGAAATCCACATAGGCCCGGGCCGCCGCGAGATGCTTCGCGCCGCGCACCACGGCGATCCCATCTTCGATGGCGACCGTGCCGCTCTTGGGAAAGACATAGCCGATCGGCATGCCGCGCCGGCGGCTGATCAAGACGTCCGGCAGATCCCAGATGGTGACCAACCCCTCCTGACGGGCGATCTTCTCGCTTACAAGTGCCGGGTTTTGCTCATAGACTTTCGTCTGTCCGTCGAGCCGGCGCAGCCACGCGAACCCCGCGGCGGTGTCGCCGGATTGCTTCATCCCGCGCAGGATGAGGAAGCCGAATACCGCGCGCATCGTGCCGCTCGCGAGCGGGTCGCGGATGATCAGTTTCCCTTTCCATTTAGGATCGAGGAGGTCATCCCAATCCTGCGGCGCCTCCGCGGGTGTTACGACCTTCTCGGCGTACAGAAAGACTGCGGGCGTCTCGTAGGCGGCAAAGTAGCAATCGCCGGCGCCGCGCCCGCGCGCGGGCATAGCGCCCGCCCACGCCGGGCGCCAGCAATCGAGCAGCGAGTCGCCCGCGGCCTGCGCCAGAATCAATGAAGGTCCCCCGAACCAGACGTCCGCCTGCGGATTGGCGCGTTCCGAGCGGAGGCGATCGTAGACGTCCTGCGAGCCCATGTCGAGCCAACGCACGTCGATGTCAGGATGCAGCGCCTCGAAGCGGTGCTCGAACAGCGAGAGCAAGTCCCGGCCGTGGGGGCTGTAGACGACCAACGGAGTACGGTGATCCCGCGAGCATGCGGTGAGGAGGAGCAGCAACGAGAATGCGAAATGCGAAATGTGGAATGCGGAATGAGCGTGACGGCGTCGATTCCGCATTCCGAATTTCGCATTTCGCATTGTCCTACGGGACATTGCGCCGCTTGAGTCCCAGCAGATTCATGAACAGCCGATACGCACCGGGCACTCCCGCGGGCAGCTGCCGGAAAAAGCTCAACCCCGTGTAGACGTACGTCCCGTGTCCGAGCGGCGCGATCAGCAGGCCGCCTTTCAGCTCGGCGGGCGGAGTCGGCGGACCGGGATCGTGCATCTCGAGCACCGGCACATAGGTCGTGTCCCAGCTGTGCGCGAAGTACAGGCCGCGCTCCTGAATCCAGCCACGCCAGTCTGCGGCGCCGATCTCATTCGGAGAATGAAAGACGGGATGGACCGGGTCGAGCTCGGTGACCGGCGCGTTCTCGTCCGTCACCCGGTCATGCGGGCGGGCGATGCTCAGCGGAAACGGCGCGAATCCGCCATCGACGAACGGATACTGCTGGTACTGGACGATCAGGAGACCGCCGTTCTTGGCGTAGTCGAGCAGCCGCCCATTGTTGGCGACGAGCGCGGGCTCGGTTTCGTAGGCGCGGCTGCCAATCACGATGGCGTCGTAGCGCGACAGATCGCCGCGCACGAGTGAATCGGCGCTGATCAGCTCGAGCGGCACACCGACGGCCAGGAGCGCTTCGGGCACGCGATCGGCGGCGCCGCGCACGTAGCCGACGTGCGATAACGCGGGCAACGCGACACGCGCCACGCGGATCTGCGCGACCGAGGGTCGAGTCAGCGCGCGGGGCCGGATGTGCGGGTAGTCGATGATCTCCAGCCACCCCGCTCCCGCTCGCACATCGTACGTACCCGCTTTGAGGCTATCCCCCGTCGGCGGCGCGACCGTCACCGGAATACTCTTTGTCTCGTCCTCGTGCGCGAACGCCAGGCTTTCGGCGGGTATCGGCGGCCAGCCGGCCGGTGGCGTGACGGCGGTGCGGACCGACGCTGACCCACGCGCGCGATTGGTCACGGTGACCGTAACGTGCCGCGGCTCATGCGAGCCGCCGTCGATCGGCCACAGCAGCTCGTCCGGTGCGATGGCGACTTCGACATCGCGAGTGACGAAGAGCGGACGCCGGATCTCGCCGAGCGCTTGGTCGCGGTAGCGGTACACGACCTCGCGAGTGATGGTCACCGGCTCGCCGCCGATGAGCAAGCGCACTCGCGTCGTGACCGGCGGCGGCTCGAACGGGAGACCGCGCACGTCCGGGGCGGCCGTCGACCAGTCGTACAGACCACCGTGATTCGTGAGCGGTCGCCGCAGGAAGTACGGCTCCGTGCGCTCGGCATCCTTCGCCACGGTCAGGACGAAGCGACGGGTCAGCAAAGTACCTGGGGTCACGCTTGGAGTCCCCAGCTCCAAGCGCTCCAAACTCCAGCCGGAGGGTGCCGCGACGGCAACGCTGTCCACCCGCACGGCGCTGTCGCCGGCGTTCCACACCGTGACCTCGATTTGCAATCGCTCGCCCGGGATGACGATCCCATCATCGGCGGTCCCATCGATCGTCACACCGGCGGCGATTGTGATCGCGCGCTCGAGCAATCCGCGCTGCACCGAGTCGGCCGCGCCGACCAGTCGCAGGGCCCGGATCAGATACGGAAGGGTGGCGGCAGGGCGCCAGGGTGTAAGCGCCGTACGGGCCGAATCGATGAGCGCGGCGTACCCCGAGACATGAATCGTCGTGTCGACGCCCGTAAAGACTGAGCCGTCGGCGCCCGAGGTCTTCGACGCGATGAGGGCGACGCCCGATGTGGCGGGACCGGCGCGTTGCAATTGCCCCATGTCCTGGGAGCGATGGCGGCTGCGGCTCGCCATGGCGATCTGGAAATACGATTGCCCGACGATCGGATCGAGCGTGCCGACGGGCAGGGTCAGCGTCGTGGCCGTCGGATCGCCGCGGGTCGAGCGGTAAAACTTCTGCGGACCTCCGGCCGAATCGCGCAGCACATCGAACGCCTGGCGCGCGAGTATCGCGGACACTTGATGATGGCCATGTCCATCCGCCGGCGTGCCGGAGAACACGGCAATGATCACCTGCGGCCGGAACCGCCGGATCACGTCGAGCACGTCCTTGAGGATCGAGTCGCGCGGCCAGAAGCGGAACGTCTCTTCGACCGACTTCGAGAAGCCGAAATCGTAGGCACGCGTAAAAAACTGGCGCGCGCCGTCGAGCTCACGGGCCGCGAGCAGCTCTTCGGTGCGGATGATGCCGAGCTCGGCGCCGAGCTCGGGACCGATGAGATTCTGGCCGCCTTCCCCGCGCGTCAGCGAGAGATAGGCGGCCTGCGCGCCCATCCCGCGCGACAGCAACACCAGGAGCTGGGTGTCCTCGTCGTCGGGGTGCGCGCCGATCATCAGCACGCGCTTGTTGCTGCCGAGCTGCCGCAACGTGCTCGCCAGCGCAGCGACGCCGCCCGTGCCTGCCGGGGACAACTGTCCCTGGGAAGCACGGGCGGCGCCGAAGCTCAGCAAGAGCCCGAGGAGCCCGCCGACAAACAGTTTCACTATTGGGAAAGGTACACGGCGCCACTCTTCATAACGAACTTCACGCGTTGCAGTTCCGTGATATCGCGCGTGGGATCGCCCGCTACGGCGATGATGTCAGCATACAGTCCGGGTGCGATCCAGCCGAAGTTTTGCTCCTGGCCGAGTAACGCCGCGGCAACCGAGGTTCCCGATTGAATCGCCTGCATCGGGGTCATCCCGTACTGCACGTAGTACTCGAATTCCTTCGCTTGATTGATCTCGGTCCATGGAAAGCCGCCGACATCGGTACCCATGGCGATCTTTACGCCCTTCTTCAGCGCGCGACCGAACGCCTTCCGCTCGAGATTTACAAGCGCCACCCACACGCCCCCGCGCGCGACCACATGCGCCCCGACCGTGACCGTCGGCACCCAATACACGTTGTTGCGCACCATGACGTCCATGAGCGAGTCCGTGAGGCCGTCGCCGTGCTCGATGGAGTTGACGCCGGCCCGGAGCGCCGCGCCAATGCCGTCGGAGCCGATCGCGTGCGCCGCCGCGAAGCGGCCCAGGCGGTGCGTCTCGTCCACGATCGCTTTGGCTTCGGCGTCGGTGAAGTTGACCCAGCTGTGCAGGACACTGTCGGGCGTGAAGTAATACCGGCGGTCGCTGTAGTACTTGATCCAGTCGGCGCCGTGCTGCACCTGCTGGCGTACCGCCAGGCGCGCGTTGTCCACGCCATCCACCGGCTGGACGCCGTGCGGCAGCTCGAGCTCCCAATTGGTCGTCGTGATCGGATACATCCCCGTCGGCGCCATCGCGCGGGTCGATGCGAAGACGCGCGGCCCCGGAATCTCGCCGCGATCGACCGCGAGCTTCACGTCCACGTCGGCGTACATCGCCCCCTCAGTTTCGAGATCGCGGATCGCCGTGAAGCCGTGCTCCAGCGCAATCCGGGCATTGCGGGCCGCGAGAATGGCGCGGTAGGGCGTGGACTCCTTGAGCAGCTGGTCTTCGTAATCCTGCGACGTAACGTCGCCCTGCAGGAGCAGATGGGTATGGGCGTCGATGAGCCCGGGCAGTACGGTCATCTGGCTGAGATCGATCACCCGGGCATTCGGGGCCTGTCCCTGGATCTGGGCGAGCGAACCGACCGCCTTGATCCTTTCGCCTTCGATCAGGATTCCTACATTGGGCTGGACGCTGGGGGACCGGCCGTCCACCAGGCGCCCCGCCTTGATCAGCACCTGCGGAGCCTGGGCATTGGCAGCCGGCAGGACGACGAGACCAACGAACAACAGCATGAACCCGCGCATCGGGGAGCTCCGGTTCTGGAGAGGCGCGGCAAATCTATCATCTCGGCGACGGAGGCGTACATGGCGGTGCATATGACCTGCGAATGCGGCACGTCCTACGACCTCAAGGATGAGTTTGCCGGGAAGCTCGTGAAGTGTCCGCAATGCGGGCGGCCCGCGCGCGTCCCCAGCGTCGCCGTCGCGACGGCAGAAGGCGACGCCGCTTTCGACCGGGACATTTTTCTGCTGCGCCAGCAGATGTTGAAGATCTCCGAGAAATACGACGTCGGTGACGAGCAGGGCAACAAGATCATCTTCGTCGAGCGCCCCGCGCACGTGCTGCGGAATCTGGGCGCGATCCTCGTCGTCCTCGCCGGGCTCCTCCTCGGATTGCCGGCATTCGCGGCGCTCATCGACGCCATGCCGACCGGCAGCTTCCGGGCGATCGTTGGGATCGTCGGCATGGTCACGATTCTCATCGGCTCGATCGTGCTGGGCGTGGTGATATCAGCGAAGCGGCATGTCACCTTCTATCGCGATCAATCCAAGCGCGAGAAGCTGCTCGACATCCTCCAGGACAAGAAATTCCAGCCGATCACCATGACGTATACGGTGCGCGACGCTCGCGGGCGTCCGCTCGCGAAGCTCGGGAAGAATTGGTTGTTCAACGCGATCCGCAAGCGGTGGTACGTGTGGGCACCGAACGGGACGCTGTTGTTCCTCGCGAAAGAAGATTCCATCATCCTGTCGCTGCTGCGGCGCTTCCTCGGTCCCCTGTTCGGCATCCTGCGCACCAACTTCATCTTCCTTCCCGCGGGAACCGAGGATGTCGTTGGCGAATTCAAGCGCAAATTCACGATCCTCGACCGCTACGTGCTCGACATGACGCACGATCCGGAGCGGCTCATGGACCGCCGCATCGCCATCGCCCTCGGCGTCATGCTGGATACGGGAGAACGGCGGTGACCACGGGCCCGGCGGCGGGGAACGGCGGCGAGCACGAAGAGCCGATTCTCATCACGCCCGAGATGCTGGCGCCGCGCCGGAGAGGACCACCCAAACTCTCCGACGGCCGCGTGGACTTCGAGCGCGGCATGCGGCGCCTCCCGCCGCTCATCATTGCGCTGATCCTCGCCAACGTGGCGGTGTTCGTCTGGGAAGTCGCCGGCGGTGCGTTTCTCGACCCCGAAGTCGCGATTGAAACTGGTCACACCAATCCTCTGATGGCCGGTGCTCTGATCCGCGAGCGGGTCCTCGCGGGCGAGTGGTGGCGGATGATCACCGCGACGTTCCTGCACGGCAGCCCTGAACACCTCATCGGCAACATGATCGCGCTCTACATCGTCGGGATGGCCTGCGAGCACGCGTTTGGCGCGGCGAAGACGGCGGCGATCTATTTCGGGAGCGGCTTGGCCGGAACGGCGTTCAGCCTGGCGACCGGCCCGGGGCCGTCCGTGGGCGCCTCGGGCGCCATCTTCGGAGTCTTGATGGCAGTCGTTGTGATGCTCTATCGCAACCAGCGATACTTTTTCGTGCGGGACAAGCGGATCGGCTTCGTGCTCGCGGCCTGGGCGGCCTGGCAGCTGTTCACGGGCTTCATGAATCCATTCATCGACAACTTCGCGCACCTCGGCGGCATGACCGGCGGCGCGATCGCGGCCTTGTTGCTGACGCCCACACTGACGACGCGGGAAACAATGGTTCGGACCATTTAGGCGGTCAAAAAGAAACTGCGGCGG
>Ga0209056_10001304_pt1 | contig 27328 bp, 24 predicted proteins | sample GraSoiAngelo_114_FD_185876 | JGI IMG/M metagenome (GOLD analysis project Ga0209056, IMG submission 185876) | Grasslands soil microbial communities from the Angelo Coastal Reserve, California, USA - 14_0903_13_40cm (SPAdes) (version 2) | ecosystem: Environmental > Terrestrial > Soil > Grasslands... | reverse complement strand
GGGCGATGACCAAGAAGGTCGGCGGCTGGCAATCGCTCGCGTACGTGCCGATGGAGACCAACTACGAGTACGTGAGCCCGGGGAGCTAGGGTGGCATGAAGCGGAGCACCGACCGGATCCTCACGACTCACGCCGGCAGCTTGCCCCGTCCCGACGACGTGCTCGAGCTGATCAAGGCGAAATCCACCGGCCGACCCTACGATCACGACGGCTACACCAGCCGGGTGCGGGCCGCGGTGCGAGAGATCGTCGGCAAGCAGGCCCAGCTCGGCCTGGACGTGGTCGACGACGGCGAGATGGGCAAACCGGGATTCATCCCCTATGTCAACGAGCGCCTGTCCGGGTTCGAGCCCAACAAAGACGCGGCGGGCAGCCCGTGGAGCGGCTCGCGAGAGGTGCGGGCCTTCCCCGAGTTCTACGAATGGTTCGGGCGGGCGATGCCCAGCCCCCCCGCGCGGGCGATGCACATGGTCTGCCGCGGGCCCATCGCCTACACGGGGCACAAGCACGTGCAGGCGGACATCGAGAACCTGAGAGCCGCGCTCGCCGGAACGAAGGCCGAAGAGGCCTTCATCCCCGCGATCTCCCCCACGAGCGTCGAGGACTGGCAGACGAACGCGTACTACAAGACCGAGGAGGAGTACCTCTTCGCGATCGCCGACGCCATGCACGAGGAGTACAAGGCGATCGTCGACGCCGGATTCCTCGTGCAGATCGACGATCCCCATCTGGCGACCCACTACGTGTCGCATCCGGAGCTGAGCGTGGACGAGGTGCGCCGATGGGCGGCGGTGCGCGTGGAGGCGCTCAACCATGCCCTGCGGGGGTTGCCGCGGGAAAAGGTGCGCTGGCATACCTGCTACGGGATCAACATCGGCCCGCGCGTCCACGACCTGGAGCTCAAGCACTTCGTGGACGTCATGCTGAAGATCCGGGCCGGTGCCTACTCGTTCGAGGCGGCGAACCCGCGCCACGAGCACGAGTGGCGCGTGTGGGAGACGGTCAAGCTCCCCGAGGGAGCCGTGTTGATTCCGGGCACGATCACCCAATCGACCGTGCTCGTCGAGCACCCCGAGCTCGTGGCCGAGCGCATCGTGAGGTTCGCGACGGTGGTCGGGCGCGAGAACGTCATCGCCGGAGCCGATTGCGGATTCGCCACGTTCGCCGGATCGACCGAGATTCACCCGAGCGTCGTCTGGGCCAAGCTCGACGCCCTGGTGGAGGGGGCGCGGATCGCGACAAAGCACCTCTGGCGGCGCGGATGATGCGCGTGCAGCGCTACCTGATCGGCCGCCTGATCCAGTCGATCGTCTCGATGTTCGTGGTGTCGGTCATCGTCTTCGCCCTCGTGCGGCTCTCCGGCGATCCGATTCAGATCATGATGCCGGCGGAGGCGTCGAAGGCGGACATCGAGCTGATGCGCGGGCACCTCGGGCTCGATCGCCCATGGGCCGTGCAATACTGGCGATTCGCGACCCAGGCGCTCCAGGGAGACTTCGGCCGCTCCGTCCGCTTCCGCCGCCCCGCCCTGGATCTCGTCACCGAGCGGTATGGAGCGACGCTCGAGCTCGGCGGCCTCGCCGTGCTCATCGTGATCACCGTGGCGCTTCCGGTCGGCGTCTACTCCGCGGTCCGCCGCGGCAGCGCGCTCGACTACGCCGCCCGAGTCTTCGCCGCGCTCGGCCAGGCGATGCCGCCATTCTGGCTCGGGCTCGTGCTCGTGCTCATCTTCGGCGTGCTGCTCCACCTGCTGCCAACCTCCGGACGGGGCACGCCGCTGCACGTGCTCCTGCCCGGGATCACCCTCGGCTGGTTCGCGGTGGCCGGGCTCATGCGCCTGACGCGCTCGTCGATGCTGGACGTCCTCGGCAGCGAGTATGTCAAGCTCGCGCGCATCAAGGGGCTGCCCGAGCGGCGCGTGATCTGGCGGCACGCCTTCAAGAACGCCGCGCTGCCGGTCGTGACCTTCGCCGCGCTGCTGTTCGTCGCGCTCCTGAACGGCTCGATCATCGTGGAGACGGTGTTCGGCTGGCCGGGGCTCGGCCTGCTCGTGATCGAGGCGGTCGACTCGCGCGACTATCCTATCGTCCAGACCGTCGTGCTCTTTCTCTCGGCGATGTACATCGGCGTCAACTTGCTGGTCGACGTCCTCTACGCCTACTTGAACCCGAAGATCCGGTACTCGCGATGAGCAGCCGGTCCGCCGTCTCGCTGGAGCCGGCCGCGCTGGCCCGGCGCGCGCGCGATCGGCGCTGGCCGCCCGTGGTGCCGCTGGCGATCGTCATGGCGCTCGTCTTGTGCGCCCTGCTGGCGCCCGTGCTGGCGCCGCACTCGCCGGTCGAAGGCTCGCTCGGCGACCGGCTGGCGCCGCCAATCGGCCTGGAGGGCTCCAAGCCCGGCCACCTGCTCGGCACCGACCGTCACGGCCGGGACACCTTGAGCCGCTTGCTCTACGGCGCACGGATCTCGCTGGCGGTGTCGGTCGTCGGCATCTCGCTCACGGGCGCGGGGGGAAGCCTCATCGGCCTGCTCGCGGGCTTCTTCGGCGGCTGGGTCGACACGCTGCTCATGCGCCTGGCCGACATCTCGCTGTCGCTCCCGGGCATCCTGATCGCGGTGCTGCTCTCGGTGGTCTTCGAGCCGTCGTTCATGAATGTGATCATCGTCGTCGTGTTTCTACTGTGGCCGAGCTATGCGCGGCTCACCCGCGGCGAGACGCTCGGCCTCAAGCAGCAGGAGTTCGTGGCTCTCGCGCGAATCGCCGGCTGCTCCAGCACCCGGATCATGTTCCGCCACATCGTGCCGAACCTGGCGCCCTCGATCCTCGTGCTGGCCACGCTACACGTCGGCTACGTCATCGTGCTCGAGGCGGCGCTCTCCTTCCTGGGGGTGGGGATCCCGCCGCCGACACCGTCCTGGGGGGTCATGGTCGCCGACGGTCGGGGATTGATCGAGCAGGCGTGGTGGGTTTCGATCCTGCCGGGGATCGCCATCCTGATCACCGTCCTCTCGCTCAACATCCTGGGCGACTGGGTGCGCGACCGCCTCGATCCGAAGCTGCGTCAGGTCTAAGGCAGTGCGAGCAATGCACTCGAGAGGAGGCCGGACATGACCGAGTACAAGTTCATCTCCGCGGATTCCCACGTGAGCGAGCCGACGGACCTGTGGGTCGAACACGTGGAGAAGAAGTATCGGGACCGGGCACCGCGTCTTGCGGTGAACCCCGGGGGCCGGGAAGGCGCCTACTTTCTCTACGAAGGCTACGCCCCTCATCCCATTGGAATCGGCCTGGCCGCCGGCAAGAGCCCGAAGGAGCTCGCCGAGTTCCTCACCAAGGGCACCTACGGCGACGCGCGTCCCGGGGGCTGGGACCCCGCCGAGCGCTTGAAGGACAACGAGCTCGATGGGGTGGAAGCGGACGTCCTCTATACGACCCTGGGCTTCCGCATCTTCTGGCTGAAGGACTCCGGACTTCAGCAAGACTGCTTCCGGGTCTACAACGACTGGCTGGCGGCGTATTGCCGCTACGCGCCCGAACGAATGGCGGGGCTGGCCTTGATCTCGCTGTACGACCCCAAGGCCGGCGCGCAGGAGCTCGTCCGCTGCGCAAAAGCCGGTCTCAAAGGGGCCATGATCTGGTGCTCTCCGCCCACCGACCAGCCCTACAGCTCGGAGGTGTACGATCCATTCTGGGCCGCAGCCCAGGAGCTCGGCATGCCCATCAGCCTGCATTCCATCACCGGCATGGGGCGGGAGAGCCAGTGGGACTTCAACGAACGCTACATGCGGGCCACGGTCCTGGCGCACGAGGTGGAGCGTTCGTTCAGCGTGCTCATCTTCTCCGGCATGCTCGACCGGTTTCCGAGCCTCCAGATCGTCTCGGCTGAAAACAACTGCGGCTGGCTTCCGTACTATCTGCAGCGCATGGACCGCACCTTCGAGCGCGGACGCTACGCCGCCGGCTTCACGCTGAAGCTGAAGCCGAGCGAGTACTTCCAGCGCCAGATGCACTGCACCTACATCGACGACTATGTCGGCGTCGCCAACCGCCACTTCATCGGGGTGGACAAGCTCATGTGGTCGTCGGACTACCCCCATCAGGCGTCGTCCTGGCCGCATTCCCAGGACGTGGTGGCGCGCGACTTCAAGGACGCCAGTCCGGACGACCGGTTCAAGATCACCCGCGCCAACGTGGCCAAGCTCTACAACTTCAAGCTCTAGGATCGGCCCGGGTGGCCGACGCTCTGCTCGAGGTGCGGGATCTCCGCACCTACATCTACACGCGCCGCGGGGTCGTGAAGGCCGTGGACGGCGCGACCTTCTCCGTGCGCCGCGGCGAGACCCTGGGGATCGTCGGCGAGTCGGGCTCCGGCAAGTCGATGACGTGTCTCTCCATCTTGCGATTGGTGCCGGAGCCGGGCGGGCGCATCGTCGGCGGCGCGATCGTCTTCGATGGCGAGGACCTTCTCGCCAAGAGCCCGGAGGAGATGCGGCGCCTTCGAGGCTCGCAGATCGCGATGATCCTCCAGGACCCGATGGCCTCGCTCAATCCCTCGATGACGGTGGGCGAGCAGATCGCCGAGACGCTGTCGCTCCATCGGGGCCTCCGAGGCCGCGCCCTCGACGAGCGTGTGCTCGAGCTCCTGCGCCAGGTGCGGATCAGCGACCCCGAGCGCCGCGTGCACGCCTATCCCCACCAGATGAGCGGCGGCATCCGCCAGCGCGTGGCGGGCGCGATCGCCATTTCGTGCCGGCCGAGCCTCCTGATCGCCGACGAGCCGACGACCTCGCTCGACGTCACGATCCAGGCCCAGTACCTGCGTCTCTTGAAGGAGATCCAGCGGGAGACGAACCTCGCCCTCGTCTTCGTCACGCACGACCTCGGCATCGTGGCCAAGCTCTGCGACCGCGTCGCGGTCATGTACGCCGGGCGGATCGTCGAGATGGGGCGGACCCGGGACCTCTTCAATCGGCCGCGCCATCCCTACGCCATCGGCCTCCTCGACTGTCTGCCGACGCTCTGGCGTGGGCGCGAGCCGCTGACGGCGATCGAGGGTCAGCCTCCGGATCTCGCGAACGTCCCGCCCGGCTGCAGCTTCGCCCCGCGCTGCCCGATGGCCGAGCCGCGGTGCCGAGAGGCGCGCCCTCCGCTGGAGTCGATCGAGCCCGACCACCTCGTGGCGTGCCTGCGAGCCGAGGAGACCGCGACCGACGGCCGGCGGGTGGCCTCGATCCCGACGGCCCCGGCGGCGGCGCGGGTCGAGGCGAGCGCCGGAGACATCGTCCTGGAGGCGCGGCAGCTCACCAAGCACTTCCCGCTGTCGCGCGGCACGATCTTCGCCCGCGCGTCCGGGACGGTGAAAGCGGTCGACGGCATCGACTTCGTCCTCCGTCGCGGCGAGACGCTCGGGTTGGTCGGGGAAAGCGGGTGCGGGAAGACCACCACCGCGAGGCTCGTCCTGTCACTGGAGCGGCCGACCGCGGGCGGCATTTTCTTCCGCGGTCGCGACGTCCACACGCTGGGTCGCCAGGAGCTCGGGGGCTATCGCCGCGCGGTGCAGGCGGTCTTCCAGGACCCGTACAGCTCGTTGAATCCGCGTCTGACGATCCGCACGACCGTCAGCGAGCCGCTCGCCCAGACGGAGCCGGATCTCACCCGGGCCGAGGTCGCGGAGCGCGTCGGCGCATCGCTCGCGCGCGTCGGGCTCCGCCCGCGCATCGCCGACGACTATCCCCACGAGCTGTCGGGAGGTCAGCGCCAGCGGGTCGCGATCGCCCGGGCGCTGACCACGAACCCGGAGTGCATCCTGCTCGACGAGGCGGTCTCGGCGCTCGACGTCTCGATCCGGGCGCAGGTCATGAATCTCCTGCGCGAGATTCAAGATCGTCTGGGCGTGAGCTACCTGTTCATCGCTCACGATCTGGCCGTGGTGAAGTACGTCAGCACGCGGATCGGCGTGATGTACCTGGGCAAGCTCGTCGAGACGGCAGCGGCCGACGAGCTCTACACGAACCCACTGCATCCCTACACGCAGGTGCTGCTGAACAATGCGCTGCCCTCGCACCCCGACGATGTCCGCGAGGAAGTCATCCTGAAGGGTGAGGTGCCGAGTGCGTTCGATCCCCCCACGGGATGCCGGTTCCATCCGCGGTGCCCGCAGGCGCTGCCGGTCTGTGGCGAGATGGAGCCGGTGTTACGCGAGCGGTCCGCCGGTCATCGCGTCGCCTGTCATCTCTACGGGACCTGACATCCTCGACCGCGTGTCTGGTTACGCGCGACCCGACCGCTTGACGCGAGGGCGAGTGGACATGGCGTCCTCTCCCTGGACTGTGGCCTGCACGCCGCCTATCCAGCCGCACGTGGGCTCGGACGCGGCGAGCGCGCGGCCAGGAAGACGCGAGCCGGCGTCAGCGGCAAGGCGGTGATCGCGAGATCGGCGGGCGCGAGCGCGTCGCACACCGCGTTGGCGATGGCGGCGCCGAGACCGGGGTTGCCGCACTCACCGAGACCGCGCAGGCCGAGCGGGTTCGTGGTCGCGCGCACCTCCTGGTAGAAGCCGTCCACGGCCGGGACGTCGGCGGCCATCGGCAGCGCGTAGTCCATCAGCGTCGACGACAGCAGCTGGCCGTCGGCGTCGTACGCGAGGCTCTCGTGCAAGGTGTTGCCGATGCCGAAGGCCACGCCGCCCACGAGCTGACCGTCGACGAGCGCCGGATTCACGGCGCGGCCGACGTCGGCGCCCACCACGACCCGGCGCAAGGTGACGACGCCGGTCTCGGGATCCACGTCCGCCGTCACGGCCACGGCGCACCCCGCGTAGGTCACCTTCGGCACCTCGAACGAGGCGCCGGCCGCCAGACGACGTTCCCGCGCCAGCTCCGCCAGCGTAATGCGCCGGCCGCGAGCCTCCAGAGCGCCACGCGCGTACGTCACCTCGCTCTCCGCCGCGCCCCACCGCTCGGCGGCACGCTGCCGCGCCTCGGCGATCAGCTTGGCCGCGGCCAGGTGCGCGGCGTTGCCCGCGGTGACGGTGCCGCGCGAGCCATAGGTGCCGACGCCGCTCTCGACGGCGGCGGTGTCGGCATGACGCACGTCGAAGCGAGCGGCGGGGAGACCGAGCGCCTCGCCGAGGATCTGAGCGAGCACGGTCTCGAGCCCCGGACCCATCGACGAGGCGCCGGTGTCGACCACCAGGGTGCCGTCCGGGCGCGCCTCCACCTGCGTGGTCTCGAAGGGACCGAGGCCGGTCTTCTCCACGTAGACGGCCATCCCGATTCCTCGACGTGGCCCTGACGGCGCCGCGTTCATCGCGGCCTGCTCGGCGCGCGCGCGGGGATAGTCGAGCCGGCGCAGTAGCTCGTCGAAGAGCGCCGGGAAATCGCCGGAGTCGTAGACGGTGCTCACCCCGAAGGACTTGGTGCCACAGTCGTAGGGCATCTCTTCCGGGCGGATCAGATTCCGGCGACGGATCTCGGCCGGATCGAGGCCCAGGCGGGCGGCGGCCTGGTCCAGGAGGCGCTCGCGGACGAAGTTACATTCCGGGCGGCCGGGGGAGCGGAGCGTGCCCGCCGGCGTCTTGTTGGTCACGACCGACCAGAGGTCACAGGCGTAGCTCGGCACCCGGTAGGGGCCGGGCAGCAGCGCGGCGCCGAACTCGGCCGGCACGAGCGCGGCGGTGCGCACGTAGGCGCCGATATCGGCGTGGATCACGGTGCGTATGCCGAGGATGCGGCCGTCGCGGGCAAAGCCGATCTCGATCTCGTAGGTAACCTCGCGCGCATGGTTGGCCGCCATCAGATTCTCTCGCCGACTCTCGATCCACTTCACGGGTCGACCGAGCTTCATGGCGGCGAGCGGCACCAGGATGTCCTCCGGATAGAGCTCGCCGCGAACTCCAAAGCCGCCGCCCACGTCCACCTCGGTGAGGCGCAGGGCGCCGAGCGGGATTCCGAAGATGGGCGCGAGGATCGTCCGGTTGATATGGATGCACTTGGTCGAGCCGATCAGGTGCAGCTCGCCGCCCCGCGGATCAGGCGGCACCGCGACGAGCCCCCGCGTCTCCAGGGCGGCGGCGGTCTGCCGCGGGTAGGCGAAGCGCTCACGAAGCACGAAGGCCGCGCCCGCGAGCGCAGCGTCGGCGTCGCCCACGCGCATGACGATCGTCGCGACGTTGTTGGAATCGGTGCCGGGAAACAGCCGCGCGGCGCCGGGCCCGAGCGCAGCGGCCGTGGAGGCGCAGGTCGGCAGCGGCTCGTACACCACGTCCATGTGCTCCAGCGCGTCGCGGGCCACGTAGGGATCGTCGGCGGCGACGAGCGCCACGGGCTCGCCCACGTAGCGGACGACCTGGCGCGCGATGGCCGGCTGCAGGTAGCGGTCGGTGCCGGTGGGAGCGGGGACACGATTGGGAATGATGGCGGTCACCGGCACGTCGCTGGCAGTGAGCACGGCGTGGACGCCCGGAAGATCGCGTGCGCGCTTCGAGTCGATCGACACCAGGCGCGCGTGCGCGTGCGGCGAGCGCAGCACCGCTGCGTGGAGCATGCCCGGCACGCGCACGTCGTCGACAAAGCGTCCGGTGCCGGATACGAACCGTTCGCCACCCAGCCTGGGATGCGCTTCGCCGATCACGGTGCCGATCCTAACACCTTGTCCCCTGCGGCGACGGCGCCTGGGCGACGTCCTCCGCCTCAGACCCCAAAGAAATAGCGGGACCACCCCGCCAGCAGGTAGTAGATGAGCACGAGGTAGATGAGCAAGGCCAGAAGCACGGTCACGAGGCCTCCGCCGACCAGGACCAACCGTCGGTAGAGATGGCTCAACTGTTCCTGTTGCGCGACGGCGCGTTGCTGCAGCTCGAACGAGCGCTCCGTCACGCGCCGGTACTCGGCCAGCTGCTCACGCTGAGCATCGAGGATGTCGCGGAAGAGCTGTCGGACTTCGTCGTCATTCTCCATTCTTCGCCGTCCGGCCTCACCGACCACCGCGACATCCTAGCATCCGAGGCCCTGCCAGTCCGCGCGCCTCGGCCGGACGTGGTCCCATCGTCCTCCGCGCGAACGTTACTGCCGTTTGACGCGAGGCTCGAGCACCATGGTGACGTATTCACCGTAGAATTTGATGCCGTCGAGGTTGGGGTGTGCATTATTGGGTTGCAGGTCAATGATCGGTGGCGTCGCCGGACGATTCTCCATCGCGGCGATGGTGACGATCCGCGTGCCGAGATCCTTCTCGAGATGGGTCCAGATGGACTCCGCCTCCCGCCCACGGAATGGCCGACCGACGCTTAGTTCCGCCTTGTTGGAGAGATGCACGAGAACCAGGGGCACGCCGAATCTCGTCAGTTTTTCCACCGCATCACGGTAGCCCGGATCGGCCAAGAACTCTTTCGCCGTCACGCGAGGAATCAGGCTGAAAGCTGTCTGCGAATAGAAAGGCCGGCCGAACAATCCGCTCCACACGGACTCGATCAAGGATGACTTCGTCAAGGAGAAGAGATTGAAGGCGATGCCTTTTGACCGAAGATAGGCATGGTAGTAGGCCACTGCATCTTTCACGACTCCATCTTGCCGAGGGGCGGTGAGTTGTCGTTGGCACCATTCCTCGGTGGCGCGCTCATCGACGACGTCCTGGTCGTTCGTAATACGAGGATCGTCGAACCCGTTCGGGCGTGGAGAGATTTGTGACCGCGTACGCGCGTCGACCACCGTCTCGCGTGTCCACCAGCGGCCGCGCGTCAAATCATCACTGGTGAACTGGACAACGACGAGATGAGGCTTCACGGTCGGGTACATTTCAGCCGCCAATGTCAGCATCTGCAAGACGCCGTAAGTGCCGCGCGCAAAATTCAGGTTCACGACCTTGAGGCCGGTTCTCTGGCTGAGCAAGGACTCGACCACATCGGGCACGGTCAAAGCAGAACGCTTCCAATGGCTGACCGAGTCCCCCGTTGTCAAGATCACATAGTCTGCCTTCCGGGCATCCTCCAGCGTGCTCCGGCCTCCGAGTCCGTCACCATTCGCGCTCGCCACGACGCCAGGGCACCAGACCACTCTGCCGTTGCTGACGAGTGAGAGAACTTTCTTTGAGTGTGGCAGAAAGCGTTGGCCAAACTGAGCGTCGTATTGTCCGTATACGGAGTTTACGAGGTGGAAAGAAACAGGGCGGCTCCCTCTATGGATGCGAACCGCCATCTCTGCCAGGACGAGGCTCAGCAACACGCTCATGACGAGCAGCACCGGACGGCCAGCCAACAATAGGCGGTGTACCCTGTCGGGTCCGTCGGAGCGAGACATCGCCATCATGTCAGTGCTACCGACCCCAATCCGAAATCATTGCGGGTTCCAACGCGACATCCTAGCACCCTCGGGCCGCGGGTCCGTTCGCCTCGCGACTCCGCGCACGCGTGGCACCGTCGAGTCTCGCGTGCTAGCGTAGCGCCCCGGAGCCTCTGCACGCTAGGAGACCCGGCTCGAGCGAGCCGGCACATGAGGAGATCACCATGAGCGAGATCCTCGAGGTCAAGGTGCGCACCGAAGTCCGCGACGCCATGCGCATCACCTGGCACCAGCCGATTCCGGCGGACGACGGTATCGTCCTCCGGGCGGATGTCTTCCGACCGATCGAGGACGGGCGTTATCCCGTGATCCTGTCGTACGGCGTCTACGCGAAGGGGCTGGCGTTCCAGGAGGGGTATCCGCTGCAGTGGGAGAAGATGATCTCGGACTATCCGCAGATCCTCCAGGGCTCGACCAACAAGTACCAGAACTGGGAGACTACCGATCCGGAGCGCTGGGTGCCGCACGGCTACGCGGTCGTCCGCGTCGACTCGCGGGGCGCCGGCTGGTCGCCCGGGTTCCTGGACCCGGGCTGTTCGCGGGAGACCGAGGATCTCTACCAGTGCATCGAGTGGGCGGGGACGCAGTCCTGGAGCAACGGCAAGGTGGGCATGCTCGGGATCTCGTACTACGCGAGCAACCAGTGGCGAGTCGCCGGCAAACACCCGCCGCATCTGGCCGCCATCATTCCCTGGGAGGGCCAGAACGACCGTTACCGCGACTCGGGTTTCCACGGCGGCATCCTGAGCCAGTTCCAGGAGCGCTGGGCAAAGCACCAGGTCGCCAACATCCAGTACGGGATGGGCCAGCGGGCCAAGAAGAACCCGATCACCGGTGAGTCAGTGGCGGGGCCCGTCACGCTCTCCGACGAGGAGCTCGCCAAGAACCGCATCAATGTCTACGAGGAGCTGAAGAAGCATCCGCTCGACGACGAGTGGCACCGACAGCGCTCGGCCGACCTCGGGCTGGTGACGACGCCCCTGCTCACCTGCGCCAACTGGGGCGGGCAGGGGATCCACCCACGCGGCAACTTCAACGGGTTCATCGACGCGCCCGCCGAGCAGAAGTGGCTCGAGGCTCACGGCGACTCGCACTGGTCTCACTTCTACAGCCCGTACGGCGTCGCGCTCCAGAAGCGATTCTTCGACTACTTCTTGAAGGGGATCGATAACGGCTGGCCCCAGCAGCCGCGCGTTCAGCTCAACATTCGCCACCCCGGAGAGAAGTTCGTGCTGCGCCACGAGCGCGAGTGGCCGCTGGCGCGGACCCAGTGGACCCGGTTCCATCTGGATCCGACCGGCAGGGCGCTGAGCCGGACGCCGGTGGCGGCACCGGGCAAGCTCGAGTACCAGGCGCTGGGCAACGGCTTGACCTTCTCGATGACGGTCGATCGGGAGACCGAGATCACCGGGCCGATGGCCGCCAAGCTCTTCGTCTCGTCCTCGACGAAGGACGCCGACCTCTTCCTCGTCGTCCGCGTCTTCGATCCACAGGGCACGGAAGTGACGTTCATGGGCTCCACCGATCCGAACACACCGATCGCCAACGGCTGGTTGCGCGTCTCGCATCGGCGGCTGGACCCGAAGCGGAGCCTGCCGTACCGGCCCTACCATCCGCATGATCGGGTGGAGCCCCTCACGCCGGGAGAGGTCTACGAGTGCGACGTGGAGATCGTGACCTCGTGCATCGTCGTACCGGCCGGCTGGCGGGTGTCGCTGACCGTCCGAGGCAAGGATTACGAATACGAGGGGGAGGTGAGCGAGTTCGGGAAGAAGTTCCACTACGGGACGCGCGGCACCGGCGGCATGACCCACGCCGATGCCGACGACCGGCCGGCGGACGTCTTCGGCGGCATGGTGACGCTCTACGCTGGAGGCGGGCGAGATTCCTACCTCTTGCTGCCGATCATTCCCCCGAAAGGCGGCGTGTAGCACGATGCGGCCGCGCTCGTGCTGGAGTCCTGACGCGGACATCGCGAGTCACGGGGAACGGCCGGCGGCTGACCTCTGGCGTCGGCGCCTCAGTGACCCCGGCCGGCGCGGAGCACGCGACCCGGAAGCGCCCCGGTGTGCTTGCCATGCTCCAGCACCGCCTGGCCGCCGACGACGACGTGATGGACTCCGTCGGCCCCCTGGACCCGCCGGGGCGTGCCGGATGGCCCATCGAGGGTGACCTCGTCTTCTTTAACGCCGATGCTCGCGAGATCGAACACCATGAGGTCGGCCGCCAGCCCTTCGCGAACCAACCCACGGTCGCGCAGCCCCATGATGCGGGCGGGCTGGAAGGTCATCCGGCGAATCGCGTCTTCGAGGCTCAACAGCTCGCGGTCGCGGACCCATTGCCCCAGGACGTAGCTCGACTCGCCGGCGGTGCAGAAGTTGGTATTGAGGTGAGCACCGGCGTCCGACTGCGAGGGGAGGGCGTGGCCGGCCTTCACCATCTCGGCGATCTGGACTTCTTCCTCGGCCGACCGCGTCATCAGCTGGAACTCGGTGTCGAGCCCTTCCTCGAGCGCCAGGTCGAGCATCATGTCGGCGACGTGCTTGCCCTGCTGCTCGGCCAGCTCCATGAGGTTTCGATCCACGAGCGCCTGGTTCCTGGCCAGGCTCACCTTGCGAACGAAGATCGAGCGCCAGGGCACGAGCCGACCGGGCACGCCCGGCCGCCGCCGCTGGGGCTTCAGCGCCTGCTCGCGCATCCGCGCGCGCCGCTCCGGGTCGGCAAGGGCCGCCAGGCGCTCCGGGACGCGCATGTGCATCACGACGTCCCAGACGTCGAGGTTGTGGAAGAAGGTCGTCTTCTTCATGGTGAATCGCGGATTGAAGGGAATCGCCCGCAGGAGGTTGTAGAGCTGCGCGCCCTCCCGCGCCGCCTTCTCCACGTAGGGGCGCGCGTTGGTGTCGAAGCTCAGGAAGAACACCGGGCGGCCACTGGTCACGGCCACGTCGCGAAGATGATCGAGATCGGCAACGCTGGGCTTGCCCGCTCCCTTCGGCAGGATCTCGATGATGCCACGGTTGAACTCGCCGAGCGTCCGACCCAGCGCGACGCGCTCCTCGTCGGCGGCCAGGCGTGTCGGCACGGGCTGGCCGGCCGGGCCGGCGTGGGTCGGCGAATCCGTCGTGCTCCAGCCCCAGGCGCCGGCCTCGAGCGACTCGCGCAGCAGGCGCTGCATGTGGGCGATCTCGTCCGGCGTCGCGGCGCGGTCCCACGCCGCCTGGTCCATCGCCGAGAGGCGCAGGGGATTGTGACCGACCAGCGGCATCAGGTTCAGGCCGAGCCCGTGGTCGATCGCGTCCAGATACTCCCCGAAGGTCTCCCAGTTCCAGGGAAGGACCGACGCCAGCGACCGCACCGGCAGGTCCTCGACGCAGCAGAACGTCGCGAGCATCGTCTCGCGATGCTCGGGACGGAGCGGGGCGAGCGTGAGCCCGCAGTTGCCCATGAGGACGGTCGTCACCCCGTGCCAGACCGAGGAGGTGCAGAGCTTGTCCCAGAAGGGCTGAGCGTCGTAGTGGGTGTGCGTGTCGATGATGCCCGGCGCCACGAAGAGCCCGTCGGCGTCGATCGTCGCGGCCGCCGCGCCGCGGATCTTGCCGATCTCGACGATCGTGCCGTCCTTGACGGCGACGTCGGCGCGATAGCGGGGAAAGCCGGAGCCGTCGACGACCATCCCGTTCTTGATCACCAGGTCGTAAGCCATCAGTGCCCTCCGGGGTTCTCCACGCTCACGGGCTGGAGATTGTCGAGTCGGGCGTGATTGTCCCACAGAACCTTGCGCTGCGTATCGGACGCGTTTCTCGTCGGCTCAGGGGAGGGGCAACAACGGCTTCCGGTCGGGATGTAGCTGCTGATCGACGGTGTCGAGAATGACGGCGGTCATCGCGTAGTTTCCCATCAGCGCCGCCAGCTCGAGCACCCCACGCTGTCCGAAGAGCTCGACTCCCCGGGCGAACGTCTGAGAACGGAGCTTTCTCTTGCGGAACAGCTCCCGGCCGAAGTCGATGATCAACGCCTCTCTCTTGCCCAATCGCGAGACCGGCTTGCGGCGCTTGACGACGTCGACGATCTTCGGGTCCAGGCCTTCCCGCAGAGCGGCCGGCTCGTGCGCCGTCCACTCGAACTGGTTGTCGAGCTCGCGAGCCGTCACGAGAATCGCCAGCTCGGTCAGGCGCCGATCCAGCGCGGTCTCGAAGCGGAGATACTGATTGGCCGCTCTCAGGAACTCCGCGAGAACCGGCGAATGCAGCCAGATCCCGCTCGGCCCGCGCAAGCCGACCAGCGTCCGGCTGTCGGGGCTGACCGCCTGGTCGTAGAGCTTTCTCCCTTGCGCGTCCAGCTCCTCCCGCTTCAGGAGAGGGAGGCGGGACAGAGAGTCGGGATGGACGTCCTTCGGGAGCCTCGCTACTTGTTCCACCACTTCCAGCTCTCCTCCTGCGAGGTGTTGGCAATCCGATCCACGATCGCGTTCACCAGCCGGTTTCCCTGACGCTCGACCTTCATCACGTAGACGTCCGTGATCACCTGCTGGTAACGGTCGAACCGGATCGGGCCTCGCGGCGGCCGGATCTTCGTCGCGGCGTTCCGAATCGCGTCCCGGAAGTCGGCCTTGTCGCTCACCTCGCCCTTGAGCGCCTCGACCGCCGCGCCCACGAGCTGTGCCGACACGTACCCCAGCTCGACGTAGCGGGTCGGCCAGGCGTTGTACCGCGTCTCGTACTCCCGCACGAACGCCCGGTTCTCCGGCGTGTCCAGCGCGGCGCTGTAGTGTCCGACGCTGACGATGCCGAGCGCCGCGTCGCCCAGCGTGGGAAGGAGCACGTCGTCCGTGAGCGTGTTGTACGCGAGCAGCGGTAGCCTTCCGGTCAGGCCGTATTCGCGGTAGGCCTTCACGAAGCGGATCGAATCGGTCCCGGCGAACCAGGCGTAGACGGCGTCGGCCGTGAGCCCCGCCACCTGGGCCATGTAGGGAGCGAAATCAGGGGTATTGAGCGGCGCGTAGATCTCCTTCACGATTTCCCCGCCGGCCGCCCTGAACGCCGCGATGAACGCTTCCACTGAATGGCGACCGGCCACGAAGTCGGACGCCATGACCACGATCTTCCGGTAGGGAGTCTTCTTGACGACCCAGGTGCCCATGGCGAAGTTTCCCTGGTCCGTGGTCTCGACCACGCGAAAAAGCCACGGGCTCGCCTTGCCCGGCGCGGTGAGGTCCCGCGTGAAGGCCACCGGCACGATCAAGGGGACGCCTTGCGCGTGCACGTAGTCACGAATAGCCAGCGCGACGCCGCTGTGGACCGGGCCGATCAGCACATCCGCCCGATCACGCTCGATCAGCTTCCGCGTCTTGGTCAGGCCCACGTCGGGCTTGGCCTCGTCGTCCTCCTTGACGAGCTGGATCTCGCGCCCACCAACCTTGTTGCCGACCTTGGCGAAGTAGAACTCGACCCCTTTGCTGGTCTCCTGGCCGTTGATGGCGATCACGCCGGTATAGGGCAGAAGGAGACCGACCTTGATTGGCGGTCGGGCTTGCCCCGAGGATGGCGTGACGAGGCACAGCAGGCCCGAAAGGCCCAGCGCGATCGCCGCAAGCCGCCGCATGGTCAGCGCTTGTGCGCGTACTTGGTGAGCCGCTTTCCGCCGGCCTCGGCGAGGTAGATGTCGCCGACGGAATCGACCCAGAGCCCGTGGCCCGACGGAGAGTCGAAGCGCGCGAGCACCTTGCCGCTCCGATCGAGAATACTGATCGACGGCCGTAGCTCGCTCACGTACGCCACCTGCCGCGCGTCGAAGTAGATGTCCGTGGGGCGATTGATATCCCGCCACTGCGAGACGAACTTGCCCTCCGCCGTGAACACCTGGATACGACTGTTCTCCCGGTCGCAGACGTAGACGTACCCGTCCGGGCCCACCCACAAGCTGTGGGGCAGATGGAATTCACCCGGCTCCTGCTTGCCCGGTGTCCCCCAGGACGAAAGCAAGCCACCGTCCTTCGAGAAGCGATGGACCCGGCTGTTGCGGTAGCCGTCCGAGACATACAGATCGCCTGACGGCGCCGGGACCATCTCGGTGGGCTTGTTGAACGGCCCGGCCGAACGCGGCGGCAGCTCGATGTCCTTGGTCGCTCCCGTGTCCGACGGCTTGCCCCGAGTTCCCAGGACCATGAGCGGCTTGCCGTCCAGCGTGAACTTCAGCGCGACGTGATCCTCTCGGTCGGTGAGGTAGATCACGTCGTTGATGATGGCGATGCCATGGGGATCGGTGATCGCGCTACTGCCCCACGAGCTCAGGTAGCTGCCGTCGCGGTCGAACACGATGATCGGTGGATCCTTGCGCTGGAAGGCGTAGACGCGGTCGCGAGAGTCGGTCGCCACCGCGCTGACCGGACCGAACGTCCAGCCCGCGGGCAGCTTCGCCCACGTCTCCATCACCTCGTACTGGTAGCTGCCGCTGCCGACGGTCGTCATGGGCTCCTCCTCGTCATGGGCTTCTCCTTCGTCATGGATTTCTCCTATGGAACGTGGCGCTCGCGGCGATCGTGCGACATTCCGGCGGCGCGCGCAAGCCTCCGGGTCGGAGTATGATTCGTCCGCCACGAGCTGTCGAAAAAAGGGAGGCCCTATGCCGGGAGACACGGAGCTGTTCGAAATCATGCACACGATGCGCGCGATGCGCCGCTTGAAGCCCGATCCCGTGCCCGACGAGCTGATCCGGAAGATCCTGCAGGCCGGCGCCTGCGCTCCCAACGGTGGGAACACTCAGCGCTGGCGGTTTCTGGTCATCAAGGACGCCAAGATCAAGCAAGGCGTTCAGGTCTATTACAAGCGCGCCTTCGACGAGGTGGTCGGCCCGCGCTATCTCAACAGCGCGCCGCCGCCCGGGGTCACCCGCGAGCGCTACAACCGGCAGCACGCGGCGGTCGAGTACCTGACCAACCACTTCCACGAAGCGCCCGTCTGGATCGTCGCGTGCCTCGAGGAAGGGACCGCGGTACCGACGCGCGGGTCGGGCGCGTCCATCTATCCCGCCGTGCAGAACATGCTGCTGGCCGCGCGGGCCCTCGGGCTCGGCGCCACGCTGACGACCCGGCACCTCCTGTACGAGAAGGAAGCGGAAGCCGCGCTGGGCCTGCCGCCCGGCGTGCACTCCTACGCGATTCTTCCCATCGGTTACCCCATCGGAAAATTCGGCCCGGTCGGCCGCGGGCCGCTGGCGGACATCGTGTACCAGGACCGCTGGGGCAACCCCTATCGAGGCGTTTGATCACATGGGGGGCCTCGACGGGCGTCACGTGCCTGCGAGTGTACAGGCTCCCCTGACCGTTCCTTTCTCGGGGCGGTTCGAGCGCCCAGCCTACCACACTCACACTCGCGCCTGTACAGCGCCCCGGTGCACAGTCCCGGGGCGCTGGTGTGTGTCCTGGCGTTCGGGCTAGACTCGCGGCAGCATGCGGCTGATCGGGCTCGCGGTCGTTCTCATTCTTAGCCTCGCTCTTGCGCCGCTCGCCGCTGAGGCGCAGCCGGCGGGGAAGGTGTACAGGATCGGCGTGCTCTCACCGTTCTCTTCTTCATTCGACCCCGGTCCTTCCTTCGAGGCGTTCCGCCAGACGCTCCGTGAGCTGGGCTACGCCGAGGGCCGCAACATCGCTCTCGAGTATCGCTGGGCTGACGGCCGGTACGAGCGCCTTCCCGGCCTCACTGCCGAGTTAGTCCGCCTCGGGCCGGACGTCATCTTCTCGGCGTGGAGCACCCCCGCAGCCTTAGCCACCAAGCAGGCAACGACCACCATCCCCATCGTCTTCGCCGGGGTAGGCGACGCCGTCGGAGTGGGCCTGGTCGCAAGCCTGGCCCGGCCCGGTGGCAACGTCACGGGTTCCACGTTCATCACAGAGGAGACGATTGGCAAGCAGCTTGAGCTGCTCAAGGAAGTGGTTCCCAGGATCTCTCGGGTCGGCGTGGTCATCAATCCGGTCAACCCGGTGTATGGCCCGGTGTTGAGAGCGAGCGCGGCACCGGCTCGAGCCCTCGGGCTGCAGCTCGAAGTCGTCGGAGTGCAGGGTGCCAAGGACTTTGAGCCGGCCTTTCGGGCCGCGATCAAAGAACACGTGGACGGCCTCGTGGTTCTGCGAGACGCGGTGCTCATTGCAAACCAGGCGCGGCTCTTGACGCTTGCGGCGACCGCGCGACTGCCGGCAATGTACGGAATGCGGGAGTTTGTTGACAGTGGTGGCTTCATGTCCTATGGACCCAGCCTCGGCGAGATGTACCGTCGGGCCGCGTACCTAGTGGGCAAGATCCTCAAAGGCGCGAAGCCGGCCGATCTTCCCGTCGAGCAGGCCACCAAGTTCGAGTTGGTGATCAACCTGAAGACCGCGAAAGCCCTCGGGCTGACGATTCCTAAGTCGATCCTGGTCCGAGCTGACGAGATCATCCAGTGACCCGCAGGACGTTTCTGACCTCACTGAGTCTCGCGACTCCCGTTGCGTCCCTCGCCGCTGAGGCGCAACAGGCGGGGTAGGTGTACAGGATCGGGTTGTTGGGTACGATTTCGTATTCCTCTCAGGCAAAAGGGGGTGGAAGAGATTCTTCGGAAGATCGGGGTTGACCCCATCGTGCTCACGCCGGACGGCCCGAACGCCTGGCGCTTCGAGGGTCAGGCCGACTTCTCGGGGGTTGTACACCGGCGGGCACCTGACGGGCCCCCCAAGCCCCCCGCGCTCGGAAGCGCCCCGGCATAGGGTCGAGGACGCAGCGGCTCGCGGTGGTGCCGCACCAGTCACCCGGGCGCGCGGCGAAGTGTGACCGCGACGGCGACGAGTGCCGCGACGGCGCCGCCGGCGGCGAACGCGGGAGACCAGGGCAGACGCACCACCGCGCTCGCCGCGGTCGCGACCGCGATCACGACGAGCGCGGCCGTCCCGGCGAGCGCGGCGAACGTTCCCCAGTAGCGGATCTGCGAGGAGACCAGCCCGGGACCCATCGCCGCGTGCCCGACTCGCCGGGCGAAGTCGACGGTTTCCAGCAGCAGGATCAGGGCGACGCCGAAGAGCACGGCGCCGGCCAGACGGGGCGGCCCGGGAGAGAGCCAGAGAGCCAGGGTATACTCGCCGAGCGCCAGCACGCCGCCCGCGACGACCACGGGCGTGGAGCGCGCCACGATGCCGAGCGCGCACAGGACCATCGCCGCGGCGGCGGTCGTCAGGACGGCGGTCGTGGACGCGATGAGGAGCGGGTAGCCGACGAGCACGACGACGAAGATCGCCGGGGGAAGCCGCAGCATCAGCCTGCCACGCTGCGACGCCGAGATCGGGTGAATCCTGCCAGGGCGGCCTCCAGTGACTCCCGGGGATCCCAGTCGAGGACCGTGAGCCCGAGGCGGTGCAGGGCGGCAGACCGGGCCTGTCGGTCGAGCGCCCATAACCGACACGCCAGGTCGACGCTGCGCGACGGCCGTGTCGCGTCCTGAACGAGCGGGATCGGCGACGGGCTCAGGATCACGAGATCGAAGCCGCGCGCGGCGAGGTCGACCACAGCCTTCTCGAAGTGCGCGTCGAGCAGCGGGCTGATCGCGATGACGAGCGCCTGGGGCGGCAACACACGACGCGGCACGAGCGCGACGTTCCCCCTCACGTAGCTGAACACCACGTCGGCCCGCAGGAGCGCCTCGAGCAGCCGCTCATGCTGCGCTCGTCCGGAGCCGGGACGGACCCAGCGAAACGGCCCGCCGTATTCGATCAGCCCCACCCGGTCCTTCCGCGCGAGATAGGCTCCCGCCAGTGACGCGGCCGCCTGGATCGACGCGTCGAGCGTCGTGGCGGGAGGCGCCCCTGCCTCGGCAAGCGTGTCGAGCATCAGGACCACGTCGGCGTTGCGCTCCTTATGGTACTGGGTGACGAAAAGCCGCCGGAATCGGAGCGAGGCCCGCCAGTTCACGTGCCGGATCCGATCGCCGGGGACGAATTCCCTGATATCGCCGGGCTCGAGCCCCTCGCCGAGGCTCGATGACACGTAGTTGCCCACGGAGGCCTGCGTCCGGCGCGGTCGCGGCAGCCGCCGGAGGGGAAGCGGCCGCGGATAGACGCGTAAGTGCCCTGGGGCCTGAACCGAGGTCCCGGCGACGTGAAGCCCCGCTCGGTCCCAGAGGCGCGCGTGCAGGGTGCCGAGGCTCACCCGGCCGCGGCGCCGGCACTCGACCTCGTACTTCCACTGAACGTCCTGCCCCCGGACCAGCGTGAAGAAGCCGCGGTTGGAGCCGGACACCACGCGAAGCGACGGGGGCAACGGCTCGAAGAGCTCCACCAAGGGCACTGACGTCCCGGCACTCACGGTCACGGTCACGACCACCCGGTCGCCTTCGAGGGCGCGATCGACAGACAGCGAGCGCGCGACCCGCCAGTCGCGCGGCGCATTGGCTTCCACGCGTCGCAGAAGACCGAAGAGCAGCGGGACCGCGGTGACGACGAGCTCGGGGCGGCCCGAGAACACGCCGAGGACGAGCCCCCACGCGGCGAGCGTCACGACCGAGAGGGCAAGCGGGGTGAGGCGAGTCGTCAACAGACTTCCGCCTTCGGCACGGGGACCTGCGTCAAGAGATCGTTCACGACCTGGGCGGCGGACAGCTTCGACACCCACAGCTCGGGCTGGAGGATGAGGCGATGGGCGAGGGCGGACCCCGCCATCGCCTTCACGTCGTCCGGCGTGACGAAATCGCGCCCCCGCAGCGCCGCCCAGGCCCGCGCCAGCTTCAGTAACGCGAGCGCGCCTCGTGGCGAAGCGCCCAGGGCGACCCGGTGGTCGCTGCGAGTCGCCTGGACCAGGTCGACCACGTACCGCTCGACGGCGTCCGAGACGAACACGTCCTCGAGCGTGCGCTGCATGGCCAGGATTTCGTCCCGGGACACCACGGCCGGCACCTGGGCCTCGTCCTGTCGCCGCTGCCGCCGCCGCTCGAGGATCTGTCGCTCCTCGTCCGCGCTGGGGTAGCCCACCGCGATGCGCATCAGGAACCGGTCGAGCTGGGCCTCGGGGAGCGGATAGGTTCCCTCCAGCTCGATCGGGTTCTGCGTCGCGATAACGAGAAACGGCGGCTCGAGCCGAAAGGACTCTCCCTCCACGCTCACCTGCGCCTCCTGCATCGCCTCGAGCAGCGCGGCCTGGGTCTTCGGCGTCGCCCGGTTGATCTCGTCGGCCAGCAGGAGGTGCGTGAAGACGGGGCCCGGCCTGAATTCGAAGCGGGCCTCCCGCTGGTCGAACAGGAAGCTCCCGGTCACGTCGGCGGGGAGGAGATCGGGCGTGCACTGCAACCGCTTGAAGGACAGGTTCAGCGCCTGGGCGAACAGTCGGGCGATCAGCGTCTTCGCGAGGCCCGGGTAGTCCTCGATGAGGATGTGGCCGTTCGCGAGGATCCCGGCGAGGATGCGCTCCAGCACGTCGGCCTTCCCGACGATCACGCGCGCGAGGACGCCCACGATCTCGGCGCTCCGCTCGGTCACGCGGCCGATGGTCACCGGCGCCGCTCCAGCGAGGCGATGAGCTCACGGAGCACCTCGTGCGATGGACCACGGCCGAACCGGCGGCCCGGCGGCATGTCGCGCGCCGCCGCGGGGCGGGGTCCCTCGCGCGCGAGGGCGCAGAGCCGTGGCCAGAGGACGTGCTCGAAGTAGCGCTGGCGCTTCGTGCTGAACCGGATCTCGTCGTGGAAATGCTCGAATTGCACGTTCATGGAGGAGGGCGGGACCCATCGGGATTCTCCGGCACGCTCGGCGTCCCACGCCGACGGACGCTCGATCGACACGCGCACGAACGCCCGGATGCGGATCACCGCCAGAAGCACGACCGAGGCGGCGACGAGCCGGATCGCCGCCTGCCGGTAAGGCTGGTCCACCAGGAACTGGATCAAGCCGATGCCGGCGACGAGGACGATGACGAGCACGAGAGCGCCGGCGAGCGCGACTCCCCGGTTCGGCTCATGCGATGACAAGCGATGCCTCTCCGGATTCGAGCGCGGTCCTGATCTCTCCCAGGCAGATGCGGGCGCTGTCTCGCTCGCCGTGGCCGAGCGGATGATGGCTGAACCGTGCGAGCTCGAACAGCCGGGTCAGCCGTTCTACCGCGGGGCGCGGAAGGGCCAGGCGAGCGAGCGTCGCGAGCATGAACTCCTCGGACGTCTGCCAGGGCGCGCGAGGCATCCGGGCCCGCGCGGCGACGCGTTCGAACCGCCGGTAGCATTTGATGATCGCCACTCGGGCATCGGCCTCGCTCGACAGGTCGTCGAGGCTCTCGTCGACCGCCTCGAGCAGAGGCGCGGGCGCGGAGACACGGCCTCGGCGATCCCACCACTCGGTCAGACGCTCGGCGAAGAGCACCAGCAGCGCCACTGCCAGGCTCGCCAGGCCCACGCCCAGGACCAGGAGCCCGAGAAGCCAGCCGAGCCACGGAAGCGAAACCACCGAGGACTCTGGTCCCGCGGCCTCGGGGGCGGCCGGAGCGGTCAAGAGCCGGCGGCCCCATGCGATGAAGGAGTCCTCGAGGTGGGGCCAGGCGAACCAGAAAACCAGGACGATCGCGACGAGCGGCAGGAGGGGCAGGAGCCGGACCAAGACCTGAAGCCACCAGGGCAGACGGAGGAATCGCCGGTAGCGCTCGAAGAGCTCCTCGTCGAGCTCCGACCGGCGCCTGTTCGGAGAGAGCCCGATCCCCATGACGATCACCACGGCCAGCGCGAAGGCCGTCGCACCCGCCAGCAGAAGTATGTCCGGCACCTCGACGCTGAGACGCACGGACGGCGTGTCGTCGGCGCCGCGCGGCGTCGCCAGCAAGGCCGTGAGCGTGAGCAGAAGGCCACCGCCGGCGACGATCGCCGCGCCGGGGGACACCAGGACTCTCGCCGAAAGCTCGCGCACCGTCTGGGGCAAGGCCAGCAGCCTGGCATGCGCGCGGCGGACGTGTCAACGCGGAAGCCGGCTCCTTGTCAGTCACGGTTCGGAGGTATAAATACGGGCTACCCGTCCGTGAAGGAGGCCGCCAATCATGAAATGGTGCCGGTTCCTCGAAGGAGAACGCGTCAGCTATGGCCTGGTCGACGACGACAAGATCACCGAGGTCGCCGGAAGCCCTTTCGCGGAGCACCGGGTGACCGGTACCAGCCATCCCCTTGGCCGGGTGAAGCTCCTGCCCCCGGTGATCCCGCCGATGCTTTACGCCGCGGGGCCGAACTACCGGGGCCACGTGGAGGGCATGGCGCGCCGCCGAGGGGCGGCGCCTCAGTACCCGGCCAGGCCCGAGCCGAACTTCCGCTCGGTGCACGCGCTCATCGGCCCCGAGGAGAAGATCGTCGTGCCGAAGGACTGCGCCGGAGCGGTTCAGCCCGAGGGACAGCTGGCGGTCGTGATCGGTAAGAAGACGCGAAACGTCTCGAGGGAGAGCGCGCTGGATCACGTCTTCGGCTACAGCATCGGCAACGACGTCAGCCAGCGGGACTGGCAGTGGAGCGATCGGACGATGTTCCGCGGCAAGAACTGTGACACCTTCAAGCCGTTCGGCCCCTGGATCGTCACCGACCTGGATCCCGCCAAGCTCCGCATCATCGTCCGTCACAACGGGGCGGTCTGGGAGGACTTCTCGTCGGGGGACCAGATCTGGGACACCGCGACCTGGATTCAGGAGCTGAGCCGGTACACGACCTTGCACCCGGGCGACGTCCTCTGGATGGGCACGCAGGGGGCGGACGGCGATATGGTCGCGGGCGACGTCATCGAGGTCGAGATCAGCGGCATCGGCGTGCTCAGAAACTACGTGGTGGCGGAGGCAGCCTCATGAGGATTGCGACGCCGGACCTGGTGACGAACTCGTATTTTCCCGCCCTCGCCGCCGAAGAGCTGGGTCTCTACCGGGAAGAAGGGCTCGACGCCCACGTCGAGTTGCTCCCGTCGCTCGACGCCGTGAACGCGCTGCGGGACGGCGCGGTGGACTTCGTGGCGGGCGGCGCCCACACGATGCTGCTCGCGTTCCCGGGGTGGAGAGGCGCGAAGCTCGCGGTCACGCTCTCTCAGGGGACACCGTGGCTTCTGGTCCTGCGCGTGGACCTTGCCGCGCGCCGCGGCGACGTCACCGCCGTCAAGGGGCTCCGCATCGGCGCCGCGCCGGGGCCGGATCGCGCGTTCCTCCAGATGCTCCGCGAGGTCGGCGTCGATCCCGCGCGCGACGGCGTCAGGATCGCCCCGGTGCCCGGCGCGCTCGACCCGGGTGCCTCCTTCGGTATCCTGGCCGCCGAAGCTCTCGAGCGCGGCCTCGTCGACGGATTCTGGGCGAACGCGCTCGGCAGCGAGACCGCTGTCAGACGCGGTGTCGGGAAGGTCGTCGTCGACGTCCGGCGGGGCGACGGCCCTCCGGGGGCGGGACAGTACACGTTCGCGGCGCTCTCGACGACCGACGCGCTGATTGCACGCGAGCCGGAGCGCGTCGCGGCGGCCGTGCGCGCGATCGTGCGGGCGCAGAGCACTCTCCGGAAAAACCCCGCGCGCGCCACCGAGGTCGGGCGGCGACGATTCCCAGCGCCGGCCGCCGACATCATCGCCGCGGTCGTGGAGCGAGACCTTCCGTTCTACGACCCGGCGATCAGCGATCAAGCGGTCGCGGCCATGAACGGCTTCGCGCGCTCGCTCGGGCTCCTGGCGGCGCCGGTTGCCTACGCGGACGTCGTCGCCACCCGCTTCCGAAGCCTCTGGGCCGATTAATTTAGTCGGTGGCGCTCCGCGATTCCACCGTCGGGGCGGTGGCCGGCGCGCTCCTGACAAAGTAGACCGACTCGCCCGGCAGGTCCGACTCTTTCAGATTGAACCAGCGGATGGCGTTCTGGCCGAGCACGAGCTTCAGACGTACCTGGCTCAGGCCCGGTGTGCCAGCGACCATCTTCACCGATTCTGGGAACTCGCTGTCCCATACCCGTCCTTCGATCAAGACGCGCGGCTGACCCAGATTGTCCGTGACGCGGCGTGGCGCGCGGCTCGCCAGCTCTTTGGGCATCCACTGCGCCAGCCCTTCCTCCGGCTCCTGGCAGTGACCGTCGGCATCAACGACGCGCGGAACGTGCATGTTCGATCTCCTCAGTAGAGGTGACAGGCGGTGAAGCGCTCTGCTTTGACCTCGCGCCATTCCGGCTCCTGGCTACTGCACTGCGGCAGGACTCGCGGACACCGCGGGTGGAAGCGACAGCCGGCGGGCGGATTCACCGGGTTGGGTACCTCACCAGCCAGGACGATCCGCTGCCGGCGCGCGGAGGGATGGAGCGGGAGCGCCGCAGACAGGAGCGCTTCCGTGTACGGATGGAGCGGCGCGGCGTACACCGCGTCGCACTCGCCCGTCTCGACGAGCTTGCCAGCGTACATGACGGCCAGGCGCGTCGCGAGGTAGCGGGCGGCCGCCAGATCGTGCGAGATGATCACGTAGGCCAGCCCCAGCTTCTCTTGAAGGTGTTTCAGGAGATTCAGGATCTGCGCCCGGATGGACACGTCCAGCGCCGAGACCGGCTCGTCGAGAATGATGAACTTCGGGTACGTCACGAGGGCGCGGGCGATGGCGATGCGTTGCCGCTGACCACCACTGAACTCGTGCGGGTAGAGCGCGGGGCTTTCCCGCGGAAGCCCCACCAGCTGCAGGACTTCGGCGACACGCTGAGCGACCATGGGGCGGCTCATGCCGTTGTCGCGCGGGAGCGGCTCGGCGACGATCTGCCCCACACGCATCCTGGGATTCAACGAGCTATAAGGATCTTGAAACACGGCCTGCACGGCGCGCCGGTAACGCACGAAGTCCTCGCGACCGAAGTCGCCTACCGCCTTGCCGTCGAACAGAAGCGAGCCGGCCGTGGGACGTTCCAGAAGCAGAAAGAGCTTGGCCAGCGTGGTCTTGCCAGAGCCGGATTCGCCCACGATGCCCAGGGTCTCGCCCTCGGCCACCTGCACGCTCACCCCGTCCAGCGCCTTGACCCATCCCCGGGCCCCGCGCAGGGAGAAGCCGCTGGTCAGGGGGAAGTACTTCTTCAGGCCGATCGCCTCGAGCTTCATGGTCAGGCTCGTGCCTTCGCGCCGGGCGCGGCCCAGCAGCTCGCCGCGTGACCGCCCGCCACGGGCACCGAGGGCGGGTACATCTCATTGCAAACGGGTTGCCGCTCGGGACACCGGGGAGCGAAGGGGCAGCCCTGGGGCAGCCGCGCCAGGTCGGGAGGCTGCCCACCGATTTCGACCAGTTGCTCGCGCTTCAGTCCGACGTCCGGCAGGCAGCGCAGAAGCGCTCTCGTGTAAGGATGACTCGGGTTGTCGAAGACCTGCAGCGTCCTCCCCATCTCCACGATGCGCCCGGCGTACATCACCGCCACCCGGTCGGCGATGGCCGCCACGATGCCGAAATCGTGCGTGACCAGAATGATCGCGACTCCGGCCGAGGCCTGGACCTCTTTGAGAAGCTCCAGGTACTGGGCCTGGATGGTCACGTCCAGCGCGGTGGTCGGCTCGTCGGCGATGAGCAGGCGCGGGGCGCACGAGAGCGCGATGGCGCTCGACACCCGCTGCCGCATTCCCCCGCTGAACTGATGCGAGTAGTGCCGAAGCCTCGTGCCGGCGGCCGGGATGCGAAGACGGCGCAGCGCCTCCAGCACGCGCTCACGCAAGGGGGCGCCGCGCAGTCCCTGATGGAGCCGCACGACCTCGCCCACCTGTGTTCCAATCGTCAGCGCGGGATTGAGGGACGTCAGGGGATCTTGCAGCACCATGGCGATCTTCTTCCCTCGCACCCGCCGCATCTCCGCCGAGCTTTTCTGCAGAAGATCTTCTCCCTCGAGCAGCACGCGACCCCCGACGATGCGCCCGGCGGGCTCGGGGACCAGCCGCACCAGCGACAGGCAGGTCACGGATTTGCCGGACCCCGATTCGCCGACGAGGGCCAGCGTCTCGCCGGCGTGGAGCGTGAAGCTGACTCCATCCACCGCCTTGGTG
>Ga0209056_10001303_pt1 | contig 27339 bp, 20 predicted proteins | sample GraSoiAngelo_114_FD_185876 | JGI IMG/M metagenome (GOLD analysis project Ga0209056, IMG submission 185876) | Grasslands soil microbial communities from the Angelo Coastal Reserve, California, USA - 14_0903_13_40cm (SPAdes) (version 2) | ecosystem: Environmental > Terrestrial > Soil > Grasslands... | reverse complement strand
GTGGAGATCAGATGGCTCTCTACACGAAATGTTGAAGGAATTTCACGACCTCGGCGCTGAACTAATTGGAATCTCTGTCGATGGCGCCTGGTGTCACGCAGCATTTGCACGCGACCGCAAACTACATTTTCCGCTTCTCGCCGACTTCGAGCCGAAGGGGGACATCGCCCGTCGTTACGGAGTCTACCGCTACAAGGATGGTGTGAGCGAGCGAGCGCTGTTTGTGATCGATGCGGACGGGAAGGTTTACTGGAGTTTTGTTTCACCAGTCGGCGTTAATCCCGGCGCCGATGGAATTCTTTCTGCGTTGGAGGATTTGCAAAACAAACAAACAGTGCCGGCAACGATGGAGGCCAAATGATCAGCCGAATGTATCTCAAATTGCCGGACCCTGAACGCGATCACTTTCAAGGCACGATTGACGAGCCGATTGCATTGCTGGAGTACGGAGATTATGAATGTCCTTTTTGCGGCGAAGTTCAGCCAATCGTCAAAGAAATTCAGCGCCGACTTGGGGACGATCTCTGTTTTGCCTTCCGGCATTTTCCGCTCACGAACGTTCATCCGCATGCTGAGCATGCAGCTGAAGCCGTCGAAGCGGCTGCAGAACAGAGCAGTTTTTGGGCGATGCATGAAACACTCTTTGCCAATCAGGATGCGCTCGATGACGAAGCGCTGGCGGAATACGCAGCCGCGCTCGGCCTGAGCGAAGTGCGTTTAATTCAGGAAGTGATTTCGGGCGCCCATGCCAAACGCATTCAGGAAGACTTTAGAAGCGGAGTGCGTGCGGGAGTCAACGGCACGCCATGCTTCTTCATTAATGGTCAGCGCTATGACGGCGAGCGTGCCCTCGAGCCCCTTCTGGCCGCGTTGTCGTATCCTGCAACCATTACTTAAAAATGATCGATCCAGGCAGAAGTTCGGCATACATGCGGGAAAGCGCGCAAGTACCCTCGCGTGAAATCCAACTGTTTGAGCCGCCGGCCGATGAGCTCTACACGATTGAAACGACATCGCACATCGTCGATGTCCCGCGACACACCATTCTCATTTACTGCAAGCATCATCTTCTCTCGCCAGCGACGGGCACGACCGATCACGGCTATTGCTTTAACGGTAATGCCATTCGCACCTTGCGTCGCATCGAAGCGCTTCGGACCGTTTGCGGCAACGATTTCGCAGGAATCCAGATCATCCTTGATTTAACCGCCGCCTTGGAACGACTCCGATCGGACATCCGATTATTGTCGCGCGCGAAGGGCACCGATTCTTGGCGAGAGGACGACAGCAAAGTATTCCCTGCTTCACCTCGAAGAATTGATGTGAGGTCCGGCTCCCGGCGAAAGCGGAAGTAGCCCAAAATAACACCGCGGGCTAAATCGGCCGGTGCAGGGATTAAACTCTATGTTACGCGGAATTCGAGCGCGCCGTTTTTCGCGTCCACGTTAACGGTCTGACCTTCGCGGACTTTGCCTTCCAGGATATCGATGCTGAGCGGATCGAGAATCTCTCTTTGAATGGCGCGCCGCAAGGGTCGCGCGCCGTAAACGGGATCGTACCCTTCACGCGCGAGCAATGCCTTGGCGGAATCAGACAGCTTGAGCGTGATCTTTTGTTGCTCCAGACGCTTCGACAAACGGCCAACCTGAATTTCGACGATTTTCTTCAGCTCCTCTTCGCTGAGCCGGTCGAAAATGATGATCTCATCCACGCGATTCAAAAACTCAGGACGAAAATGTGCGCGCAAAGCGTCCATCACCAGTCGTCGGCGTGCCTCGGGCGATTCTTCCTCAGTAATGTATTGGGAGCCGATGTTGGAAGTCATGATGACGACGGTGTTCTTGAAATCCACAGTCCTCCCCTGCCCGTCCGTAATCCGGCCATCATCGAGCACCTGCAGCAGCACGTTGAACACATCCGGATGCGCCTTTTCGATTTCGTCGAACAGCACAACCGAATACGGCTTGCGGCGAACCGCTTCGGAGAGTTGGCCGCCTTCCTCGTAGCCGACATACCCCGGTGGGGCGCCGATCAAGCGCGCCACTGTGTGTTTCTCCATGTACTCACTCATATCGATGCGGATCATAGCGTTTTCGTCATCGAACAAAAATTCCGCCAATGCGCGCGCCAGTTCCGTCTTGCCGACTCCGGTGGGCCCGAGAAAAATAAATGAACCGAGCGGGCGATTCGGGTCCTGCAAACCTGCCCGGGCGCGTCGCACGGCATTTGACACGGCTTTGATCGCCTCATCCTGTCCGACGACGCGCAGATGCAAGTGCTCTTCGAGTTTTACGAGTTTCTCGCGCTCGCCCTCCTGCAATCGCGACACGGGAATGCCGGTCCAACTGGACACTACCTCGGCGATATCTTCCTCAGTCACCTCTTCGCGCAGTAAGCGTTTTTTGGTTTTGGCTGAGCGCGCGGTAAGTTCGGCCAATTTTCTTTCTAATTCAGGGATTCGACCATATTGAATCTCGCTCGCCCTGCCCAATTCACCGCGCCGCTGCGCGCGTTCCAAGTCAGTCCGCAGACGATCGATCTCTTCCTTTACTTTGCGCTGTTCATCGATCACCGCTTTCTCTTTCTGCCATTCGGCTTTGAGCGCGTTCGACCTGTCCTTCAGTTCAGCCAATTCTTTCTCAAGCTTCTTCAGATGCTCTTTACTGGCTGGATCCTTCTCTTTCTTGAGCGCCTGGCGTTCCATCTCGTGCTGCATGATCTGGCGCTCGATCACGTCGACTTCTGTCGGCATCGAATCGAGCTCGATTTTCAAGCGGGACGCCGCTTCGTCGACCAAATCAATGGCCTTGTCAGGTAAGAAGCGATCGGTGATGTAGCGATGCGACAACGTTGCTGCCGCGACCAATGCCCCATCGGTGATCCGCACGCCGTGGTGCACTTCGTATCGCTCCTTTAACCCGCGCAGGATCGCGACCGTATCTTCAACGGTCGGTTCGTTCACCAGCACCGGTTGGAAACGTCGCTCCAGCGCTGCGTCTTTCTCGATGTACTTGCGATACTCATCGATTGTGGTCGCCCCAATCGTTCGTAGTTCACCGCGGGCCAGCATCGGCTTGAGCATATTCGATGCATCTACTGAGCCTTCCGCCGCGCCTGCGCCGACAATGGTGTGCAATTCGTCGATAAACAGAATGACTTGGCCTTGCGAGTCGGTCACTTCTTTCAAGAAAGCCTTGAGGCGATCTTCGAATTCTCCACGGTACTTGGCGCCAGCGACCATTGCGCCGATGTCCATCGCAATGATGCGCTTATTTTTGAGCGAATCCGGAACGTCGCCACTGATGATGCGCCGGGCCAGGCCTTCCGCGATCGCTGTTTTACCGACACCCGGATCGCCAATCAGCACCGGATTATTTTTTGTCCGGCGCGAGAGCACCTGCATCACACGTCGAATTTCGTTGTCGCGTCCGATTACCGGATCAATCTTGCCGCGGCGCGCTAGCTCGGTGAGGTCGCGTCCATATTTTTCCAGGGCCTGGAACTTTCCTTCTGGATTTTGATCGGTCACGCGCTGTGAACCGCGCACCTGCTGAAGTCCCTGCATGAGTTTGTCGCGGGTGACTCCTGAATCCTTTAGCAATTTTGTCGCCGGCACGTTCGCGCCGGCCAAAGCCAGCAAATAGTGCTCCGCGCTGGTGAATTCATCTTTAAGCTTTGACATCTCCTTCTCGGCGTTGTCCAGCACGGTGCGCAGTTCGTTGGAGATCCGCAGATCGGCAGCGCTTCCGTGGATTTTGGGACGACGCTCCAAGTCAGCACGAAGGCGTTCCTGCAATTGATCTACATTTGCCCCAATCTTTTCCAGCAGTGGGCGCGCCATGCCATCGCTTTGATCCAGAAGAGCAGAAAGAAAATGCTCGTTCGTGATTTCGGAATCGTTCAGTTGCGAGGCGAGATCCTGCGCTGCCTGCAGCCCCTCTTGCATTTTCTGGGTGTATCGGTCGATGCGCATGCTCCAAAATAACAAACGGGGTTCACTCGGCAATTGCGGTTAAATAAACGACATTAATCAAACTTGCCCCTAAGCATTAAAGTATCGCCTTCTGCAGACTAAGGCGTTTGACACAAACGCCTCTACACGGCTGAGTGTTTGCGATGAGCACGGAAGTGAAATTGGGCACCCGTCACGCGTTACGCGTGCTGCGGCCCGGAGCGTTTCGCCGATACATCATTGGCAGCGTGATATCCGATACCGGAACGTGGATGCAGGTGATGGCTCAAGGGTACGTGATGAGCACCCTCACGGACAAAGCGCTCCTTCTTGGAATGGCTAATCTCGCCGCCGGCCTGCCAATGCTTCTTTTAACCATGGCCGGCGGTTCGGCAGCCGATCGTTTCGATAAGCGCAAAATTCTGCTGGCCACCCAATACATCCAGATTGCGCTCGCGATTTCAATTGGGCTCTTGATCATGAGCGGCAAAATACAGATCTGGCACATCCTGGCGTTTGCAGTGCTGCTCGGCATTTCGAACTCATTCGAAATGCCGACGCTAAATGCGTTGGTGCCTGAGCTCGTCACGCGTAATGAAATCCAGAGTGCAATTGCTGTCGACCGGGCGGTCTTCCATGGTTCGCGCGTCGTGGGTCCAGCGCTCGCGGGAATTTTCATCAGCGCTTGGGGCGCTGCCTCGGCATTTTTTTGCAACGCGATCTCGTTTGTTGCAATGATCATCGCGCTGTTCACGATTCCGCCGCGTTCCCGGGGCACGGCTGAGGAGGAAAGTAAACGCGCCAGTGGAATCAAGGATGGCTTCCGTTATGTCGCGAAAGACAAGCCGAGCCTCGCGATGATTGGCCTGATCGCAGCGACGACAGTTTTTATTTTTCCGATCATTACCGTCATGATGCCACTGTATGTGCGATTGGTGCTCGGACTCGGCGCAGATCGGCTTGGCTATTTAATGGGCGCTTCGGCAGTGGGCTCGGTGATCGGCGCGATTTTCCTCATTACCCTTCCGCGCCAGAAACGTGTGCCGATTATGATGCTGAACGTTTGCGTAGTCGCCTGTGCGATCTTCATTTTGTCCCGCGGGCCGAGTTTTTACGTGGCTACCGCTGTGCTCATACTTAACTCGCTCGGCCTGGCAATGAATTTCGGGCTGGCAAACACGATTGTGCAGGAACGCGCTCCCGATTATCTGCGCGGACGCGTCTCGGCTGTATTCATGCTGAGCTTCGTTGGGTTAATGCCTGTCGCGGGTTTAGGCATCACGGGGTTGTCCGATCTGATTGGAATGCGCACTGCGCTGGCTATCGCGGCTGGGTGTTATGGCGTGACCGCACTCACCGTGCTTGCTCCAGTTCGGCGACAATGCTCACGGCCGGCCGTCCCAGAAAAGCCCGCCACCGAAACGCCCGCGCCGCCACCAGTCGCCGCTGCTGTTTAGTGTGATCGCGTTTTCCACCTGCTGGAACTCCGGACGACACACCGACGGAGAAGCAATGCTGAGGGAAATTAAAACCGAGTTCGGTTTTGATTTCATCGAGCTCGGTCATGGCATTCGCCTGTCGCTGGTACCGGGGATTCAAAAAATGTTCGAGGTAGGAGAAGTTCGCTTCAGCAGTTTGCATAATTTTTGTCCCTTACCGGTCGAAGTAATGGTGGCTTCGCCAAACTGCTATCGATTTTCCGTTCCCTCCGCTGAAGAACGTGAGCGCGCCGTAAAGCAGACATTTCAAACCATGGATTTCGCCGCGCGGTTGGATGCGCCAGTTGTTGTTCTGCACCTCGGCGAAGTAAAAATGCCAGGCATCACCGATCCACTAATCGAGCTGGCGAGGACCGGTAAATATTTTTCTCGTAAATACGTCAAGCTGAAAATCGGCGCCGTGAAAGAACGCGAAGCACTCGCGCCTGTTTATTTGCAGCGTGTGAAGGATTGCCTGTTCCGAATCATTGAATACGCCAAATCCAAAGGTGTGAAGATCGCTTTAGAAAGCCGGCGCGGTTACGAAGAAATTCCAAGCGAGCGCGAGTTGCCCGCGTTGCTGAACGAATTGAACTCTGCTCAGGTCGGCTACTGGCACGATTTCGGTCACTCACAAATTAAAGAAAATCTCGGCTTCATCGATCATGCCGAGTGGTTGAGCGCTATGGGTGCTAGGGCTTTTGGCTGCCACGTACAGGACTGCATCTGGCCGGCCAGGGATCATGAGCCGCCTTTCAGCGGGGGCATAGAATTCGAGAAACTTGTTCCGCTTCTTCCCATAAATTGCTTATTTGTCTGGGAGATGAGTCCGGACAAAACCGCGGATGCGATTCGTCAGTCGATTCGAATCTGGAAGGAACGCTTTGGCGAATGAAGAAGCTTCTCGTCACGATTCTCCAGCTTAGTGTCACGATCGGCGTACTCTATTGGGTTTATCACGATCCAAACCGACGCGCCCAGATGGTACAGGCGCTCCGTAACGCGGAGTATCGCTGGGTGGTGATGGGTGTGCTGGCCTATGGTCTGGTGGAAGGGGCGGCTGCCTTTCGCTGGCACGTTTTGCTGAAGGTGCAACAGATTCACCTGAGCGCGCCGCGCCTGGCCGGATTGTTTTTTATCGGATTGTTCTACAATCAATTTCTTCCGGGAGGCACCGGCGGCGACATCATCAAGAGCTATTACCTGCTTCAGGAGACACCCGACAGAAAAGCGGGCGCTCTGCTAGCGGTCGTGTTCGATCGATTCATCGGACTTGTCGCGTTAGTCGCCATAACCGCAACGCTGATCACGCTGAGATATGATTTTCTTTCGCAAAAGCCGGAGACCCGAAATTTACTCTGGCTCTTGCTCATTCTTCTGGGCGCGTCCGTTACCTTCCTGGTTGCAACCTTCATCATCAGCGGTTTCAAGCTGTTCCACTTTTTGCCGGCGCATTTTCCCGGCCGGGACAAATTGATTGAAATCTTCGCGGCGTATCATCTGTACGCGCATCATTGGCGGGCAACGCTGGTGGCATTTGGGGCGTCGATCGTTGCGCATCTTGCAACGTTTACGACTTTCCTTTTTGCCGCGTATGCGCTCGGGGTACGGGTGCCGCTGCTCGACTTTTTTGCCGTCATGCCCGTTGAACGAACGATCTCCGCTTTGCCGATCAGTTTCGCCGGCATTGGGCTTCGCGAGAAGGTCTTGCAGATCATGCTCAACGGCCTCTGTGGTGTGCCGGCAGCTGAAGCGATTCTCATTGGATCGCTCAGTTTCGTGATCATTCTCGTTTGCTGTCTTCCTGGCGCTCTTGTGTATCTGTTTTACAAACCCAGTGGCGCGGCAGAACGCGTCAGATTGCGCGAAATGGAAGAGGAAGTTGTGACACTGGAACATGAGCTCGGTGAACCCGAGTAAGGTAGACGCGACGCCCTCGTCGCGTTCTGCCGTCTCCGAGCGCGGCGTGGGCGCCGCGTCTACAAACCGGCCATTCGTCGTTGCCACTTTCGCGATCACCGCCGATGGCAAGGTCACGACGAAAAACTTCGGGCCGGTAGATTTCACTTCGTGTGAAGACAAGCTGCATTTGTTTCGGCAACGCGCGTCGGCGGACGCGGTCTTAATCGGACACACCAGTTTGGAACGCGACAACGTCCGGCTCGGATTGCCGGCGGACCTGCAGGAACTGAGAAGTAAGCGTGGTCAAAGTCGATCGCCCATCCGCGTGATCATTTCGAACAAAGGCAGAATCGATGAGCGACTGAAGATTTTTCAATCCGACATTTCGCCGATCATTGTCTTTTCTACCAAACGAATGCCTCAGAAAAACCGGAAAGCGTTGCAAACAAAAGCCACGCTACACTTAACTGACGCTAAGCATGTCGATCTTGCTGTGATGCTCAAAACACTGCGTAATCAATACAAAGTAGGCACGCTAGCGTGCGAAGGCGGACCTACGCTTTTTCGAGCTTTATTGGAAGAAGACTTGATCGATCAGCTCAATCTCACGATTGCGCCGCACATGTTTGGCGGAGCCACCGCGCCTACCCTAACAGGCCTCAACAACAAATTCCTGCCCGCCAGCGTCCAGTGCTCCTTGATCAACATGCGTACGATCGAGAACGAATGCTTTCTGATTTATCGAATTAAGCACCAGCGAGGTCGCCGGAAGTAAACGATTTTTTGCGACGCGGGCGACGCACAAGTTCACCTCCGCAGTTTGGGCAAACGAAGTTTATTTGCTCGGAACACGTCGGACAAAATGTGCATTCGTAGCTGCAAATGTATGCTGTCCCGCTCAGCGTGAGAGCGGCTCCGCACTCTTCACACACACTCTTCAGTTCCAGTGCCATTTTTTTATCCACCGTGCGAGGCTCGAAAGCCGCTCCCAAAACCGGTCCCTTTAACTACGGCTGTCCGGCCCGCGCGGGGATGCGTGAAAACAAGCACGAGAACGATACGCGTCCAGAATCAATAACAATTGCGTGTTAGCGGGGATCTATCAGCGTTGTCTCCTCGATTCCCGGCGAATTCTCGCGGCCTCGCGCATGAAATTTGGATTTCGGATGATCTTCGTGGCATTTTCCTCCGCTGAATCGCTTCGGACAAATAGCGACAGACAATCTATCAAGCGTCGGCCACGCCAGTTTACAAGCTCTTGAGTGATGCAATGCAGTCCGTTCTGCTCGCACAAAACGCGAAATAACTCGGCGGTCATGCCTGGGTTTCGATGATGCGCCCAGTCGAGAATCTGCAGTTTGATCAACGGTTTCGCCAGCGCGTCCGGAAGCCTCTCACGCGGCGAACTAACGTATTGGCCAAAATTCGAATGATGAATAAAACCTTTGCCCCCGACTTTCAATTTCGTTCCGAGTTCGCGGACGTACGCCTCCACAACATCGCGGTTCGTGTGTACGAAGGAATCGAAACTGAAGATAAAATCGATTGAGCTGTCGCGGATCATCGATAGAGAGCGGCCATCGTTGAGATAACAGCGTACGTGCGGGGCGGACGCAAAACGCTGGCGACATGCCTCGATGCATTCACTTGATTTATCAACGGCCCACAGCTCATCGCAATAGTCCTTCAGAAAATGCGTCCACCGTCCAAACCCCGGGGCGATTTCCAGAATCGTGCCTGTTGGCAGCCAATCGCGAATGCGCGGGAAAATTGTGCCGTTCCATTGCGCGTCGGACGTGCCCCACGGTTCCGACCATTCCTCGCCTGCCTGTTTCCAATCGTATTTCATCTGCCGGCGACAGATTCACACAATGTCATAAATCTCATTCTAAACGAAGCGAAGAAATCTCTGATGAACCCCGTCTGTGGGCGCCGATTTCTCGGCCAGCATTGATCACTTGGATCTTCTCGTGGCTGACATCCGAGCTCGGTTCGCTGAACGAGACGCGGGCCTGATCCAACCAGCGATCACTAGATTTTTGGAGTATCTGCTTCTCATGGAGAAAAACCATCGAAAGCGTGTGCGTTACTCGTTCGGTAAATCCATTTGCATATCACAGTTAGATGTAAGATATGTGCTTGTTTAACTTCGGCCTCAACCCGCAATGCGCACGCAACTCTTGTTCCATGATATAACTGGATGAGATCGCGATGCTCATAGCACGGCAGCACAGGCACGGAGTTTTGCTGCAAAGAGCTCTGACGGAATTCGAATTGCTTCATTCGCGATAGCAATCCTTATCTTCCGCGAGTCTTATCAGCAGCTGATAGATCAAGACACACCTAAACTTAGAATATTTACAAACTTGGACACTCCAACAACGCATAGTCACCTCATCTCTCCACACGGAGGAGAACTTGTTAACCTCATCGTAGACGAGGAAAGAGCAGCGGAACTAAAGACCCAATCGAGAGACTTCCCTTCGTGGGATTTGACGGCTCGCCACATCCGCGATCTTGAATTACTGCTGAACGGGGGGTTCTCTCCGTTACGCGGGTTCATGAACAAGGCAGATTACGAAGGAGTCTGCCATAATATGAGGCTGACGAGCGGCCTTATCTGGTCTATACCGATCACGCTCGATGTTTCTGAATCTTTTGCTAAAGACCTGAAGCAAGGAAGCAGCAAAATAGCGCTGCGAGATGCAGAGGGAGTGATGCTCGCAGTGCTGCACGTTGAAGACGTGTGGCAACCGGATCGTAGAGCCGAGGCGAAGGCAGTTTTTAATAGCACCAGCCCGGTTCATCCCGGGGTGAACTATCTGCTGAACAAAGAGAACCCATGGTATGTGGGCGGTCGCGTCGAAGGTCTCCAACCGCCGGCGCATTACGATTTTAAGAATCTCCGTTTAACTCCAGCCGAATTGCGGGTTGAATTCGCCCGGCTTGGTTGGCGCCGTGTCGTGGCATTTCAAACGCGTAATCCCATGCATCGCGCGCACGTGGAATTAACTCTCCGCGCGGCGAAACAGGTTGAAACTAACTTGCTGCTCCATCCCGCGGTTGGGGTGACCAAGCTTGGCGATGTGGACTACTTCACACGCGTCCGTTGCTATCAACGCCTGCTGACGAAGTACCCGCATGACACGGCAAAACTCGCCCTGTTGCCGCTCGCGATGCGCATGGGTGGACCGCGGGAAGCGATTTGGCACGGCTTAATTCGCAAGAATCACGGCTGCACCCACATGATCGTGGGACGCGATCACGCCGGCCCTGGGAAAGACGCCGACGGAAAGCCATTTTATGGACATTATGAAGCTCAGGAATTATTCAGGAACCACGAAGCTGATATCGGCGTAACCATGGTTCCGTTTAGCATGATGGTCTATGTGGAAGATGAAGATAAGTACTTTCCGGAGGACGAGGTTCCCAAGGGTACTCACGTTTTGCACCTCTCTGGCACAGAATTGCGTCAGCGACTAAATGAAGGACGCGACATTCCTGCATGGTTTACATATCCCGAAGTCGTGCAGGAACTGCGGCGCAGTTTTCCACCACGGCACAAACAAGGCGTGACAGTCTTTTTCACCGGCCTCTCCGGCGCCGGTAAATCGACGATTGCCAGCGTTCTGGTGACCAAGTTTCTCGAAGTGGGCGGCAGACCAGTGACGCTTTTGGATGGCGATCTGGTTCGCAAGCATCTTTCTTCAGAGCTCGGCTTTTCCAGAGAACACAGAGACCTCAACATTCACCGCATTGGATACGTCGCTTCGGAGATCACCAAAAATGGCGGCATTGCAATTTGCGCTCCAATCGCGCCGTATGATTCCACTCGCAAACATGTGCGCTCCATGATCGAGCCAGTTGGTGGATTTATTATGGTGCATCTCTCGACCTCCGTGGAGGTATGCGAAAAACGCGACCGCAAGGGTCTCTACGCCAAGGCGCGGGCTGGAATTATCAAGGAATTTACGGGAATTTCGGATCCCTATGAGGAGCCTAGCGATGCGGAAGTGGTGATCAATACGGCCGAGCTCACACCCGAAGAGGCTGCGCAGGAAATCATCCTGCATTTAGAGCGCGAAGGCTTCATCGGACCCAATGAAGAAGCGGCCTGAACGCGAAACGAAACTCATTTTGACAATTTCGTCGCAGGACGCGTGCATGTATCCGTTATCGTTGGCGGTGCGCTTGAGAATACAGCATTGAAAACGATGTCACCTCAATCCGCGCGCGATGCACGGGACGGGGCCTTACCGACCGGTTCCGAAAACGCACGCAAGCGAGTGATGGTCATTGGACTAGACTGCGCAGCACCTGAATTGATCTTCGATCGCTGGCTTGATGATTTGCCAAACCTGAAGTCGATTTGCCAGAGCGGATTCCACGGACTGCTCCGCTCGTGCGATCCGCCTATCACGGTGCCAGCCTGGTCGGTGATGATGTCTTCCAAGAGCCCTGGCCGGCTTGGAGTTTACGGGTTCCGAAATCGCAAGGATCACTCCTACGAAAAATATTCCATTGCCAACTCGCTTGCGATCAAAGAGGACCGGCTCTGGGACATTCTCTCGCGCTGCGGAAAACGCTCGATTGTCATAGGGGTGCCTGGGACCTATCCACCACGGCCTCTGAATGGCTTAATGGTGAGCGACTTCTTAACTCCAGACATAACCTGCCAGTACACATATCCGCCTGAACTCAAACAAGAGATTGAGCGGGTGGTCGGCGAGTATATTTTGGATGTGCGCGATTTTCGATCCGGCAATAAGGAGAAGATTCTGGCAGATATTTACGAGATGACTCGGAAGCGCTTCCAGCTCGCGCGGCATCTGCTGGCGAAGGAAGATTGGGATTTTTTTATGATGGTTGAGATGGGCGTGGACCGTATTCACCATGCGTTTTGGGACAATATGGATCCCGCTCATCGTTTCTACGAACCTGGGAATAAATTTGAGAACGCGATTCATGATTACTACCGAGAAGTGGACCGCGAAATCGGCGAGTTGCTCGCGTTTGCCGATGACCGGACGGCTGTGCTGGTGGTGTCCGATCACGGCGCCAAGCGGATCGATGGCGGCATTTGCGTTAACGAATGGCTGCTTGCAAATGGCTACCTCGCTCTCGCCGAAAAACCTGCCCGCGCAACGCCATTCTCCAAACTCAAAATTGATTGGTCCCGCACGAAAGCATGGGGCGACGGGGGATATTACGCGCGTGTTTTTCTAAACGTCGCAGGCCGCGAGCCAAACGGAACTATTGCACAAGAGGATTACGACAAAGTGCGTGATGAGCTGAGTGCTGGACTCAAGGCGATTCGAGATGAAAACGGAGATGAAATTGAAACGCAAGTTTTCCGACCCGAGGAACTGTACAAAGAGGTGCACGGCGTGGCCCCTGATCTGATTGTTTATTTCGGCGCCCTTTTCTGGCGCTCCGTTGGCAGCGTCGGCGACGGAAAGATACACACCTTCGAAAACGACACCGGACCGGACGGAGCCAACCATGCAGAGAATGGCATTTTCCTTTTCCGGCCAGCTAACGGTCGCCTGCCGGATGGACGCCGAATTGACGGGCTTGGTATAATCGATATCGCACCCATGATTTTGCAGTTGTTTGGTCTGCCAGTTCCGAAAGATATGGAAGGGAAGGCGCTCGCCTTTGTCGATCTGTGACTAACGCTCAGCCTCGTAATTTTCTCAGTCAAATAAGAATGGTGCGCGCCCGGACGCCTCTGCGGTTGAGCTTTGGCGGGGGTGGAACGGATATCTCACCCTATGCCGACACGCGCGGCGGTTGTGTGCTCAATGCTACAATTTCGCGCTATGTCTATGCGACCTTAGTGCCCAAGTCGGAACGTTCGATCGGGTTCCGCTCTTTCGATTACGGTACGGTGGTTTACTTTACCGAGGAGGAACACTTCGTCTTCAATGGTCAAATGGATCTGGTCAAAGGAGTGCTCAAGCGCTTCGAGCTCGACAAGCTGCGCTCCGACGGCTTCGATCTTTTCGTCCACGCTGACGCGCCGCCAGGTTCCGGTCTCGGCAGTTCTTCGACCTTTACCGTGGCGCTGATCGGCCTGTTTCGCGAGCTGCTTGGGCTGCCGATTACACCCGCCGGCGTCGCTGGACTGGCATACGACATTGAACGCAACGAGGTAGGAATCAAAGGCGGCCGTCAGGACCAGTATGCTGCTGCTTGTGGCGGGTTCAATTTCATGGAGTTCCATGGTGAACAGGTCATCGTTACGCCGTTACGACTGAGCGATTTTGTAATTAACGAACTGGAATATAACCTGCTCCTCTGTTCCACGGGGAGCCGCGAATCCCAGCCAATCATCGACAGCCAGATGGAAAGCATGAAAAATAAGGATGCTGAGCCGCTTGCGGCGATGGACAAGGTGAAAGAAATCGCAATTGAGATGAAAAAGGCGCTGCTACTGGGAGACCTCGACCGTTTCGGAGACATGCTTCACGAGGGGTGGTTGCAGAAGCAAAAAATGGCTCCGGGCATTACGACGCCGCATATTGACGAGCTTTACGCGGAAGCCCTTAAGGCGGGCGCCCTCGGCGGTAAGATCACCGGAGCAGGCGGAGGCGGCCACATGATGCTCTACTGCCCGTTTGACAAACGTCACATAGTTAGAGAGCGCCTCACCGCAATGGACGCACGGATCATTGATTTTCGATTTGACGCGGCCGGGATGCAGACGTGGCGCGTGTATAAATGACCTGATCCCAAGACAACCGGTTAACCAAATTTTGAGCAGACTTACGTACCACTTAATCTATATGGCTCTGCTCCCAACATGAAAAAAGATCCAAAGGTGGTGATCATAGGATTGGATGCGGCGACGTGGACACTCATCCGTCCATGGATGGCCGAAGGCGGCATGCCGAACCTGGCAAAGCTGATGAAGGAGGGTGTGTCCGGAACCCTTCGGTCGATCCTGCCACCAATTACACCCCCGGCATGGACCTCGTTCATGACAGGTAAGAATCCTGGTAAGCACGGTGTCTTTCATTTTATCGAGACCGCACCCGACAGCTACGCGATGAATTATGCCAACGGCGGTTCACGTCGTTCGCCTACAGTCTGGAAGATACTCAATGCCGCGGGATTCTCTGTGGGCACGATGAACATTCCATTCACCTATCCGCCTGAGGCTCTGGATGGCTTTCAGATTTCCGGCTTGGATACGCCATCGGCTACTAGTCAATTCGTCTATCCAGCGTCGCTGAAACGGGAGCTGGTTGATCATTTGGGAAAGATTAATCATGATCTTCGCTTCCTCGGGAACATGTCTACCGACCACCGGCGGGCCCAAGTGCTGGTTGAAATGGAAAGAATCGACCAGCAGTGGGCAGCAGTAGCTCTGCACCTTCTGGAGCACCATCCGCAAGACGTGATGATGTTCGTTTTCATGTCGATAGATACAGTCCAGCATTACTTCTGGCAGTACATGGATCGCAGTCATTTTCTTTACGATCCGAAAGCAGAGCCCCGTTTTGGGAATGCAGTGCGTCAGGTGTACGAACGACTCGACGCGGTGACCGGCCGGATAATCGAGAAGCTTCCCAAGGATACGACGGTGTTCGTTGTCTCTGACCACGGCGGCGGCCCAGTGGTCGATCGCACCGTGTTCTTAAATCGATACCTGCATCACCTCGGGCTGCTGCACTACCGAAAGGACAAAAACGGCGCGCCCGGCGGACGGTTCGGGCTGCGCAAGATCAAGCTAAAAATCCTGCAAGGCGCATATTCGTTTTTGCGTAGCTCGCTCTCGTCACGCCAGAAGAGCCTCCTTGCGGAAACATTTCCCGCCCTTAGGAAGAGAGCGGAACTCGCTTACACGTCATTCGTAGATATCGATTGGTCTCGCACCAAAGCATTTTGCAGCGAAGTGCTCGCCTCGCCACCAAACATCTGGATTAACCTGAAAGGAATAAAGCCCCGTGGCATTGTGGAACCAGCGGAGCACCGCGCGCTCACTGACTTTATCATGGCGAAATTGCTGGAGCTTAAAGATCCGCGGACCGGTAAACCGATAATTGCCCGCGTTTATCGACGCGACGAGCTCTTCCAGGGTCCGTTTTCCGACGAGGCCGCTGACCTCATTCTCGATTGGTGGAGCGAGGACAGTCTCTTCTCGACCGCGCCAAGTTTGGCCAAGGATCGCCACAAGCCGGCGGTCATCATTGAGGAGCATCGTCCATCCGAAGATTCTGTCTGGGGCGGCACGCATCGTCGCGACGGGATTCTCGTCGCCTCGGGACCGGCCTTGAAGAGAGCGGCGGAGATCGAAGGTGCACAACTAATCGACTTCGCTCCCACGCTTCTCCATCTTTTCAGTCTGCCTGTCCCAGAGGACATGGATGGCCGCGTGCTGGCGGATGCATTCCTGCCGGAATTCTCAACGGCGCATCCTGTCAAAGCAGGGGCTGCTTCCGGAATTTCCGAGAGCGATCGCTCGAGCGGTTACACCGACGAGGAGTCCGCTAAAGTCGAGGAACGCCTCCAGGCTCTTGGGTATTTGGAATGACACCTCCTGAGAAGAGTTAACTGCTATGTTTGAAAACATTCGTGCCGATCTTCGCCGCAAGACCACTGCCTACGGTGTGCGACCGGAAGATCAGACCTTCTTTCGTAAACGAATCACACCTTTTCTCGAGTTCGGCACCTTTGCCGTTGTCGCCTATCGTTTCGGTTCCTGGGCCTATAAGGTCAAAGTGCCCGTTATCCGGCAGATTCTCATCACGCTGTACCTCTTCATCAATGTCGCGTGCATGATCATAACCGGCATTCATATCGCGCGCGAAAACGACATCGGGCCGGGTCTGGTTATCCATAACTTTTGCGGCATTCTCGTCCTGGCGAAAAAGATCGGCCATAGCTGCACTCTCAATCAGGGGGTCAGCATTATGAATGTTCGCGGCATCGGTCGTGCGACGATTGGAAACAACTGTTATTTTGGCGCCGGTTGTAAAGTTGTCGGAGCAGTCACGATCGGCGACAATGTGGTGATAAGCCCTAACTCCCTTGTCATTGCCGATGTGCCGAGCGGCGCGACGGTTCTCGGAGTCCCCGCGCGAGTCATTTCGCGGGAAGCGACCAGCGCTTATCTCAAGCACCCCATCATGCCAGTTAGTCCTGAGGCGACAAAGGATTCCAAACCGGCCAACCCCGTCCCGGCTTCGACGTCGGGTGTCGCGTGAGCAACCTCACTTTTAGACAGGGCCCCCGAAAAGGCGGCTACTCGATCGCGATGGTGGCGGCCTGTCCTTTTCCAGCCAATCATGGCTCGGCTGCGAGTATTCGGGAAATGTCTGACACGCTCGTGGATATGGGTCACGACGTTCATATCGTGACTTACCCGTTTGGTCAGGAGGATATCAAGGTGCGCCGGGCAAAAGTGCATCGCACGGGATCCTTTCGCCCCGAGATGAACGCCAAGGTTGGTCCGTCGCCTGAGAAATTTTCTCTCGATTTTCAACTCCTGCGATTGCTTTGCGGGGTCATTCGAAGAGAGAACATCGATATCATTCACGCCCATAACTATGAAGGCGCGCTTATCGGCATCGCGGCCAAGTGGCTTACGCGGCGCCCGCTGCTTTATAACGCAGTCAATTTAATGAGTGACGAGCTCGCCGGGTACAACTTCATTCGCCCAGCATGGCTTGCCCACGGCCTCGCCCATGGCTTGGACTGGTTTACGCCGATTTTCCCGGACCATATCACGGCAGTATCTCCGGAACTACGCGAGTGGTTTCTGAAAAACGGCGTCCGGGCGGCCAAGGTCGATATGGTGCCGGCGGGAATTGAGCCGGATTTGTTCGACCATCCAGAGCCGGAGAAGTTTCGAGAACAGTATCAACTCGATGGCCGGCCGGTGGTCATGTACACGGGCGTTTTGAATGCGTTTCAGCGGATCGACTACCTTTTGGCCGCGTTTGCAGTCGCCCTACGGCAAAAGCCGGATGCGCTCCTTCTTGTCGTTAGTCCGCTGGTCTCTGAAACGCACGAACGTGCGTACCGACGACAGGCGCAAGAGTTGGGAATCGCTGATTCGGTGATCTGGATTTCTCCACATCCCTTAAAAGACTTGCCAAGTTATCTCGCTCTCGCCGATGTCGCGGTCGTTCCGCGACCCGAATGCCCGGGTCATCCCGTGAAGCTCCTCAATTACATGCTGGCAGGCCGGCCGATTGTTTCTTTCGCCGGCGGCGCGAAAGGGGTGCGCCATTTGCACGATGTCTACATTGTGCCGAATCGCAATACGGAGGCGCTCGGCCAGGGCATCATCACCCTGCTTAATGATCGCGCGCTGGCAGCAAAACTAGGAGCCAACGCCCGCGCCACGGTCTTGGCTAACTTCGACTGGCGGCAGATTTGCGTAAAGATTGAGTGCATTTACGACCGACTTCTGGCGCTACCGACCAAGGCAACCGACAGTCCACCGAACCAATCTGGCCCGTTTGCTGCGCGCGTGCGGTAGCGTCATTAACGCTTTTCCTGATGGCGTCGCCAATTGCACATAGTTTTGCTGGGTTCTGGACTTTTGCCTGTCAGCGAGGGCACTTCAAAACGCAGCTGACTGCGCACTGGCGCGAATATCTTCTGCCTCTCGGGGTGCTGATACTGCTCGCTAATGCGCCTGATCTGGACTTGTTGCTGGGAAACGCAGTCCATCGCGGTTTCACGCACAGCCTGGCGGCCGCCACATTGGTATCGCTGGCCCTAAGCTGCGTTTGGCGAATCGCGCCAGGTTTCTGGCGAAGTGCCATTGTCTATTTCATCGCGTACAGTTCGCATCTATTGATCGACTTCTTTACCGGAACCAAGATCGGGTGGACTAATACCGGGTTTGGTATGCCGCTGTTCTGGCCGTGGCCCAAAACCTTCAGTTCCCCTTTGATATTGATCTTTGGTATCCACCACAAAAATTTTGCGGCACTATTTAGTCTCGACAATCTTCGGGCGTGCACTTATGAGACACTGATCTTTGGTGCGATTACCGTAGTAGCGTCTGTTTTATGGAAACGAAAACTGAAATCGCGAATATTAAGGAAAGCAAAACTGAAGCCGCGGACAAACCGTCCGATACCGGAAAGCCCGACGCATCTTCCGTTCAACCTGGAGTATCAAAAAGGAGAAACCTCGCCTCACCTTCCCACACTGCAGGACCAAAAATGAAACGCTGGCACTGGACGGTCTTTGTCGTCATTTGTGTTCTTCTAGGATTTCTCGTCTTCTACACAATCCTCCATGTGATCGGGACCACAACGAGCATGGCTCGCCGCGTGCATGCTCCGTCGCCAGTGGAGACGGTTCCTGTCCGCCGGCAGACACTCGACGAAGTGATCGGGGGCAGTGGCGCAATCGAGCAAGCTGAGACTGTCAACCTGATCACTCAGCTCACCGCACAGGTCCTTGAGGTTCCAGTCAAGATTGGTGACCTGATAAAAAAAGGCACCTTGCTGGTTCGCTGGGACGATCGGCTCATCAAGGCGACCGTTGAGGCTAACCGCGAGTACGTGGACGCCGATAAGATTAAGATCCGGAACGAAACGCGGCAGGTCGAGCGCTACTCCACGCTACAGAACCAGAAGATGGGGTCGGCAGCGGACTTGGAGAAATACGAGATGGCGCTGGCCGACGCAAAGATAGACCTGGCTAAATCTTCAGTTTCACTTCAGCAGGCTGAGATCGATCTTGAGCACGTCAAGCAGCTGTCTCCCATCGATGGAATCGTCCTTGAGCGACTTGTCAACCCGAACGAGTTCACTAAGTCCGGTCAGGTGATCATGAAGCTTGGCGTTCTCAACACCGTGTTGATGGCAGCCAAGATCACGGAAGAAAAAATGCATTCAGTGCAGTTAGAACTCCCTGCCGACGTGACTTTTCCAGCATTCCCCAGTGAGGTTTTCAAGGGTACAATTACCAAGATAGACCCGAATATAGACCCGGTTACGCGAACCTTCACTACCTACATAAGAATTGAAAATCCAGATTTTCGGCTAAAGCCCGGTCTATCGGGATTCGCGCGTATTAGGCGGACTGCCAAGGACGTGCTGGCCGTGCCCAGCATCGCGATCATGAATCCGTCAGGCGAACAAAGCCAAGTTTTTGTGGTCGATAGCACGAACCATGCAAATCTGCGTAAAGTGCGTCCGGGCATCGTGGTCGACGCCATGACGGAGATCACCGATGGGCTCAAAGAGGGAGATAAGGTCGTAACTGTAGGGCAGTTTTATCTGCGAGATCATGACAGAGTTCACTCTACATTCAGATCGATCTTTAAATAAAGTCGCTGCCTGTCTGGTGGCGCTGTTGTCCATCCTGCCATGTATGTCGAAGGCAGGCGAGGGCTCGGCGACTCTCCCGCATCACCCGCTGACGCTTCGCGAGTGCATCGCCATCGCATTAGGCGAGAGTCCGGCCTTGGAAGCTAGCCGCTTTGATGTGTTCTCTGCCGATCAGGCAGTCCGCGCTGCTCAGGGAATGCTATTACCGCAAATCACTGGAGGAGCAGATTATCTGCTTTTCTCGGGCAGCAGGGTTTCTAAATTCGGCGTAATTAACCTGGGAAGTGTAAGTCCCAACGGAAGCGTAGTGACCGCGAGCTCGGTTGGTTCGGCTGAAGTCGAGTTATACTCAGCTCATTTGAAGTACCCACTCTTTGCAGATGGAAGTATTCTGGGTTTGAATAATGCGCCTGGGGTCGCGGAAAAGAAGGCAAAGAGACAGGCTCTTGCGTGGACTGTCAGTCTGACACGTGAGGAAGTGATCTACCGTATCACCGATGAGTTTGTCACGACTGTTTCGGCACGAAACCGAATGGGCTTAGCCGAACGCAGGGTCAAGCTGCTCGACCAGTCAGTCAGTATCCTCCAAGAGCAACAGAAGCAGGGATTAAAGTTACCACTTGACGTCAAGGTTGCGAAGGAGCAGTTCAGCGCATCGCAGACTCTTCTGACGCTTCTTCGGCAGCAAGCCGTGGCAGGATCGCTGGGGCTGTCAAAAACTCTTGGCGTGTCCTCTTCGCCCAACCTCCCGTTATCGAACGTACTGCCTGATCCACCTGATCCGCCACCAACCACGGAGCAATTGGTCGGCGCATGCCTCAACCACCATCCATCGCTTGAGAAACAGCGGGCCGTTATTGATCAAGCGAAGCAGGCTTATCGGCTGGAACGATTCCGGTTGTATCCGTCAGTTTACCTGGATGGTTCAGCTAGCTATATCGACGATTTTAGTGGTGTTTCTAACAGCGAAAGCTTCTTTAGCGGTGCGATTGCCGTCAACGTGCCCATTTTCGACTTTGGGGCGCAGCTCGCTACTACGCGATCAAAATTGATGACATACAAAGCTGAACAAGCCAGGCTTCTTTCAACAGCCGATGACGTTAACTACGAGGTCCTTAAGATCTACCAAGTGATCTACACGCTAACGCACAACATCCTGAGCCTTCAAGGCGACGTCGCTAAAGCCCAGAGGGATGTGGAAGTACTCCAAGCTCAGCAGCAGCAGGGTGTTGCCGAGCCGTTAACCGAGGTTGAAAAGGAGCTGCGTTTCATCGCCAGGCAAGATGAGCTCGAGGGGCTCCAAGCGCGACGCCTCAGCTACTACGCGCGCCTCCAGAAAGCAGCCGGTGGCGTGTGGAAGTGGATTCCATGAAGCAGTCGCAGCGAATCGTCAAAAACGCAGTTTTCGGTGTTGGAGCCAGCCTTATAGGCGGGGCGGTCTATTTAGCTACCGTTCTGACCATCGCTCGGATGGTCAGCGTTGTTGAATTCGGAAAATATTCGTTCGTTCTCGCGTTTGCCATGTTCTTCCAGCTCCTCGCCGATGCTGGTTTGCCGCGCATGTTGATCCGGGAAATCGCCAAAGATCCCGAAAGCCTCGTGCCGCTGGTTGGTGCCGGGGCGTCGCTTATTTGGGTCGTATCAGTGGCAGTGGTTCTTCTCATCGGGTTGATCGTTCCATTCCTGCATTTCGGCACGGATGTAAAGATAGCCATCCTGGTTATGACGATGGCAACAATGGCCACCTTCCACTCCGCCGGCTATAGCGCCGTGCTCCGCGCCTTTGAAGATAATGAACTAAACAACCTCGGGTTTGTCCTACATAAGGTTCTTCTCCTCGGCTTGATTGTCGTGATGATAAAGTTGAAGATGGGATTGATCGGCTTCGTCACTGCGCATCTTGTGTCGAACGTATTTCTCTGGAATTTTTATCATATTGTGGTCTCACGCCTTTACGCACGCATTCCACTGCGTATTGATGTGTCGGTGTGGAAATCCCTCTTGGCTGCCGGACTGCCGATGGGCGGCGGGGTCATGCTTCGTCAACTCGCGCTTCAACTTGACATCCTTATCCTTACATGGATGACAAACTTAACGACGGTCGGCTTATTTAGTGGCCCTTATAGGATCAGCATGGCTCTGCGGACGATCCCGCAGAACCTTGCACTTCCACTGTATCCTCTTTACTCACGCACCGCACACGTGTCACCGGAACGCTTTAAGGAGGCTTACCAGTGGAGCATGAAGTTTTTCGCGCTTATCAGTATTCCCCTTGCCGCTTTTTTTATCGCGTGGTCGAAACCGATCCTTCGCCTGGCCCTGGGCGCTAAGTTTTTGCCCGCACTTCCCGCGATGCAGCTTCTCGGGCTTGGGCTGGTACCATTCTTTCTCTCAACTTTGTTTCAGTATCTTTTCGCAGCGCTCGACGAACAGAGGCGCTTTCTACTCAGCACTTGTATAGGCTCAGCTTTGCGTATTCTCCTCCTGGTCATTCTCATACCCAGATTTGGGTTTGCTGGACCTGCCCTGGCATTCGTCTGCGCTGAAACCGTGATTGTTGGAATTTGGATCTTTCAACTCAAGCGGCTCGGTTTTCCGGCGAACCTAGGCAATGTCATCTGGCGTCCGCTCGCGGGGGGATGCGCGATGACAGTTGTGCTTTTCGTTGGGAGCGGGGGAACGCTTGTCTGGCAGATTGCCGCAGCGGTTGTTTCGATAATTGTCTATGCCCTTGTTCTGTTAGCGCTTAAGACGTTTTCGGTGGAGGAGATACATCACGCGCGAGAAGGCATTGCGTTTGTCTCTCCCTTTATCGAGTCTTGGGTGAAGAAACTTAAACGCAACACATGACGGCTTCGAATCGCATCGAGACGCCGCCGATGTCGGCGAGGACCCAGGCCGCCGCCGCTTGGATCGCGTTATACTTAAAATGGAAGAAGCGTTTCGAACCTTGGGCGAAGTTTTTAGCCAAGTTCTGGGCGACTTGTTGGCTGCTCATCATTGGCAGCTTTCTGATTCTTGGTTCCGCGTTTCTTAAGTGGGTGCAATATCCGCTGACCTCGAACCTTTCCGGTCTGAAGTTCCCTTTGTTCCATGACTCGGGAGTTATTCCGCATGTTACTCTTCTCTCTTTCGGCGCTCTTGGAGTTGCTGTCCTGATTGCCGGATTTGTTCTGCGCCGATTTTTTGCTTCGGCGCTCGGCCTGGCCGCAGCCGTCCTCATAACAATGTGTGTGTTGACGCCAGCTCACATTGCCTTTCAACAGCCGATGATGCTCCGTCATCTGACTGATGAACTCCAGGCGACGCCATGGCGCAAGGTTTTTACGAGGGAATATTTTCCCGCCAATTATGGTTCTCCTGAAGTGTTCCCGAATCGACTCGTCCTTTACACCGCGAGTGGGCGCTTTCTCGCTGCCTTTTCCTTCCTCCGGCTTGGCTGGACCTGTTTCGCGCTCGGCTCGTTGTTGATTGCTGTATATGCAATGCGCCGTCTACCGGATGGAAAAATCGCAATTGGCCTGGCGCTGCTCTGTCTTCCCCTCGGCGCACTCGTAATCGTAATCACTCCGCCAATAATCGGTCAGCGTTATTTCAACGGTGGTTCGATAGCCAAGGCGCGAGGCCACAATCAAGAGGCAATCGCTGACTACCGAAAGGCGATGAAATGGGACCCGTGGCATGCGCAGGATATCGGTCTCTACGCCACAATTGGCGACCTTCAGAAGAAGAGTGGTATCGAAAATAACTCACCGGAGCGACATATTAGCCGAGCGATGGAATTACAACAGGCCAATGAGTACGAGCCAGCGGTCTTTGAGCTTAGCCGTGCGGCCGAAGCGGGCGGCCGGGTCGGGGCGGCCGCACGACGTGAATCCGCGAAGACTCGCATAGAGCTTGGTCTGGCCCTGTATCAAGCAGGTGGGATCGGGGGGGCAGTAAACAGCTGGCAGCTCGCGCTCTCTGATGATCCTACGCAGGAGGTCTATGTCCTTCCGTACCTCGCTCGTGGCTACTTTGATCTTGCCCGTTATGAAGCTGCGCTCCAGACAGTCGATCGCCTGATTCAAATCATAAGGGACCATACCTCGGTGGTGGCCGATGTTTACTCGCTTGGGGGCGATTGTTATGCGAAGCTTGGCCGCGACGATGATGCCCGCCGCTATTACAATCTTTCGTACGCGAAGGATTGGATCGTGAATTACTGGGCGATAAGCCGGCTGGCCGGCGAATAACGTATGCAAATCCTATCGACTTCATCGAAGCATTTATCCTCGCGAGCACAGCGATGGTCATGGGGCCTGGTGTTGGCGTGCGGGCTTATGCTCGGTTATTATGTACAGCAGACCTACTTCAGTCCAAAGCAGCGCCAGTATCAACTCGATTTCGGTGATGCCCAATGGATCGAACCTGCGGATATTGCGCCGATAGCTTATTTCAGAAAGGAAGTATTTCTTAGCGTGCCACCCGCTCAGGCGTGGCTGGAAGTTGCAGCAACTGACGACTACGAAGTTATCGTTAACAACCGGTCTGTCGGAAAAGGATCCGGTCTGAAGACCCGGGTAGCCGGAATCTATGACATCAAAAAGCGTTTGAAGTTCGGAACCAACGTCATAGCGGTTTCGAGTTCGCGCACATCGTACCCGGGCTCGGCGCAGATTCTCGTTCGCGGATTTATCAAAGAACCGAGTGGCAAGGTAATCTCATTGATATCGGACGAGCATTGGAGAGTCAGCTCCCACAAGGGCATTGTAGCAGGCTCTGAAGAGTGGACTTCTCCCTTGGTGGACGAACAGCTTTGGCCAAAGGCGCGACGCTCGGCGATTAACGGAGAGTCCGTTCCGATTGCATGGGTTGACACCAATCCGCTTCTGCTGCAACTGCCCACCTCCGGTTCATGGATTATGGCTGAGAACGCCGGAACCGAGGCCGTCTTCTCGACTTCGATTAACGCCGAGGATGCCCGGCAGGAGACATGGATTCAGCTGGCAAGTTCGGGAGATGTCGATCTCCTTGTCAACGGACACCTCGTCACGCCTGCAATCCCTTCCTCATCTAGCGGGAGAGCGCTTCCGCATCTTGCCGCGCCGTCCTCCTCGCCAAGTCTAAGCCCTGAGGAAACGCAATCGGGCGCTAGCGCCAACGAGGCTCCAGCCAAAACCACCTCGGCCGCTTCGCCTGCTCAAAAGCCTGAGGAAACGCAAGCGGCCGTCAGCGGTCAAGCGAGCCCTGCTCGCGGTAAGACAAGCACGCCTCTTTTTGAGCCGCCTGTTCTGTTGGCCTATGACATCAGTTATTGGATAAAAAAAGGCCAAAACACCATTGTTGCGGCGATACGTACTGAACACGGTCCGGCGACTCTTTTTGCCAATGGTTTTCTCGTCCGCGACGATGGCAGCATAGAGCAATTTGAAACCAACTCAGCCTGGCGGATAGGCGTTCAATTAGCCGGTAATCAACCCGCACGGACTGAGCGGCCTATCGAATTAGGGAAGGATGGGTTGGCGCCTTGGGGATATCTTAAGCAAGATTTAGCAAGTCCAATCGATCACTCTGACTTCGCGACTTTAGCAAAGTTTTGCATCGTAATTTCGTTAACGGTCATCCTCACAGTGGCTGTTTGGCTCCTGGTATCCGCAATTGCGGCTGATCGACGGAGGGAAGCCCTCGCCCGGGCGATGGCTCGCGACGCCCTCTTTCATGGGCCGATCGTGGCGGGTTTGGTTTTGTTAATGCTTCCAAATTATGACCTGCGATTTCCAACGAACTGGTCATTTCAGCCAAAATTTGTGATTGCAGCGATCCTAGCCCTGTTAGCTATTCGCTTGCTTCACTTCTGGGCGAACGCGCGGACAGCGTTTGACTTGAAGAGCCGAATAGAGCAACTGCGGCAGACCGATTTCCGCGCGGCTTTGCCCTATCTGTTACTGGCGGCGATGATGTTGCTCGGGTTTGGTCTCCGTTATCAGAACCTCGGTTACATGTCGTTCGATCACGACGAGATGGGCCTGATAAATAAATCGAAAGGAGTCTTTAAGCTTGGTTTTCCGTACGTCGAGTATGCGGGACAAATCCGCTGGATCACTACCTACGAGTTAGTGGCTTACGCCCAAGCTCTGTCCGCCTTGTTCTTTGGTTATTCGGAGTGGTCAATGCGATTGCCCAACTGCATCATGGGGACGCTCTCCATCGGGGTCATCGCCTTCATGGGCCGTCGCCTTTTTAACTGGCGTGTCGGACTGTTCGCCGCTTTCATTTACGCGTGCATGCCGCTCAACATCCGGTGGGCGCAAAACGCCTTTTACCCGTCGCAATGTCAGTTCCTGACACTGTTGACGATTTGGTTTTTTTATGAGGCAATCAGAGTTCGCCCACTGCAGCGCCGGTATCTGACCGCCGCAGCGGTCACGTTTTGCCTGACTTATCTTTCATGGGAGGGGACTGGATTTCTCCTACCCGCCGTTTTCATTGCACTAATGGTTGTTCGCCCCTTTGAATGGTGGTGGTTAAAAGAGTTTCATCTCTACCGCTGCCTCTTTTTCATGGCTGCTGTGGTCGTCGCTCAGTACTGCTCCCGAACAATCGCGGGCGACCCATATCTCATGGTAGGCTCAGGGCTTTCGAATGTTGCCGGTCCGTCGCTGTTCTTCCTGACGCCCGCCTACACTCCAGAATTTTACATTGATAAGTTATGGCTGTCCGAAAATCAGGTCTTCTTCACGATCATGATTTTCCTCGGGCTTCCGTTCTGCTGGGCCAAGCGTGGATTTCGTTATGTTGTAACGGTACTTTTTGTGCTGTGGTTTCTCCATACGAACTTCCTCGCCGCTTTGTCTCCACGCTATTGTTACTATTATCAGCCGCTTGTGATACTTGCAGGCAGCGCCGCTGCGATTACTCTTTATGATCGCCTTGTTTCTCTCGCTCATCGCGCGGGTGACGCGACTGTTGCTCGGGTTGCTGCGCATGCCACCGGTCTGGCGGTGTTGACTCTGCTCTTCCTGCAAAGCAATGAAGCCGTCATGAAGGAGTACGCCCTTTCCAGCAAAGGCGATGAACCGACACTTATGACCCGCATGAATACGTACCGGTACGACTATCGCGGCGCAGCGGACTACGTAAAAAGCCACTTCCGGCCGGGGGACCGGATTATTCCAGGCATCCCACACGTTTTCGCTTGGTACGCGGGAATGTCCGGGGATTATTCAATGGATACTCTCCTCGGGACGAAAACCGGGTACGATCAATTACTCGCGGAGCCTAGATTCGTCGACAAGTTCGCCGGCTTACCGGTGGTGCGAAATATCACTGAGCTGCGGGAGGTCATTTCTCCGGCACATCGCACTTGGGTTGTTTTTGCGCCTTACGCCAACTTCGAAAAGTTGGAGAGCCCGGCTGTGCTGGATTATCTCCACCAAACTGGCAGGATCGAATTTGAATCGTATCGGGCAAAAGTCATGTTGGTTGAACGCTCAACCCAGCAGAAGGGTATCGCCAAAACCCCTTAGACCTAGATACTGGAGTAAGTCCTGTTAAGAGCTTTCCTGCCAGCCGCACAGATCGAAAATAGGGCCGAGCTAAGCGGGGTCTGAGTTCTCGCTCGTGCCAATTCTAACTCACGCGTGATCTGGCCCACTTCGGGGGCGTGTGTCTTAACAGCACTCTGAAACAGATTCGCCGCGCAGTTGTAGAGTGAGATATCAAG
>Ga0209056_10001297_pt1 | contig 27385 bp, 24 predicted proteins | sample GraSoiAngelo_114_FD_185876 | JGI IMG/M metagenome (GOLD analysis project Ga0209056, IMG submission 185876) | Grasslands soil microbial communities from the Angelo Coastal Reserve, California, USA - 14_0903_13_40cm (SPAdes) (version 2) | ecosystem: Environmental > Terrestrial > Soil > Grasslands... | reverse complement strand
GGCCGTCCGGTGGAGCTCGTCAAGGGCCAGGTCGGAAGCATCCCCTACCCGGCCCGCGCCGAGATCGCGATCGAGGGCATCGTCCATCCCAACGCCATCAAGCTCGAAGGGCCCTTCGGCGAGTTCACCGGCTACTACGGGCGTCCCGAGGACTACGCGTTCAACGTCGAGGTCAAGGCGATCCACCACCGCGACGACCCGATCCTCACCCACGCGTTGATGGCCGACTATCCGGCCAACGAGGACGCGCTCCTCTACTCGATCGCGCGCTCGGCGAAGATCTGGAACGACCTCGACCGCGTCGGCGTCCCCGGGATCAAGGGCGTGTACAGTCATCCGGCCGCCGCCGGAGGCTGGGGGATGACGGTCGTGTCGCTCGAGCAGCGCTACGCGGGCCACGCGCCCCAGGCGCTGGCCCTGGCGGCGCAGGTTCCCGGTGGGGCCTACTACGCGAAGTGGATCATCGCGGTCGACGACGACGTCGATCCGTCGAACATCAACCAGGTGTTGTGGGCGATGTCCACCCGCTGCAACCCGGTGGAGGACATCGACATCCTCCGGCAGACGTGGTCGACCTGGCTCGATCCGACCCAGAACCCGCCCGAGGAGCGTCCCTACGGCTCCAAGGCGTTGATCAACGCCTGCATGGAGCACCGCTACATCAAGCAATTCTCCCGGCGCACGAAGCTGCGCCGGTCGGTGTACGAGTCGGTGGCGGCGCGCTGGACCAAGCTCGGCTTCGCGGGGGCGCCTCCCACGCTCTGGTCGCTCGACGAGTAGGACGCGGACGGGGCCGCGCCCTGCTCGCCAACCTCGCGTGAACGAATCGATCCCCGGAATGATCGGCCGCCCGACGAAGCGGAGAGAGGACGTCCGGTTCCTCACCGGCCGGGGTCGCTACGTCGGCGATCTCGCGCTCGATCACGCGGCGCATGTCGCCGTCGTACGGAGCCAGCACGCTCACGCGCACATCCTTCGTGTCGACGCGGGCGCCGCTCGTGCTCTGCCCGGTGTGCTCGGCGTCTTCACCCTCGCGGACCTCCCGGAGCTGCGCGAGGCGCTGCCGCCGCCCGTCGTTCCCGGGGTTGCCGTGAAGCCATATCGACAATCGGCGCTCGCCGATGGCCTCGTCCGGTTCGCGGGCGAGGCCGTCGCCGTCGTCGTCGCCGGCGATCCGTACAGAGCCGCGGACGGCGCGGCGGCCGTCGGCGTGGAGTACGAGCGCTCGGGGAGGAAATCGTTTACGACGCCAGCGGCCAGGTCCTCACCGGCACCCTGATGGACTACGCGCTCCCCCGCGCCGACGGCGTTCCGGCGATCGGAGTCGCGAGCTGCGACTCGCCGTCGCCGCTCAACCCGCTCGGGCTCAAGGGCACCGGCGAAGGCTCGGCGGTGCCGGGCCCGGCCGCGATCGCCAACGCGGTGGCCGACGCGCTCGGCGCCGGAGATGATGAAATCACCGAGGTACCGATCCGCGCCCGGGTGCTCGCGCGGCGATCGTGACGAAGCCCGTGTCCATCGGCGTCCACGTGCCGAGCGCCGCGGTCACAGCGCTGGGCTCCGGCGAGGACTACGCGGAGTTCTTCCGCCAGGTCGAGGCGCTCGGCCTCGACGCGGTGTGGACCGAGGACCGCATCTTCCACGCGGCGAACATGCTCGACCCCTTGATGCTCCTGGCGTCGGCCGCGGCGTGCACGCGCCGCATCCGGCTCGGCACCGCGGTCCTCGTCCTGACCCTGCGCAACGCCGCCGTCCTCGCTCGCCAGGTGTCCACGCTCCACCACCTCTCGGGCGGGCGGCTGGCGCTCGGCGTCTCCCTCGGCGGTCGGCCGGAAGAGTACCTGGCCCTCGACGTGCCGATGAAGCGCCGCGTGGCGGTCTTCCGGGAGAGCGTGACGGTGCTGCGTCGATTGCTCGCCGGACAGCCGGTCGATCACCAAGGTCAGTTCTTCCACCTGGAGAACGCGACGGTCCGCCCGCCCGCACCGGTACCGCTGTACGTCGGCGGACACGCCGAGGGAGCGCTGCGTCGCGCCGGGGAGCTGGCCGACGGCTGGATCATGGGACCGTTCGGCACCGTCCGGGATTTTCCCGGCGCATGGCGCATCGTGCGGGACGCCGCGCGCGCTGCCGGCCGTGACGCGGACCGGCTCGTCGCCGGCCGGCTCGTCTACGTCGCCGTCGACGAGGAGCGTGACCGGGCACGGGACGCGCTGCGAGCATTCCTCCACGGATATTACGGCCCGCGCTTCGACGTCGATCAGCACGCGATCTTCGGGCCGCCGAGGGAGGTCGCCGCGAGGCTCTGCGAGCACGTGGAGGCGGGCATCACCGAGCTCATGCTGGGCGTGCCGACGCTGGACATCGCGCACCTCCGGCGGGTGGCCGAAGAGGTGGCGCCGGTGGTGCGAGGCGCCGCGCCTGGCGATGCCGACACGATGCTGAAGGCGCTCTGAGCGACGGCAAGCTCGAGGTGTGCGCCATCACGAGGAGTGGGAGAATAGCGGTATGCGCTGGCGAGCGGTGTTTCTCGGCGCGGCCGTCATTCTGAGCGTGGGCTCGCTCCAGGCCGCGCTCGCCCAGGTGAAGTCGCCGCCAGGCGGGACGACGCCGGGGGGCGCCATCTTCGACCGACTACGGGACTCGACGACACGACCAGTGCCCCAGACGCCGCCACCGACCGTTCGCCCACCCGACATGCTGTGGGTGGCCGATCGTTACGTTCAAGTCCCCGGCGCCGACACTCCGATGATGGTGCCCGGGCACTGGGAACGCCGGCTCTCCGACCACGAGGTGTTCGCGCCACCGCTCACCGGCCGAACCCCGCAGGGCGACATCATCAACTTCCCGGCCGGCACCCGACCGCCCGTCGAGGAACGGCAGGCGCCCTGACCGCGAGAGCGGCGCGGCGCCGGAGATCTATGATAGGGTCTCCTCCGTGGCTCGCCAGCCCTCGGGCTGGATCGCCCGTCGCCCGGGCAGGGGCTCCATGTGTCGCACGCTTCGGGACATCGTACAGCGGTCATCGCCGACCTGGTTCACGGCTTGGAGACGTACTTCGTGGAGCACCGGGCGTGCGAAGGCCTGGCGGGCGACATCGTGGAGGCGACCATCGACGGCGCGCGGTGGGGAGTGGCGTGCATGAGTTGCCCCGAGTGCGGTGTGCGCTGGGAGCGGCGACTGGCGGTTGACGCGGAGAGTTGCGGGGTGCGACATGGGTAAGCTCTCGCGACGAGTCCTCCTCGTCTCCTTCGTCGTCGTGGCGGCGTGGTGCGGCGCGGTCGGGGCGCAGGGTCAGCCCGACGGACAGCTCACGATCGCGTTCGACGCCTCCATCGCGCCGACCTTCCTCGATCCAGCCGAGACGCCGGGGATCGGCACGCCGTTCGTGTTCCTCTACGCCATGCACGACGCGCTGATGAAGCCCCTCCCCGGAAACGACATGGCGCCGTGTCTGGCGGAGTCGTGGAAGGAGAGCCCCGACGGGCTCGCGTACGAATTCAAGCTGCGCCAGGGCCTCAAGTTTCACAACGGCGATCCCTTCACGGCCGACGACGTGAAGTTCAGCTTCAACCGCTACAAGGGCGCCGCCGCCAAGCTGCTGCACGACCGGGTGAAGTCGGTCGACGTCCTCGATCCGCTGCGGGTGCGGTTCGTGCTGGACAGGCCGTGGCCGGACTTCCTGCTGTTCTACGCCACCCCGGCGACCGGCGCGGCGTGGATCGTGCCGAAGAAGTACATCGAGAAGGTCGGCGAGGAGGGCTTCCGGCGGCAGCCCGTGGGGCTCGGGCCCTATCGATTCGTCCGCCAGAGCCCCGGCGTCGAGCTCGTGCTCGAGGCCAACGAGCAGTACTGGCGCAAGAAGCCGTCGATCAAGACGGTCGTGATCAAGGGCGTTCCGGACCGCACGACGCGCCTGGCGATGCTGAAGACGGGCGAGGCGGACATCGGCTATCTGATGGTCGGCGTCGAGGCGGCCACTATCAAGGCGGACCCCAAGCTGCGCCTGGTCAAGGTGATTCCGCCGGCGGTCTGGTGGCTCGACTTCCCCGAACAGTGGAATCCCAAGTCACCGTGGTACGACCGCCGGGTCCGACTGGCGGCGACCATGGCGGTCGACAAACAGGCCCTCAACGAGGCCGAGCGCCTGGGCTTCTCGCGCCTGACGGGATCGATCGTCCCCAGCGCCATGGAGTTCGCCCTGCGCGTCGAGCCGTATCCCTACGACCCCACGCATGCCAAGCGCCTCCTCGCCGAGGCCGGGTATCCAAACGGCTTCGACGCCGGCGAGATCACACCGCTTCCGCCGTTCATCACCATGGGCGAGGGCGTCGCGAACTATCTGGCCGCCGTCGGCATTCGCACCCGCGTGCGCGGCATGGAGCGAGCGACCTTCCTGGAGGCGTGGCGGACCAGGAACCGGCAGGGCGTGTTCGTGACGGTCACGGCGGCGCCGGGCAACGCGGCCTCACGAATCGAGAACTTCGTCATCAGCACCGCGCCCTATGCGACCGGCGGATATCCCGACATCGACGACCTGTTCCGGCAGCAGGCGCCGGAGCGCGACCGTAAGAAGCGTGAGGCGCTCCTGCACCAGATCCAGCGGCTCATGTACGAGCGCGTCATGTACGGGGGGATCTTCGAGCCGGCCACGCTGCACGGGGTCGGCCCGCGCGTCGAGGAGCCCGGGGTCGGCTTGACCACGCAGCTCTACTTCACGTCCCCCTGGGAGGACATGCGCTTGAAGAAGCAGTAGAGGCCCGAAACTCTCGGAGGTGCGTGATGGCCATCATGCTCGACCACGTCATTGTTCCCTCGCACCATCGGCGCGAGTCGGCCAAGGTCCTGGCGGATCTTCTGGGCGTGCCCTGGCAAGAGCCGCGAGGCGAGTTCGCGCCGGTCTACGTCAACGACTCGCTGACCGTGGACTTTGCCGACCGCGAGCAGTTCGAACGCCATCATCTTTGCTTCCGCGTCAGTGACGCCGACTTCGACGCGATCTTCGCCCGCATCCAGGCGGCCGGGCTCACGTACCGGAGCCGTCCGCGTGGCGAGAACGACAAGCAGATCAACACGCGCCTCGGCGGCAAGAACGTCTACTGGGAGGACGGCGACGGCCACCTCTGGGAGATCCTCACGGTCAGCTACGCCAGAGCCGACTCCCCGCCGCTCGCCGCCGCCCGCTAGGCTCCCGCTCTCATAACCTTGAGGCTCCGCCGAGCGAGGCGGCGGAGGCGGCGGGCGGGTGCGGTAGGGGTCGCCAAGGACCCGTTCCCGGCAAGCGGCGCCGGGCGCGCCGCGTGGTCCGGGCGACCCCTACCGCGCCGCCCGCCGCCTCCGCCGCCTCGCTCGGCCCGCCGCCACGTCCGAGCTCCTCACCTCTGCTAGAATTCGCGCAGCCGTCGACGAGGAGAACGCCGTGCCCAGATTCAACGAGTCCTATCTGAACCTGAACCAGAACTATCTCTTCGCGGAGATCAGGCGCCGGACGAAAGTGTTCGTCGACGCGCATCCCGATGTCCACGTGATCGACCTCGGGGTCGGTGACGTCACCCAGCCGCTCCCCCCGGCCGTGATTCGCGCCATGCACGAGGCCGCCGACGACATGGCGCGCCGCGAGACCTTCAAGGGCTACGGCCCGTATGTCGGCTACGAGTTCCTGCGCGCCGAGATCGCCGCGCACGACTTCGGCTCGCGGGGCGTCACGATCGCCCTCGACGAGGTCTTCGTGAGCGACGGCGGCAAGAGCGACAGCGCGAACCTCCAGGAGATCTTCGCCGCGGACAGCGTGGTCGCCCTGATGGATCCGGTCTACCCCGTGTACGCCGACAGCAACGTGGTCGCCGGGCGCGCCGGGCGCGCCGACGCGAGCGGCCGCTACGCGGGCATCGTGTATCTCGCCTGTACCGCGGACAACGACTTCCAGCCGGCGCTGCCCCACCGGCACGTCGACCTGATCTACCTGTGCTTCCCGAACAACCCGACCGGCGCGGTGGTCACGCGCGAGGCGCTCACCCGCTGGGTCGAGTACGCTCGCGCCGAAGACGCCGTCATTCTGTACGACGCGGCATACGAGGCCTACATCGTCGACACGGAAGTCCCTCACTCGATCTACGAGATCGCCGGCGCGCGCGAAGTGGCGATCGAGTGCCGGAGCTTCTCCAAGAACGCCGGCTTCACGGGCATGCGACTGGCCTACACGGTCGTGCCGAAGGAGCTGCGCGGACGCGGCGCCGATGGCCAGTCGACGAGCCTCAACGCGCTCTGGGCGCGTCGCACGGCGATCAAGTCCAACGGACCGCCGTACGTCATCCAGAGGGCCGCCGCCGCCGTGTACACGTCCGAGGGTCAGAAGCAGGTACGGGTGCTGATCGACTTCTATATGGAGAACGCGCGGATCATCGGCGGGGGACTCGCGGCCGCGGGGCTCACCGTCTACGGCGGCCGCAACGCGCCGTACATCTGGGTCCGCACGCCGCCCTCCGTCTCATCGTGGGATTTCTTCGACAGGGTCCTGGGGGAAGCGCACGTGGTCGGCGCGCCGGGCGCCGGCTTCGGCCCCAGCGGCGAGGGTTATTTCCGCCTCACCGCGTTCGGTTCCCGCCCGCAGACCGAAGAGGCCGTCGAGCGGATCAAGGCGCGACTGTGAGGGGCCCCCGCCCGGCCTGGGCGGCGCGGCGCGCCTGCGCGTTGGCCAGCGTCTGGGCAAGCTGGGCCGCGGTCGCTGGCGCCATCCGGTGCTTCTTGCCGAGCTCGAGCACGACCTGGAAGAGCTGCGAGTAGCGGACGATCGTCGTCCGCGCGCGGTTGACCTCCATGCGGCACAGGGGATGGGTGAAGACGATGATGGACTCCACCCAGCGCAGGGCCGAGGGGGCCAGGTCGGGATGCCGGTCGCTCAAGAAGTACCGCACCGCGCACGCGCCCGAGTTGACCTGCCGGCTGACGCTCTTCCGCACATATCCGTCGACGGACCAATCGTCGCCCCAGCATCGGATGTTCCCCGCGAACCGCTTCGTCTCGATGACCACCACCCCGCATGGACCGATCAGCACGTGGTCGATGTTGCCGTGCGCCAGGCCCAGGGTGACGTCATTGACGAGCCAGTAGTCGTCGGGCAGGCCGCGGAGCAGATCGACGACGAGTCGCTCGCCGAGGCGGCCCTTGCGCACATTGCGCAAGCGGCGCGCGACGGGCCCGCCGAGCCGGAGGGCCGTCAGCACGGCGACACACCCGGCTGCGAGATACAGCGGCCGCCCCCCGGGAATCTCGACGGCAACGATGATCCCGGCGCTGGCGAGAGCGAGGAGGCCGGCGAGCGCCATCCACAGCCGCTGCTCGCGGCCCTCCAGATAGCGCCCCCCGACCCGCACGAGCCGCATGTCAGCCCAGGCGCGTGACGATGGGTGGCCGGGCACTCATCGCCATCGCCCGCTTGGCGTAGTTGATGACCGACACCGCTCAGCCCCGGCCGAGGGCGCCGAGCTGCGTCGCGGCCCGGTCGAGCTCGATCCGCGCCAGTCCCGGCCGGGCGATGGGCCCGCCGACGACGAGGATCGTCGCGTGTCCCGACACGGATTCCACGATTCGCGAGATCAGACGGTGCGTCCCCAGTCGCAGGATCACCGACCCCACCCGGCCGATCTCCGCCCCCTCGAGCGCGCCGAAGAGATCACGCGCGAACTGAGCCAGGGGCAGGGGCTCGAGAGAGCCCGGCAGGAAGAGACAGACGCGGAACGAGCCCCCGGCGTCACGCATTATGGTCGGCGCCACCGGACCGAACGCGGTCAGCGAGCCCGCCAGGTCCCGCACCGACGACGGCACGACCGTCGCGCGCAGCGCCGTCTCCTCGCCCGGGCCGCTCGGGGCGTGCTCCCCGTTCCGGACGGCCCCAGGAGGCTCGCCGGCGGCGCTTCGCGAGAGCCGCTCGAGCCACGCCAGCGACGCGCGAGAGCCGACGGCGGTCACCAGCACCGCGCCGCTGTCCGGCGCCCCAAACGGAGTCAGCACGATCGTCGCCTCGGCCCCCGTGAGCGTGGCTTGCGTGACGGGTTCGGACAGGCGCGCATCGGCCAGGAACGGCACGACGCGAACGGCCGTTCCCACGACGGCGTCTTCGGAGAGCGCGGGCGCGACGACGGTGACGAGCGGCGTCCCGGCGCCGTCGCGCTCGCCGATCTCGAGCCCGTTCATCAGCGGTGCCAGGAGCGTGGCGATGCGTCGCGCCTCGGCGGTCCGGCCGTGATCCGACGGCACCGACGCCGTCTCCGTCCCCCGCCCGGATGCCGGAAGCTCCGGCGGGGGCGGAGCCTCGGCCTCTTCGAACTCCACCACCTCCGGCTCTTCGAGCTCCAGCACGTCGAGCTCTGGCGCTTCGAGGTCTGCCGTTTCGAGGTCTGCCGTTTCGAGGTCCGGCGCTTCGTCAGCACCTCCGTCGACGGTCTCCGACGGCGGTGGCGGTACGTGAGGCTGGAAGGGTGGCGGAAACGCTACGATGCCGTGAACGTCGGCGGCCGGCGTGCAGAGCGCGAGCAGCTCCGGCGGGATCTGCGGCACCACCTCGTCGAGCGGGAGCAATAGCGATCCGTGGGGCAGGCGGCTCGCGATCTCGTCGTGCGTCAGCTTGAGCTCGTCGCGCGGAAATTGATCGGCGACCACCTCCCATTTCACCGGGGCCAGGCCCTCGCCGAGGTGCGGCAGGAGGAGACGCCGCGGAACGAGGAGCGAGACCCCGGGCCGGAGCGTGTCGCTCAACCCCTCCCGACCACGGACGAACATCTCGACGGGCAGCTGATCCGCGATCCGGTTGAACGGAACGCGGACCATCGGCTCCGTCCACTCCAGCGCGCGCTGCCGAGCGGGCGCGCGCCGCGGGGGCTCGACGGGCGCCGAGGGCACGGCAGGGCGCAGCGCCGAGGGTCCGTCGCGTGGCACGACCGGCGGCGCGGCGCTCCCAGGGCTCTCTGTACGGCGCTGAGGCGTTGCGGCGCGCGCCTCCGGGTGAGGCGACGAACGAGGCGCCAAGAGCAGAGGACGAAGCCGCGTCAACACAAGGGGCGCAGCGGTCAGCTGGAGCATCGTCACCGCGGGCGAACCCCAGAGCGAAAAGGCGACCGCCGCACCATAGTCGACGAGGTCCGGAATCACGAAGAGGGCACCGGTCGCCACGACGAGCAGCGCGTGGACCCCGCACATGGCGCCCGCCGCGCTCATCAGCCGCCCCAGCGCGAGAGGACGCACGCTGACGAGCCCGACGAGCACGTAGAACACCGGGGGGATCACCAGCGCCGGGATCACCAGCCCCGGCGAGGCGAGCAGCGGAGTGGCCCTGAGGCCGCGCGCGTGAAGCGCCAGCACCGCGCAGGCGTAGAGCTCGAGTCCGAGCGCGAGCTCGAGGCCCCACACCAGCTTCACCCTCGAGGCTCGAGGGAAAGGCATCACAGGGCCCGCACCAGCTCCGGCAGGGCTTTTCTCACGTAGTAACGGACCTTCCCGATCGCGCCCGTATCGCCGACCATGACGGCCAGCAGCGCCCAGGGTCCGACCGCCTGCAAGAGCAGCGTGCCCGCCTCGTACTCGAGAATCGTGCCCAGGAGCTGGCCTTGCCCCAGCTCGCGGCCGATCCCATTGGAGGCCTCGGCGAGACACGACGCGAGCGCGGCAGTCACCTCGTCGGCGTCGGGGGTGAGGTCGCCGGCCGTCTCGATGAGGAAGCCTTCGCGATCGGTGAGCACGACGAAGCGGACGCCCGGCGTGGCCGCGAGACCTTCCAGCCGTTCCTTGAGGCCGAGGGACGGCGCGGGCGCAGCGGGAGACCCGATCGGCGACGGCACGGGCGCAGCGACAGACGCGCTCGGCGGCGCCGAAGGCGCCGTCGCCGGGGCGGGTCCGCTCGCCGGCAGCGTCGAGCCGTTGGCTCGTCCGCCGAGGAGTCCGTCGACCTTCCGGACCAGATCGTCCACGCCGAACGGCTTGAACATCACCTCGTCGGAGCGCACTTCTGCGGCCCGCGCCTGCACCGTCCCGTTGTCGATTCCGGAGATGAGGAGCACGGGCGTCGCGCTCATCGCCGGGTGGGACCGCACGTACTGGCAGATCTGGTAGCCGTCCTTGTCCGGCAGGATCACGTCGCAGATCACGACGTCCGGACGGTCGCGCTCGAGCGCCTCGATCGCCTCGGCTCCGGACGCGGCCGAGAGCACTTGCAAGCCACGCCGCTCGAGCGCTTTCTCGACCACCTTCCTCACGCTCAGGCTATCGTCCACCACGAGGACCTTCTGCATCAGACGTCCTCCTAAGAGAGAGGGGCCACGGCCGCGTCCGCGCGGCCCTCGTCGATCCCGGCCGCAGCGCTGAGCAGGAGCTGCTTGAGGTCGCGGTGGATCGTTTTCACCCCGTCGGCCGCCTCGTTCTCCAAGGGATTGAAGACGAAGCTTCCGTGTGCGTCGCCGCGCGCCGCTACCAGGAGCGCGGCGAACGCTGTTTCGCCGATGAGCCCGAAGAACTCCGCGTGCACGACCCGCCCCCGGTCGAAGACGATGGCGCCCCGCCCCGACGGCAGCGTGACGAGGAGCTGGCCGGTCTTGCCCCCGAGCGCGATCGCCTGCGTGATATCCGGCAGGTCCATGACCCCGAGCGACCCGCGCAGGCCGTATGTCACCTCCGTGGGGGCGGCCGGCGACGTCGGCTCCCGCCGTGTGGCTGGTACCGGCGCGCGGGCCCTCAGAAGACTGGCCACCTCGGAGACGATCGAGGTGAGGGGAAGGTCTCCCGCGAGCGTCTGGTCCGGCTTCTCCTCCACCATGGCCGCCGGCGCCTCGTCACCCGGGCTTGCGAGCAAGAGAAGCAGCACGCCCGTCATCGAGGGATCCTTGCGGACGATCGAGCACAGCTCATAGCCGTCGATGTCCGGGACGCCCACACGGCTCACGATGAGGTCGGGGCGATTGCGCTCGAGCATCGTCAGCGCGACCGAACCGCTGGTCACGGCCGAGACGTCCCCGAAGCCGGCCTGACCCAGGGCCGCTCGCAGCGCGGCGAGGGTGCCGCGGTCGGGATCGATGAGCAGCACGCGCGACATGGCGCCCTCAGCTCCCCGTCCGTGCCGGCGCCGGGACCGTCAGGGACTCGATGAGCTGGACGAAGCTTGTCTCGTCCACCGGCTTGGCCACGTAGTGCTCGACCCCGAGCTCGCGCGCGAGGTTCACGTGCTTGGCGCCCGCGCGCGTGGTCAGCACCACCACCGGCAGATCGCACGTGGCCGGCTCCCGGTTGAGGTCGCGGATCAGCTCGTAGCCGTTGAGGCGCGGCATCTCCAGATCCGTGATCACGACGTCGACGGCGCGCTCGGCGAGCTGCTGGAGGGCCTCGGCGCCGTCGCGGGCGGCGACGACGCGAAATCCGGCGCGCTCCAGCATACCGCCCACGAACTTCCTCACGCTGACCGAGTCGTCCACCAGCAGCACGCTGCGCTTGCCGTCGGAGGCCGGCGGGGCGACGACGGCGCGCTCGCGACCGCTTCCGAACGCCAGGGGTGCCGGGGCGGCGACGCTCATCTCGAGGAGCTTCAGGGCATCGAGCAGCAGGATGACGCGCCCTTCGCCGGTGACGGTGGCGCCGGAGAAGGGGCCGACACCCTGCAGGAAGCCGCCGAGGTTCTTGATGACGATTTCCTCTTTGACGAGAAATTCGTCGACCGATACGGCCAGCGTCTTACGGCCGGTGCGGAGCGTCACGACGCACAGCGGCCCGTCGACGGCGCGACTCGGGATGCGGAGCGCGCGATCGAGGCGTACGAGGTCCACCTGCTCGCCCCCGACCTCGATCGACTCCGCGCCGTCCACGTACTGGATCTCCTCCGGGCGGACGTGGATCGCCGCCTTCACCGCCGGCACCGGAATGGCCAGCGTCTCTGGCCCCACCTGCACCATGAGCGCGTCGGAGATGGCGACGGTCAGGGGCAGCCTGATCCGGAAGCGGGTGCCCCGCCCCGCCTCGGTCTGAACCTCGATCTCACCGCCGAGGCGACCGACGTTCGTGCGGACGACGTCCATGCCGACCCCGCGGCCGGCAGCGGTCGTTACCGAGGCCGCGGTGGTGAGGCCGGGGAGGAAGATCAGATCCAGGATGTCGCGCTCGCCGAGCCGCGCGAGCGTCTCCGCCGTCACGAAGCCGCCGCGGCGCGCGGCCTCACTGACGGCTTCGAGGTCGATGCCACGGCCGTCGTCCGCCACCTCGATGTAGATCGATCCGCCCTTGTGCGCGGCGCCGAGGTGCAACGTGCCCTGGGGCGGCTTGCCTTGCCGGCGCCGCGTCTCTGCCGTCTCGATACCGTGGGCGATGGCGTTCCGCACGAGGTGGATCAGCGGGTCGGCCATCAGCTCCACGATCGTGGTGTCCATCTCGACCGTCTCGCCCCTTATCTCGAGCGCGACGCTCTTGCCGGCCTCCCGTGCCGCCTCCCGGACCATCCGCACGAACGGCGCGAAGAGGCGGCCGACGGGCACCATGCGCGCGCGGGTGATCTGCCCGCGCAGGTCGCCGCTGAGTCGCTGGACGCCGGCCGCGTCCTCGCGGACGACGCGCACGAGCCCGCTCAGCTGGAGCTGGATCTCGGTGAGGTCGCTCGAGATCTCGCCCACCCGGCGGGCCAGCAGGTTGAAGTCGTCGTAGCGATCGAACTCGAGCTCGGCGAACACGTCTCCCAGCGGCACCGCCGACGCCGCGCCCTGGTCCGACGGACCCGCCTCGGCCGGTAGAGGACGATTGGCGTACTTGGATTCGAACTCGGCGACGCTCTGGGTCATGCGTGATTGCGTGAACGACAGGAGCTCGCCGGCCTGCTCGAGCTGGATCAAGTGGCGTTCCAGCCGGCTCCGCGTGATCACGAGCTCACCAACCAGATTCATGAGCGCGTCGAGCCGGTCGAGGCTGACGCGGATGCTCGGACGGACCCTCCGCGTGCTCGCCGCGCGCGTCGAGCGGGCGGGCTCGGCGCGGCGCGCCGCGACCACCGGCTCGAGTCGCGGCGCCGCCTCGGCGGCGACCGAGTGCCGCAGCGCGGTGGCGTTCGCCGGCGCGAGCTCCGGCATGCTCTCCGCCATCGCCGGCGCGAGCCCGATCGGCACCTCGATCGCCGGCAACGCCGCGAGGAGCGCCATCGCCCGCTCGTAGGCGGCCGCCCGCCCGTCCGCCGGGTCCTCGCCGCTCCGCACGAGGAGCCGGAGGGCGTCGAGCCCGACGAAGACGGTCTCGATCGCCGCACGCCCGAGGGGTCGCCGATGCTCGCGGATCTCGCCGAGCATGTCCTCGATGCGATGCGCGAGGTCACCGATCATCCCGCACCCGACGGTGTAGGCGGCGCCCTTGAGCGTGTGGACCGCCCGGAACAGCGTCAAGACCTCGGCGTCGGTCGAGCCGTCGCCCTCCAGCGCGACGAGCGACTGAGCCATCGACTCCAGATGCTCGACCGCTTCCGGGACGAAGTACTCGAGAACCTCCGGCTGGTCGATGAAAAAGCGGTCCAGCTCGCCGAGACGCCGCGTCGTGTCGGCGCCCGGCTCGGGCGGCGCCGGCGGCACGATGCGATCGAGCGCCTCGGCGATCGCCTCGCCATCCTCGAGGCCGCTCGTGCCGATCACGTCGAGCGCGGTCTTGAGCGAGAGCGCCAGATCGGACAACGCCGCGAGGGCGCGCCGATCCTGGGCCGGTGAGGCCGCCGCTCGCTCGACCGTCTCCTCCATGGCGGCGGCGAGCGCCGCCACCTGGGGGAAGCCGCTGAGCGCCGCCGAGCCGCGCAGCCGGTGCGTCACCACGGCCAGATGCTCGAGCGTCGCCGCCGTGCCCGGCGTGTGGCCCAGCGCGGCGAGACCGTCCTCGACGGCGGCGAGGGTGTCCCACGCCTCCATCAGGAAGACGCTCAGCAGGAACTGCCGATCGCTGTCAGCCACGCCAGGTCTCCAGTCGATCGCCGCCTCAGGTAACCAGCTTGAACCGGGCGAGGCTCGACGTGAGCGCCTGCGCCACGCGAACCACCTGGTCCATCGTCTTGCGGGTCTCGAGGACGGCCTTCTCGGTCTCGACCGCCACGCCCGCGATGGACTGGACGGCGACCGCGCCGCTCTCGACCTCGCGCACCTGCTCCTGGGTCGTCTGCGAGATGTCCCGGGCCAGCGCCGCGGACTTCTGCGAGATCTCGCCGATCTGGTGCAGGCGCTCGCCGGCCTCGACGGTGACCTTGAAGCCCGCCTCCACTTCCCGCGTGCCCTCCTCCATCGCCACCACCGCCTGCTGCGTCTCGGCCTGCACGGCCTTGATGAGCACGACGATGTCCTTGGCCGCCTTGCCGGAGCGCTCGGCGAGCTTCCGGACCTCCTCGGCCACGACGGCGAAGCGCAGGCCCTGCTCGCCGGCGCCGGCGGCCTCGATGGCGGCGTTGAGAGCTAACAAGTTCGTCTGCGACGAGATGTCCTCGATGGTGTTGACGATCTCGGAGATCTCGAGCGAGCGGTCGGCGAGGCTCTTGACCTTCTTCGAGATCCCCTGCACCTCGCCCCGGATCCGCTGCATGCCGGAGAGACTCGCCCGCACCGCGTGCTCGCCCTTCGTCGCCGACTCGAGCGTCAGGTTGGCCGCCGAGGCCGACGCCTCGGCGTCCTCGGCCACCCGGCGCATCGAGCGGGTCAGCGCCTCCATCGCGTCGCTCACGCCCACGACCTCGCGCGACTGCGTCTGGGCGCCGCCGGCCGTCGCCTCCATAGCGCCGATCATCTCGGTCGCGCCGGTCAGGACCTGATGCGCCGCCTCGCGCACGCCGTCGATCAGGGTCGCCAGCTCCTCGACCATCACGTTGATGGCGTCGACGACGCTGCCGAGGACGTCCGAGGTCACCTGGCCGCGCCGGGTGAGGTCGCCCCGCGCGATCTCGGTGGCGATGTCGAGAAAGCGGGTGATGTTGCGCTGGAGCTCCTCACGCTTGCGCCGCTCCTCGTCGCGCTCCGTTTCGGTCTGCACCAGCGAGCGCAGGCGCACGACGGTGTCGTTGAACGTCGTCGCCAGCTGCCCGATTTCGTCGCGCGACCTCACGGTCACGAGCCTGGAGAGGTCGCCCTGGCCCACGCGCTCGGCGACCCGGACGACCTGCGTCACCGGCTTGGTGATGTGGTGGGCGAAGACCACACCGGCGAGGACCGCCAGCAGGGCGACGCCGATGAAGACGAGCAGCAGGTACTGGCCGGCCCGGGCCGCGGCGGCGGTGATGACCGACCGGTCCATCCCCACCCTGACCGTCCCCAGCTGGCCCGCGAGCACCGGCACGCCGATGTCGATGATCTGCTGGATCGCACCCGTGACCGGATCGGGATACGCGATCTCCCGCATCTGCTGCGGCGCCTCTCCGGGCACCAGGTTCTTCTCGACGATGCCGGCCGGCACCAGCGGCGAGAAGGTGTGGGCGACCAGCGTCTTGTGCGGGTCGTAGACCATGACGTACTTCACGCCGTTGATCGCGCCGAACTGGTCGACGATCCCCTGCACGGTCGATGCGTCGCGCGTCAGCAAGAGGTCGACGCCGGAGCTGGCCAGGCTCCTCGCGATGGCGGTGCCCTTGGAGGTGAACTCCTCCGTCAGGTTCGTGGTCAGCGCCCGCACGGAGATCCACCACGTGATCGCCGCCAGCGGAACGAGGGTCACGGCGAGAAACAGGATGATCTTCGTGAGCAGACCGAATCGCAGGGCGCGTTGCTTGTTCATACCTTCACCGCGGCCGCCCAGTCCGTGATGGGGGCCCACCGTCCGTTCACCACACTGGTGAAGTACACGTTGTCCAGCCCCTGGTGCCGCTCCGGGCCGAAGGTGAGGGGCGCGCCGATCCCGAGGTCGAAGCTCTTGAGCGACTCCAGCGCCTCGCGGAAGCGGGCGCGTGTCGGACTCGGTCCGGCGCGGCGCAGCGCCTCGACGATCACCTTGGCGTTGACGAAGCCTTCCAGGCTGCGGAAGCTCAGGCGCTCGGGCGCATGCTTGGCGTCGCGCAGCGCCTCGGGAACTTGTGGATTGTGCTTGTCCATCAGCGCGCGGTACTGGGCGACGCCGGGCAAGCTCGCCTCGTCGTAGCTCGGCACCACCTGCGAGTTGATCAGCGCCTGCGTGTAGTCGCGCGCGGTGGCCTGGCCGTGCTTGAGGAGCAGGTTCAGCATCGCCTCGCAGCCGACGAACGAGACGTTCGAGATCGGCGCGGTCCAGCCGAGGTCGCGCGCGGTCCGGACGAACGCGCCGCAGCCCTGGTAGGAGCCGGTGCACAGCACCACGTCCACGCCGGCCTGGCGCAGCGCCTGCACGGCCGGGCTCATGTCGTCCTCGAACTTGTCGTGGCGGCGGTACGTCGCCTCGGCGACGATCTTGGTCCCGCGCTGCGCGAGGCCGCGGGCCACGCCGTCGGTTCCGCTGCGGCCGTAGGCGTCGATCTGGTAGTAGACGCCGAACTTGCGGGCGCCGGCCTGCCAGAACCGGTCGACCAGGGCCATCATCTCCTGGCGGTAGGAGGCCCGGATGTTGAAGACCTGGTCGGTGTAGGGCTCCTCGCGCTGCGGCTGGGCGCCGGTGAAGTTGCCGACCAGGATCACCTGGCGGTCGGCGTAGCGCTTGATCACCGGCAGCGCGCGCGTGAGCGTGGGCGTGCCGACGTAGTTCGAGAGGAAGAAGACCTGCTCCTTCTCGACGAGCTCGATCGTGTTCTTGATGCACGGCGTCGGCTCGTAGCCGTCGTCGAGGGCGACCACCGAGATCGTCCGCCCGTGCACGCCGCCACGCTGGTTGACCTCGGCGTAGCAGGCTTGCGCGCCGCGATAGAGCTCGATGCCGAGGCCGGCGGAGGGCCCCCGGAAGGCGGCGCTCATGCCGATCTTGATATCCTTCGGGTTCACGCCAGGGGCACCGATGGCCCGCGGCTCCGGACCGCTTCGGGCGGGCGCCTGTGCCCACGCGGGCAGGCGGTCCCGGCCCAGGACGCCACCGACCACCGCTCCGGACAGGACCTGGAGCACCATCCGCCGTTGCATCGTCATCCCTCCTTCCGGCGCTCCTCTCGGAGCGCGCGCAGAAGCCTGGCCGGATCGAGCAGCGGAACGAGGCGCTCGCCGTCGGGCAGGAATCCGAGCGCCCACGGGGCGTAGGGCTCCGGGCTCGACTCGTCGAGCGGCGTGATCCCGCCGAACGCCTCGAGGCTGACTTCCTCGTCGATGACCAGGGCCACCTCGAAGCCCTCCGCCTCGACGATCAGCGTCGGGATCTTGCGCCCGCTGCTGCGCGCCGACAGCCCCAGCACTTCGCGCGGGTCGGCGATAGGCACGACTTCGCCGCGCAGATTCGCCACGCCCACGAGGTGCCGCGGGGCCAGCGGGACCGTCGTCACTTCCTCGAAGATCGCCACCTCCCGCACCTGGGTGACGTCGATCGCGAACGGCTCGCCGGCGAGCGTGAAGACGCATGCCCGAACCGCCGCGGAGGTGTCGAGCAGACTCGTCGTCATCGGAGGAACCGGCGGACCATCGTGAGGAGCTGCTCGGGCGTGAACGGCTTCGGCAGATACTCGTCCGCCCCCTGGCGCATGCCCCAGACGCGATCGCTCTCCTGGTTCTTCGAGCTGACCACGACCACGCGCGTCTGCTTGATGCGCTCGTCCCTGCGCAGACTGCGGAGCACCTCGAAGCCGTTCCGCTTCGGCATCACGATGTCCAGCAGCACGACGTCCGGCCGCTCGTTGACGATCTTTTCCTCCAGCTGGTCGCCGTCGAGATACGTGAGCACGTCATGACCGACCGAGCGGAGAATCGTCTCCATCACCTGGAGCTCCGAGTACGCGTCGTCAACAACCATTACCTTGGCCATCGGGCGCAGGCCTCTCCTGTGTGGCGTCTTGCCTTCGTGTCCGCCATATGTGCCTCGGTGCAACCCATCTGCCAGGGTTAGAGTCGGTGGGGCGCGGCTTTAGGCTCGAACAAACGCGGCGGTAAGGCGACTTGGCCTAGCAGCGGGCCTCCCGTCGTGACAACTGGTCCGTTTGCAAGACAAGTTCTGTCATAACCGTGCCGTGCCACCCTGGCGCACTGATTGTCAGGGGCGCGACGGCTCAGACGTCGTCAGAGGCCGCGAACGTGGCGAAGAGTTTGAAGATCTTGGAGGTCGAGCGTTAAGGTCTTCCGGCAGGCTCCATACGACGCTCCGAGAGATGGGCACGGCCCGGACCTCGTTCGTGCGGGTGCTCGCACTCGAGCCGACGCACCCGCGAGCGCTGCTGGGCCTCGCGCGGATCGCCCGCGGGCAGGCTGATCGGCCGCCGATAGTTCTTGCTCGTTTCGCGGGGCCTTGGGAGTAAGCTTTACCCTCACCAAACCAAGGAGACCCCGTATGGAAGATGGCGAGCGCCCCCTCCTCATCGTAGTCCCGAGAACCGGACAGGACGCGAGGCGATCGCTGAGCCAAGCGTTTCGTGAAGACCCGACCGTGCAGGTGGTCGTCGACCGTCGGTTCACTGACCGGCGCGTGCAAGACGGCGCACACCGACCAGAGCGGCGCAACGGTGACCGGAGGATCCGGACCGACGCGGACGCCGAGCTTCGGCGCGACCGATGGATCGCGGTTCCCCGCACCACCGCGAAGATCGACTTTCACGACCCCGATGCGAAGGCGATCCTGTTTCTCTGCTGCAGTCAGCACGCCGTTCCCTGTCAGGGATGTCAGGACACCTACCGGCTCGGCTGGATCACGAAAACGGATCTCGCGGTGTTCCCCTGCCCAATGTGCGGTAGCGACCTGACACAGGTCGTGGTCGCTCACACCCAGACCTGCTCGTACTGGGTCAACCGCGGAACCGAAGGAAAGAAACCCCTGACTCGCGTCGGCGCCAGCGGGACGCCGGCCCAGGCGGCGACGGGATAGCCGGGCGAGGAATCGTCCTCAGCTCTTCCTGAGTCCTGCGAGCAGCCTGTCCGGCTCGTGGACGATTCCGCGCGCGATCACGCGCTCGATCCGCCGGATGTTCCGAATATCGGCGAGCGGGTCGGCGGCCAGGAGGAGCAGATCGGCGGCGCGACCGGGCGCGATGGTGCCGAAGACGTCGCGCTTGCCCAGCCGTTCGGCGGGGCGCCGCGTCGCCGCCATGATCGCCTCCATCGGAGAGAGCCCGGCCCGCACCAGCAGCTCGAGCTCCCGGTGCAGCGAGAAGCCGGAGACGATGGCCACGTTCGGGCAGTCGGTTCCCGCGAGAACCACTCCGCCCGCCCGCTGGAAGCCGCCCACGAGCGTGAGGATGTTGTCCCACGCGCGCCGCATCCGATGCTTCGCGGCCTCGGAGGCGCCGACGGCGGCGTCCCGGCGCTCCGCCCACCGGGCGGTCAGCTCCTTCGCCACCGGCGCTGGCAGAAGCGGCAGCAGTCGCGTGCGCGCGGGGTCGTCCATCGACGTGTCGCCGACATCGTCGCCGATCGCGCCGGGGCGCGCGGCGTACAGGACCAGCGTCGGATCGAGAGCGGTGCCGGCCGCGATCAAGCCGTCGTAAAGACGGCGGACCGCGTCGGAGCGCGGATCGAGATCGCCGAGCCAGCGCCAGAGCCAGCCGCCGTACTCGAAGGGATTGAGCTTCGCGGGCTCCGCGAGCCAGAACCCTTCGGGCGCGAGCTGGCCGAAGACATTGACGTGCTCGACCGAGTCGACGCCGGCGAGCGCGGCCTCGGCGCCCCAGGTGGCGTGCTGATGCATGAAGACCGGCAGGCCGCGCGCGTGCGCGCGCGTGCAGGCGCGGCGCGCCGTGTCGGGGCGCACGGTGACGTAGAGCTTGATCCCATCCACACCCGCATCCGCGAGCGCGTCGACTTCGGCTTCGGTGCGCGCCGCGTCGAACCGGCGGCAGAAGCCGGCGAACCCCGGGTACGTCTCGCCTTCCTCCAGCATCGGCCCGGTGAAAAGGATCCGCGGCCCAGGCCGGGCTCCCGAGTCGACGAGCGCGCGATACGCCGCAACATCGTGAAGCTGACCGCCGAGATCGAGCACGGTCGTGACGCCCGCGGCGAGGAAGATCTCCGGGTGCCACTCGTCGGGCGAGTGCACGTGGACGTGCATGTCCACGAGCCCCGGGGTGAGGAACTTGTCGCGAGCGTCGATCACTGTCGCGCCAGGCGGGAGGGGCGTCGTCCTCGCGAGACCGACGCCGGCCACCTGGCCCTCATCGACGATGACCGTTGCGGGCTCGCCCGGGACGCGGCCGCTCCCATCGATCAAAGTGGCTCCGACGACCGCGATCACGGGGGTTTTCTACGCGCCTGATAAATCAATATTTTCAGTGTCTTGAATAGCAATTGCCTGATCTTACTAACAGGGTTATCCACAGCGGTGCATAACCTATGCGACTGGGGATATAGAGAAGAAGTAGTAGCGCAGGGCTCCCTCATCTCAGCGAGCGGATGCGACCTTTCCGACCACTCGGAGCACTGACTGAGACTCGATAGGCTTGGCGGCCGGGATCCGTGGGAGCCGAACGATGAACTCGCTCCCGCGCCCCGGCCCTTCGCTGAAAGCCTCGACCCGGCCGCCGTGCAGCTCGACCAGACGGCGGACAAGCGTCAGGCCGACACCGAGGCCGCCCTGCGCGCGATCGAGCCGGCGCTCACCCTGCACGGGCAGGTCGAACATGTGCGGCAGCAGACTGGGCGAGATGCCGATCCCGGTGTCGGCGACGCCGATGACCGCCTCATCCTCCTCGCCGGCGACGCGAATGCGGATGGTGCCACCGGGCGAGGTGTACTTGACCGCGTTCGTGATGAGATTGGCGACGATCTGATTCAGTCGCGTCGGGTCGGCATTCGCCCAGACCGGCTCGGCGCGAACGTCGACGACGTGACGCTCGAGACGTCCCGTGCTCGCCAGGTTGCTCACCGACCGCTGGACGCTGGTCGCCAGATTCACCGGTTCGCAGGTCAGGACGATGTCTCCGCTGGTGACGTGGGCGATGTCGAGAAGATCGTCGACCAGCCGGCCGAGATGCGTGATCTGATGACGAATCGCCCCTCGCGCTCGCACGGCCACGTCGTCCTGCGGGCCGAGACGGTCGAGAATACTGACCGCGCTGATGATCGCCGCGAGCGGGTTGCTAAGCTCGTGGCCCAGCATCGCCAGGAACTCGTCCTTGGCCCGGTTGGCGGCCTCCGCTTCGGCCCGCGCGACCTGCGTGCGCACCAGCAGCACCGCGCGCTCATGCTCGACGCGTCGGCGCTCTTCGACGAGCGCGCCCGCCGAGATGACCATGACGGACACCGTGCCCATGAAGACCTGCAACAGCAGGAGCGCCTCGTTCGCCGTGGCGGTCGCGAAGGGCCCTAAGCCGCGCAGCGTCGCCCAGATCGCGATGCCGGACAGGACGGCGACGAGCATTGCCGCCTCGCGCTGCCGGAACCGAACCGCGGCCCAGACGAGCGGCGGCGTGCACAGGAATGTCAGGGGCAGCGTCATGAGCCCGAAGTGCGTGAGGCCCTCACCGAACACCGCCAGCCCGATGAGCGTCGTGGTGAGCCACAGGGCGGCGACCTCGAGCAGACGGCCCCGCGACACGTGAGATCGCCAGTCGCGGACCCAGAGGATCAGGAGGGGACCGAAGATCAGCGCGCCGGTCACGTCACCGAGCCACCAGGTAAGCCAGATCTGGTCGAAATCGGGCCACGTCGCATAACCGCCGAGTGCAAGGCTGGCGACGCCGACGGTCGCGCTGACAGTCGGGCTCAGCAGACCGGCGAATCCGGCGAACTTGAAGACGTCCTGGCTACGGTCGAACGCTTGCGCGCCGTTGGCGTACCGATCGACGAGGTACGCGGCGAGCAGCGCTTCCAGCGTGTTGCCCACGCCGATGCCGAGCGAGGTCGCCACCGATCCGGCCGTGGTGATGTTCACGCAGAACGCGCCCGCGAAGATCGCCGGCCAGACGCGATACCCGAGCGTCAGGAGCGCCGCGAGCGCGATCCCCGTCGGAGCCCAGACGGGCGACGCGCTCGCGTGGACGACCGCCAACGAGAGCCCAATCTTGCCGAAGATGACATAGAGGCCGAAGACTGCGGCCAGCGTGAGCGGATATTTGCGATCGGCGAGCATAGGCGACGCTGCGTGCTCTCGTTACGGCTGGGTCCGTTAGGAGAATCTCGACCCGGTGGTCACAAGGCGCTACTCTGGCCCTGCTCCGAGGCGAACGCAAGCCCAATCGCGCGGGGAGGGCCTCATGACGCACAGCCGCGACCACATCCTCACCAGTCATGCGGGAAGCCTGCCACGCCCCGACGACCTGATCGAGGCGAACCGAGCGCGCGAATCGGGCGGGGCGACCGACGAGCGTCGCTTCCAGGAGCAGCTCCGATCATCCGTCGCCGACGTCGTGCGCCGCCAGAAGGACCTTGGCACTGGCACGGTCCGCACACGACCGACATCCCGATGCGCGACATCGTCGACGTCATGCTGGCCGTCAAGTGCCGCGCCTACTCGTTCGAGGCCGGCAACGTGCGCCACGAGCACGAGTGGAAGGTGTGGCGGGACGTGAAGCTACCTGACGGCAAGCTCATCCTGCCGGGCGTCGTGAGTCACGCCACCAACGTGGTCGAGCACCCCGAGCTGGTGGCCGAGCGCGTCCGGCGCTTCGCCGACCTCGTGGGAAAAGAGCGCGTCATCGCCTCCACCGACTGCGGTCTCGGAGGCCGCGTGCATCCACAGATCGCCTGGGCGAAGCTGGAATCGCTCGCGCATGGAGCGGCGTTGGCGACGCGGCAGCTCTGGCGGTGAGGGACCGGGCCGGACACGCCGGCAGGGTTCGCCCCGGTCGCCGCCAGACGGCCACGACTTGACCGTGCCGCTCGAGGAGCGCACACTCCGATACACGAAGAGGGCATGGTATGAAGAACGGCCCGAGGGTCGTCAGCGCCGTCCTGGCGCTCGCGGTGGGCGGGATGCTCGCGCCGGCCGGCGCCCTCGCCCAGCGGCCGAACGGGGCCGTGGCCGGCGGCCGCGCCATGGGCAGCGGACGCCCGGCCGTGTCGCAGCAGCAATCGTTCGCAAACCACCATCATCATCCGTTCGTCGCGCGGCCATTTGTCCGCCCCTTCGTCCGGCCATTCTTCCCGTTCGCGATCGTCGCCACCGCTCCCGCCGTCGTCTACGCGGCGCCGCCCGCGTATTACGCGCCGTACTACGCACCGCCGGTGTCCTACGCCCCACCGGCCTACTACGATCCGCCGACGACGTATTACAGCCCGCCGCCGCGCGGGACGGTCTCGATCGCGCCCGCTCCGACGGAGAGCGTCGTCCAGTATCCGCACGGGCGCTACGAGCTTCGGGGCGATGGGATGACGGTGCCCTACCGGTGGGTGTGGATCCCGAATCCACCGCCGCCTCCGCCCGTCGCGCCACCGCCACCGCCGGCCGAGCCGTCTGCCGCACCACCAGCGGGCGCGCCTTCGTCGACTGGCCCGTCCCCGCAGCGCCAGAGCCAGCTCTACCGCTGGACCGACGCTCTGGGCGTGGTCCACTGGACGGATCGGCTGGACGCGGTCCCGGAGCAGTATCGCTCCCGGGCGAAGCAAAGCCCGGTCTCCTGAACCGGGCCGCGCTCCGAATCGGGTAAGGCTCGCCCGTGCTACTCGATCCGCAGCTCTACGCGCTGTTCCTGGCGGCGGCGCTTCTGCTGACGCTCGCGCCCGGGCCCGACACGATGTTCGTCCTGGGCGCCAGCCTGGGCGGCGGCGCACGCGGCGGGCTGCTCGCGTCGGCCGGAATCATGACCGGTCTGCTCGTGCACCTCGCGCTGGCCGTCGTCGGCGTGTCGGCGCTGATCGCGGCCTCGCCGCTGGCGTTCGACGTGCTCCGCTGGGCGGGCGCCGCGTACCTCGTCTGGATCGGCGTCCCATTGCTCGTGCGCGCCGTGCGCGAGCGGAGCGATACGCCGGCATCCGCGCCCGAGCCGATCGCCGTGCGCCTCTACTGGCAGGGGTTGGCGACGGACCTGCTCAATCCGAAGATCGTGGTCTTCTACGTCGCCTTCCTGCCCCAGTTCGTCGCGCCCGGCCTGGGCCACGCGCCGCTTCAACTGCTGCTGCTCGGAATGAGCCACTGGCTGATGGGGCTTCCGTACCTGTGCGCCGTCGCGCTCGCGAGTGGCGCCATGGCCGGGTGGCTCCGGCGCTCGCCGGGGATTCGCCGCGGGCTCGACGTCGTCGCGGGGATGGTGTTCGTGGGGCTGGCCCTGCGCCTGGTGTTGGCCCAGCGCAAGCCGGCGTGACTCGCTACCGGCTCAGAAACTCGCGCACCGCGCGCGCCACCGCCGCGGGCTGCTCGAGATGCGGCGCGTGGCCGGCGTCAGAAACCGTCTGGACGCGGGCGTCCGAGAGTCGCCTGACGAACTCATCCGCGTAGACGGGCGGCACCAGACGGTCCTCCTTGCCCCAGACGAGCAGGGTGGGCGCCGTGACGCGATGGATCCGCTTCTTCAGCCCCTTGTCCGGGATGGGCCAGATGAATTTCCCGGTGGTCCCCATGGCCCACACCATCCGCACCCGGGCCGCGGTCCCCGCCGCGTCCGGCTCCTCGGACCGCGGGAACATGCGGCGAGCGGCCTCGCACTCGGGATCGCGGAAGATGTGACGGCGCAGCTCGCCGGGCTCGAGCAGCATCCAGTTGACGATGCGATCGGGGTCGCGCCAGAAGCCGAGCGGGGCGATCAGCGCCAGGTGCCGGGCCCGGCCGGGATACGCCGCGGCCAGCTCGCAGGCCACCATGCCGCCGAACGAGTGGCCCACGAAGGCGGCGGCGCTGACCCCAAGGGCCTCGAGCAGCTCGTCGTAACAGAGCACGAGATCCCAGAGCCCGTCGAGGTGATAGACGTCGTCGTGCGCGTCCGGCGTCGTGCCCGGGTGCTCCGGCGCCAGAACGGTGAAGCTCTCGGCCAGCGCGTCGAGAAACGGGTCCCACGTGAGTCCCCAGGGACCGTGGAAGAACACCAGCGCCGGGCCGCGCCCCTTCGAGAGGACCCGGATGCGGACACGGCCCTGCCAGACCGAGACGGTGCGTTCCTGCGTCTCGCTCACGTGGCTCGTCTGGACACGGGCGGTCATGCGCCGCCCGCGGCGATGCCCGCGGCCGCCGGCACCGTGGGCTGTCGCAGCCGCTCGGGCCACCAGTGATTCACCCAGGGTGTGTCGTCCCAGACATCGCGGAGGCCCGGCAAGACCTCGCGGCCGAAGAGCTCGATGTTCTCCAGGGCCAGCTCGTGCGGCATCGATCCGATCTGCAGGAGCACCATCAGATTCCCGACGTGGAGGCCGTTGATCACTTCCTCCTTCAGACGGTCGCGCACGGTGGCGGGGCTACCGGCGATGACGTAACCCTTCTCCACGAAGTCCCGGTACCGGAGGTTCTTGGGATTCTCGGCCCGGCGCACCGGATTGGCCATCGAGGCGACAAGACTCCGGTAGTCCTGGTTGCCCGGCGGCGAGAACCACACGCCCGGCACGTGCAGGCACTTGTGGTAGAAGTACTCGACGTGCCGCGCGAACTTTTCCTCGGCACGCGCGTCGTTCTCGGCCACGACGACGAGCTGCAGGAACCCCGCGCGATACGGGTTGAGATCGCTCCCCTTCTCGGCGACCACGCGCCAGTAGGCGTCCATCATCGTCTTCGCCGACCGGGCGCCCGAGTAGCTCAGAAAGCAGTAACAGACGTCGTGCTCCACCGCAAAGTCGAACGTGCTGATGCTGCCCGAGCCCGGCACCCACACCGGCGGATGCGGCTGCTGGATCGGCCGCGGCCACAGGTTCACCGTCGCGAGCTGGAAATATCGTCCGTTCCACGAAAAGATCTCGCGGGCCTGCCACGCCTTCAGCGTCAGCGCGAAGGCCTCGCGATAGCGCTCGCGATGCTCCATGGGCGTGATGCCATAGCAGAGGTTGACGTCCATCGGGCTGCCGAGCGGCAGCCCGGCCACGAGCCGTCCGCCGCTGATGCAGTCGAGCATGGCGTACTCCTCGGCGACGCGGAGCGGCGGATTGGACGTCGGCAGGGTCGCGCCCATCTGCACGATGGCGACATTCATGCCGTTGGTCGCTCGCGCGAGGACGCTTCCCATCAAGTTGGGGCTCGGCATGAAGCCGTACGCGTTCTGATGATGCTCGTTGGTGCAGACGCCGTCGAATCCGCACTTCGCCGCGTACAGGAGCTCGTCGAGCGTCCAGTTGTAGTACTGACCGACCCGGCGCGCGTCGGCCAGCTCCCACCAGGGCGGCGTCACCCAGACCGATTCGTAGCGCTTCTCGAAATCAGCCGGCAGCTCGCGGTACGGCATCAGATGGAACGCGCTGATCTTCATGGGTTCGCTAGTCCCCCTGGTACCGGGGCGGGCGGACGAAGCCGCCGAGCTCGCGGGCGACCCGCGCCGCGAACCGGATCGGGGTCCGGTCCTCGAGGTACGGCCCGATCGCTTGCAGCCCGATCGGCAGACCGCCGCGCGTGCGGCCGGCGGGGAATGCCGTCGCGGGCTGGCCGGCCAGCGTCGCGACCGCCGCACAGAACAGGCCGAGCTCCTCCAGCACAGGCTGACCGTTCACTTCGAGCGTCTTCCGGATCGACGCGGGCGTGTTCGGCCAGGGCTTGTCCCAGTGCGGATAAGCCGGCGCGATGAACGCGGGTGCCAGCAGCACGTCCCACTCGCGGAAGAACGCGCGCCAGGCCGCGCGATACTGCTCGCGCTGGCCGAACCAGGCGATGTAATCCGGCGCGCCGCTCTCGATGCCGCGCTGCAACGCGACGCTCCACTCGTCGTCGCGCGTGCGCATGACCTCGAGCCGGGCGCGCCGCTCTGCGACCGGCACCCGGCTCGACGTGACGGCCGACAACAGCGTCAAGTAGAGCGCGTAATGCTGGCGATGGTCGGTGAGCCCCTCGGGCTGAGCGGTCTTGACCTGGCAGCCGAGCCGGCCGAGCCGCGCGACGAGGTTTTCCAGCGCCGCGGCGATCTCGCCATCGACGGGCACCCAGTCGATGGCGGGCAAGACCGCGACCCGGAAGTCCGCCAGGCGCTCGCGCCGTGCCGGCGGGATCGCGAGCCGCCACGCGACGTCCTCACCGGCCTCGGGACCCGCCGCGACGTCCAGCGCCAGCTCGAGATCGTCGGCGGAGCGGGCGAGCGGCCCCTGGACGCCCATCACGACCGCGGCGTTCGGCATCGGGGGCATCGGGAATTGTCCGCTCCGCGGCATCGCCGTTTCGCTCGGGCGGTGGCCGTAGACGCCGCAGAAGGCGGCGGGCACGCGGATCGAGCCGCCGATGTCGCTGCCGAACTCGAGCGGGGTGAGGCCGGCGGCGAGCGCCG
>Ga0209056_10001295_pt1 | contig 27400 bp, 27 predicted proteins | sample GraSoiAngelo_114_FD_185876 | JGI IMG/M metagenome (GOLD analysis project Ga0209056, IMG submission 185876) | Grasslands soil microbial communities from the Angelo Coastal Reserve, California, USA - 14_0903_13_40cm (SPAdes) (version 2) | ecosystem: Environmental > Terrestrial > Soil > Grasslands... | reverse complement strand
CTCGCGGCCAGCTCGAGGAGCCGCGCGGACGCGGCGAGGCCCCGGGCGTCGGGCACCGGGTGGCCGGCCTCGGCGAGCCGGATCCGTCGGAGCGGCGCCGTGTAGCCGTCCTTGACGACGACGAAGCCCTCGGTGATGCGGTCGCCCAGGACGTCCTCTGCCGCCCGGGCCATCGCCCCGCTCGCCTTGCCGCAGCCGAGGACCACGACGCGCGCGCGACGCGGATCCAGCTGGAGATGGGCCCGGACGAGCGGCGCCGCGGCGCCGGCGGCGAGGGCCGCCCGCCAGATCGCGCGCGCGTGCTCGCGCGCACTCACGACCGGACCCGACACTTTTTCGCCATGCCGATCAATCCCGCGCGATGCCTGAATCTATCTCCCAAGCCATTCGGCGTCGAACCGAGCGGGCTTGTGCTGCGGCACGCCGACTCTCGATCGGAGTTGGGTCGTGCGGGAAGCGAAGGTGCGTGATCTTCAGAACCTTCTCGGGTTCGTCGTGAGCTTGGCCCGCAGCCTCGCAGACCGTGCCGATGACAAGCAGAAGGCTCGCGCGCTGGTTGATCTTCAAGTCCAGCTCGATGCCAGACAACCAGTCGGTTTCCCCCTAGGGGTACCTCCGTATCAGTGCTCGAGCCTTATTCCAGCCTTCTTAGCGCGTATACGAAAATAGCGCTGGGCTTCCTCAGTCGATTGGAACTCGGCCGGAGGTTCTCTAGCGCCTTCTGATCGCCCTGACGTGCAAGGTACAGATTCGCTAGGAACGCCTCTCGTTCAGAAGACTGTCTGGTGATGGACCGCATAAATTCCGTCACTGGAGGTTCGTCCATGCCCGAAAGGGCCTCGACCAATTTCTCTCGATGGTTGGCGTCAATACTCTCGGCGTACGCTGCCATCAACGGCTCTGATTCCTTTCTGAGGGAGAGCTCCGCAATTGCCTCTGCCTGGTCACACGCGCTGCTGGCGCGAAGGCAATCAATCAACTGAGTTGTAGTTGATCCTTGGAGCGGGCGTGAAGAACCAACCAAAGCAACAACGAGGAGTGGAGCGACAAGAACCGAGTCAAACGCGTTGCATCGGCTCACCGAGTCTTCCCTGCCCTCCGCCTGCCCCACTCGATGCGAAGACCTGAAGGGTCTCCGTAGTTTGCCGGGCTGCCTTTGGACGTACGCGTCCAAGTTCAGGTCAGATCCCGCGAGTCCAATCGGATCTTCGCTGACAAAGCGCTGCAGCCCCGCGTGGTAGTACCGCGCCCTACAGTAACGCCCACCGAGAGTCTGCCCGAAAAATCGAGGGCGGCCCCGATGCGAGTGTGGGCGACACCGACGTCGAGCAGTGGCGCGAGGGGCCGGGCACGCAGCAGGAGGAGCCGGTGGCGCCGTGATCATCATGAGGATGGTACGCGGCGACGAGGGTGGGGAGAAAGCGCGCTCAGTCCGGGAGGCCGAGCAGCCCAGCGACGGAGAGATCCTCGTCGAGGCCCGGCCAGTGGATACCGAGCCCGCGGCCGATCAGCTCCCAGCGGTTGCGGGCCGCGGGCGTCGCGTCCCGGAGCCGGGGAAACCACTCCAGCGGCACGGTCAGCGAGCGCCCGTCCTCCAGGTGCACCACCAGCGCGTCCGGGATGAACTCGACCCGGCGCGCCCGGGCATCCGGGGCGCTAACGACCAAAGACTTCATGCCACCGCTCCACGAAGGTGGCCGCGTGCTCCCGTGTCAGCTCCCGGACCCGCCGCAGCTCGGCCGGGGTGAGGCCGCTGGCATAGGCGAGTTCGATCGGGACCAGCCACAGCTTGGCGACGCCGTCGCCCTTGCTGACGTGCACGTGCGGCGGCTCCTGCCCCTCGTTGCTGAAGAAGAAAAATCGGAAGCCCTCGACGCGCAGCAGCGTGGGCATCAGGCCCAGGGCTCGGGGTCGGCGACGTCCTCATGCCGTCGATTATACGTGGGTGGCTCGGCCTCTTTAGCGGCTAAAAGAGGAGGCGTTGGCGCGTCGAGCGATCTCTCCCCAGCGGCCACGCCGGGGCTGCCGGGCGCCCGAGCTTGGCCGGGACGACTTCAGTTGCTCCGCGCTCCGTCGGGGCCTCGGCCGAGGGTCGATAAAGGAGCATCCCAAGCCATGACACAGAAGTGTAGTCAGGACCGAATTTTCAGCAGTCGCTCGCCGGCGTCCCGAAGCACGTCGTCGGTCTTCGGGAAGCAGAACCGGATCTTGGTGCGGCCGAGCTCGGGGTGGGCGTAGAACGACGAGCCGGGCACGGTCGCCACCCCGACGTTCTCGATGAGCCACATCGCGAACGCCGTGTCGTCCTTGACCCCGTATCGCTTCAGGAAGTGGGTGACGTCGGTGAGGATGTAGTAGGCGCCCCGCGGCTTCCACGCGACGAACCCCGCCGCCTCAACGTAACCATAGAGAAGGTCCCGCCGGGCCTGGTACTGCGCGCGCAGGCGCGCGTAGTACGAGTCGGGCAGCCCGAGCGCGGGCACCGCGGCTTCCTGCAGCGGGTGGGGCGCGCCGACGGTGACGAAGTCGTGGGCCCGCCGGATGCCGGTGCTGAGATCCGCGGGAGCGATCGCGTACCCGATCCGCCAGCCCGTCACCGAGTACGACTTCGAGATCCCCGAGATCGTCACGGTGCGCTCCGCCATTCCCGGCAGCGTCGCGATCGGCGTGTGGCCGAGGCCGTCGTAGACGATGTGCTCGTAGATCTCGTCGGTGATCGCGAGCAGGTCGTGCTCGACACAGAGCGCGGCGATCGTCTCGAGCTCGGCGCGCGAGAAGACCTTCCCCGTCGGGTTGTTCGGGCTGTTGAAGACGATCGCGCGCGTCCTCGGGGACACGGCCCTCGCGAGACGGTCGGGGTCGAAGACGAAGTCGGGCGGCTCGAGGGGGACGAAGACGGGCTCGGCGCCCGAGATGATGCAGCCGGGCCCGTAGTTCTCGTAGAACGGCTCGAAGATGATCACCTCGTCCCCGGGGTTCAAGACCGCCAGGAGCGTCGAGAGCATCGTCTCGGTCGAGCCGCAGCAGACGGTGACGTTCCGCTCGGGATCGACCTGCATGCCGTACCACTTCGAGTATTTGTCGGCGATGGCGCGGCGGAGCCGCGGCGTGCCCCACGTGATCGAGTACTGATGGAAGTCGCCGTCGATCGCCCGGTGTGCCGCCGCGATCAGCTCCGGGGGCGGCGGGAAGTTCGGCATGCCCTGCGCGAGGTTGACGCCGCCCACCTCGCTCACGACCCGCGTCATCTCGCGGATGACGGACTCCGTGAACCCCTGGACCCGCTTCGAGATCCGGGTCGCGCTCATGCGCCTGACGCCGCGTTCGTGTGGACGCCGGACGCACGGCGCCGGCGGCGGGGGCCGGCGGGCCTCTTGGAGACCCGTGCTTCTGGGCTCCGTGTCGGTCGCGCGCTCAAGACGTCAAGAAGCGGGTGCGCGGACGGCGTGGTCGACAAGAGGCCTGCCGGCCTCCGCCACCGGGGCTCCGCGTGCCCTGCCCTTCACGGGACGATGACGTCGCGCTCGATGGGATCGACCTGCACGCCCCTGTCCTTGAGCCACCTGACGCCCCGCTCGAGCGCGCCCTCGTCGCCCTCGAGCTCGAGCGCGATCCACCCGTGGTCGGCCTTCACGTCGGCGCGCCGGATGTTGATGACGAGGTCGAAGTCCTTGACGAGGCGATACACGATCGGCTCCTGGATCAGCTCCGTGGGAAACGTCAGCCGCAGGCGTATGCGCGGCATCGCGAGCACCGGCTCAACGGCCCCCGGCGATGGCGGGAACGATCGAGACCTGATCGCCGTCCTTGAGCACCGTCTTCTTCGACTCGAGGAACCGGATGTCCTCCTCGTTCACGTAGATATTGACGAAGCGCCGCAGCTCACCCGACTCGTCCATGAGCCGTTCCTTCAGCCCGGGGAACTGGCGCTCCAGGTCCTCCACGAGACCCTCCACCGTGTGGCCCTTGGCCTGGATCTCGGCGTTGCCCTTCGTGAGCGAGCGGAGCGGGGTCGGGATTCGTACGAGCACCGGCATGCGCGTTCCTCCTACACCGCGTGGGACTTGAGGTCGGCCAGCGCGCGATCGAAGGCCGACAGCGACGGCTTGATGTTCACGTGGGCTTCGAGGCGACCGTGGAGCGCGTCCGGCGTCTTGAGGCCGTTGCCGGTGATGCAGATGACGATCGACTCGGTCCTTTGGATGACCCCGGTCTCGATGAGCTTCCGCGTCGCGGCGACCGTGACGCCGCCCGCGGTCTCGGTGAAGATGCCCTCCGTCCGCGCGAGCACGAGCATCCCCTCGACGATCTCCTCGTCGGCGACGTGCGCCCCGAAACCGCCCGACTCCTTCACGGTCTTGTAGGCGTAATAGCCGTCGGCCGGGTTGCCGATCGCCAGCGACTTCGCAATCGTGTTCGGCCTCACCGGCACGAGCACATCCGTGTCGTTCTTGATCATCGTGACGATCGGCCCGCAGCCGGCCGCCTGCGCGGCGTGCATCCTCGTCGTCACGGGCCCGTCGATGAGCCCGAGGGCTTTGAACTCCTTGATCGCCTTCCAGATCTTGGTGATGAGCGACCCGCCCGCGCACGGCACGATAATATGCTCGGGCGTGCGCCATCCGAGTTGCTCCACGATTTCGAACCCGTAACTCTTCGATCCCTCGGAGTAATAGGGTCTGAAATTCACGTTCACGAACGCCCAGCGATACTTGTCCGCGATCTCCGAACACAGCCGGTTGACCTCGTCGTAGGTGCCGTGCACGGCCACCAGCGTCGGGTTGTAGACGAGCGTGGCGAGTACTTTGCCCTGCTCGAGGTCGGCGGGGATGAAGATGTAGGACTTGAGCCGGCCCTCGGCGGCGTGCGCCGCGACGGAGTTGGCGAGGTTGCCGGTGGACGCGCAGGCGACGGTGTCGAAGCCGAACTCCCTCGCCTTGGTCACCGCGACCGCGACGACACGGTCCTTGAACGACCACGACGGGTGGCAGACCGAGTCGTTCTTGATCCAGACCTCGCGGCAGCCCAGCTCCTCGGCGAGGTTCTGCGCGCGGATCAGCGGGGTGAACCCGACGTGGTGGCCGACGGCGATGTCGCCCTCGACCGGCAGCAGGTCCCTGTACCGCCACATCGAAGGCGGCCCGGCGGCGATCGACGCGCGCGTGACGACGGTCTTGAGCGCGTCGTACCGGTAATCGACCTCCAGGGGACCAAAGCAGAACTCGCAGACGTGGATGGGGTTGGCGGGGTAGCGGCGTCCGCACTCCCGACACCGCAGACCGTTCAGTTTCTCCATCGTGCCGTCTCCATCGGTAGGGGATTTGAGCCCCGAGTTTTGCTGCACCGACAGCAAGACATTTCCATCACTTAACACTCAACTCCGAACGAAGTCAATCGAGTATCGTCAGACCGCGCGGCTCGCCACCGCAGGGCAGCGACAGCGGCGAACCTAGCCGGGATTATTCATGAGCGACGATCGCGAGACCGGCGGGTGGCGTCGGGGTCGCCTCCGACCGATCAGGCGGAGTGGGACCCCCTCGTCCCGTCCGCAGCTCGAAGAACTGCGTTCGGGCGAGCGGGTGACGGAGCCTGGCCGGCCGGGGGCGCCCCCGATGACAGACTTTCTCTGGCGCATGTCAAGCGGTCTTTCTCGCCGAGCATCGGAGCTGCTGTCGGGCGATGTTGGCCAGATGATGTTCCTCACGATAGGCAACGCCGTCCCGCCACATGACGAAGATGATCTTGAGCCACTTAGCGCCCAACGCGCGCAGCGCCTGACGATGTCCATGCCCGCGCGTGCGTTGCTGATCGTAATAGGCGCGCGCCCAGTCGCTGCGCTGGAGCGACCGGAAGGCCAGATGATCCACGACGTAGCGCAGGGTCTTGTCGCAGGCGTAGCGAAAGTGGATGGAGCGCTGCTTCCCACTGCGCTCAGTGACCGGGACGGTGCCGGCCTGAGCTTGCAGGTGCCGGAAGGACCGCCACCGGTCCGGAGCATCGCCCAAGCGCGCCCACAGGGTCGGCACCAGCAGACCCCGTTCACCCACCGGCAGCGTCCGGGCCGTCGGCGCTGCCGGCATGCCGGCGAAAAAATCGTCGATCGTCTGTCGGTAGCCGGCCACTCCCGCCAGCACGGGGTCCAGCGCGGCCAGCAGGGTTTGCATCAGCCTGGCTTTGGCCCGGACGACGTGCGCCGGCACCGGCAGCTGTGGCGCCAGCAGAGTGCTCCACAACTCCGCCGTCCGGCTCGCGCTCAGATGCTGCGCCCGGGCCCAGCGCTGCCACTGCCGCTCGGTCAGTCGGCTCAGGGCGTCGGGGGTCGGATAGGCGGTGAGAAACGCTCCGGCCAGGGCGGTGGACAGCTCGGCCACTTCCAGCGCCCGCGGATAATAGGCTTTCAAGGTAGCCGTGAGTTGATTCAGCAGCCGCGTCTGTTGCCGGATCAGCCGTTGGCAATCTTCGGTCAGGTACTTCAACTCCTGCGCCGCCGCCGAGCTCGGCTGCAACGCGGTGAGATGTCCGTGGTCCGTGCGGAGGAACTCCGCCGCGACCCGCGCGTCGAACGGATCACTCTTGGCCCCGCTCTGCCGGAAGCGATCACGCGCTCGGTCGAGCGCCTTGGGATTGAGCGGGTACACCACCACCCCGTGATCGAGCAGAAAATCCACCACGCGCCCTTCCGGGCGCTCGATCGCGGCCCACAGCTCGATCCCCTGGGCCCGCCATTCGTCGAGCTCCCGACCCCACTCGCTCAACCCCGTCGCCGTGTGCGCGACCGTCCGGGCACTGATTTTCCGCCCGCCCTCATCGAGGGTCCAGACCGCATGCTCCTGATCTGCCCAGTCCACGCCCAGGTAGTAGCGCATCGCCTCTCCTTGCTGCGGCGCGGGACCAGAGCATGAACGGCCGGCTGCCCTTATACCGGTCCTCGGGGGGACCACTTTCTCTTGAGCCTCGAGCGCCGTTCTCTTGTCGACCGGGACAGTCTGTCGTTGAGCCTCCGGGGACTCCGACCCGCCGGGTCCTCCGGTCGACAAGCTCTGCGTCTGCACCGTCAGCCGCGAGTCCTTCTGTCCGCTCCTCGCCTGGGCCACATGAGAGCGCTCGCTCGTAGTGCCAGGCACGGACGGAGTATAAGGACCCGCCGTCGCGCGCGCTGGCCGCTCATGAATAATCCCGGCTAGTCCGGCCCGACCGTGTGGGAGAAGAGGACCGCGCCGTCCTCGTCGATCAGACGCACCGTGAGGTGGGCGGGCTCGATCGTGACCTCGCCGAAGTTGTTGACGCCGCCCCGGGCGAAGAGCGAACGGGGGTTCAGGCCCTCGTCGAGCGGCCGCGGCCGGCCGAGCGTCGCCGAGAGCGGGCCTGCGACGAACTCGTGGAACGACCACTCGGGGGTCGGGTGATGGCGGATGAGCTCGGCGTGGTGGACATCCGCCACGAGGAAGACCAGGTTCTTCACTCCGCGCTCCCGGAGCTGCCGGAGAATCGCGTCCCGCTCGACCGCGAAGCCGGTCCCGCCCTCCTGGGGCGTCCCGAACACGCTCGCGTTCGACCACGAGTCCCGCGCCTTCGGGTGCCCGGTCGGAATCGAGAGCGGCACACTGGAGACGACCACCTTCCAGACGGCGGTCGACGCCGAGACGTTGTCGGCGAGCCAGCGGCGCTGCGCCGCGCCGAGCATAGTCTTGCCGGGGCCGTCGAGCGCGGTGTTGGGGCTCCGGTATTGACGCGTGTCGAGGATGAACACTTCGAGGAGTCGTCCCCAGCGGAATTTCCGGTAAAGGCGGGTTGGCTCCTCGTCCGGAGGCACGATCGGCCAGTACTCGAGGAACGCGCGCCGCCCGGTCGGCATGTGCGGCTCGGCGGGCCCCGCGAAGTCGTTCCGCACCTCGTGGTCGTCCCAGATCGCGTAGACCGACGTCGCGCGAAGGAACTCCTGCATCGCGGGGTCCTCGCGCTGGTAGCGATGGCGCGCGCGGAACTGCGGGAGCGTCGTCGCGACGAAGCCGGCGCCCGGCACGACGCCCGGCTTGTCGCACTTCACGTCCGCGTAGATCGTGTCGCCGACGAAGAGGAAGAAGTCGGGCCTGGTGCGCGTCATCGTCCGGAAGATGCGGTAGCCGCCGTCCACCTGCCGGCAGAAGCCCCCGCCGCCGAGGTCGCCGCTCCAGACGAACCTCACCCGGGCGTGCTGGTCGTGAGCGGGCGCCGTCACGAACTCGCCCTGCGCCGTCTCGCCGGCCCCCTGCGCCTCCCATACGTAGCGCGTGGCGGGCTTGAGCCCCGACAGCACGCGCTTGGCGGTGAAGTCTCCCCGGCGCGTGACCCGGAGGACACCCTTGGCGCCGTCGCCCGCGGCCGGCCTGAGAGCCACCACCACCTCGCCCTCGACGCGGAGCCGTGCCCACACGACGGCCGTCGTCGCGGTGACGTCGCCGATCGCGACGAGGAGCGCGGGCGCGGCGCCGCCAGCGGGTCCGGACGCCAGGGCGACGAGGACGAGCAGGACAAGCATGACGGCGTTCGAGCGCGGGCTTCGCCCGCGCAATCCTGCTCTGTAGGGGGAGGCGTCGGAGGGGGCCGTAACGTCCGCCCTCTCCGAGCTAAACGAGGGGATCGTAGTTGAAGTACTGGCCCGAGGTCTCGTTCGGGACCAGGTGGTGCTGGAGCGTTCCCGGGAAGATCTCGGCCAACGTCTCGACGGTCCAGCCCTCGTCGTTGTGGATCCGCATGATCGGGCGGTGCTGCCCGAACAGCATGATCTCCTTCCCGCGCACCCCGAAGATCTGGCCCGTGATGTCCTTGGCCTGGTCGGTCGCCAGGAAGGCGGCGAGCGGGGCGATGTGAGCCGGGGACAGCTTCTTGATCTTCTCGACCCGCGCCTTCTGCGCCTCGGTCTCCGTCGGGATCGTGCCGATCAGCCGCGTCCAGGCGAAGGGCGAGATGCAGTTCGCGGTCACGTTGTAGCGTCCCATGTCGAGCGCCGTCACCTTCGTCAGCCCCACGATCCCGAGCTTCGCCGCAGCGTAGTTCGCCTGGCCGACGTTACCGATCAGCCCCGACGTCGACGTCATGTTGATGAAGCGGCCCCACTTCTGCTCCCGCATGAGCGGCGCCGCGGCGCGCGTGACGGCGAACGAACCCTTGAGGTGGGTGTTGATGACGGCGTCCCATTCCTCCTCGGTCATGTTGAAGATCATCCGGTCGCGTAGAATGCCGGCGTTGTTGACGACGACGTCGACCCGGCCGAAGGCGTCGAGCGCGGTCTTGACGATCGCCTGGCCGCCCGCCATGGACGCGACCGAGTCGTAGTTGGCCACCGCCTGGCCGCCCGACCGCTTGATCTCGCTCACGACCTCCTCCGCCGGCGCGCGACCGCCGCCGGACCCGGCTTCCGTGCCGCCGTAGTCGTTCACGACCACCAGCGCGCCGTGACGCGCCAGCAGGAGCGCGATCTCGCGCCCGATCCCACGCGCCGCGCCCGTCACAACCGCGACCTTGCCCTTGAGCAGCATGCGCCGATCCCTCCAGCCACGAATCTGAAGCGACGATGACCATAACACAGCCGCCCGCGGGGTGCCGGTCAGCCGCCCGACCGACGCCCAGAAGATACGGGGCTCAGAAGGCGCCCCCCGCCCTCGGCCCCCGGCTGAGCGGCGACGAGCCGCGGGCGATCAGCGACGCCGGGCGTCGAGCGCGGCGACGAAGGCGCCGGAGAAGACGAAGACGATCGCCGAGTAGTAGACGAACATCACGAACGCGACGAGGACCCCGAGCGGGCCGTAGACCTGGTCGTACACGCCGACCTCCTGGACGTAGAGGCGGAAGAGCTGCTTGGCGACCTCCCAGAGCACGCTCGCCAGCACCGCGCCCGCCAGCGCCGCGCCCACCCGCGGGCGCCGCCGCGGGACGAAGCGGTAGGCGAGATAGAACATCACGGCCGAGAGCGAGAGGGAAAGGCCGAAGGATGCGAAAACGAACCACTGCGGCGGCACGGGCAGCAGCGCATTGACCGCCAGCGTCTGGAGCCCGTGGTACATCCACGACACGGTGGTCGTGACGAAGAGGAGGATGCTCAGAGTCGCGACCAGCGCGGCGTCCGTGACGAAGTTCCCCAAGAAGTTCCGTACGACGCCGCCCATGACCCTCACGCCGAGCAGGCGGTGCAGCACCAGGCGCGAGGCGCCGAAGAGCGGGGTCGAGAACGCGACCAGGACGACCGTCCCGAGGACGCCGGAGGCCGTGCGCGCCTCGACGATACGGACGAGCGTGCGCGTGATCTGCCTCTGGTACACGGGGAACTGCTTGGTGAGCTCTCCCACGACGTGCTGCGTCGCCTCCTCCGTCGACGAGAGGACGAACCCCACCATCGAGACGCAGAGGAGCAGGATCGGAATCATGCAGACGAGGAAGAAGAAGGCGAGGCCGGCGCTGAGCAGGAACCCGTCGGCTTCGATGAAGCGCGACAGGGCTCCGCGGCCGTTTGCGCCCAAATGCTAGAGCTGCCGGAAGAAGTAGGCGCGGTCGCCGCCCCGCACCTCGACCCGGCGCACCTTGCTGTCGCGCATCACCTCGAGGATCAGGCGATCGCCGGGCTCGTGACGCCAGAGGCGCATGTAGAGGTCGCGGCGGCTCGCCACGTCCTCCGCGTTGATCGAGACGATCAGGTCGCCCTCCCGCAGGCCGCCCCGAGCGCCCGGGCCGTCGGGCACCACGCCGGCCACGACCACGCCCTCCTCGACCGGATGGGCGAAGACGCCGAGCCAGGCGCGCCGCGGCCGGCTCACCACCCGCCCGTAGCGCAGGAACTCGTGCTCGTGCTTGCGGTAGTAGTCCACCGGGATCGCCAGCGAGCTTCGCGCGATCTCGTTCAGGTTCAGCGAGAGCACGCCGACCATCGCGCCGGTCAGCGTGAAGAGCCCGCCGCCGCCGAAGCCCGGATTCGGCGCGCTCGCGACGATGGAGCGATCCAGCAGGTACTCCCAGTACGCCTCGAACTCGCCGATGTAGATCACGAGCCCGCCCCCGACGCGGCGCTCCTGTGTGCCCGTCGATGCCAACGCGATCACGGCGTTGCCGGGTTCGAGCGCGTCGCCGTCGGTGAGCACCGCGGCCGGGAGTCCCTGGCGCTTCACCTTGAGGAGGGCGAGGCCCACCTCGAAGTCCTGCGCGACGATCTCGGCCCGCGTCCGTCGGCCCTTGGCGAACGCGACCTCGATGGCCTGGGCGCCCATGACGACGTAGTTCACGCTGAGGATCAGCCCCGACGCGTCGACGACCACGCCGCTGCCGAGGCGGTCGTTGCCGAGGATCTGGGTCGAGGGGTGGTCGCGGGCGACGACCGCGTGGATGTGGACCACGGACGGCAGCAGGTGCTTGACGAGCTCGACGGAGGCGTCCATAGGCGCTGGCTACTTCCGTCTTAGATGATAGCCGAAGAACTCCTCGATGCGTCGCTGCTCGTCCGCGAAGGCCGCCGCGTCGTAACCGACGGTTGCCCCGCAGCACTCGCCCGGCTTGTTGCGGTTGCCGACGTCTGGCAGGTACGTCCGCGGCTGGCCAACCACGTCGAAGTAGTGGACGGCGCCAGGATAGAGAACGATCGTGGCGTCGGCCCCACGGCGGCGCATATTGGCGACCATCTCGACGCAGGGGTCGGGAAGGGTCCAGTCGTCGGCGTCGCCCATCAGGACCAGCAACGGCCGCGTCACGAGCTCGTTCACCAGCGAGTAGCACCCGCCCGGATAGACGGCGATCGCCGCCGCGAAGCCGGGCGGCTCCAGCGTGACGCCCCGTCTCCGCGCGCGCTCGAGGCTCGGGCCGTTCACAACGGCGATCGAGAACACGCCGCCGTTCGACCAGCCGATGACGCCGATGCGGTTCGGATCGACGAACCGCTGCGCGTGGAGGAAGCGCAGCGCGCCGGCAGTGTCGTCGAAGCGCTCGGTGGAGGGTACGTCGGGCGTCTTCTCGTCGCATTCGTTGCCGATCCCGCGAGCGGCCCAGCTGTCAACGATCAGCGCAACGTAGCGGCGATCGCGGAACCAGCGCGCCCAGGCGTGGGTGGATTTGGAGACCCCGTGGCAGGTGTGCAGCAGCACGACCGCGGGGAACGGGCCGTCGCCGTCCGGGCGCAGCTCCCAGCCCGGCACCCGGAGCGGCGTGCCCGGCGTGACGTTCGGGAACGCGACGCGCGTGGAGGCGCAGCCGGCCAGGGCGATCAGGGCGAGCAGCACCACGCACGCTCGGCCAGGCATGGGGTTGAGGATACACCGAGCGCCGGGTATGCTGACTCAGTGGATCGCTCGGTGCGCGTCATCGCCTATGCCGACTACCTCTGACCGTGGTGCTTCCCGGCGGCGGTCCGCCTCCGGCGACTGCGCGAGGAGCTAGGCCCGGTCGTCACGATCGAGTCGCGGGCGTTTCCGCTGCGCCCGGCACCCACGCGTGGCGTCGGATTCAAGTCCACCTATCGCGAGGAGGGCTGGCGGCGATGCGCCGAGATGTCGTCGGCCGACGGCATCCGCTTCACGCCGTGGCCCCACGCGGAGCTGCCGGGCTTCAGTCTCCCTGCCCTGGAGGCGGCCAAGTGCGTGGCCAAGCAGGGTGACGAGCTCTTCGAGCGCGTCCACCGCGGCCTCTACGAGGCGTTCTTCACGCACAGCCGCAACATCGCAGATCCGGAGGCAGTCGCGGCGATCGTCGCCGCAGCGGGCGCCGACATGGAGCGCTTCGCCGCCGACTTCGAGGCGGGGATCGGCCGGGAGGCCGTCATCGGCGACTACGAGGCCGCCGTGAGCGAGCACGGGGTCCGCTCGATCCCGACCGTCATCGTCGCCGACACGGGTCGCGCCCTGGTGGGTCTGGCCGACTACGCCGTCTACCGCGCGGCAGTGGAGGAGGCCCTCGCCTAACCGCGCGCTCACCCTCGAGCACGCGCCCCTGCTCTTCGGGCGGGACCCGACGCCGGGACTCCTCGCGTTCGATCTCGTCGAAGGCGGGAGCGCGATCCGTCTCTATCGCCGATTGCAGGGCACCGTCCTGACGGAGACCGCGCCCTTCTCCCCGTTTCTCCTCCTCACCGACGGGGCGCTCGTCGAGTCCACCGCCGGGCTTCAGGCGCTCGAGCCGCTCGAAGGTCCCGGCGCCTTCCGCTGGCTCGCCCATTACCGTTCCTGGGCCGACGCGCTCGGCGGACGCGACCGTTGCCGCGAGGCGAGCGGCCAGGCGGCCAACGCGCCCGCCGCGCCCTACCGCTTCCTCGCCGATCCCGTCCACCAGTACCTCCTCATGAGCGGGCGGACCTCGTTCGGGGGCCTCGCCTTCGGTGACCTCCGGCGCCTGGCGCTCGATATCGAGGTCGTCACGACCGAGGGCTACGAGTTCCCCAGCGCTGCGCGCGCCGGCGACCGAATCGTCGCGGTCGCTATCGCCGACTCCTCGGGCTTCCGTCACGTCGTGCGGGGCGACCGGCTCGACGAGCGCGAGCTCCTCGAGGAGTGCACGCGGATCATCCGGGAGCGTGACCCGGACGTGATCGAGGGCCACAACATCTTTCGGTTCGATCTCGAGTATCTGGAAGCGCGTGCCCGCCGGCACGACGCTCCCCTCCGCTGGGGGCGCGACGGCAGCGCGCTGCGGAGCCGCGTCGCGCGCCTGCAGATCGCCGAGCGGACGATCAACTACCGGCGTTGGGAGGCGGCCGGCCGGCACGTGATCGACACGTGGATGCTCGCCCAGCTCCACGACGCGGGCGCCCGCGATCTGCCGGGGTTCGGTCTCAAGGACCTCGCGCGCCACTTCGGCGTCGCCGCCCCGGACCGCACGTATATCGACGCGTCGCGCGTCGCGCAGACGCTCCGAGAGGACCCCGAGCGGCTGATGGCCTACGCGATCGACGACGCCGTGGAGACGCTCGGCGTCGCCGCGGTGCTGGCGCCCCCCTACTTCGCGCAGGCGCAGGTCGTCCCGTTCGATTACCAGGCGTGCACGCTCCGGGGCGCCGCCGCGAAGATCGACGCGCTGATGCTCCGCGAATACCTCCACCGACGCCACGCCGTGCCCGCTCCCCAGTCGTCCGTACCCGTCGGCGGCGGCCACACCGTGATCTGCCAGCAGGGCGTCGCCCGCCCGGTCCTCCACGTGGACGTGACGTCCCTCTACCCGTCGCTGATGCTCGCCCACTCGATCGCGCCAGCCTCCGACGCGCTGGGCGGCTTCCCGGCGCTGCTCCAGCATCTCCGCGATTTTCGCGTTCGGGCCAAGCGGCTCGCCAGGGAAACCGCTGACCCCGCCGAGCGGGCCCACCTCGGCGCGCTCCAGCAGTCGTTCAAGATCCTGATCAATGCCTTCTACGGCTACCTCGCGTTCAGCGGCGGTCACTGGAACGACTACGACGCCGCCAACCGTGTCACGTCGGAGGGGCGCGCGATCGTCGCCTCGCTCCTCGAGCGCCTCACCGAGCTGGGCGCGACGCCCGTCGAAGCGGACACGGATGGCGTCTACTTCGTCCCGCCGCCGGGTCACCGGCCGGAAGACGACGACGCCCTGCTCGAACGGATCGCCGTCGGCTTACCTGCCGGAATCCAGCTCGAGCTCGACGGCCGGTACGCGGCGATGTTCAGCTACAAGATGAAAACCTATGCGCTCCTGGACGAGCGCGGGCGGCAGAGTCTCAAGGGTTCCGCGTTCCGCTCACGCGGCATCGAGCCTTTCTATCGGCAGCTCATCGAGGAGGTGGTCCGCTGCCTCCTCGACGGCCGCCACGAGGAGGTCCGGCGGATTATCGACCGCCGGCTCGACGACTTCGCCGCCCACCGCATCGACGTGCGCGCGTTCGCCCGGACGGAGACGCTCCAGGAGTCCCTCGACGCCTACCGTCAAAAGGTCGGCGCGGGCGCGCGGCCGGTCGCTGCGGCGTACGAACTGGCGGCCACGGCGGGACGCGTCCTCGAGCCCGGCGACCAGATCTCGTACTACGTTACCGGCCGCAGCGCCGGCGTGGCGGTCAACGAGCACGCGAAGCTCGCCAGCCAGTGGGATCCGGCGCGCCCCGACGAGAACGTCGAGTACTACCAGGCCAAGGTGCGTGAGATCTGGGAGCGCTTCCGCCCGTTCGCCGAGTTCGACGGGCTCAGGCCGTACGTCGAGGAGCCCGAGCCCCAGCTCTCACTCTTCTGATTGACGACGAGGGTGTCGTCATGAGCGCCCCGGTCCCGCCGGCCGCTCCCGCAGTCCTTCGCCACGTGGCTCGACCTGTCCAGCGACGCCGAGGTGCTGGCCCTTCAGCGTGACGTCGTGAGCTTGACACGCCTCGGGCGGCTCGACTAGAGTCAGGAATGAGCGAGCGTCGTCGATCGCCCCGACATCGATTCCTTTGATGAAGTGGAGCGCTCCCCCGCCTGAGCGAATATTCGCGTGATCCCCGACAGGGTCGTCGAGCTCCTGCACGGTCCGGCGTTCATGCAGGTCGGGACGCGGGACGCGCACCTCCGCCCCGCCCACGCCTGGGTGATCGGCGCCGTCGTGCACGCCGATCGGCAGACGGTCACATTCTTCGTTCCCGAGAGCCGATCGGCGAGAGTCCTGAGCGATCTCCAGGACAACGGCCGGGTCGCGCTCGGCCTGGGACTCGCGAGCCACGAGGCGTACCAGCTCAAGGGGACGTACGTCTCCTCGCGACCCACGGGCGCCGAGGACATCGCCCTTCAGGAGACGTACCGGACGGAGTGGCTCGCGGCGGCCCTCCAGGCCGGCTATCCGGACGAGATCGCGCGGCCCCTCATCCGCGGCTTCGCGTACCGGCCGGGCGTGGCCGTCACCTTCCGGGTGAAGGAAATCTTTCTCCAAACCCCCGGCCCCGGGGCCGGAAACAAGATGGCTTAGGAGCCGCGCCATGGGAATCCTGCCGGACGAGATCAAGCCGGCGATGCAGGGGGTGATCCCGTCTCACGTGGTCACGTGTTCGCGCGACGGCGCCCCGAACGCGACCTCCATCTCCCAGGTCTACTACGTCGATCCTGACCACGTGGCGCTCTCCCACCAGTTCTTCAACAAGACCGTCCGGAACGTACGGGAGAATCCGCGGGCCGTGGTGTGGGTCATCAGCCCTGAGACGTTCGATGCCTGGGACCTGGAGGTCGAATACGACCACTCCGAGACAAGCGGGCCGGTCTTCGAGGCCATGGACATGCAGATCGAGGCCATCGCCTCCATCGTCGGGATGAAGGGGATCTTCAAGCTCCGGGCGGCCGACATCTATCGTGTGATCTCCGTCACGAAGAATGTCGACGAGCGCATCCCGCTGCCAGACATCGACGAGCCCGCCGGTCGGCGCTGAGAGGAGCGAAGCCTTCGGTGACTGCTGAAGGCGCGGATTCGCCGGGGCTCCGCGAGCAGATCGCCCGGAACCAGCAGACGATCGACCGGCTGAACCGCGACCTCGAGAGAAAATCCGACCAGGTCAGGATCATCCAGCAGATCTCCTCCGAGATCACCTCCACGCTCGATCTCGATCAGGTCCTCGAGATCGTCCTCCGGGCCACGGAGCGAGTTCTGGGCTTTCAGCACTCGATGATTCTCCTCAAGGATCTCGCCGAGGACACGCTCAGGCTGTTCGCCAGCCGCGGCTACGACCCGACCGGCGTCGGGGCCGAGGTGGCCTTCGGCGAGGGCGTCATCGGCGTGGTGGCCGAGCGGAAGCGGATGATGCGCGTCGGGAGCCTCGGCGCCGGCATCGCGTACATCACGAGCATCCGCGCCAGGCTCGAGGCGGCGGGCGAGGTAGCCCCGGCTGGCGCCGCGGCGAAGCTACCCGGCCTCCCGAAGGCCCAGAGCCAGCTCGCCCTTCCCCTGCTCGTCAAAGACCGGCTCGTCGGTGTCCTCGCCGTGGAGAGCCCGAAGCCGAACGCGTTCGACGAGCTCGACGAGATCCTCCTCAGGATCGTGGGCAATCAGGCCGCGACGGCGATCGACAATGCTCGCACGTACCAGATGGTGGAGAAGCTCAGCCGGCTCAAGCGCTTCTTCTCACCGCAGCTCGCCGAGCTGATCCTCACCGGCGGCGCCGACGACCCGCTCAAGACCCACCGCCGGGAAGTCACGGTCGCCTTTCTCGATCTTCGCGGGTTCACCGCGTTCGCGGAGACCTCGGAGCCTGAGGAGGTCATGGGCGTCCTGCGCGAGTACCACGCTGACATGGGCAAGCTCATCCTCGAGCACGAGGGCACGCTCGAGCGCTTCACCGGCGACGGCATGATGATCTTCTTCAATGACCCGGTTCCGGTGCCCAACCCGGCCGAGCGCGCCGTCCGGATGGCGCTGGCAATGCGTGACCGCGTGGCGGCGCTCCTGGGCCGGTGGCGCAAGCGCGGGTACGAGCTGGACCTCGGGGTCGGCATCGCGCAGGGCTACGCGACCATCGGCGCCATCGGCTTCGAGGGCCGCTGGGATTACGGCGCGATCGGCACCGTCACCAACCTGGCCGCGCGTCTGTGCGGCGAGGCCAAGCCCGGTCAGATCCTCATCGCCTTGCGGGTGGCGGGGGAAGTGGAGGACCTGATCGAAGCCGAGGAGGTGGGCCCGCTCGCGCTGAAGGGACTGGCGAAGCCAGTCCCGGCTTTCAATGTCGTGAGACTGAAGGGTCGCGTCTGATGCTGGTGGCGTAAGGCGGAGCAGGCGGCTCTCCTCCTCCGTCTCACCAGACGAGGGCGAGCTGGCGCGGGCTCGGAGTGTCGACGGGACGGTCATCGCGGCGACGCGCGGCGAACCCGACTTCAGCGGAAAGCCTCCGGACACGCGCCTCGACCTCGCCGACGTAATCGCGTCGCGCGTAGGCCGAGCCGGCGTAAAGGCGCTCGTACTCGGGGACGAGCTCCGGGAATTCCGCCCTGAGGAACTCGAAGAACGTCTCGCGCGTCCCGGGCCGGAGGAACAGCACGTTCGACTCGGCGATCTGCGCACCCGCCTCACGCGCCCTGACCAGGAGCGCGCGCAGATTGGTCTCGCCGTCTGTGAGACGCGGCAGAACCGGCATGATGAAGAGGCGAGTGAGTATCCCGCCGGCGGCGAGCGCCCGCATCGCCTCGAAGCGGAGATCGGGCCGGGGCGCCCGAGGCTCGAGGCGCCTCGCGAGCGCTTCGTCCAGCGTCGTGATCGAGAAGTTCACCGCGATCTCCGAGCGTGCCGCGATCTCTTGGAGCAGCACCAGATCCCGACGCACGAGCGTCGATTTCGTGGTGATGGACAGGCGGACGCCGGGCACCTTCACGGCCCCCTCGAGCACCCGCCGGGTGACCTCGAACTTCGACTCCGCGGGCTGATAGGGATCTGTCGCGGTCCCGAGCGCCACAAGCAACCCGCTGCGTCTGGCGCGCTTGAGCTCCGCGACGAGCGAGCCCGGGTCGGTCAGCTTGACGTAGATGCGCCGCTCGAAGGCTTCGGGTTCGTTATGTCCGAGGAACTCGTGGGTGTAGCGGGCGAAGCAGTACCGGCAGGCCATCTCGCACCCTCGGTAGGGATTGGCGGTCCAGCCGAACGGCATTGGCCTGGCATTCAACCGATTCACGAGGCTCGCCGCTCGAAGTTGACGATATTCAACGCCGCGGCGCTCGTCGAACGTCGGCCCCATCCGGTCCCTCATTCCCGGCGCCGGGACTCCAGGCTTGATCTTCATTGTCGTCACCTGTTGAGTAGTATATCGCAAGAAAAATCCCGGGGACCAGAGGACGTCCCCGGGTCGATCTCTAGCGGCGCCAGCCTCCACCGCCCCCGGGCCCGCCGCCCGGACGCGGGCCCCGGTCACCGCGAGGCCCACCGGAGCCGCGCTGCGGCTGAGGCCGAGCTTCATCGACGACGAGATTCCGATCCCTGAAGAGGCGCCCATTCAGCATCTCGACCGCCTTGGTCGCCTCCTCTTTGGTGGCCATCTCGACAAATCCGAATCCGCGCGGCCGTCCCGTGAACTGGTCGGTGATGATCCGAACGGTTTCGACGGTGCCGGCCTGCGCGAACAGCTCGCGGAGATCTTCCTCCGTGGCCTGGAAGGAGAGGTTACCTACGAACAACTTAGCAGCCATCGCGCAACCCTCCTAGCCCTGACGAAAGCGGCGGAAAAAGGGACACTTCCTCTTCATAACCTCCCCGCGTCAGCGACAGAGTAGTGACAGCGGGTGACGCATGTCAAGGGAGGCCCGGCATCAGAGGTAGACGCCACGTGTCGCCCCGCCGTCGACCGTGATGCAGATCCCGGTGAGGAACGACGCACGCGCTGACGCGAGGAAGCAGACCAGGTCCGCAATGTCCTCTGGGCGCGCGATCCGCCCTAGCGGATACGCCCCCTCGACCTCGGCGCGGTGCTGCTCGCGCGGTTTTCCGGCCGCGTCGGCTTGCTGGGCCATCAGCCGCTGCCAGCGGTCCGTCGCCGTCGCGGCCGGCGAGACCGCGGTGACGAGGATCCCATGGGGCGCGCCGAGGTCGGCCAGGCCCTTGGTGAAGTTCACGAGCCCCGCGTTGGCGACGCCGCCCGGCAAGTAGCCTGTGGTCGGGTTGCGCGCGGCGGCGCCGACCACGTTGATGATCCGTCCACCTCCCTGGGCCCGCATCAAGGGGAACACGGCGCGCGCCACGCGGATGTACCCGAGGAGCTTCAGGCTCCAGTCGTCCGCCCACTGCGCATCCGGGATCGTCAGGAAATCGCCGCCGCGGATCGCCCCAGCGTTGTTGACGAGGATGTCGATCCTGCCGAAGCGGCGATGGACCTCGCGCGCGGCGCGCTCAACTTCCTCGAGCCGACTGAGATCGCCGGCCACGATGAATGGCTCGGCGCGCGTCTCCCGCGCGATCTCCGCGGCCGCGGTCTCCAGCGTCGCCTTGTCGCGCGCGCACAGCGCGACGCGGGCGCCCTCGGCGGCGAGCCCGCGGGCGATGGCGCGGCCGATGCCCCGGCTCGCCCCGGTCACGAGGGCGATCTTCTCCTTGAGCTCGAGGTCCATGGCCGGCCTCCTATCTGCCCTCCCCTGTTACGCCTTCCGCGCTCGCGGAAACGGCGGCACGTCCGACTTTTCGAGATCGGGGAGCCGATCGAGCGAGCGGGCCACCGCGCGCGCGAAGGGCTCGAGGTCGAGCCCGAGCGTCTGTCCGTGCAGCCGACCACTCCCCTCGCTCAGGAGCGCCTTGGCGCCGCGGAGGTTCCCGTTCGCCACGTGCTGGTAACCGACCGCGACCTGGATCAGCCCCTGAAGCGCTTCCTTCGCTTCGCCGCGCGCCCGCGCCCAGTACGGCTCGAGCAGCTCGTGGACCTCAAAGTGGAGCCCCGCGTCATGGAGTGTCGCTGCCGCGTCGAGGGCCGCGACGAGCGACGGCTCCGGGCTCGCCGGCGACACTGTGGCGAGTGCCTCGCTCGCGCGCCGGGCTCTCGCGCGGAGCGCCTCTGCGTGCCGCGGCTCGTCGGCGCCGAGCCAGTCCGCGGCGAGCGCACTGGCGTCGGCGCTGGCCAGGGCCGCGAGCTCGCGACGCGCCCCGGCGTCGTGGAACGCGGCGAGGATCAGCGCCGCGAGCCGGTTGCGCGGCCCGAGGGCTAGCGTCGGAATCACGAGGTACCGGAGCCGCTCGGCATGCTCGCCGGCGCCTCCGCCGACGGTTCTGCCGATCCGTCGACGACCCGCGGCCCGCTCACGCGCTCGACCCGCGTGCCCGCGATGAGGTCGTGCAGCGCGCGCTTGTCGTGACGGAGCCCAGCCATCGCGTAGCCGAGCCCGAGCGTCGCGCACGACGCGAAGTACGCGACGAATCTCAGAATCGAGACGCCGAACGACGGCGGCGCGCCGTCCTCGCCGACGACGACGTGCACCCCCACGATCATCTTGCCGATCGTCTGGCCGAAGAGCGCGTGGAGGACGGTCGTGTACACGGCCGCGAACACGAAGGTGAACGTCCACACCGTCGGTGCGAGCGTCCAGGCGTCCTGGACCTGCGTGCCCCAGACCAGGTGCGCGAGCGCGCCGTACGACGCCTGGACGAGGGAGAAGATCGCGAAGTCGAGCGCGAGCGCGACCGCGCGAATCCAGAAGCCGGCGGGCCGGTCCTCGACCATGCCGCGTATAATATCGCCATGCTCTCGGTGCAGGACGGCCAAAATCGGATCCTGACCCAGATCGACCGTAGCACTCCTCCCGAGTTCCTCCCGCTGGGCCGCTCGCTTGGTCGCGTCGTCGCCGAAGATGTGCGAGCGCCGTTCGACGTGCCGCCGACCGACAACTCGGCAGTGGACGGCTACGCCGTCACGAGCGCGGACATCCCCGCGACCGGCACGCGCGATCTCGCAGTCGTCGCCGATCTGCCCGCCGGCTCCGTGTTCGACGGCGCGCTTGCGCCTGGCCAGGCCGTCCGGATCATGACGGGCGCGCCGATGCCGCGAGGCGCGGACACCGTGTATCCGCAAGAAGTGACGACGCGCGCCGGGGGCCGCGTGAGGGTCGGGCCGATCGCCAAGGGGGCGAACGTCCGGATGCGCGGCGAGGACATCCACGCGGGGACGATCGTCGTCGAGCGCGGGACCGTCCTGCGCCCTCAAGAGATCGGGCTGCTCGCCTCGCTCGGCCAGGTCCAGCTACCGATCCATCGGCGGCCGCGCGTCGTGCTGCTCTCGACGGGCGACGAGGTGGTCGAGCCGGGCTCCGCGCGCAAGCCGGGCCAGATCTACGACGCGAACCGGTTCGCGCTCAGCGGGTCGATCGAGCAGTGCGGCGGCGAGGTCGTGGATCTCGGCATCGTCCCCGACGTCCGCGACGAGCTGCGCGCGCGCCTTCTCGACGCGGGCGCGGCCGGCGACGTCGTCGTGACCTCGGGCGGCGTGTCCGTCGGCGCGTACGACCTCGTCAAGGACGTCCTCGACGAGATCGGCGCGCTCGAGTTCTGGCAGGTCGCGATGCAGCCCGGCCGCCCGCTCGCGGTCGGACGGATCGGGTCGGCGCATTTCTTCGGCCTCCCCGGCAACCCCGTCGCCTCGATGCTCGCGTTCATGCTCTTCGTCCGGCCCGCCATCTTCAAGCTCGCGGGTCGGCGGCGCCTCTTCCCCGAGGTCTACGCGGCGCGCGCGACCGAGGCGATGCGCAAGAAGAAGGGGCGGCGCGAGTTCAAGCGGGGCGTCCTTCAGTTCAGCGACGGCTGCTGGGAGGTGCGTACCACGGGACCGCAGGGATCGGGCATCCTCTCCTCGATGGTCGCCGGCAACTGTCTCATCGTGCTCGAGGAGGAGCGCGGCGACGTCGCGGCCGGCGAGACCGTCCTCGTCGAGCCCTTCTGAAAGCGGCCGCGTGACCCCGCGGATCACCGTCGATCTGATCGAGCGCGTGAAGCCCACGGTCGAGGCATGCCTGGGCGACGCGGCCCGGCGGCTCCCCGGCCTGCGCCACGCCGATCTTCGCCTCGAGGTCGTCGAGGGCAAGTGGGCGCTCGCCGAGAACGGCGCGCCCAAGGGCTCGGGCGAGGACGAGCGTTTGGCGCTCGGCGTCCGCGTCCTCGCGGGCGAGCGGACGGTCGCGCCTGGCTACGTCGGCCTCACGCTCGGCGCCGCGGATCTCACCGAGCTCGAGCGCCTGCTGAGAGACGCGCTCGCGAGCGCCTACCGCCGCGCGACGTTCAACGCCGATATGAAGGCGGACGCGCGAGAGAAGTTCGGTCCGCTCGGCGAAGCGCTCGCCGACACACGGCTCGCCCCGGTCGAGATCCGTCGCGACACGGTGGGCGCCGTCTACCGGGTGGATCCGCGCACCGTCGAGCTCGCCGAGATGGTGCGATACGCCACCGACGTCTCGCGCGAGGTTGCCGCGGCGGCCTCCGCGGTGAAATACAACTGGATCTCGACGCTCACCCAGCTCTCGCGCGAGCTCTTCGCCTCCACCGAGGGCGCGCTGATCGACCAGGCGTTCGCGCTCACCCAGGGCGCGTGCGCCGTCGTCGCCGTGGCGGGCCAGGCAAGCCTGGATCTCCACGATGTCCTCGGCCACCAGCGGGGCTGGGAGATTCTCCTCGAGGGGGTCGAGGACCCGTTGGTCCGCTTTCCCCCGTTCCGCGAGTTTTCGGTCGCGCTCGCCCGAGAGGCAGCCGAGCTCGCCGCGGCGCCGCCTCTGCCCTCCTCGGACCGCGAGGTCGTCGTCGTGACCGACCCGCACTACAACACGCTCGTCTCCCATGAGATCATCGGCCACCCCGTGGAGCTCGACCGCGCGCTCAAGATGGAGACGGCCTACGCGGGGCGCTCGTGGCTCCTGCGCGGGCTCGGCGAGCACCAGGTCGGCCGCCAGGTGGCGTCCCCGCTCGTGACCGCGTACTCCGACCCGTCGCTCCCGGGCTACGGGCACTACACGTACGACCACGAGGGCACGCCTGCCCGCCGCGTCGTCCACATCGACCGGGGCGTCTTCCGCGGCTTCATGAACAGCCGGCAGACGGCGGCCATCTTCGGCGGCGAGCCGAACGGGCACTGGAAAGCGACGGGCGCGTCGCTCGTTCCGCTGATCCGCATGTCGAACACCGTCTTCGACGCGGGAACCCGCGCCCCCGAGGACATCCTGAGCGAAGTCGATCACGGCTGGTACGTGGCGGGCCACCGCACGCCGTCCATCGCCGAGAGCCGGGAGAACTTCCGCATCTCCGCCCGCCGGGTCTACGAGATCAGGAACGGCGCGCTCGGGCGCCTCTACAGGGACGGCGGCATCATGGCCGACTCGCGCGACTACCTCATGAACGTGGACGCGGTGGGCTCTGACTTCCGCCTCTACCCGATCCCGAACTGCGGCAAGGGGCAGCCGATGCAGACGAAGAAGCTCGGCAACGGCGGCCCGACGATGCGCAGCCGCGCCAGGCTCGCGGGCAGCACGCGCCCCACCGCCGTGCCCGGGCCCTGAGCGCCGATGACGGGCGCGGCCGAGCTGGCCCGAGCGGTGGAGGAAGCGCTCGCGTTCGTCACAGGCCAGCCCGGCGTCCTCGAGGCCGAAGTCTTCGCGGCCGCCAACGACGCGCTCCTCACGCGTCTCAACTACACCTCGCACATCCCTTCGAACGGCGTCGAGGAGCCGAAGTCCACCGTGTCGTACGGTCTCGGGATCCGGGCGGCGTTCGCGGGGCCGTCGGGCCCGCGCATCGGCTTCGGCAGCGAGCCGAGCGACCTCAGCGTGGCGGGGGCGCGGCGTGCGCTCGACCGCGCGCGGACGTCCGCGGTCGCCGACCCCGACTTCGTCTCGCTCCCGCGTCCCTCTCGGGAGCCGCGCGCGCTCGTCGACTACCACGACCCCGCGCTCATGGCCCTCGACGACGCCAGGCTCGTGGAAGCCGGCTGGAAGATCGTGGGCGGCGCGCTGAGAACCTTCACGGCGTCCGGGAAACTCGCCGCTCTCGCGGGAGACGATGCCGGGCTCCGGCGGCTCGGCCTGATCCTCGGCGGCGACGTCACGGTCCTCCTCGAGCGCGTCGCGATCGCGTCCACCCACATGCGGCGCGTCCAGACGGACGAGTCCACGCTGATCACCGCGTTCGCCACCGCGATGGTCGAGTCGCGCGGTGCCAAGGGCTCCGGGGCCTTCGCGGGGACCCGCCTCGACCACTTCACCGACGAGGCCGGCGTGGAGGCGGCCCACCACGCCATCGCCGCGATCGGCGGCGAGCGGGTCCCGTCGGGCGAGTACACGGTCGTCTTCGGTCGGCAGCCCGTGGCGGACCTCTTGAACAACATCGTGGTGCCTGCGTGTACCGCGCGCGCGTTCTACTCCGAGCGCACGCCGTTCCTCGGCCAGCTCGGCCGACGCGTCGCCTCCCCCGAGCTCACGATCTCCGATCACGGCGCGCTCCCCGGCCTGGTGGGATCCAAGGGGATCACCTGCGAGGGACTGCCGACCGGCCGCACCGATCTGATCAAGGAGGGCGTCCTGGTCGGATGCCTGTCGAACTGGTACGAGACCCAGCGCCTGATCAAGGATAAGGCGTTGCGCGAGAAGCTCGGCGCGGCGGGCGCTGAGGCAGAGCGGGCGCTCGCGCCGCGTAACGGCTTCCGCTTCGGCGCCGGCGGTGGGCGCCAGTTCGATGCGGAGCCCGGGATCGCAGCCTCCAACGTCATCGTCGAGGGCGCTGCCCCGGTCTCGCTCGAGGAGCTCCTCCGCACGGTCAGGGACGGCCTCTACGTCGGCCGGATCTGGTACACGTACCCGATCAATGGGCTCCGCGCGGGCGATTTCACCTGTACGGTCGTCGCCGATTCCTATATCATTCGCGATGGGCGGCTCGCGGCGCCACTGAAAGCGAACGCGATCCGGATCAACGAGAACATCGGGAAGATCCTCAACAGCATCGTCGGCATCACCAAGGACGTGCGCGGCACGATCGTCTGGGCGGCGGACGAGGTCGTGTACGCGCCCGAGATCGCTGTCCGGGGTGTCCGTGTCGACGAGATCGCAGCGTTCATGGAGGAGCTCGACTGATGGCTGACGCGCGCCTCGAAGCGATCGCCCGCCACTGCCGGGTGCAGATCATCCGCATGCTCACCCACGCGGGCTCGGGACACCCGGGCGGATCCCTCTCGGTGATCGACATCCTCACGGCGCTCTACTTCGGCCGGCTGCGCTACGACGCCAAGCGCCCCGACTGGCCCGACCGGGACCGTGTCGTCCTCTCCAAGGGCCACACCGTCCCCGCGCTCTACGCGGTCATGGCGCGGGCGGGCTTCTTCCCCGAGTCGCAGCTCGTCACGCTCCGCAAGCTCGGCTCGCCGCTCCAGGGTCATCCCGACCGGAGCGCGTTGCCCGGGATCGAGGCAGCGACGGGCTCGCTCGGCCAGGGCCTGTCGATCTCGCTCGGACTGGCGCTCGGCCTCAAGCTCGGCGCCTCCCGCGCGCGCGTCTACTGCATCCTCGGCGACGGCGAGACCCAGGAAGGCCAGGTGTGGGAGGCGGCGATGGCGGGGCCGAAGCTCGGCCAGCCCGACCGTCCGCTCGACAACCTCTGCGTGATCCTCGACTACAACAAGATCCAGCTCGACAACTTCGTGGCGAAGATCATGGACCTCGAGCCGGTCGTGGCGAAGTGGCAGGCGTTCGGCTGGCCCGTCCTCGAGATCGACGGGCACGACATGGACCACATCAACAAAGCGCTCGATCAGGCAGAGGCCACCCGTGGGACGCCGACGTTCATCGTGGCCCACACCGTCAAGGGCAAGGGGGTCTCGTTCATGGAGAACGACCCCGAGTGGCACGGCAAGGCGCCGAAGCCCGCCGAGGCGATCCGCGCGATCCGCGAGATCCTCGGCGTCGGCGAGGCCGCGTGGGACGACTACCTCAAGGCGGACCCGACGACACGCGCGATCGTCGACGAGCTCGCCGCGCTGGAGAAGAAGTGATGGCGGCCAAGGCCAGCCGCGTGGCGTTCGGCGAGGCCCTCCTCGAGCTGGGCGCGCGCGACGAGCGGATCGTGACCGTGGACGCCGACCTCTCGAAGTCGACGATGACCGCCAAGTTCGCCAAGACCTATCCCGGCCGGGCATTCAACGTCGGCATCGCGGAGTCGAACATGATCGGCATCGGCGCCGGGCTGGCGCTGGCGGGGCGGATCCCCTTCGTCTGCTCCTTCGCCTGCTTCGTCGTCGGCCGCTTCGAGACGATCCGGATCTCCGTCGCGTATACCAACGCCAACGTGAAGATCGTCGGGACCCACGCGGGCATCGCGATCGGCGAGGACGGCTACAGCCAGATGGGGATCGAGGACATCGCGTGTATCCGGGCGCTGCCGAACATCCCGGTGATCCAGCCTGCCGACGAGCTCGAGACCAGGCAGGCGATCGCCTACGCCGTCGAGCACCAGGGGCCCCTCTACCTCCGGCTGACGCGCCAGAGCCTCGAGCCCGTGTGCCCGCCCGACTACCACTTCCAGCTCGGACGCTGGCTCGTGCTGCGCCCGGGTCACGACGTCACGCTCATCGGGACGGGCGGGCCGATGTTCAACTGCCTCGAGGCCGCGAAGCTCCTGCAGGCCGACGCGATCTCCGCGGAGGTCATCAACGCGGCGTGCATCAAGCCGCTCGACGAGGAGCTGCTCCTCGGCTCAGCGGGCAAGACCGGCCACGTCGTGACGGTCGAGGACCACACGCTCCACGGCGGTCTCGGTGGCGCGGTGGCCGAGGTGTTGAGCGACGTGATGCCGACGCCGCTCAAACGGATCGGTGTGCAGGGCTTCGGCGAGTCCGGCGATCCGAAGGGCCTCTACGCCAAGCACGGCCTGGACCCCGCCGGCATCGCCGCGGGCGTCAAGAAGTTCCTGGGTCGTTAGTTGAGTCGGAGGGAGCCTCGACGGCCCCCTCCGAGCCCCTGATTGCCCCAAGAGTCCCGACAGGTCCGCCGCCCCATCGAACTGA
>Ga0209056_10001292_pt1 | contig 27420 bp, 27 predicted proteins | sample GraSoiAngelo_114_FD_185876 | JGI IMG/M metagenome (GOLD analysis project Ga0209056, IMG submission 185876) | Grasslands soil microbial communities from the Angelo Coastal Reserve, California, USA - 14_0903_13_40cm (SPAdes) (version 2) | ecosystem: Environmental > Terrestrial > Soil > Grasslands... | reverse complement strand
CGGATTCGCAACGAAATCGTGATTGTCGATCCACCGCTGATACCACTTCGGTTCAACTGCTTTCGGATCGTACCTCTTTGGGAGTTCAGCCATTATGATAAAAGTAGCGCATGCCTGGCTTGCGAACCGTAACAAACGCAAGCCAGAGGCTTGCGCTACTCTAATTGCACCGCCACTTTTCCCGCTGAATGAGCGATCCGCGACCAATCGGCGTCTTCGATTCCGGCATTGGCGGTCTCACCGTCGTGAAGGCGCTGCGCGATCTCTTGCCTGGCGAAAAAATATTCTATCTCGGCGACACGGCACGCGTTCCCTACGGCGGAAAAAGCGCCAGCACAGTAGAACGCTATAGCCTCGAGATTGCTGAAATGTTGATGGAGGAAAATGCAAAAACGGTTGTTGTCGCCTGCAACACTGCTTCTTCGGTCGCCTTGGCAAAACTGGAAAAACATCTGCCCGTGCCGGTCATTGGCGTTATTCGGCCTGGTGCGCGCGCAGCCCTCGCCACTACGCGAAACGGTCACGTCGGAGTGATCGGGACGCGCGCAACGATTAAAAGCGGAGCATACGAACGCGAATTGCGCGCGCTGAATCCGCAGGTTCGCGTCTCGGTGTGCGCAAGCCCGTTGCTGGTTCCTCTGATTGAGGAAGGCTGGCTGGACGATGAATTAACAGATCGCGTTATCGCACGATACCTTGGACCACTCGTCCACCAGGGAATTGATACTCTGGTGCTTGGCTGCACGCATTATCCATTGCTGGTGCACGCCATTTCTCGTGCGCTTCCAAAAACGGTGAGCCTCGTCGATTCAGCCCGCAATTGTGCAATGGCGGTGAAAAAACTTCTGGTTCAATCACATTTGAGCGCGCCGGCCGGGAATTCGGCCGGGCTGGACATCGCGTTGACTGACGCACCGGACATTTTCCTTAGCGTTGCACGCCGGGCGCTACGGTTAGAGATTGGTAACGTGCAACTCCGCGAAGTGCTACACAGCGCGCCCATAGCGGCTCGCTAACGTGTTCCGGTGCGATTCCGGGCCAGGAGATTAACTGCTGGCGGGCGCCTCCTGCCGTGCCTCAAGCACACGCAGGGCGTCACGGGCAGCGTCGGCGACTGCCGGGTCGGCATCGTCGGCAAGACGGCGGAACTCCGGCTTGTATTTTGGATTTCCGATGTCAGCGAGTATTGTGATGACCTCCGGGAGATGCTTTCGGCGCGCCAACGCTTCTTCGAGCAGCGGCTCCGCCTTGTCAGCACCGCGGACAAGAAATATTCCGGCCAGCACTTGAAGTTCCTCGTCAGGCGCGCCGAGCGCGTTAATCAAAGCACGCCCCGCGCGGCGTGCTCCAGTGGCGCGCCATAACGCGTTGTAGCCGTAAACACGGACGGCTCCGGCAACATCCATGGCAACAATTAACACAACTTCACTTTAGAGCATATCGGGCACATTGTGATCCCGCCAGACCTGCGGGTTGTGCGACGCACCGTGATCGAACCAAATCGGAAGCACGTTTTCATTGATTTGCGGATGCCGAAAACGTTGGCCACCGCGATCGGCGAGAATAACCAAATCGAGATGTACGCGGATTGATACGACTTTTGTTGTGCGCGTAAAATCGGGCAGGTATTTGGGTACGTGCACCGGACAGCTCAGTAGCACGAGCGCGCCAGCTCTTAACCCGAACTTTGTAGATTGCATGATCACGTTGGCGCCATGGCTGTGGCCGAACAGATCGAGCCCAAGCAGATTGTGTCGTTCCGCCCAAGTTCGCAGATCGCGAGCGCCGAGGTCCCGCGCAGCGTCGCTGTAGCCGCCGGACCAATCGAAACGATCCCGGTCGCTGTACAAATCCGGACGCACGCTGGTTATCAAATAGCTGTGGAAGCTTCCGCCCGGCTGCCACCATTCGTGCCCGCGTGCAAATGTGCCATGAACCAGTAACGCGCTGCGGCTTGCTTCACCTGCGGAGCGTGCGACCTGGGCCCGAGTCATCCGGCGCAGACGCGCGTGTTCCGGCGCAACCCCAGCCAAGGCGGTCGCCGCGACGTCGCGCACCAGGACATCGGCGCTGCGCGTGCCGCGTAGCAAGATGTTGATCAGGCGCCTCGGACGCGTGCTCAGCTCAAAGTAAGCTGCGGCCGCAGCAACCCGCGTCAGTTCATCGGCGCTGCGCAGCGAAGCTTCCATCAATTGCGCGGCAGTAATGGCATCAGATCTCTCGAAAAGTGTCTGTGCGAGATCCCCCAATGTCTCGGAGAGTTCTGCCTGCGGAATTGGGGTGCGCCGCACAATTGTCCATCCGTATCGCTCCGCGAGACGTGTCTTAACCAGCGCGACACCGACGCGATCGACCGAAGGCCGCAGTTGTGGGACGGGAAATTGCGCGAGGTCATCGGGCGGCACTGCTTCGACAAACCTAGGCATGTCGGCGGCGACGGCGCGCGCGGCGAGAACTTGGTCGTCGCCGCGCAATTGTCGGCCGAGCAACAGTAGGAGCGCCGCTTGGGATTGCACTGCCGCGACGCCGGTCTGTCGAAAAGCTTCCGGCCCCGCAATCGGCTGTTTCACATATTCAGCCATAGACGCTGGTTGAATATATATGTTTCTGCCGGTGACTTTCGCTGCGGCTCGCGACTGAAGGTTGCCGCAATTTCAAAACGTTCATGTGATGTCCGCCAATAATGTGCCGGCCAGCTCGCCGATCGCCACGCGGCGTTGCTTCATGCTGTCACGGTCGCGCAACGTCACTGTGTTTCGCAGCGTCGCGTCTTTTTCGCCGAGAGTTTCAAAATCGACAGTTACACCGAAGGGCGTGCCGATTTCGTCCTGACGGCGATAACGACGCCCGATCGCGCCGCTCTCGTCGTAGAAAACGTACATGTGCGGTCGTAAAAGATCGACAATTTCTTTTGCTTTCTCCACCAGCTGCGCGTTGTTTTTCAACAGCGGAAATATGCCGCATTTAATCGGAGCCATCCGTGGATGAAAACGCAAGACGACACGCGTTTCCATTTTTCCTTTTTCATCCGGCGCTTGGTCTTCAGCATAGGCCTCGCAGATCAGCGCCAGCACGGTGCGATCCACGCCTGCGCTCGGTTCGACTACGTGTGGAATAAATTTCTGTTTCGTCTCTTCATCGAAATACTCAAGCGACTTGCCGCTGGCCTTCTGATGCTGTGACAAATCGTAATCCGTGCGATAAGCGACGCCTTCCAGTTCCTGAAGGCCAAACGGAAAATCGTATTCGATGTCGTAATTCGCCTTCGAATAAAAAGCGCGCTCTTCCTCGGGAACTTCCCGCACGTGGAGTTTCCCGCGCGAGATGCCAATTCTTTCGTAGAACTTCAGCCGCTCCTTCAGCCAGTAATCGAGCAACCGCATCCCCTCCTCTGCCCGGCAAAAATATTCCAGCTCCATCTGCTCGAACTCGCGCGAGCGAAACGTGAAATTACGCGGATTAATCTCGTTCCGAAACGCTTTGCCGACTTGCGCTATGCCGAATGGCAATTTCTTGCGCGACACTTCCAGAACGGTTTTGAACTGCACAAAAATGGCCTGAGCCGTTTCCGGGCGAAGATAAGTCATCGACGATTCGTCTTCGGTCGCGCCCACGTAGGTCTTGAACATCAAGTTGAACGCGCGCGGCTCGGTTAAATCTTTGCCCCCACAATTTGGACATTGTCGCACGCCTTTTTTATCGATCACCTGGTCAGCGCGCAAGCGCGCCTTGCAGGATCGACAATCCACCATCGGATCGCTGAATGTCTCTTCGTGGCCGCTCGCTTTCCAGACGGCGCGGTTCATCAAAATCGAGCCATCCATGCCCACAACGTCGTCGCGTTCGTGCACCATCACCCGCCACCAGTAATTCTTCAGGTTGCGCTTTAATTCGACACCGAGCGGTCCGTAATCCCAAAGGCCGTTGAGACCCCCATAAATTTCGCTCGACTGGAAAATGAAGCCGCGCCGCTTACACAAGCTAACTATCTTCTCCATGCGCTGTGAATCCGAGGGCGTGCTCATTATTTTCGCCACAGATGAACACAGATTGACACGGATTCAAACCACAGACTTGGAGGGATGCGCTCCGTCGCGTCCCTGTTCAAGGAACCAGAACGACACGGAGGTCGTCCCTCCATCCGTGTTTATCCGTGGAAATCTGTGGCTAGCTCTGTGTCTCGACTTTGACCTCAGTCTTGACCGAGTTGGCGATGAAGCATTGCTCATGCGCGGCATGATTCATTTCCTCGATCTCTTGTGCGGTCGGTTGTTTATCGCCGGAGAATTTGAGGCGCTGCCTTAGAATCACGCGGGTAATGGCAAATCTGCCCTCGGCATTTTTCTCCATCAGACCGACCGCTTCATCCACATATTCATCGAGTACGAACTTCTTTTTGCATGCGATAGCCAGGAACGTGAGCATGTGACAGCTCGAGAGCGATGCCACAAATGCCTCCTCCGGATCGACCAATTTTGGATTGCCCAGATACGCCGGCGCAGCCGATGCTTCCATTTCATGTCCTCCGTCAAAATTCCAAGTATGATCGCGTGAGTATTTCTGATATTCGAACGGCTTATCGCCGCGTTTCCAGGTGAGAGTGATTTTGTGTTCGGACATGTCTCTAAATAGAACGCCACGCCGTGCAGGGCAAGCGCGGCGGAGAGACGTGCGCGATGCTGGTATCGAACCCCCGCCCGCATCGCTACGCGAAGCGTTGCGGGCGCGGAGCGACTCCTATTCCAGACGCCGTTTCAGATACGCCCGCCCGAATCCGGTCTTAAGCTGTTTCTCGCGCAGTCGCGCCTTTAGCTCGGAACGACACGTCTCGTAGTACTCCAGCCTGACTGGCAGTCGATGCGCAGTTGCAGGTACTCGGCCTGCACGGTGCTGCACGAGTCGTTTCCGGAGGTCAGCTGCCCAGCCAATGTACAACCGGTCATCAGCGCATTTCAGCACGTATGTGTAGAACATTCAGCAGGGTGGGAAATGCGCGATAGAGGTTTCGAACCTCTGACCCCTTGCGTGTGAAGCAAGTGCTCTACCACTGAGCTAATCGCGCGTTGAAGATAGCAATTAGAAACTAGGAATTGGAAATTACAAGGCTGGGCGCATCGCCAGCGGGAGATTTCTTCAGCGGTCGCCGCGGCGACAGGTCGCAGGTTTGAACCCTGCATCGCGCACCATGATGGTAAAAGCCTTAATCTGCCGTTTTCCTGACAGATTCATGACAGATCTCCACGTCAGCATCAGCTCTTTCGTTCATTTCTTCTCGCCTCTATGACTGCGCGCCATTTCTTCTGGAATTCTCTTCGCCGCCTCTCATTCGCCTCTTCGCGTTGTTTCTTGAAATACGATCCTGCATACCCGCCAGGCGACGCTTGTACGCTATCGGTCTTCACAGCTGCTTTGAGACTCGCAGTGGCCAGCTTCCCAATCCCGCGCCGTGGACGGCCGGCCTTCAGCTCTTGCTTGCTGCGCTCGTCAACTTCCTTCATCGAAACGTACTTGCGTCCCAGAAAGATGAAATCGGTCAGCTTCCCAAGCCGAACCAATTCGCCCACCCTCTTCGTACTCACATCAAGTAGCAACGCCGCCTGCGCATGGTTCAGAAGACCTTTCTCCTCCACCATTGCGTCACTCATCTTTTTCAGCTGGCGCCGAGCCTCTTCGCGCGCGGCGGCACGATCAGCCGGTGGAGCTTGTAAGGCGAACGTCGATGAGGCTATTTCTGACATTTTTCAGTAACGGTAATTGATGTGATGGTAATATCAGTGACGTATTTATCAACTCCTTTTTATTTTCGGAGGGCATCTTCGGGGTCATTACGAGCAAAAATCACATGCTTCCTTTAGGTATCCCACGTAATCCGGTTTTGAATTCACCGCGTGGACAAAAATGGTGGACAAAGCCGATCGTGATATGGTCGGAAGTGTGAGCGACACCCCCACACCGCCGAAAATCCACACCAGTGTCACCGTGAACCGTGCGGATGGTTCGACCTTCCACCAGGTCACCTCTATCCTCGGAGGTCTTACAGGGCTCGCTCGAAGGGATCGGCGACCTGGCCAAGCTCAGCTATCCGCCCGTCGGCCACTGCATTTACTGTTCCGGGACCGACAATCTCACTAGGGAGCACATCGTTCCGTTCGGACTCAATAGAAACGCCGTTCTTCCGGCTGCGTCATGTGCCAGGTGTCGGCAGATCACATCGGCGTTCGAATTTCAGGTCTTACGTGGTCCCATGCGCGCGGTTCGCTTGCTCCGCAAACTCCGGTCGCGTAACATGCACTCGGAGACCTTCGTCGCCTTGAGGGTCCATCTCCCGTCATTCCCTCTATTCTCGGGGAGGAAGACGACATTGGTCGCTGGGTGGGCACCCTCACGGATCCGATACGAAACTACCCCGGGCTGCTTCATCGTATCGAGATCCACGAAGATACGAAGCGGCGACTCCTTCTTGCCGAGGTTCAACTATTCAGCGATTCGAAAACCCCGAGCTACGGAGTGATACTCGGACGCCTCAAAGAACCCACGGCATCCTAGAGCCGTGCAGCCGCGCGGGCAATAAAAATAAGGGGACTCATCGCGTCCCCTTCAAAATCCCCTTCTAGGAGGGAACAGTTTCTTCTACGGTCGTCAGATCTCTAAGCAATCGGCGATTCGGCAGTGAATAGCTGCCTCGCGCTTAGTAACTGCCTGCGTCCATCGCTGGCTGACCAGAGAGGCTACGCGTATGCGTTTTTGTCATCAAAAGCGGAGGCGCCGACGTGACAGTGGTTTGACGCGTTGTGGTCGTGGTCGTCTGGGGTTCGCTTGAGCAAGACACCAGCATCAAGCCGAGCATCAAAAGCGCAGGAATGAGAATGATCGATTTTTTCATAGTGTGAATTGCTTCTTTGAGAACATAGGCCTTTTGGAGCCACTTGTAACGAATTGTTTCCACGACTTGCGCTTCTTCTTCCACCTCACTGAGTACAGGCGCAATCATCTGCAATTTCTCGCTATTACAGAGGTTCAATTCATTGGCGCACAAATTGATTTGGACGCAAGCTCACCATTCTTTGAACTCGTTCACGTGCTCGTGCGCTTCATCAAATTGCCCGCTGCCTCATATCGCGACAAGGAATTGAAACAGGACTGTTGCGATGCTGTCCGCTGGAGACGGCGGTTAAGAGTGGCGATTGCGGCAAACGCGAAAAGATATGGAAGAGATCACCTGGCAGACCCCTGAGCCCTGGGCCTGAGACGTCCAGCCGGAGGCACATCTCTTCCATCCCTATTTCGAATGGGGTGTGCAGATTGAGCGTATGCAACAGCGCAAATTCTCGAACCGGGCTTTGCGAGAGGTTCTCTGCAGCGCCGTCCGATTTTGAGCATCACTGCGACATGTAAGCGGCGCCGGATATTTCCAGGTATGATCTCGGCGCCGCAGTTACGACCCCTCGTTGCTCTCGGGTGTTATGTTTCGCAACCAGCTAGTAATCGCAACCGCTAAATAGTCGCATCGATTTTGGCTGGCGCGCGCCCGGCGACCCTTAACAAACAGCCTCCAGGACTCTTTGAACTCGCCCGCCTGCTCAAACCTGCTGCCCATTAATTTTCCTCGACAGTTCTCGACAAATTTTTTCATTTACGTGCGTGATTTGTGCAAACTCAGAAAAAATGGCTATCGTCGCAATGCGAATAAGACCAACGTGATAGCACATTTTCACGCATAACCTTCCAACCACTAAAGATGATTCACACGCAAGAAGTGGCAGGGTTCGACCCTGCAGCGCGCACTATCTTTTCAGGCAATAATCCCAATTGTTATGGCTCTCGTTGAGGAAGTTCTCGGAATCGTCAAGAAACGTAATCCCAACGAGCCGGAGTTTCTTCAGGCGGTGACCGAAGTGCTGGAATCGATTCGGCCGGTCATCGGGCGCAACAAGAAGTATCGGGATGGCAAGATTCTGGAGCGTCTGGTCGAACCGGAGCGGATGATTCAATTTCGGGTCCCGTGGATTGACGATAAAGGCCAGATCCAGGTGAACCGGGGTTTTCGCGTTCAGATGAATAGCGCCCTTGGCCCTTACAAAGGCGGGCTGCGTTTTCATCCGACGGTCTGCGCCAGCATCATTAAGTTTCTCGCGTTCGAACAAGTTTTTAAAAATTCGCTGACGGGCCTGCCGATGGGCGGCGGCAAAGGCGGCGCGGACTTTGACCCAAAAGGGAAATCCGACACCGAAGTGATGCGGTTTTGCCAATCGTTTATGACCGAACTATTCCGGCACGTCGGACCGCATACTGATGTGCCTGCGGGCGATATCGGCGTAGGCGGGCGCGAGATCGGCTATCTCTTCGGCCAGTACAAACGGTTGGCGAACGAATTTACAGGAGTGCTAACCGGCAAAAGGCTCAACTGGGGGGGGTCACTCATGCGCCCGGAGGCGACCGGCTACGGCGCAGTTTATTTCGCGCAGGAAATGCTCAAAACGCGCAACGAAACGATTGAGGGCAAAGTTTGCACAGTCTCAGGGTCCGGTAACGCCGCCCAATTTACAGTGGAGAAATTAATCGACTGCGGCGCGAAACCTATCACGATGTCCGACTCGAGCGGTTTTATTTACGACAAGAACGGCATTACGGAAGAAAAACTGGCCTTTATTAAAGGCATCAAGAACGTACGCCGCGGACGCATCGGTGATTACGCGAAAAAATTCCGCGGCAAATACGTGGCCGGCCAAGGGCCGTGGAGGGTCAAATGCGATTGCGCGTTCCCCTGCGCGACGCAGAACGAGATCACCGGTGAAGACGCAAGGAAGTTGCTCGAGAATGGTTGCTATCTGGTCTCCGAAGCGGCCAACATGCCGAGCGTCCCGGCGGCTCTCGATCTTTTCCTCGAGAAAAAAATTCTTTTCGGTCCTGGCAAAGCAGCGAATGCCGGCGGCGTAGCTACGTCCGGTCTCGAGATGAGCCAAAACTCCATGCGGTTGCCATGGCCGCGTGAAGAAGTTGATTCGCGTTTGCGTCACATCATGTCCACCATCTTCAAAAACGCATGGGAAACCGCGGCCGAGTACGGGCACCCCGGTAATCTCGTCGTCGGGGCGAACATCGCCGGGTTCGTGAAAGTCGCGGACGCGATGCTTGACCAGGGCGTTGTGTAGAAAGCACACGCGCATGGCGGCTTCCGTAAATGATCCTACGAAAACGAATCTTGTTGATTGTCTGACGAAGAATGGAACCGCCGCCGGAGCGAAATGGACGCTGCCGTTCTGCTTTCTGCTTTCGGTCTTCTTAAACGTGGTCGGATGTACTGGTGAATGCAACGTCTCTACAGGAGGCGAATCCGGTTACGCTGGCTTCATCGGGCGAAGCATTTCAAGCTGTTGCGGCTGCTGGCTATCAACCGGCCTTTGGTTTTGCGTCAGGCCTGAGCGGCCGCTGGTTTCATGATGGCAGAGCGACCAGCATAAGTGTCGCGCCCGACGGCCGAAATCTCCGCGCTGACGACACCCGGACGCGTAAATCCTCTATCGAATCCGAATATAACTATATGAAAATGAAATCGTTTATTCTGCGGCTCGTTTTAGTTTCTGTCGCACTCGGTGTGGTAGGCTGTGAAGGCTATTATAGTGCCTCCCCAGGCTACTACGGCGGTCCCGGACCGTATTACGGAGCCGGACCGTATTATGGAGGATACCCAGGCTCAGTCACGGTCGAGATTGGCGATCGGCCCTATTATACTCGGGGCCCCGGCTATTACGTCGGACGCAGCTACTATGTCTGGCGACCCGGACACTGGGCATGGCGCTACGGCCGAAGGGTCTGGATTCACGGCCATTATGTGGTGAGATAACTAGAGGCGCCGCGCGTTACGTTAGGGGCTGGTATTCTAGTTTTGCGATTACCAGACGATCGGACGCGCCAATCCTCCCAACGCATAATTTCCGCTTCCGCGACAAGCACCAGCCGGTAACACGGCTTTTGATTTGCGCCGTAGCCGCGATTTTCTGGATGCACTTCGACTACAAACGTCGATGATCATCTTTCATGATCAGCGTTGTCTTGAATATGCAGCTCCTGAACACCCGGAACGGCCGGAGCGCATCGCCCGCACCGCTCCTTTGCTAAAAGATCGGCATCCTGATTGGGAATGGCATCAACCGCGTGCGGCGACTGATGGTGAATTGTTGCGGGCGCATTCGCGCCAACATATCGAACACGTCGCCAGTGCGCGCGAAGATTTCGATCTTGATACGCCACTTTATCCGAAGATCGACACGTACGGACGACACTCTGCCGGCGCGGCGATCGAGGCAGCGCGCGCGACCCTGCGCGGCGAACGCGCCTTCAGTCTGATGCGGCCACCGGGGCATCACGCTACGCGGGATCGCGCAATGGGATTTTGTTACTTCAGCAATATTGCCATCACGGCGCTCGATGCGTTAGCAAATCGCGCCGAACGTGTCGCAATCTGGGATTTTGACGCGCATCATGGCAACGGCACGGAAGCTATTGTCGCGCAGAACCCGCAAATCGCGTTTGCGTCGATCCATCAATTCCCAGCATATCCGGGAACCGGCGCAAAATCTTTTGCGAACATAGCAAATTATCCCGTAGCGCCGTATACGCCTCGCGCTCAACATGTCGACGTTGCCGAACGCGCTCTACAAAAACTTCTGAAGTTTAATCCTGGTCTGCTTCTCGTTTCCGCGGGGTTCGATGCTTACTCCGGCGACCCGTTGGTACAGATGACGCTCGAAAAGGAAGATTTCGCCAAGTTCGGAGAATGGTTGCGCAGGATCGACATCCCGACGGCCGCGATTCTCGAAGGCGGTTACAGCGGCGAGCTACCCGAATTAATCGATGCTTTTTTGAGCGCATGGAATGGCTAGACTGCAGCGGCGCTCGATGAGCGCCGAATCCATGTGGCGCAACTTTGCGAGTTGCGGGACGCAAGTCACAAACTTACGCCATATTATCGGTGATCACAGACTGCCGCTACAGCTTATGGATTTGGAAGTGGTGCAGCGGCTTGTTCTCTTTTCCGGCTACTTATTTCGATTAGCCGGCCTGCTGCATCTTCAATGTCGTAATATCTGTATTGAGCAGCTCTGCTTCGCGCGGCGAGCAGACCGCAGCGATGAACATCCTTGAAATCGCCGTACGGGAATTTATATCTCCGCTTTGTGTTCTCAGGGTATCGCTCGTCGATCCCAAGATGCCATTTTGCATATTCAGGAAATCCATTCAGGCGAATGAATGTATTTTCTTCATCTGCTGAAGGTCGATGTTCGCTCCACGCTCCTTTGCCGTCCGGGATGAAGCGCCCCGCACTGATGAGTTCTTGCGCGTGCTGAAACGCAGTGCGGTTTAGCTTTAACGCATGGGCTTGCGCGCGATCCTCGGCGAAAAGCGAAACAGCAGTGTAACAGATTAGAGCGGCAATCGCGATTCCGGTTGTCGGCGCTTTAATCATTCGGTCAAGAAATCTCGTGACCCGTTCTGTTAACAAGAACCCTCGGGCTGGCGGGATTTGAACCCACGACCTCTTGAACCCCATTCAAGCGTTCTACCAAGCTGAACTACAGCCCGATCGAGAAGAAACTATTTACCAATTGCGGCAATATGGCCATCGGTTCGGCGAAATATTTTTGGAGGAGATTTTGCGATAGTCACAGAGCGCCGCTACAGAAGAAAGATGCTCAGCGCTGGAATTGTCGGGCTGCCGAACGTAGGCAAATCGACCCTTTTTAATGCCGTCACCCGCACGCATAAAGCGCCTGCCGAGAATTATCCGTTTTGCACCATTGATCCCAACGTAGGCGTGGTCACCGTGCCTGATCCGCGCCTAGAAAAAATCGCGGCGATCTCGCGTTCTAAGAAAATCGTGCCGACGGCGATTGAGTTCGTCGATATCGCCGGTCTGGTCAAAGGCGCGAGCGCGGGCGAGGGCTTGGGCAATCAGTTTCTTCATCACATTCGCGAAGTGGACGCGATCGTGCAGGTGGTGCGTTGTTTCGAGAACAGCGACGTCCATCACGTGAGCGCGACGATCGACCCGATTCGCGATATCGAAGTCGTTAATACCGAGCTTGCGATCGCAGACTTGGCATCTTTGCAGAAACGACGTGACCGGTTACAGAAACAACTGCACGCTGGCGACAAAGCGGCAAAGATCGAAAATGCAATCATCGAAAAATTACTGGCGCATCTCGACGCGGGAAAGCCAGCGATCATCGCGGAATTGACTCCGGAAGAAAAGGCAATCGCGCGGGGCCTCTTCCTGCTCACTTCAAAGCCAACGATTTTTGCTTGCAATGTCGCCGAGTCCGAACTGGCGGCGATTTCGAAGGCCGATTCGTCAAATCTAGCTTCACGAGATGCCGATCTTGTTCAAGATTATGCGCGACATCATTTCGCCACTGAAGCCGTCGTGATTAGCGCGCAGATCGAGAGCGAACTTGTCGATCTCAGCGAACAGGAGGCGCTGGAGTATCTGCGGGACCTCGGCGTAGAGGACAGCGGTGTGCACGCGCTCATTCACGCGGTCTATCACCTCCTCGGCTTGCGTACCTTCTTTACCACCGGGGAAAAGGAGACGCGAGCGTGGACAATTCATGCGGGCGAAAAAGCGCTCACCGCAGCAGGTGCAATTCATTCGGACTTCGAGCGCGGTTTCATTGCGGCGGAAACCATCCACTACGACGATCTGTTCGCAGCGGGTTCATTTGCCAAGGCGCGTGAGGCCGGAAAACTGCGGCTGGAGGGAAAAGATTACGAAGTCCGCGACGGCGATGTGATCTTCTTCCGGTTTAATGTGTAGGCCAGGAATGTGGGAGCGGTATCAGCGCCGCAATTGTCGCGACACTGAGGTCCCTCCCTCATTAAACCGCATCGTATAAGATCCGACCGCAATTTTCGCAGCTTACGATCTCTTTTCCGGCCTTGACGCGTGACGCAGTAGCAGTCGTCACTTTCATGTGGCAGCCCGTGCAAACCCCGTGTTCAATGGCGACGACGGCTGCATCGCCTTTGCTGTCGAAAAGACGTTCGAACCGATTAAGTAAATCACCATCGATTTTGCTGGCGAGCGCCTCTCGCTCCTTCGCCAGTTCCTCTTGCCGGCTTTCCAGAGTTTCTGATTTCGTTTCCAGATCGTTCAACTGGCGCGAAATTGATTCTTTCGTTGCCTTGGCTGTTATCTCGGCTGCTTCGATTTCGGCTTTGAGCTTGTCGGCCTCGAGCATCACTTCCAGCTCTTCATCCTCAAGCCTGCGGATTTCATTTTCGTACCGCTCAATCTCGTGACCGATCGCCTGAAACTCGTCATTTTTGCGGGTTTGATACTGCTGGGTCTTAAGACGTGAGATGGTCTCGGCGCGCGTGCCTACATCAAGCTCCAATTTCTTGCGATCCATTTCGACCTGTCGTCTCTTTTGCTTTAGCGCCTCAACTCCCGCAGCGCTCGCGGCCAGTTGCGATTCGAGGTCATTGCGTTGCAACGGCAGCGTCTTAATCTCAGTTTGAATCTGTTTGATCTTTTGTTGTCGATCTTGGAGGACGAGCAGTTGTTCCAATTCCGGATGCACGCGCGCTCAACGTATTAATTCGCCGGAGGCGCGTCAATTGCTGTGACGCCACTGGTTCCACTCATGATACTTTGCGCTTTACCGCGCTTCACGGCTTGCCTTTGCCAAGCCGCCAGATCCAACGATACAGCACCGCCGCGGTGGCGCCGAAGGCGATGCCACCGATAATCTTTGCGGCCGTTCCAAAGCCCGGCCCGACCAGCGCCAGCGGTGCAGATACGCCAGAGAACACGACGATCGCAGAGAGCACCACGCCGATCACGCTCTCGCCGACGATCAGGCCTGACGCGAGTAGCACGCCAAGCTGCTTCGTCGCCTCAGGCCTGGCACTGCGGTCGGCTCGCTTGTCGAAGAACCAGCCGGCGATGGCTCCGACCACGATCATGAGAGTGCTCTGCGTGGGAAGATAGATCCCCAGACCCACGGCCAACGGGGGAACGCGCATGTGTCGCGTCGTGCGCGCGAGAATCTCATCCAGCAGGATAATGCAGCCGCCGATAAATCCGCCTGTCCGAATCAGACTCCAATCGATATCGGCGGCGATGACGCCTTGCGCCAGCGACGAGATCAGGCCCGCCTGAGGTGCGGGGAGTGGCGAAGGGCGCAGCTCGGCACCCGGTGCACCGACGAAACCGTAGGCATGATTCACCAGATCCAGCACCGGCGGAATCACGAACGCGCCCGCAACTACGCCGATCACCAGCGCCACCTGCTGCTTCCATGGCGTGGCATCGACTAACTGGCCGGTCTTGAGATCCTGCAGGTTATTGTTCGCAATCGCCGCAACGTTGAAGATCACCGCGGTGGTAAAAAGCGCGAAGGCCATCAGAGACTTGCCCGCCTCCGGTGATACGTACGGTTTTACGCCGAACACGAGAAGTAACGCAGCGCCGATCACCACCAAAATGCCAATGCCAGACAACGGGCTGTTGGACGAGCCGATCAAGCCTGCCATGTAACCGCAGACGGCCGAGACGAAGAAACTCATCAACACCACGTAGGTCACGCCGCCGATGGTGAGCGTTACGACATGTGCGCCAAGACCGCTGGTGTTGCCGAAATACCCGAGCAGCCAGCCGATCGGTAGCATGCAGACCAACGTGACGAGTCCGACAATGCCGATCGGAATGTCGCGCTCGGTAATTGGCAGCGTGTCTGCCTTGCCCGCTTTGCGTGCGCGAGAGGCGGCCATTGCGCCAGAGAGGCCCCTGGCAACTGGCTTAACGAGCTTCAGAAGCGTCCAAATCGCCGACACACCGATCGCGCCCGCTCCGACAAAACGCACTTTATGGCTCCAAGTGTTTTGCGCGAGTGCAGCCGCAGCCGTGCTGACGTCCTGCGCGAGTGATGAGTAGTGCGGCACGCCCCAGCCCCATCCAATCAGTGTGCCTATAAGCATGGCAATTCCAACTGAGAGGCCAACCAGGTGCCCGATAGCGAGCAGCGCGAAGGAAAGCGAGAAATCATAGCCGCTTACTGCACCCCGCCTGCCGATTCGAAAGGTCTGCGCCACATCTGAGGCGAATAATTGCGTGGCTACGATCACCGCAAACACCGCCGACACGATCGATCCCCACAACACTGCGAGCAGACCTGCGCGACCATGCTCAATATCTGACGCATGCGCGGCATCTCCGCTACTGCCGACCTTCAGCACCTCGGCGCACGCGACACCTTCGGGGTATGGCAGGTCCGAAGTAGTCACCAGAGCCCGGCGAAGCGGGATTGAGTACATCACGCCCAGAATGCCGCCCAACGCGCAGATCGCGAAAGAGATCCAGAATGGAAAGCCAGTCCACCAGCCAATCATGATCAATCCGGGCAACACGAAAATAATCGACGACAGCGTGCCTGCCGCGGACGCAACGGTCTGCACGATGTTGTTTTCCTGAACGGTCGCATCGCGAAAACCCCGCAGGATTGCCATGGAAATGACCGCCGCGGGAATCGACGTCGAAAAGGTGAGACCGGCCTTGAGACCGAAGTACACGTTGGCGGCAGTGAACACAAGCGTGATGGCGACCCCTATGATCAAGCCGCGGACGGTAAGTTCGGCGCGCGTACTCTCGCGCATTTGTTGGTTGGCGTTCACGATGCCACTCTCGGTACCGCTGGTTTGCATTGTAAGGGTACGCGGCCGGCTATTCTGGACGACCGACGAGAGCGGAGAATAGTCTGGAGTCGCCGGAGCGGTCAAGACAGTGTAGTTCAATCTGGCACACGGAGCGCAGCGTCGGCGCACGTCAAGTGCCGATCTACACTGCGCACGGCTAACGCGCGGGCGTGGGCTATCTAGATCGGAACATCGCCACTGGCGAGCGTTTTCCCGTCTTTGAGCTGCCTTTTCTCCGGCACATCGCAGTGCGACTATTTCCGCTCCAAGCGCGACTCAGGGACCAATCGTGCTACGCGCTTCCGGTGTTGGCGTTAAGACCGCATTGATGATTTCTGCAGCGAGGTTGGGAAGCGACTTACTGTCGTGATTGTCGAGCAGGATAACGGTCCAAGTGTTGTCGAGAAACATGGTCATACAGCTATGAAAGCCGGGGAGGTCGCCTGAGTGTGACGCAAGCAACAAGTTGCCGGTATTAGTTGTCGGTTGTGCGTCGTAGTCGCTCGTCAGAAAAGTCCGAAGTTGCTTCTGACTAGTTCGGCCAACGTGCCAACCAAACGAGTAGCCAAACGGTCGAATCGCAAACAACTCTTTCGCCGCTCCGACGCCGAAGACTCGCCCAGCAACCAGCTCTTTGCGCCATCGCCAGAGATCTCGCACGGTGGAGTACACGCCACCAGAAGAAAATGCGATCGACCAGTCGATGTATGGCGCCTTTATTGGCTGACCGTTTTCGACGACGTACGCTGTTGCCAACCGAGGCACAATCGCGCGCGGACCGCCGATGCCTGTATCCGTTAGGCCCGCGCGAGCGGTCAACCGCCCAAGTCCATCTGCGTAGATCTCGCCGGTTACCTGCTCGTAGAGCGCACCTAAAATCAAGTAGCCGCAGTTGCTGTACTTGAACTGCGTGCCGGGAGCGAATTCAAGCGAGTCGCTGCAGTACTTGCTAACAACCTCTTTAGGTGTGGCCGGTTGCTGCACAATCTGCATGATGTCAGGTCGTCGGACGAAATCCGGAACGCCGGCCGAATGTCCAAGCAACTGGCGGATTGTGACAGTGTCAGCCACATCCCTTCGATAATTGGGAAGGTATGCCGAAAGAGTAGCGTCAAGATCGATGCGACTTTGCTGCGCAAGCTCCAAGATCAAAGCGGCGGTGAACTGCTTTGTGAGCGAACCGATTTGAAACCGGGTCGTCGGAGTATTGGCGATTTTCCATGTCTCGTCGGCCAAACCAAATGCTCCTTCATAAACAATTGTGTTACCGTATCCGAGCAGCGCAGATCCGGAGAACCTGCCATCCCTGTGGTACTGCAGAAGAATTTGCGCGATCTTGTGTTTAGATGACGAAGCACCGCTGCATGAACAAAGAATTGCCGCGAGAAAGCCCGCTCCGACAATTTTCAATACCTTCGCCGCAGACTGACTCCGAAACATCGAAGATGATTAATAATGCTCAACGGGCGAGCGTTTGCCGTCTTCAACGTTGCGGTTAGCTGCGCGTTCTTCGCCGAGAACGGCGACGCGCAGGTCCCAGATTTCATTGTCGATCTTGCGAAAAGCAGTTTCGGAGAATTCGTCAGGTGGTGTCAGCCTTTCCTTGAAGCGCGCCACTTGAGCCAAGGCGCGATCGATTTGATCGCGAGGCAATGTCCCTAGAATCCGCCGCACATTCTCGATCTCAGGGACGCGATGGCAAATCATGACGAGATCATTACCAGCCGCAATGGTTAGACGAATTGCGTCTTCCAGGCGGTATCCGGTGAGAATCGCACCCATATCCAGATCGTCAGTCATGACGAGACCATCGAAATCCAATTCGTTGCGCAACAGATCCGTGATGATCCGCGGCGACAATGTGGCCGGTGTTTTCTTCGGCTCGAAACACGGATACCAGCCGTGACAGATCATCATACTGTCCACCTCGTGGACAAATTCGCGAAACACGGCCAACTCATGCCGATCGAGCTGTTCGCGCGTGCGATCAATTCTGGGCAGTTGGTAATGCGCATCGAACCCGGCGGCCGAATAACCGGGAAAATGTTTGCCGCAACTTGCGATCCCCTGCCCTCTCATCGCTTCATTGAATGCAGCTGCGTTGCGTACCACTTGTTCAACCGTCTTCCCATAACACCGACCGCGTAACGAATTATCGGCGCCATCGTCGAACGAAATGTCGAGCACCGGGCAGAGGTCGAGGTTGAAGCCGAAAAGCCGGAGCAACCGTCCTGTGATGTCCCCGTGGCGCCGTACAAGATTGACATCGTCTTTATCGCGCAATTGCTTCGCGTTCGGCGGTTCATTGCCAATCACGCGCAATCGCGAGACGCGGCCACCTTCCTGGTCGACGGCGATAATCGGCTCAACTTCGCTCAAGCTCCGCAGGTCATCGATCAACCTGTGCAGTTGACCGGGACTTTCGATGTTGCGCCCGAACAAAATAAATCCGCCGGGCTGGACGCGCCGAAACAATTTCGCAGTCTCTTCATCGAGTTCTTTGCCTGGGACACCGGTCAGGATCAGTTGACCCAAGGAATTAGTCTTCATACGTTGCCGGAACTTAGGTGTCGATGTTGCGCGACGAAAATAAATTTGTGGCGCAAGTTTCTAACTTGCGCGCCGACAACAGCGCAAGCGCAAGTTTCGGCCTTGCGCCAGTATGAAAATCGGCATTTACGGCGGCACGTTCGACCCCACCCATCATGGGCATTTAATTCTCGCACGCGAAGCCGGCGAGACGTTCCGATTGGACAAGATTATCTTCGTTCCGGCAGCGGTTTCGCCCTTCAAAGGCTCGCCAGCTGCAGCCGCGGAGGCGCGATTGTCGATGTTGCGAGCTGCCATCGAAGGTGAAGCCGGATTTATAGTAAACGATTTTGAACTGCGCCGGCCGCCTCCTTCTTACACGATTGACACAGTCGAAGATATTCAACGCCAAGAAGCGGACGCCGAATTGTATTACCTAATCGGCGAAGACAATATTCCAACACTAAGAAAGTGGCATCGCTTCGAGGAATTGGAACAAGCGGTTCGCTTTGTAGTTTTGGATCGCACTGGCGCGGGAACCAAACACGATTATCCCACGCTGCATCGCAGGATCGACATTTCTGCCACGGAAATCAGAAAGAGAGTTGCCTCCGGGCAATCGATTCGCTATTTCGTACCGCAGGCAGTCGAGGAAATCATTCGGCGCGAAAAACTCTACCGGGAGCAAGTGAAATAACGCCAGAAACCTTAGCAAAAACCTGCGCAGAACTCGCGTCGAACAAAAAGGCGGAGGACATCGTCATTTTGGATTTGCGCACAATCTCCACGTTTACAGATTTCTTCGTGATTTGCTCGGCCACGTCTGAGCCGCAGTTGAAAGCGATTGCGAACGAAGTTGAAACGCGGCTCCGAGAGGACCATGCGGCTCGTCCGGTGGCGATTGACGGCTTTCCAGCCAGCCAATGGATCGTATTAGATTATTTGCAGGTCGTCCTCCACGTTTTTCATCGGGACAAACGCGCGTTCTACAGCCTTGAAGATCTTTGGGGTGACGCGCCGCTGATCCGATGGGAAACAGCCGCGGCCCGTTGAGCGGGTGGTCCAAGCGCTCGGCCGAAAACGTTACGCGACGGTTACTTCCTCGGCGATGGCGATGCCGGGGGCGCTTGTGCCGCAGGGCTGGTAGCTGCTTCCGGCGGTTTGGCGCCTAACAGTTCCACTTCAAAAATCAAAGTCGAATTGGGAGTGATATCAGGACCGACAGCGCGATCGCCATAGGCGAGGTTCGATGGGATGAACAACTGATATTTTGACCCGACTTTCATCAGTTGAACCCCTTCCGTCCATCCTTTGATCACCCCATTTAACGGAAACGTTGCGGGCTCACCACGTTTGTATGAACTGTCGAACTCGGTGCCGTCAATCAGCGTGCCGCGATAATTGGCCGTTACGATATCGGTCGCTTTCGGCTGTGGGCCAGTCCCTTCCTTGATGACTTTGTATTGCAGACCGCTGGGTGTAGTTTTTACCCCTTCTTTCTTCTTGTTTTCGGCTAGGAATTTTTCGCCGTCTTTTGCGTTGTTTTCTGCCGCCGCTTTTTGTTTAGCTTCCAGATCTTTTTGAAACGTCGCCATTGTATCTCGTACTTCTGCCTCCGTCATCTGCCGCTTGCCTGCAAGTCCATCCTTCAGCCCCGCGGCAAATGCGTCGGCATTGAGCGCGACCTTTTGTCGGCTGAAATTCATGCCAATGTTAAGGCCGATAGCGTAGCTGGACTTGTCTTTTTGATCTTTAAGCTCTGTTTTTTCTTGCGCGACAACCGGCAAGGCCAGCGCGAGCGCCGCAAAAGTGGCAACAAAATATTTCATAGAAGTAGGTTTTTAATTGCGATAAGGCTTTAAACCTAAGCGCGGAGATCTGCAGGCTAATGGATAAACATTCGTCGTCAAGAAAACAACGAAACTATCGAATTCGCTGCATCGGTTCGCTTATCGTCCTTGCTTCCTTTGCGGCTGGGACGCCAACGCTTCCGGGCGTTACTCTCTCACGCAACGAAGCAATCAAAATCGGAAAAAGAATCTGGCAAAACGAATGCAATGGAACTATCACAGGGTTGACCGCGTGGAATGAAGGCGAAAATTTCGCGTCGCTCGGCATTGGCCACTTCATCTGGTATCCGAAAGGACAGCGCGGTCCATTCGAGGAGAGTTTTCCTAAACTGGTGAGCTTTATGACAGTTCGTGGCGTTAAATTGCCAACGTTACTTCTGGGCGCGGGCGAACGGGCCTGCCCGTGGAATTCGCGCCAGGAATTTCTTCGGGCCCAATATTCACCGGAGATGAAACAGCTGCGGCAGTTTCTCGCCGGTACGGTTGACGTTCAGGCGGAATTTTTGATCGCACGCTTGCAAAATGCACTTTCAAAAATGCTCGCCGAAGCTGAGCCTGCAGATCGCGCGAACGTCGAGCAGCAATTCGAGCGCATGACGAGAACGCCACAGGGCTGTTACGCTCTGGTCGATTACGTGAACTTCAAGGGTGAAGGCGTCTTGCACACTGAGCGTTATCAAGGGCAGGGATGGGGCTTGCTTCAAGTCCTCGAGCAAATGCCCGCCGATGAAGATGACGCGGTGAAAGAATTTTCGCGCGCAGCTGTCGTAGTGCTAAAGCGCAGAGTCGCGAACTCCCCCCCCGAACGCGGCGAAGCACGATGGTTACCAGGTTGGCTTAACCGGGTCCGCAGCTACAATCGCGACTGACTTTATGCGGCAAAAATTTCCCGTATTGCTTTTCACGCTTTTGCTGGCTGTTCTTAGCTGTTCGATCAGCGGCCAGATACGGCTCTTTGGACCGAGGCCGACGCCGCAACCAATCCGCAAAGCGTCGGAGTTCATTCGCAAACAGGACCCATTGAAGGTGAATCAATCTTTACTCAAACAGGCGACGCCGGATAACACGCATATCGTCGTTTCAATTCCAAAGCAGCGGGCTTACCTCATGATGGGCGATCAAATCGTGGCTGATGGTCCAATCTCGTCTGGCAGACGCGGACACGAGTCGCCCACGGGCCACGTGCGCGTGCTTGAGAAAGACCCGAACCACCATTCCAATCTGTATGGCGACTTTGTGGATACTTCGGGCCGTGTAGTGCGCGCCGGGGTCAGTGCCCACATCGATTCGGCTCCGAGCGGCACGCACTTCGCCGGCGCGCCGATGAAATGGTTCTTGCGTTTGACCGAAGAGGGCGTGGGCATGCACGTCGGAATTTTGCCCGGCTACCCCGCTTCGCATGGCTGTATCCGCGAATCGGCCGATGGCGCGAAATTATTTTACGACAATGTAAAAGTCGGCACGCCAGTCGACGTAGGCGATTACTAACCTCCGATCAGTTTTCGCCGCAACAAATCAAACGCAGCTTGTGCAGCAAGTTGCTTAAATGTTTCGCGATCGCTGGGAAAAAATAACCTCTTCCCCGTAGTTTCATTTGCGGTCGCGAGCGCAATGTAAACCGTTCCTACTGGCTTATCCGCCGAACCGCCGGTGGGTCCGGCGATCCCAGTCGTGGCAAGGGCATATGTCGATCTTGCATGTCTCTTTGCGCGGTCAGCCATCATGCACGCGACCGGTTCGCTGACAGCGCCATGCTTCACGATTAACTCTGGATCGACATTCAACATATCGATCTTGGCCTGATTGGCATAACAAACATAGCCAGCAACGAAAACGTTGGAGGCGCCCGGCACATTTGTGATACGATGCGCGAGCAGCCCACCCGTACACGACTCGACGATCGCAAGTGTCACATTTCTGTTGGCCAGGAGCTTTACGATTACTTCCTCAAGAGGTTCGTCGCTCACGGAAAAGATCGACAATCCTAGGGCCGCTTTAATAATCCCGTCTGCGCGCGCAACCGGTTCAGATTCCCCGATGATTCGAACATCGACTTCTCCGGGACGCGCACAATAACCGAGCTCGATCCCTGGAATGGCGAGAACTTTTTCACCGATCGTTTCCTCGACCGTAGATTCACCCATGCCCGCGATCCTGTAGAGCCGCCGCTCGATCCCCGCCGGCGTTTGCGCGATCGATCGCAAGATCGGAATCACCGACGCGCGAAACATTGGCTGAAGTTCGCGAGGGGGCCCCGGCAAGACAAAGAGATGTGGCGAGGCAAGCCGCGGATTGACATTTGGTTTCAAATACAATCCGGACGCACTCCCATTTTCGTTTGGGAGAATCTGCGCGCCGACGGGAACATCAGCCTGCCTGGCAATGCTCGAAGTCCATTTAATTCCGCGTGCCTCCAGTCTTTGCCGCAGCGATGCCAAGAGTTGCGGGTCCTGGCGCAATTCCAGCCCGAGCAAATCCGCAACGATGTCACGTGTGATGTCGTCGCTTGTGGGCCCGAGCCCGCCAGTCACAAATAGGATTTCACAGCTCGAAAATAATTCGCCCAGAGCGTGGCGAATCGCCTGGCCGTCGGGAACCGTGCGCCGCTCATCAATGCGCAAACCCAATGGGAAGATCTCGCGGGCGATGAACGCAAGGTGCGCATCGTGCACGTCCCCGAGCAATAACTCCGTGCCAGTATTGATGAGAGCGACCTGCATGGAAGATCAACAAGCAAACGTCGAACGCTGAGTGCACAACGTCCAACGCCGAAGTCAGATTTCCCATCCCGACAAACGGCGCAAATGCAAGCCGACTGTAATTTGATCTTGGGCGTTCGATGTTGGGGCATTCGGCGTTTTCCGCCAAATCACGCCGCGTCTTTGTCCTGTTTTTTGCGAATTAGCGGGAGCTTTTTGCCTTCCACGACCGCGCGATTGATCGTGACTTCGGCGATGTCTTCGCGGCTCGGGACATCGTACATGATGTCGAGCATGATCCGCTCAAGCATCGAACGCAACGCCCGTGCACCTGTCCCCTTCGTGACGGCTTGCGCGGCAAGCGCGCGCAGCGCGTCTTTCGTGACCGTCAACCGCACGCCTTCCATCGAGAAGAGTTTCGTGTACTGCTTGACCATCGCGTTTTTCGTCTCGGTCAATATCGCCACCATTTCTTCCTTGGTAAGCGCATCGAGCGAGCTCACAACCGGCAACCGCCCGATAAATTCAGGAATCATTCCAAAAGCGAGCAAGTCTTCCGGTTCCACATGGCGCACGGCTTCCCTTCGCAACGCTTCTTCGACTTCGAGGGTCGGACTGCCAAAGCCCATCACTTTTTGGCCGATGCGTTTTTGGATAATTTTATCGAGCCCGATGAACGCGCCGCCGCAAATAAACAGAATTTTCTCGGTGTTTACCTGGATGTACTCCTGGTGCGGATGTTTGCGGCCTCCCTGCGGCGGAACGTTGCACGTGCTCCCTTCCAAAATCTTCAAGAGCGCCTGTTGGACGCCTTCGCCGGAGACATCGCGCGTGATGCTGACGTTATCGGTTTTGCGCCCGATCTTGTCGATTTCGTCGATGTAAACGATGCCGATCTCCGCGCGTTTTACATCGTAATCAGCATTCTGTAGCAACCGCAGAATGATGTTCTCGACGTCTTCGCCAACATAGCCTGCTTCGGTCAATGTGGTCGCGTCCGCAATGCAGAATGGGACATCGAGGATCTTGGCCAATGTTTTGGCGAGTAGGGTCTTTCCGGAACCAGTCGGCCCGATGAGCAAAATGTTGCTTTTCTCAATCTCGATATCCGCAAGGGGATCGGGCTGAAATACTGGGGAGGGATCGACAGGCGCTGAAGTTTGCAGCACGCGCTTGTAATGATTGTGCACCGCCACCGATAGCGTTTTTTTGGCGGTGTCCTGCCCGATCACATATTGATCGAGCAAACGCCGGATCTCTGCCGGTTTCGGCACGCGAATGTTGGAGGACTGACGCCGGGCGTCCTCGCTGAGTTCCTTATCCAGGATGCTCTTGCAAACGTTGATGCAGTTGTCGCAGATATAAACGCCGGGCCCGGCAATTAACTTGCGCACCTCGGCATGGCTCTTGCCACAAAACGAGCACATGGTGAGGTTGGAAGCGCGGGCCATATGTTTGGTGTCAGAATAAGAAGCTGTTATCCTGCCGCCTTCCGCGGCAAAGCGGCCTCAGCCACTTCCACCGATCGATTCCCAGACGGCGGTGTCGCGCCGTCGAGCAGCTTCACTTCCTTGCGAGACTTGATCACTTCATCGACAAGTCCGTACGCTTTCGCCTCTTCTGCCGACATGTAATAATCACGATCCGAATCGAGTCGTACCTGTTCCTCAGATTTGCCAGTGTGTTGGGCGATGATTTTAATGAGGCGCTTCTTCAGCTTGAACATGTAATCGACCTGCCGCTCGACATCGCTTGCCGCGCCTTGAGCGCCGCCGGAAACCTGATGGATCATGATGTCGGAATTCGGAAGCGCGAACCGCTTGCCCTTTGTGCCGGCGCACAGCAAAACTGCGGCCATGCTCGCAGCCATTCCGAGGCAGTAGGTCGTCACATCGCATGTGAGGAACTGCATCGTATCGTAAACTGCGAGTCCAGCGGTCACCGACCCGCCCGGCGAATTGATATAAATGTTGATGTCCTTCTTCGAATCTTCCATCTGGAGGAACAACAATTGGGCGATGACCAAATTGGCAATGTGATCGTCCATGGGCGTTCCGATGAAAACGATCCGGTCCTTCAGCAGCCGCGAATAAATATCGTAGCTGCGCTCGCCGCGGCCAGTCTGCTCCACCACCATCGGGATCAGCACCGACTGCGATAAATTTTCATTGGACACGCTCATGATTTTTCTTCCACGCCAGTAGGCTTTTCTATCTGTTCGACGCTAACATTCGCCTTCAGGAAATCAAGAGTCTTGCCGAGCAGAATCTGTTCGGCGACGTCATTTAAGGCATCCTGTTGTTGCAGTTCCTTGCGCATTTTGTCCGGCGAAATGTCGTAACGCGCCGCCTCCTGCCTGATTCGAAGATCGACATCTTCCTTCGTGACTTGAATTTTTTCGCGCTCAGCGATCCGATGCAGGATGAAATTCGTTTTCAACCGGTGCGCCGCCAGGTTCGCCGCGCCGTCGATCAGCTCTTTTTCTTTTTCCTTTAACATGTCATCCGTGACGCCGCGCTCGCGATTGCGTTGCACTAATTCGGCCAGAGCGCGCCGCGTTTCATTTTGCAGTAGCGCTGGCGGTAGCTCGAATTGGGTCCGCTCGTGCAAATATTCCACGATCTCCGATTCCTTCGCCCGCTCGACATCATGTTTCTTCGCGTGCTCGATATCGTGCTCGATCATGTGCCGAAGATCGACAATCGTCTTCCCCGGAGCCACCTTGGCCGCAAGCGCGTCGTCAACTGGCGGTAATAGCTTCTCCTTAATCTCGCGTAACGTAACGGCGTAATCCGCTTTTTTCCCTGCCAATTCTTTTACCGCGAAGTCGTCCGGGAAATTGACGATCACGAGCCGCGTTTCGTCGCGATTTTGTCCCACCAATTGCTCGCAAAATTTCGGCAGAAAATTCTCAGGCGCCAGATGCAGCCAGAATTTTCTGCCGCCCTGCAAATTCTTGCTGACCTGTGGCGCAATTTCGCTAATCGGCTTCCCATCCACCGAACCCTCGAAATCAAGCACTGCAAAATCGCCCGTTTGCAGTCCTCGCCCCGGCACATCCACAAAGTCAGCCGACTGATCCCGCAGGCGCTCCAAAGCCGCTTCGACTTCGGCATCGGAAACTTTTGTGTCCGGCAATTGCACTGGGATGTTCATGTAATCTGGCAGTTCGAATTCCGGCGTCGTCACCACCGTTGCGCGAAACCGCATCGACTTATCTTCGCCAAACTGAATGTCTTCAATGTTGGTCAGCGAAGCGACACGCAATTGCTCTTGTTCGACTGCTTGGTGATAGCTTTTCGAGACGAGTTTTTTGGTTAGCTCCTCCTGAATTTCTTTGCGAAATCTTTTGTCGATCACGGCCCGTGGAGCCTTCCCCGGCCGATAGCCCGGAATTTTGGCGAATCGCGCGAAGCTGTTCGCGATCATCTCCCACTCCTTCGATACTTCATCGGGCGGCAGTTCAATCTGCAGCTTCGACACGAAGCCTGGCTGCCTTTCCACCTGAACCTTCATGCGAATTACTGTAGCGGCGCTATGTGAGCGCCGCAAAACTGGTAGAGCATGACGGCCGTACGCTACGCATTCACGCGTTCGCCGCCCACATAAACTGAATGCGTTTGCGGAATTCCGAACCAGTAGGCCAGTTCCCGATAGTCTTCGCAATCAAAGATTGCAAAGTTGGCAAGCTTGCCTCGCTCAAGCGAACCGATCTTGTTTCCACGATTGAGACTGTAGGCCGCATTAATTGTCGCTGCTGTGATGGCTTCTGCGGGCGACATTTTCATGTGCGTGCAGGCGAGCGACAAAATCATCGACATACTTGGGGTCGGCGACGAACCGGGGTTGAAATCTGTCGCGAGCACAGCAGCAAGCCCACTCTCAATCATCTCCCGCGCGCGCGGGTACGATGTCAACGCAAGCGCGTAAACGGAACCCGGCAGGAGAACCGGTTGCACCTTCGCGGATTTCAACGCCACAATACCGACCTCGTCGGTCTTCTCCAAGTGATCCGCCGTCGTTGCGCCCAACTCCGCCATCAATTTCGCGCCACCGCAGTTGGAAAGCTGATCAACGTGACCGCGCAATTTCAATCCAAGCCTTTTGGCCGCGCTCAGAATCTTGCGCGATTGCTCAATCTCGAAGTAACCGCGCTCGCAAAATACATCACAAAACTCGGCCAGCTTTTCTTGCGCCACTCGCGGAAGCATTTCGTCGGCCACAAGATCGACATAATCATCAGCAGCCATCTCGCGCGGCACAGCGTGCGCGCCAAGAAACGTCGGCTCAATTTCCAGCGGCGTCTCCTGATTTAGCTGGCGCATCACGCGCAAAATCTTCAGCTCGTCATCAAGCGTCAATCCGTAGCCAGATTTAGCTTCGACGGTAGTCGTGCCGCAGTGCAGAAACCAGTCCGCATGTTTCTTTGCTTGCGCGAGAAGCTCAGCGTTGCTGGCCGCGCGAGTTTTTTCCACGGTTGACCAAATGCCGCCGCCGGCTCTCGCGATCTGCTGGTAAGTTTCACCACGTGCACGCCGCTCAAAATCGTCGAGCCGATTTCCCGCAAAAACCAAATGCGTGTGGGCGTCAACAAATCCGGGAAGCACGACGCGCCCGCCCGCATCGACAATCTCCGCGTCGGCTACGCT
>Ga0209056_10001291_pt1 | contig 27421 bp, 22 predicted proteins | sample GraSoiAngelo_114_FD_185876 | JGI IMG/M metagenome (GOLD analysis project Ga0209056, IMG submission 185876) | Grasslands soil microbial communities from the Angelo Coastal Reserve, California, USA - 14_0903_13_40cm (SPAdes) (version 2) | ecosystem: Environmental > Terrestrial > Soil > Grasslands... | reverse complement strand
CGCCGCGCGCTTCTGGGCGGCGGTCGCCGAGGCATCGAGCCGGACCCCGCCGCGCTGGCTCGCGCCCGCGCTCGTGGCGGCGTCCCTCCTCGCGGTGGCCGCGCTCGCGTTCGCGACGGTCGTGGTTCGGTATCCGTTCCTCTACGACCACCTGCTGAACGCGGAGGGTGGGGTGCCGCGGCGGGTCCAGGCCGTCCTCACGCGCAACGCGGCGCCCGGCGCGCTCGAGGCCTCCCTGTGGGCGCTGATCGGCGTGCTGGCCCTGCCCACGCTCGTCCGCGCGGTCCTCCGGCGGCCGGTCGCCGGGGCCGCCGCGCTCGCCGGGGCGCTCGGCCTCGTGGGCTGGCACGCCTCGGAGCGGGCGACCGGGCTCAACGAGGGACCGAACGTCGTTCTGATCTTCCTCGAGTCGGCGCGGAGCGACTTCTTCTCAATCAACGGCTACCCGGCGCTCACGTCGCCGCGCCTCGACCGGCTCGTCGCCGAGGGCGGCGTGACGTTCACGGACGCCTGGTCCCACGCGAACTCGACCGTGGCCAGCGTGGTGACCGTCATGACGTCGGCGTACGCCTATCGGCACGGCATGCGGAGCATGTTTCACGGCGAAGAGTTCGCGCGCCCCGCCCTGCGGCGACTTCCCGCCCTGCTCCACGACCAGGGCTTCGCGACGCGGGTCGTCACCGACTGGGACGGCGACGTGACATACATGAACGAGCGGGTGCTGCCGGGCTTCGACCGCTACGACGTGGCGGAGTTCGGGATGATCAACTACGTCAAGCAGATCTACTCCCAGCACTTCCTCTTCCTCGCCCTCACCGACAACCGGCTCGGCCACCGGGCCTTCTCGACCTTCTACCGGGCCGGCGGCGGCTACACGCCGGCGGGCAGCGATCTCTACTACCGGGCCCGGATCGAGCAGAACCTGACCGAGCTCGGGCGGACCCCGCGCTTCTTTCTGACGCTCTTCTTCGCCGACCCCCACTTCAACTACCGCTGCGGGTACCCGTACTATGGGCGCTTCACCGACCCCGACTACGAGGGCCCGAACAAGTACCAGGCCATGTCGAACCCGACCGTCGACACCGCCCCCGGCCGGGAGCGCGAGGCGCGCCAGATCAGAGGGCTCTACGCGGGCTGCGTCAGCGAGCTCGACGACAACATCGGGTTCGTCGCCGACACCCTCCGCCGCTTGGGGCTCGACCGGCGCACGCTCCTCGTCGTGACGGGCGACCACGGCGAGCGGCTCCCCGACCGGTCGAGCTTTCGCTACGGGCGGAACGGGGCCTGGCTCGACCCGGACCAGTTCCAGGTGCCGCTCGTCTTCATCCATCCCCGCGTGCCGATCGCCCAGCCGGTCGTGGCCGCCACGGTGCGCCACGTCGACATCATGCCGACGATCCTCGAGCTGCTCGGCCTTCCCGTCCCGCCCGGCCTCGACGGCACGAGCCTCGTCCCACTGATACGGGGCGCCGCCAGAGACCTCCACCTCGACGTCTTCGGCGAGACGGGCTTTCAGTGGGTCCCGGCGAAGCCCCCGTATCTCAGCTACCCGCCGATGACCGAGGTCATCTCGTTTCGACTGGACGAGGGGGGGGCGCTCCTGCCCCGCTACTTCCTCGACCGGAGCTGTCTCGCGCGAATGAACCTCGCCCGGCACCGGTTCATCCGGACGGGGCGCTACGAGCTCACCTACCGCCCCACGGTCGACGGCGCCGAGGTCGCGCTCTACGACTGGCAGACCGACCCGGCGCTGACGCGGAACCTGGCCGCCCTGCGGCCGGAGGTGGCGGCGGAGCTCACGGGCCGGCTCTTCCGGTGGGCCCTCGGCGATCCGGAGCTCACGGTGCGCCAGGGCTGGCTCGCCGCCCGCGATCCCGACGCCCTCCTGCGGTGCGTGCCGCCCCCGCCTCGCTGAGGCGCGCCGGCGGCGGGAGACAGAATGGACACGACCGTGATCGTCGGCGACCTGGCGGCACGGCTCCGGAGCGCGGGCGGGCCGGACGGGCTCTGGGTGAGCGAGGCCGACGCCCGGCGGATCGGCGGCTGGGAGCTCGGGCCCGAGGGCGCCTGCCAGGGGAGCCGCTGCGTGCCGCTGCCGCCGGGCGTGGTCCGGGACGGACTCCTGGATCTCGCGGGGCTCGCTCGCTACCTCGGCCAACCGGTGGTCCACGACCCGACGCACGACGTCTGGGTCCTCGGAGAGTCGGCGGACGAGCTCCGGGAGGGCCTCGGCTCGCTCGAGGCCCCGGACTTCACTCTCCCGGATCTCGAGGGACGCCGGCACCGGCTCTCGGACTATCGGGGTGCCAAGGTCTTTCTCGTCACGTGGGCCTCGTGGTGAGGGTGCCGCTTCGACCTGCCGGGCTGGCAGGCCCTCTACGCCGAGCTCCGGGAGCTGAGCTTCGTCGTCATCACCGTCGCGCAGGACAGCCGGGGCGCCGAGACGGCGGGGGAGTGGATCCGCGCCGCCCGGCCCGAGCACCCCGCGCTGATCGACCCGACCCACCGGGTCGCCGCCCTCTACGGCATGGTGAACGTGCCCACGAGCGTCTGGATCGACGAGCGCGGCCGCCTCGTCCGGTGGGGCGAGGTCGCGTTCGTGGACAACCGCTGGCAGGCGTACACGAAGAGCGACATGGAGCCCTACCTGGCCGGCCTTCGCGACTGGGTCCGGCGGGGCACGGCGAGCCCCTTCGCGCTCACGCCCGCCGAGCTCCGGCGGCGGCTCTCTCCGCCGACCCCCGAGCACGCGCTCGCCGCCGCCAACTTCCGGATGGGCGAAGAGCTCCACGCGCGGGGCGCCGCCGAGGACGCCGTCGCCTACTTCAAGGAAGCGCAGCGGCTCCACCCGGAGAACTGGCGCTACAAGCGCCAGGCGTGGCAGCTCACCGACGCGGAGCGGTACTACGGGACGAGCTTCGGCGCGGAGGTCGCGAAACTCGGCGGGCGCCCGTACTACCCGCCGCTCGACCTCCCGTCAGTCGAGTAGCGCGCGAGCGCCGCGGGCGATCGACTCGGCGTCGATGCCGTAGTGGCGGTAGAGGGCGGCGCGGGTGCCCGACTGCCCGAAGTCATCGACGCCGAGCGGGAGCTGGAGCGTCCCCAGCGCGGAGCCGAGGAAGCCGAGGGCGTGGGAATGGCCGTCGAGCACGCTGACGACGGGCGCCGGGGCCTCGTCGTCGCGCACGAGCGTTTCGAGGTACGAGGTGGCCTCGCCGCCCTTGCGGGCGGCCACGTAGCCCCGGTAGAGCAGGTCGGGGCTCGTGATCGCGAACACGTTGGCCCGGATCCCGTCCGCCTCCAGGAGCCCTCCCGCCTCGACGGCCTCCGGCACCATCACGCCGGTCGCCCACAGGGTGATGTCGGGCCGGCCGCGATCGACGAGCCGGTAGCCGCCCTCGAGCACCGCCCGGCGCTCGACCGCGCCGCCGCGGAGCGCCTGCTCGATCGGCCGGGTGGAGAGGCGCAGGTAGAGGCTCTCGCCCGTGCCGTCGGCGATCCCTCGGAGGCCCGCGAGGAGGATCCACTCGGTGTCCTGGGCGAACGTGGGCTCGTAGTAGGTGCAGTGCGGGAGCGCGATGCCGAGCGACGGGGTCACGACCGACTGGTGGGCGCCGCCCTCGGGCGAGAGGCTCACGCCCGACGGCGTCGCCGCCACGACGAAGCGCGCGCCCGAGTATAGCGCGTGGAGGAGCGCGTCGAGCCCGCGGGCGACGAAGGGATCGTAGAGGGTGCCGAGCGCCAGGAGCGGCTCGCCCGAGAGGTCGTCGGCGAGGCCGAGCGCGGCCAGCAGGAGGAACAGGTTGTGCTCGGCGATGCCGAGCTCGAGGTGCTGGCCGCCGGGCGACTGGCGCCACTGCACGGCCTGGGGAATGCCGCGGTCGCCGAAGTAGTCCGGGCGCTTCTCGGGGAAGTAGACGCCCCGCCGGTTGATCCAGCCCGCGAGGTGCGTGGTGATCGCCACGTCGGCCGAGACCGTCACGATCCGCTCGGCCACGGGCAGGCGCGCCAGCGCTCCCAGCACCCGACCGAAGGCCTCCTGGGTGGACATGGCGCCCGTGTAGGTCGAGTCGAGCGCCGGGGGCGGCTCCGGGCGCGCGCGACCGGCCGGGCGCGGGGCCCGGAAGAGGGGCGGGAGGGCCGCGATGTGCCGGCCCTCGCGGCTGCCGGCGCCGAAGCGCTCGAGCGGGTCGGCGGCGGGCACGCCGAGCGCCTGGCGGAGCTCCTCGAGCTGCGCCGCCGTCAGCAGCATCCCGTGGTTCAGCGGGTCGCCGGCGAAGGGCAGCCGCCAGCCCTTGATCGTATCGGCGATGATCACGGTCGGCCGCTCGGGCTCGCGCTCGGCCTCGGCGTAGGCGTCGAGCACGGCGGCGAGGTCGTGGCCGCCGACGTCGGCCAGGAGCTCCTTGGGCGTACCCGTGAGCTCCCGGACCCGCTCGGGGGACAGGCAGAGCAGGCTCTGATACTCGGCGTGCGTCATCGCCTCGAGCCGCCGGATCAGCTCCGGGTGCTGCCGGAGCCGGGTGCCCCAGCGCAGCGGGATGACTCGCCAGCCCGCCGTGCGGAACATCGCCGTGATGTGGCCGCGGCGGGCGTCGGGCGTGATGCGGTCGAGGCTCTGACGGTTCAGATCGACGATCCAGAGGACCTGGCCGAGGCGCGCGACCATCTCCTCCTGGAGCGCCTCCCAGACGTTGCCCTCGTCGAGCTCGGCGTCGCCGACCATGACGATGATGCGCCCGGGCGGGGCCGCGCCCACGCGGTCGGCCAGGTAGCGAGCGGCCCACCCGCCGAAGGTCGCCGCGACGGCGCCGAGCCCCATCGAGCCGGTCGAGAGGTCCACCAGCTCCGGGTTTCCCCGGCGGCTCGGGTACGCCTGCAGGCCGCGGTACTGGCGGAGCTGCGGCAGCATCGCCCGGTCGAGGTTGCCGCGGAGGTAGTGGCAGGCGTAGAAGGCGGGCGAGCCGTGGGCCTTCACGGCGACGAGGTCGGTCGAGCGGAGCGCCCGGAAGTAGAGGGCGGTGAGGAGCGTGACGACGGACGCGGAGCTCGCCTGGTGGCCGCCCACCTTCGTGCCCTCCGGGTTCTCGCGCTCGAAGTTGGCGTGGTGGACCATCCACGTCGCGAGCCAGAGCACGCGGCGCTGGATCGACTCGAGGACCTCCAGCTCAGCGGCGCCGGGCGTCGACATCGCCGAGAAAGTCGAGGACGCCGCGGTTCCAGGCCTCGGGCTGGTCGCGGTTGCTGAAGTGCCCGGCCGCCGGGAGCACGACGAGCTTCGAGCCGCGGATCTTCCGCTGCATCACGCGCATCGCCTCGAGCGAGGGGTCGTGCGCGCCGGCGAGGAGGAGCGTCGGTGCGCGGATCTCGCGCAGCCGATGGGTGATGTGGTCCATCGCGAGCAGGGCGCGGAGCGCGTTGGCGTACCCGATCGGATTGAGCGCCCGGTACTCGGCGTAGAACTCCGCCTTCGCGTCCGGGTGCAGGGCGAGCCGCCCCGCGACGTTGGGGTTCGCCGTCATGGCGAACTCGGCCATCGCGTCCATCCCCTGCTCAAGGGTGATCTTGATGCTCTGGGCGCGCATCAGGATGTTATCGACGGAGAGCGGGAGCCCGGCCGCGGACGACGAGTTGGTCACGACGAGGGCCGCGACCCGCGCGGGGTAGAGAAGCGTGAAGCGCGTGGCGATGCCGCCGCCCATGGACAGCCCGCCCACGTGGGCGCGCCGGACGCGAAGGTGGTCGAGGAGGTCCCGGAGGTCGAACGCCCAGCGGGTGAAGGAGTACCGCGCCGGGTCGGCGGGGCTCTCGGACCGGGCGTGGCCGCGCGGGTCCCAGAGGATCAGGCGGTAGCGCGCGGCGAGTGCCGCGACGTTCGTGTCCCACATCTGGGTGTTCCCCCCGATGCCGTACGCGAGCACGAGCGGCCGGCCCGCCCCGTGCTCCTCGTAATAGATCTTCACCCGGTCGTCCGTCCGCGCGTAGGGCACCGATCACCTCGTCCAGACCCCCTCGGGGTCGCAGGCCCGCACGAGCGCCAGCTCCGCGTCGGTCGGCCCGGGCGTCTCGCGCACCTCGGGGGCGACCCGCACGCTCCATCCCGTCGCCGCCCGCAGCGTGTCCACGCTCTGTCCCGGATGATACGACGCCAGGACGGCCTCCTTGCTCTGCTCGTCGAAGCGGAAGACGCCGAGCGTGGTGATCAGGGTCGCGGGGCCGCCGCCGGGCAGGCCGACCCGCTCGCGCCAGCCGGGGCCGTCGCCGTGGCCGGGCGAGGTGCGGTAGCCGACGCGCTCGACGAAGCGGTGCCGCGCCTGCGGCATGATGATGACGACGCGCCGGGAGAGGCAGGCGATGTCCGCGCCCCCGCCGCTCCCCGGCAGCTTGACGCGCGGCTGGCGCGGGTCCCCGACGTACGACGTATTGAGGTTGCCGTAGCGATCGACCTCGGCGCCTCCGATGAAGCCGAGGTCCACCCCCCCCTGCTCGAGGAGCCCCATGATGTTTGCGGTGGTCGTGCTCCAGAGGGCGCCGACCACGTTGGGCGGGTCCGACATCGTGTAGAGGGTCCCGTCCAGGTCGGCGGGCGCCGCGCGGACCAGACCGTTCTCGAAGAGGCCGACCGCCGCCGGCGCGTGCGTCCGCTGGGCGAGGGCGAAGGCCAGGATCGGCAGTCGCATACCGACGAACACGCGCTCGCCGTCGCGGATCTCGCGGGCGGCGGCGACGACCATCAGCTCGCGCGCGGTCGGGGCCGGCGTCATACGCCGTAGTCGAGCGGCTCGCTCGGCAGGCGGCGGCGGGGCCGGAGCGCCGCGAGCCGATCCGGGCCGAGGAGCTTCAGGAGGCCCGGCCAGTCGCCCGGGCCGAAGACCCACCGGTCGAGCCACGCCCGGAAGCCCTCGAGCGTCCCCGACTCGGCGTGGTACTGCGCGAACGACGCGTGGTCTCGACCATAGCAGCCCTGCAACGGGGAGGGGAACGCGCCCCACGGTTCGTGGACCACGGCGGCGACCTTGAGCGCGGGCAGGAGCACCAGGTTCGGGTCGGCCAGGATCCGCCCGGTCGGCCAGATCTCCTCGGCCACGACGAGCACCCGCCGGGCGGCGAGCACCGCCTCGCGCGTGACCCCGAGGGGCCCCCAGGCGTGGCAGTGGCCCAGGGCGTCGGCGCGCTGGACGTGCACGATCGTCACGTCGGGCCGGAGGGCAGGGACCAGGAGCAGGGGCGCGCCGGACCACGGATCGCTGGCATGCCGGAAGTCGTCGTTCGTGGCGGGGATGTCGCTGCCGAGCAGCGACCGCGTCGGGATGTAGGGGACGCCGAGGGAGCCCGCCAGAAGCGCCAGCGAGAGCGTGAGGTTCGAGTGGTCGGCGACGGCGAGGGGACGGGGCTCGCCTTGCTCCGTCGCGCGCCGGTAGTTATGGCCGAGCCCCGCGCTGACGTTGCCGACCCACGCCGCGATCACCCGCCGCGCCGCGCCCGCGCCGATCAGCTGGTCGAACAGCATGTCCGAGATCGGCCCGATCAGCGTGAGGTCGCGCTTGCCCTGGCGGATGATCTCGTGGCCGGCGGCGAACGGGATGGCCGCCTCGAGGGCCGTGCCCATGCAGACGGAGGCGCCGTCTGGCACCACGCGCGCGATCGCGTCCCGCAGCGAGACGAGCTTGGAGGCGGACACTCCCATCAACTCTACAAGCTTGGCTGGAGTTTTCAAGGCGGCGTTCTCGATCCGGACACCCCAGGCCGCGGTCTGTACGCGCTCACACCGGTCTGGTGGAAGACGCCATGGTGATGGTCCGTCAGAGGAGCGCGGCCGCGACTTTGATGACAGAGGCGAAGGCCCGGTCGAGGTCGAAGTCCGCAAAGTCCGGATCACGAAGCACTGGCTTCAACTGGGCCCCGACTTGCGGCGTCAACTCTGCCAGACGGTCCGCCGAAACATCCACGGGCTCGTTTCCGGGGACGGCGAGTTTCTGCTTGACGAGTTGGACGATCCCGGGCTCCTGTACGCGAAAGCCTCGCCGGCGGACGGCGTGGTCGACATCGTAGAAATCGCGGATGGCGACTTCTCGTCGGGACAACGCCGCTCGGAGCTTCTCTGCCATCGCCTCGTCCCGAGACAGGCAGGGCACGGGAAAGGCGAGCACCGCGGGCGCCCCGGAGACGGGGTCGAGCAGCAGCGTCTTCGCTTGCCCCCTGATCGAGGGCCTCAGCATCGGCTCGCGGAGGCCTACCTCTATCTTGATGCTCTCGTCCCGCTCCGCGACGGCCGATCGGTAGCCGATCGCGCCGACGTATTGGCGAGAGTTGTTCCTTCCCTTGAGTGGTGTGACGACGCGCACTCCGGGCACCTGTTTTCCGATGGTGGCCACCGCCGCCTTCGATGGCGCGGCGAGCCGGCTCCTCTCGGTGCGGGTTGCATCGGCCGGAGTCGACACGAGGAAGTCAAGGTCCTCGCTCAGCCGATAAAATCCGAGATGCACCTTGGACAAACACGTCCCACCGCGGAAGACAAGGCCGGGCGCGGCCACCGCGGAATGGTGGAGAATCACCGAGCAGAAATAATCTCTCTCGATGAGCCGTGGAGAGAATTGCGTCTGCGCCGCGGTAAACCTCACCGCTTCGCGGAAGAGCGCGGCGTCTTCATGCAGGCGAAGCGGCTTGCGTTCAGCCACTCTCGTTCCAGACAACACCCCAGGAGTAGTCGACTGTCCCACGTTTCCGCCGCGTCGGAATCCACGGGATCACACTCGTCGTGGGCTTGAGCGCCTGGCCTAGTCTTCGCGCCTGGGCGCTGCTCACGCCGATTCGGGTCAGGAGTGCCGCGATCCTGCGAATCGTTCCGATGTCGCCGTAACACAATGTGACCCGAATGAGTTCATCGGCCGTGATGCGCCCGGCGGCCAGTTCTGCACGGATCCAGTCGTACGCCCGGGGCAGACTGTTGAACCGCGACCAGTCGTACACGGCGTCCACCAGGGTCCGCACACGCGACGAGTACACCGCTATCATCCCGTCGGACGTTCCCACCTCGTTGGTGTCACCGAGTCGCTCGTCCGCGACCTTGATCAGCGTCAACGCGACTGAGCCCACCGTCCGTTCGCCCGAGATCCGGTTGTTGTAGGCATACACGCGGGTGGGCACCTGCTCATCGAAGCCGTAGCGGTTAAAGGCGTTGGGCCCGCAGATCTGGTAACGCCCTCGTCGATCTTTCATCAGTGTGTCGAGCGCGAGGGCTTCGTCGGGACTCCAGGAACCGCCGAGCGGGAGTCGCTGCGGAACCAGATAGAGGCCTGGTCGCACCCGGGCGATAAGGCCGCCGCGGGACATGCGTCGGAACAACTCGCGCTCCTGCAGGCGCGTCAGCCGCAGCGGGCCGGTGAGTTCCCCGGTCGTGACCACTGGCTGCTTTCGCATCTGAAGGTAGGCCAGCATTTGTGTTTCCTGCCGACCCAGTCGTCGTTTCACTCATGTATTATATTTCTCATGGATGGTGTGTCAAGCCATCTCTGCGAAAAAGTGTACAACGGCCTCCCCACACTCCCGCCAGACCCTCGCGCCTGAGGGGGCAACTCGCTGCGATACTTGAGGCAAGTCGGCGCCACTGAGGCTCCACGTTCCAAGCGGAACGTGGCCTGGGGGGCGCTCGTACTGGCACCGGGGACACTTCATGCCGGAGCCTCCAAGCAACCGAGCCGATGAAGATCGGAACAGTGGGCCGAGAGGAGTGGCTAGGGGCTCGCGTGGTCAGGGACGCCGCCGCGACAACCGCCGCGAGTTGCTGGACCTCGAACCTTGGCGACACGCAGTGCGTTGAGTCGATCGAGCCGCTGGGCCTCGCCCCTAACGAGTGGGGGCATCGGGCGGGCCGATGCCGCCCGATCCGGCGCCGGGCGTGTCAGGGAGGGGTCGACGGGGGGATCTGGCTCGGCCCGATCACACGGCCTTCGTCTGCGCCCGAACGACCTCGCTCAGGCTCCGGAACGCCGTCTCGCTCAGGCTGACGAAGCGGAAGCAGTCGCCGTCCGGATCTCGGCGAACGCGAAGCGCCAGGAGTTCGAGAGCCGGTGCCCCGTTTGGGGACGGGACCAGAAGCTTCGCAACGTCGCGGGGGGCGATCGGGCGGCGGGAACGGATCTTGATGCCGAACGTGCTGAGGTTGACGCAATCCCCTTGCCACTCCGCACCGTTGCCCTCGGCCACCCGGACGGGACCCGCCAGCTCCGGCCGCGGCGAGCGTCGCCGCTCGGGTCCGGTCCCCGTCCCGCCGACCCGATCACCAGTGGCGTGGAGCTCGAGATAGGCCAGGACTCCGCGGAGCAGGTCGGGCGAGACTTCCTTTCCGACGTTGTCGAGCGCCCCGAGTCGCAGCGACTCTCGGGCCTCGCTCTCTGTCGGGGACGCCGAGAGGGTGATGATCGGCACGTTGGATTCTCGAACCCGCTCGCGCTGGAGAAAGTCGAAGCCGCTCATGCCCGGGAAGTAGTAATGGAGGCTCAAGAGGACCGCATCAGGCGGCGTCGCCACGAAGCGATCGAGGGCGAGGTCGACGCAGGGCACGACCAGGGGCGTGTGGCCCGCGTCGAGCAGGAGCGCCTGCAAAGAGCAGGCGACTCTCTCTTCATCCTCCACGACGAAGATCCGCATTTTCGTGAGGCGAGGACCCCGTCCGTCGCCGCGCTCGCGGTGGGCTCGGCTGGCCGGGATCCTCCCCGAGCCTCCACGGAGCAAGGAAAGGGCCACCAACCCTAAGGGGCTGAAACATCTGCAGTCTCGAGAGAGCCGGGTGCGCGGGCGTGGCCCTGCCTGACACGCCGGGGGTCTCGGGCATGTCAACCCGGCAACCCTCGCATCTCGGGCCTTGCCGAAGGGGCGTGAGTTCATCTATGCTTAACCCGAAATCAGCAGGAGTGAACCGTGCCCAAGACTCTCCTCCGGCTCAGCGTGAACGGCGAGGACCACGACCTCGCCGCGGCGCCCCACAAGACCTTGCTCGAGGTTCTGCGGGAGGAGATGGGGCTCACGGGCACGAAGCACGGCTGTGAGCTCGGCGAGTGCGGCACGTGCACGGTCCTTGTCGACGGCCGGCCGGTGCTCTCCTGCCTGGCGCTGCCGATCGAGCTCGAGGGTCGCGCGATCACGACGGTCGAGGGCCTGGCCAGCGCCGGCCGGCTCCACCCGCTCCAGCAGGCCTTCGCCGAGCTCGGCGCGGCCCAGTGCGGCTACTGCACCCCGGGCATCCTGCTGACCGCGCGAGCCCTGCTCGCCGACAATCCGCGGCCGACGCGACAGGAGGTCCGGGAGGCGCTGGCCGGCAACCTCTGCCGCTGCACCGGCTACACGAAGATCCTCGACGCGGTCGAGCTCGCCGCGCTCCGCTGCGCGGGTGGCGCCTGATGCGCGGCGCGGGCAAGGAGCGGTTCACGGTCGTCGGCCAGCCGCTGCCGAAGATCGACGCCTGGGCCAAGGTGACGGGCGAGACCAGGTTCGCCGACGACCTGTCCCTGCCGCGCATGGCCTACGGTAAGCTCCTCCGTTCGCCGCATCCCCACGCGCTGATCCGACGCATCGACACGGCCCGCGCCCGGGCGCGGCCCGGCGTCTACGGTGTCCTGACTGGCTTCGACCTCCCCCGGGTCAAGTTCGGGATCCTCCCCGTCTCCCAGGACGAGGAGGCGCTCTGCACCGAGAAGGTCCGGATGGTCGGCGACGCGGTGGCCGCGGTGGCGGCGGTCGACGAGGAGACGGCGGAGCGGGCCACCGAGCTGATCGACGTCGAGTACGAGGTGCTGCCGCCGCTCATGTCGATCGAGGACGCCCTCGGGCGTCCCGAGGTCCGGATCCACGAGTACGGCGACGGCCCCAACGTCCACAAGGCTGTCTCGCTCGAGTTCGGCGACGTCGAGTCGGCCTTCGCCCGCGCCGACCTCGTGCGCGAGGACGTCTTCTACTTCGAGGGCAACACCCATCTGCCGATGGAGCAGCACTGCGCGCTTGCCCTCTGGGGGCCCGACGGCAAGCTGACCCTCTGGTCGTCGACGCAGACTCCCCACTACGTCCATCGCCTGCTCGGCCGGATCCTCGACGTGCCCCCGGCGCACATCCGGGTCATCGCGACGCCGAACGGCGGCGGCTTTGGCGGCAAGCTCGACCCCTTCGCCCACGAGATCGCGGCGTGCAAGCTCTCGCAGGTGATCGGGCGCCCGGTGAAGATCACGCTGACGCGCGAGGAGGTCTTCTACGTCCACCGGGGCCGCCATCCCGTCCTGATGTGGGTGCGGACCGGCGTCACCCGGCAGGGCGAGATCCTCGGGATGCACTTCCGGACGTGGCTCGACGGCGGCGCCTACGGCTCCTACGGCGTCGCGTCGACCTTCTACACGGGCGCCCTGCAGACGGTGACCTACCGGGTGCCCGCGTACAAGTTCGAGGGGGCGCGGATCTTCACCAACAAGCCGCCCTGCGGACCCAAGCGCGGTCACGGCACCCCGCAGCCCCGCTTCGCCCTCGAATGCCACCTCGACAAGATCGCCGGCGAGCTCGGGCTCGACCCCGCCGACATGCGGCGGCGGATCCTCGCCGAGCCCTTCACGAAGACCGCGAACCACCTGACCGTCACGACGATCGGCCTCGGGGAGTGCATCGACCGCGTCGTCCTGGCGTCGGGCTGGCGGGACAAGGTCGGCCAGCTCCCGCCCGGGCGCGGGATCGGGATCGCGTGCTCGTCCTATCTCACGGGTGCCGGCTCGGCCATCTACTGGAACGACATGCCGCACTCGGGGGTCGTCGTCCGCGCGGACCGGAGCGGCGGCGTCGCCGTCCTGTGCGGCGCGATCGACGTCGGCCAGGGCTCGGACTCGATCCTGGCGTACCTGGTCGCCGAGGTGCTCGGCATCGATCCCAAGGATATCCGCGTACACGCGGCCGACACCGACCTCACGCCGGTCGACCTCGGCTCGTACTCCTCGCGCGTCACCCTCATGTGCGGCAACGCGGCCATCCAGGCGGCCGAGCGGCTGCGCGGTCTCCTCCTGGGGACGGTGGCGGCCAAGCTCGGCGTCGCGGCGGAGGCGCTCGCGGCGCGCGGGCGGCGGATCGGCCTCCCGGACGATCCCGATCGCTCCGTCAGCTTCGCCGAGGCCGTCGTGCTCGCCGAGTCGATCCACGGCGTCCTCGCGGTGCCGGGATCGTACGCGCCGCCGAAGCGCGCGGGGAAGTACAAGGGCGGCGGCGTCGGGCCCTCGCCCTGCTACTCGTACACGGCGTGCGTGGTCGAGCTCGAGGTCGACCGTGAGACGGGCGGGGTGCGCATCGACGACGTCTGGATCGCCCACGACGTCGGCCGGGCGCTGAACCCGCTGCTCGTCGAGGGCCAGGTGGAGGGCTCGGTCTACATGGGCATTGGCGAGGCCCTGATGGAGGAGCAGGTGTTCCGCAAGGGACTGCACAAGGCCCCGTCGCTCCTCGAGTACAAGAGCCCGACGACGCTCGAGACGCCCGAGATCCACACGATCCTGGTCGAGACCGACGACCCCGAGGGCCCGTTCGGGGCCAAGGAGGCCGGGCAGGGGCCGCTCCTGCCCGTGATCCCGGCGATCGCCAACGCGGTCCACGACGCGATCGGCGTCCGCATCGACGAGATCCCGATCACGCCCGACAAGATCCTGAAGGCGCTCGCGCGCAAGCGGGAAGGCAAGCCGGCGCGCATCGGGCCCGAGCGGCTCCCCCGCTTCGCGTTCCCGGCTCCCCGCCTCGTCGAGTCTGCCTTCGGCCAGCCGGCCGACCGGGTTGCCGCGCGGCCCTTTCAGGGCGGGGCGGGGGGGCCCCCGTGAGCCCCGCTCGGCCGAAGCGCGGCGCCGCGGCGGCCGCGGGCGATCGAGCCGCCCCCGCGGCCCGGGTCGCCAGGAGCGGGCGATGCTGAGGCTGCCGCCCTTCACCTATCGGGGCGCCCGTACGGTCGGCGACGCGCTCGCGTATCTTCGCGACGCCGGGCCCGACACGATGCTGGTCGCCGGCGGCACCGACCTCTACCCCAACCTGAAGCGGCGCCAGTTCGAACCGAAGGTCCTGGTCGGCCTGAGCGGGATCCGGGAGCTGGACGGCGTCCGGGGCTCGGCGGACGCGGGGTTCGTCATCGGCGCCCTCACGACGCTCCGGCGCGTGGCCGAGCACCCGGGGCTCCACGCCGCCTTCCCGGCCCTCGGGACGGCGGCCGGCCTCGTGTCGTCGCCGCAGCTCCGGAACATGGGCACGATCGGCGGCAACGTGTGCGTGGACACGCGCTGCAACTACTACAACCAGACCCAGCAGTGGCGGAAGGCGATCGGCTTCTGCCTGAAAAAGGACGGCGACATCTGTCTCGTGGCGCCCGGGAGCCCGCGCTGCTGGGCGGTGTCCTCGTCCGACACGGCGCCCGTGCTCTGGAGCCTCGGGGCGACGGCGCGGCTCTGCGGCCCCGAGGGCGAACGGCTGGTCCCCGTCGCGGCCCTGTTCCGCGACGACGGGATCGCGTACCTGGCCAAGCGCCCCGACGAGATCCTGACCGAGTTGACGCTGCCGCCCGCGGCCGGCACGCGGTGCGCGTACCTGAAGCTCCGTCGCCGCGGCTCCTTCGACTTCCCGGTGCTGGGGGTCGCCATCGCGCTCCAGATGGAGGGCGGGGTCGTGCGGGCGGGAACGATCGTGCTCGGCGCCGTCGCCTCCCAGCCGCGCGAGGCGCCGGCGGCGGCGGCGCTGCTCGCCGGGCAGCGGCTCACGCCGGAGCTGATCCTGGCGGTGGCCGCCGCGGCGGCCCGGCCGTCGAAGCCGCTCGACAACACCGACTTCACGCACCCGTACCGCAAGCAGATGACGCGGATCTTCGTCGCGCGCGCCCTCCGCCGTCTGGCCGGCCTCCCGGACAGCCCGCGGGACGAGGAGGAGGTCGCGTGAGGCGTCGCGCGCCGTCTCGGGCGCGGCGGAGCCCCCCCCGCGGGACCCGTGGCCGGCGTCGGAGCGACCGGGCGCCGCTCGCCGCCCAGGCGTGCCCGTGATGCTCGGACAGCGGATCAAGCAGCTCAGGACCGAGCGCGCGCTCCAGCAGCGGCAGCTCGCGGAGAAGGCCGCCCTGACCCCGAGCATGGTCTCCCAGATCGAGTCGGGCCGGTTGACACCCTCCTTGCACACGCTCGGCAAGCTCGCGGGCGCCCTCGGCGTGCCGATCGGCCAGCTCTTCGACCGCCCGCAGCCGGGTCGCGTCCACGTCACGCGCGAGCGGGACTACCCGGTCGTGAGCTTCGACGGCGCGGGCGAGACGTGGGCCGTGCTCGGCGCCGGGCTCTTCCACGGTAAGATCCGGGCGGTCGTCTCGACGCTTCCGCCGCGGGGGGCGGGCGTGCGCACCGACAAGGTCCTCATCGAGCCCGGGCAGATGAAGCTCTTCTACGTCATCGCCGGCAAAGTCGCGCTGCTCTACGGAGACGAGCGCCACGTGCTCGAGGCCGGCGACAGCGCCTACCTGGACGGCGGCACCCCCCACGGCTGGGAGAACCTCGGCGCCCGGGCGGCCCGGGCGCTCTGGGCGATCCTCGGATAGGAGGAGCGAATGGACAAGGAGCTCGTTCACTATGCGGCCGGCGGCGGCATCGCGGTCCTGGAGCTCGACGACCCGCCCGCCAACACCTACACCTACGAGATGTTCCGCCAGCTCGACGACGCGATCCTGCGCGCGCGGATGGACGGCGAGGTCCATGTGGTCGTGCTCCGCGGCGCCGGGCAGAAATTCTTCTCGGCGGGCGCCGACATCAACATGCTCCAGAAGGCGGAGCCGACCTTCAAGTACTACTTCTGCCTGCACGCGAACGAGACGCTGCTCAGGCTGGAGAAGACCCCGAAGCTCGTGATCGCGGCGCTGAACGGCACCACGGTCGGCGGCGGCCTCGAGATCGCGATGGCGTGCGACATCCGCATCGCCCGCCGCGACGGCGGGAAGATCGGCCTCCCCGAGGTCGCGCTCGGCGTGCTGCCAGGGACGGGCGGCACCCAGCGGCTGGCCCGGCTCGTCGGCAAGGCCCGGGCCATCGAGCTGATCGCCACCGGCCGCACCTTCTCGTTCGACGAGGCGCTCGAGATCGGGCTCGTCACCAAGATCGTCGACGACGCCGACTTCATGAAGGCGGCGATCGAGTACGCGCGGCAGTTCCTGCCCCCGAACAAGGCGGCGAAGGCGGTCGGCCACATCAAGCGCTCGATCCAGTCGGGGGTCGAGATGGATCTCGCCGACGGCCTCGCCCTCGAGCAGGAGTTGCAGAGCCAGCTCTTCCGGAGCGAGGATGCCCGCGAGGGGCTCGATTCCTGGGTCGACAAGCGCGTCCCGCGCTTCAAGGGGAAGTGACATGGCCGTCAAGGTCGCGACCTGGCAGGACTGGACCGACTACTTCGAGGCCTGGCAGCGCGAGATCGGGATGGTGGGCGCGCACGTGGGCGACTACCGGTTCGAGGCGCGCTTCGACGACACCCATCCCGAGATCGAGTTCGGCGACTTCCGGGGCGCACGCAAGTGGGAGACCGTGCTCGAGATCCCAGACCAGCGCATCCGGGACGCCTGCGAGTACCTGATCGCGGTCCAGGGCGACACCGAGTTCGCCTCGGTCGAGCAGCAGCGGGCCCTCTACGATACGGCGCCCTCCGACTACGACTTCCAGGCGCTCGCCCGCGTGAACCGGGAGGAGATGCGCCACGGCTACCAGATGGCGTACCTCCTCGTCCACCACTTCGGCGAGTCCGGCCGGCGGGAGGCGCAGAAGCTCCTGGAGCGCCGGGCGTTCAAGCGGAGCCGGTTGCTCGGGTCGTTCAACGAGGACGTCGACAACTGGATCGACTTCCTCGTCTTCACCCAGTTCATCGACCGGGACGGCAAGTTCCAGCTCAAGATGCTCTCGCGCTCGGCCTTCGCCCCCCTCGCGCGGAGCATGCCGCCCATGCTGAAGGAGGAGTCCTTCCATCTCGGCACCGGCAACGACGGCATCAAGCGCATTGTCCGAGCGGGCAAGGTCCCCATCGGGCTGCTGCAGAAATACTTCAACAAGTGGCTGTCGACCGCCTACGATCTCTTCGGCGTGGACCACTCGGGCTCGGCGCAGTGGGCCTACGTGTACGGGCTCAAGGGCCGGTACGACGAGGGGGAGAACCCCGCCCCCGCCGACCGGAGCCAGCTCAACGAGCACGCCCGCGAGCTCTTCGTGGCGGAGGCGCGCCAGCTCGTCGAGTCGGCCAACCGGCTGATCCCGGAGGGCCAGCCGAAGCTGACGATCCCCGACCTCCGGTTCAACCGGAAGATCGGCGGCTACGCCGGGCAGCCGTGGTCGGTCGACGGGCGCCTGCTCTCGCCGGAGGAGCACGCGCGCCACCTCGACGCGGTCCTGCCGCGGCGCGCGGATGTCGAGCTCGCGAACTCGTTCATGAAGGACGCGGACTGGATCGCCCCCAAGCGAGCGCTCGACGCCGTTGGCGGGTGAGGCGCGACACGCCGGGGGGGCGGGCGACGGTCGAGCGGCACCGGGACCTCCGCCGCGGATGATCCGATGAGAGCCCGAGTCTCCTAGGAGAGGGCGATGGCGATCAGGGCGCTGCAGCCCAAGGGCTTCGGCCGGCCGCTCGGGATGTACTCGCACGGGATGGAAGCCAACGGTCTCGTCGTGGTCGCCGGGCAGGTGGGGACTACGCCGGACGGCGGGCTGGCCGGGCCCGACGTCGAAGCCCAGACCCGGCAGGTCTTCGAGAACGTCGCGACGGTCGTGGGCGCCGCGGGCTGCACGATGCGAGACGTCATCCGGCTCCAGACCTTCCTCGTGAGCGCGGACGACATCGCGGGATACATGGCGGCCCGCCAGGAGGTGTTTCCCCGGTACTTCCCGAGCGGCGTCTACCCCCCGAACACGCTGCTCGTGATCTCGCGCCTTGTCCGCCCCGAGTTCAGGGTGGAGGTCGAGGCGCTCGCGGTCCGGCCGACCCGCCCGGCCGCGCCCGGCGCGGCCCGGCGGCGCCCCCAGCCGCCCCGGCGGCCCGCGCGCCGGCGCTAGGCGCGGGCGCCGTCCCGGCGATGTCCAACGTCGCGAGCCACTTCGTCGACCGCCACCTGGCCGAGGGGCGCGGGGACGCGGTCGCCGTCCGCTGCGAGGACCGCGCGCTGACGTACCGCCAGCTGCGGGAGCTGGTCGACCGGACCGGCAACGCGCTGCGCGAGCTCGGGGTGGAGAGGGAGCAGCGGGTGCTGATGGTCTGCCTCGACCAGCCGGAGTTCGTCGGCACCTTCTGGGGGGCGATCAAGATCGGCGCGGTGCCGGTCCCGGTGAACACGCTGCTGCGCGCGGCGGACTACCTCTACGTCCTCGAGGACAGCCGGGCCCCGGTGGCCGTGGTCTCGGCGCCGCTGCTCGCCGAAGTCGGCCCCGCGCTCCCGCGGGCGACCCACCTGCGCCACGTCCTCGTCGCGGGCGGTCCCCCCGGGCCGTACCTGGGGTGGGAGGACCGGGTCGCCCGCGCGGCGGCGTCGCTCGAGGCGGCGCCGACCTCGCCGGACGACGTCGCCTTCTGGCTCTACTCCTCGGGCTCCACGGGGTTCCCGAAGGCCGCGGTGCACCTGCACCACGACATGGTCGTCTGTACCGAGACGTACGCCCGGGAGGTCCTCCAGCTGCGCCCGACCGACCGCGTGTTCTCGGCCGCGAAGCTCTTCTTCGCCTACGGGCTCGGCAACGCCGGCTACTTCCCGATGGGCGTCGGCGCCGAGAGTGTCCTCTACCCGCACCGGGCGACGCCGGAGGCCGTCTTCGAGGTGATCTCCCGCTTTCGCCCGACGCTCTTCTTCGGGGTGCCGACCCTCTACGCCGGCATGCTCGCGACGAAGGAGGCCGAGCGCCGCTTCGACCTCAGCTCGCTCCGGCTCTGCGTGTCGGCCGGCGAGGCGCTGCCCGCGGAGATCTACACCCGCTGGCGCGCGCGCTTCGGGGCGGAGATCCTCGACGGGATCGGGACCACCGAGATCGGGCACATCTTCCTCTCGAACCGGCCGGGCGCCGTCCGCCCCGGCTCGTCCGGCACCCCCGTCCCCGGGTACGAGGCGGTCATCGTCGACGACGCCGGTCAGCCGGTGCCGCCGGGAGAGGTCGGCAACCTCCGCGTCAAGGGCGACTCGACGATGGCCTACTACTGGAACCAGCACGAGAAGACCAAGGCCACCCTCTTCGGCCACTGGATCCAGACCGGCGACAAGTACTACCAGGACCGCGACGGCTACTTCTGGTATTGCGGGCGGGCCGACGACATGCTGAAGGTCGGCGGCATCTGGGTCTCGCCGATCGAGGTCGAGGCGACCCTCGTGGGCCACCCCGCGGTGCTCGAGGCGGCGGTCGTCGGCCACGAGGACAGCGACGGGCTCGTCAAACCGAAGGCGTTCGTGGTCCTCAAGGAGCCCGGGACGGCGTCCGAGGCACTCGCCGGGGAGCTCCAGGGTTTCGTCAAGGACCGGATCGCTCCGTACAAATATCCGCGGTGGATCGAGTTCGTGGCGGAGTTGCCGAAGACGGCGACCGGCAAGATCCAGCGGTTCAAGCTCCGCGGGTGAGGCGGCGCCCCGACGTGGTCGACGGTCGGCTCGAGACGCTGCCGCCCGACCGGCTCCGGGAGCACCAGTGGCGCCGGTTCCGCGCGCTCGCCGCGGAGATCTTTCCCGGCAACCCCTTCATCCGGCGGAAGTGGCAGGCGGCGGGGGTGCGCGGGGTCGAGGATCTCGACGGCTGGGACGCGTTCCGACGCCTGCCGTTCACGGCGAAGCGCGAGCTCGCCGAGGACCAGGCCGCCGCCCCTCCCTTCGGCACCAACCTGACCTATCCGCTCGCCCGCTACGTCCGCGTCCACCAAACCTCCGGCACCACGGGCGCGCCGATCCGCTGGCTCGAGACCCCGGAGTCGTGGGCGTGGTGGGCGCGCTGCTGGGAGGCGGTCTTCCGCGGCGCCGGGGTGACCGCCGGGGACCGAGTGTTCTTCCCGTTCTCCTTCGGCCTCTTCGTCGGCTTCTGGGCGGGGTTCGAGGGGGCGCGCGCGCTGGGCGCGCTCGCCATTCCCGGCGGCGGGCAGGACTCGCCGACGCGGCTCCACACGATGGAGGCGCTCGGCGCGACGGTGCTCGTGAGCACGCCGTCCTACGCGCTCCACCTGCTCGAGGTGGCTCGCGAGCGCGGCCTCGACCTCAGGGGATGGCCGGTCCGGATCACCGTGCACGCCGGGGAGCCGGGCGCGGGGATCCCGGCCGTGCGCGCCCGCATCGAGGCGGGGTTCGGCGCGCGCGCCTACGACCACGCCGGCATGACCGAGGTCGGCGCGCACGCGTTCGAGTGCGCGGCGCAGGCGGGCCTGCACGTCAACGAGGCGGAGTTCATCGCCGAGGTGATCGACCCGGCGACGGGCGAGCCGGCCGAGGCGGGGGAGCTCGTGCTGACCAATCTCGGGCGGGCGGGCTCGCCGGCCGTCCGCTACCGGAGCGGCGACCGCGTCCACCTGAGCCGCGACCCGTGCCGCTGCGGCCGGACCTTCCTGCGGCTCCCGGGCGGGATCCTCGGGCGGGTCGACGACATGCTCACCGTGCGCGGGGTCAACGTCTTCCCGGCGGCGATCGAGGGCATCGTGCGGCGGTTCCCGGAGGTCGACGAGTTCCTGATCGAGGTGTACCGGCGCGGGACGCTCGACGAGGTCCGTCTTCTGGTCGAGCTCACCGGTGCCGCCGAGACCGGGCGGCGCGTCGACGAAGCGCTGCGCGCGGCCCTCGGCATCCGAATCGACGTGGTACCGGTCCCGCTCCGGAGCCTGCCGCGCTACGAGCTGAAGGCCCGCCGGGTCGTCCTCCGCCAGGGCCACGCCTGACCGGCGCCGCGACGGGCCGAGCGGTTCCCGGCGCCGGGGTCGCTCAGACGGAGATGTTCCAGAGGAGCGTGGCGCCGAACTGGAGTACGCCCCGGACGGTCTTCCGGAAGGCGCCCGGCACCTCGAACTGGCCCCACGGCACGAAGGGCACCTCGTCGAACGCGAGCCGCTGGATCTGCTCGGCCAGCGCGCGGCGCTTGTCCTCGACGGTCTCGGCGTCATCACGTCGAAGGCCGTCGCCCACGTGTGGAAGATGTTCCAGCCGCCCTGGGCGGGCGGCTCCTTCTTCGCGCGCCGCGCGACGAGGGTCGACCAGTCCATCGCCTGCAGGTCGACGGCGGCGCCGATCTTCCCGAGCAGCTCCGCCGTCACGAGCGCGGGGGCGTGGGCGTAGGGGGAGTCGGTCGGATCGAGGACGACCAGGGGGCGGCCGTCGTACCCGCTCTCCTTCAGGAGCTGCCGCGCCCGCTCGAGGTCGGCCTTCGGCGGCGCGCCCGCCGTCGATTCGTAGGGCACGCCGCCGCACATGAAGAAGCCCGGGCAGGTCCGGTAGTAGGCGCGCTGGCCGATGGTCGCCTGGAGGTAGTACGGCTGGTCGACCATCCAGACGAGGGCCTGGCGGGCCCGCTTGTCGTTGAAGGGCGGATGCAGGTGGTTGGGTCGCAGGATCCCCAGGCTGCCGCGCGGGTCGGTGACGAGGATCTGGACGGCGGGGTTCTTCTCGAGGCGGGGGGCGAAGTCGAGCGGCACGTTCTCCCAGAAGTCGACCTCGCCCGCTTCCAGCGCGGCGCTCGCGGTCGCCGGGTCCGGGATGTAGCGCCACTCCACCCGATCGACCCGGGTCCGCTTGCCGCCGGCGGCGCCGCTCGGCTCTTCGTCGCGCGGCACGTAGTCGGCGTTCCGCACGTACACGACCTGGTGCCCCGGCTCCCACTCGTCCCGCACGAACCGGTACGGCCCGGAGCCGACCGTCTCCCGGACCTGCTCGTTGGGATCGGTCGCGGCGAGCCGCGCCGGCATGATGAAGGGCGGGCTCGCCGAGGGCTTGCCGAGCGCCTCCAGCACCAGGCCGAAGGGCTGCGCCAGGGCGAGGACGAAGGTCTTCCGGTCGACCGGCGCCAGCTTGGCCAGCGCGGCGATCAGGAGGCGGCCGAGCGGATCCCGCGCGCCCCAGCGCCGGAGCGAGGCCACGCAGTCCTCGGCGGTGACGGGCTGGCCGTCGTGGAACCGGAGGCCGTCGCGCAGCGTGAAGGAATACCACCGGCGGTCCGCGCTCACGCGATAGCTCCCGACCATCTGCGGCCGGAGCCGGAGGCCCGCGTCGAGCGCGAAGAGCGTGTCGTAGACCATGTAGCCGTGGTTGCGCGTGATGTAGGCCGTGGTCCAGATCGGGTCGAGGATCTTCAGGTCTGCGTGGGGGACGAAGCGCAGGGTTCCGCCCCGCTTCTGCGCGTGCACCGCGGGCGCGCGGACGGCGGCGGCGGCGGCGGCGGCCGCGGCGAGGAATCGCCGGCGACTCAGGCCGTCCACGCGTTATTCCACGGGGGGCAGGGTCGCGAGGAAGGCCTCCAGGTGCCGCTTCCACAGGGCCGGAAAGGAGTGGGTGAGGTGACCGCGCGTGGCATCGCTCTGCGGAATGAGCACGTAGCGGCCGCGCTGGACGCGGGGCATCAGGCGGTCCATCAGCCCGAGCTCGGGAGGATTCACCAGGTCGTCGGCGGAGTTGATCGCGAGGACGGGCGCCACGACGCGCCCGAGGTCCGGCGCGGGATCGTAGTCGCGGGACGCCTCGAACGCGTAGAGCAGGTCATTGGCGTCCGTCCGGGCCAGGCGCGCCTGCACCCACTCCGTCACGTACCGGTCGGCGTCCTCCCTCGAGGGCGCCAGCGCCTGCAGCTGCAGGGAGTTCTGGGTCATCACGAAGATCAAGTGGAGGGCGGCGCGGAGGCCGGCGGGCGGTGCCGCGTAGGCTCCGTTCTGCCACCCGGGATCCAGGCGGATCTCGTCGATGATCATCCTCCGCATCATGCGGTTCCGCCCCGCGATCGCCGTCGGCGCGCAGGCGAGCGGCACGAGCCCGTCCATGGCGGTGGCGTACCTGATGCCCCAGAGCCACGCGTGCATGCAGCCCATCGAGGTGCCCATGATGAGCCGCAGATGGCCGACGCCGAGGCCCTCGGTGAGCAGCCGGTGCTGGGCCAGGACCATGTCGTCGTAGGTGTAGCGCGGGAACCGGGTCCGCAGCCCGTCGCTCGGCTTGCTCGATCGTCCGTGGCCGAGGCTGTCGGGCAAGACGACAAAGTACTTCTCCGTATCGAGCGGCTGGCCTGGCCCGAAGAGCTCGTCGGCGAAGTTCGGCGAGAGGAAGGTGCGCCCGGTGCCCGTGGTCCCGTGGAGGATGAGGACCGCGTTCACGACCATGCCGGCGGCGTCGCGCCGCGGCGTGCCGAGCGTGACGTAATGCAGCCCGAGCTCCGGCAGGCGCTCGCCGCTGACGAAGCGGAAGTCCGTGATCGCGAAGTCGCCCTCGGCGGCGCGGTTCGCCTGCGCGCCGGCGGGGCCGGCCGCGATCAGCAGCACGGCCGCGAGGGCGAGCGGGAGCCGCATGGGCGCTCATTGTCGGTGGGTCGATCGCGCGTGTCAACCCGAGCTCGGTCGGACGAGTCGGCGCCGCCCGGTCGAGGGGAGGGCGCCGCTGCCGCTCCGACCAGCGGCAGCGGCCTCGGGTGTCTACCGGCCGACGACCTGGGATTTGAGCCCGCCGAGCAAACCGAGCAGCTCAGTCTTGTCCGGCTCGGCCACCTGGAACTTGTCGAGCGACTTGACGAGGTCCTCGACGAGCGCGTTGAACTCCGCGTCCGTGATGCCCATGCCGGCGTGGGCGGCGCGCATGTCCCGCCCGGTGTAGGCGCAGGGGCCGCCGGTGGCCTGGCACACCTGCTCGACGAGCAGAACCTTCAAGCGCGGGACGTTCGCGTTCGCGAATCGTTTGTTGATCCGGGAGTCGGCCGCGACGTTGGCGACGAAGTCGTCCACGACCGCGGTGATGGCGGGCTGGCCGCCGAGCCGCGTGTAGAGGGTCAGCCTGGGCGTCGTGTCGCCGGCGGACGCGGTCTGGGCGCCCGGCATCCTGGCGCAGCCCCAGCCGAGCACGGCGGCGGCCGCGAGGCCGATCAATCGGTAGCGCGTCATCCCATCCTCCTTTTCCTGGCTGACCCGGTGTGGCTGCGCTCCCAGTCCCTCTTCGACGACGCCGAACCGGCCAGCCGGGTTTGCCTTCGCCGGGCCCCTCTGATAGAGGTGACGGCCATGGCGTCCGACGGTCTCGAGCTCATCCGCCGCATCGCCGGTGGCGACCGCGACGCGTTCTCGGCATTCTACGACGCCTACGCCCCGCTCGCCCTCGGCGTGCTTTGCCGAATCCTTCGGAGCGACGCCGAGGCCGAGGCGGTTCTCCTGGACGTGTTCTGGGAGATCTGGCAGTCGGCCGGCGACTGGGACCCTCGGCAGGGGAGCCTCGAGGCCTGGGTCGTAGACCGGGCGCGGAGCCGGGGCATCGACCGCGCCCGGTCCCTGCGCGGGCGAGGTGAGGTGGGGACCGGCCCCCTGCCGCAGTTGCGCGTCGCCGAGCCCTTGGAGCCGGGCCGGGATCCGAGGGTCGGCGCCGAGGGGCCGGGGGCCGTCCGCGGGGCGTTCGCGCAGCTCCCGCCGCACCAGCGGGACATCATCGAGCTGGCGTATCTTCACGACCTCACCCAGGCGGAGACCTCCGAGCGTCTCAAGCAGCCGCTCGGCGCGGTCAAGGCCGGGATGCGCCTAGGGCTGGAGAGCCTGCGGAGCCAGCCGAGGGTCCAGACGGTGAGGCCGGACCACGCGCCGTTCGGCGAGCTGGCGGCGGCCCACGCGCTGCGATCGCTCGGCAGAGACGATCTGGCGCGCTTCCAGGCGCACCTGGCCGGCTGCGCCGAATGCGAGCAGCTGCTCGGCGATTACCGGGAGGCGCTGGTTGGTTTCGCGGCGGACTTTCGCCAGCCGCCGCCGCGACGCGCGAAGCGCGACGTGATGGCCCGGGTCGACCGGCGCGGCGCCCGGGGCGCGCGCGAGCGATTCTGGTCCGGGCTCCGCTGGGCCGCCAGCGTCGCCGTCGCCGCTGGGCTCCTGGCCTCGGCCGCCGCGACGTACGTGAGCGGGCGCTACGAGGGGCGGCTCGGCCAGATGGCGCGCGAGGTCGCGGCACTGCGCGGGCAGGTCGGCCAGCAGCGGCTGGCGCTGGCGCTCCTCCGCGATCCGGCGACCCAGGTCGTCCTCCTCGAGGGTCTCGAGCCGAGCCCCCAGGCGCGAGGCCGGCTGATCTGGAACGCGCACGCGGGCGGCCTCTTCGTGGCCGCCGATCTGCCGCCCGCGCCGGCCGGGCGGGCCTACGAGTTGTGGGCGATCGTCGGGACGCGGCCGCTCCCGAGCGGGGTCTTCGGCGTGGACGCCGAGGGCACGGGCAGTCTCCGCGTGCCGCCGCTCGCGGCGGCGCGGAGGGTGAATCGGTTCGCGGTCACGCTGGAGCCGGCGCAAGGGGTCCCGGCGCCGACCGGCCAGATGTACCTCGCCTCCAAGTAGCGTCCATCTCGCCTGATGTCAGTGACGGTCGCCCGGATCGGCGGGCCCCGGGGCCCAGACTCGTGCGCCCCGAGCTCCTCACTGCCAGGGAAGCCGCGTGGCGGAGACCAGGCGGGGCACCGTCGCGCTCACGAGCCACGCTGCTGCTAACGGCGAGCGGCGGCGCGCCGCTTGAGGCCCGCGACCGCGATGATCGCCGCGCGGGCTGGTGGCTGCTCGGAGAGCGGAGCGCCAGCGGCCACGATCCCTCGGGGGACGTTCGGGCCGTACGGGTGATGACCAGCGTAATTTCTGCGGCGCCGAACCTGTCGGGCATTGACACGGCGAGATGCTCGATCGCTTCCTCCGTCCCCTGGCGCGTCGCGCACGCACGCGGACCTCCGGCTCCGGGGCGACGGGAGGACTGCCGAGCCGCTCGGGCGGAATGGTGTCCACGGGCGCCAAGCGCCCTCCCATCACGTCGCGGGTCGAGAGGGCTCGACTCGTGCTCCCCGGCCCTCGCTCGGACTACCGCTCAACCGTCCCTCCGTGGCGCTCGACGAGCCGCCGGAAGATCGCGAGACCGACCTGGTGCAGACGCTACGCCCGGTGCCGGGACCGGATTAATGTCGCCTCCTCTCGTGAGAGCGGGACCAATTTCGGTCCCCTGTTTGTCAGATCTCACGTCATTGGAGTGACGGACCGAGATGAGTGCCGCCCTTCGAGCTCGTCGCATAGAGCGACGGATTTGCTGCGCTGTTGTCGCGTTCGTGATCTGGCACACGCGTTGCTTCACTTCCGACTAGGACGGCGGTACGCGCGTCGCGCATCTCAGCGCGTACGCCGCCAGGTTGGGAGTGGACGCATGACAAAGCCCAGTCGACGCACGACGAAGCCCAAAGTGCTCGTGACGATCATTGTTGCGGCGCTCGTGGCCGCGGCCGTGGCCCGGGCCCAGCTCGTTCCTCCTTCCTCTCTCGCGCGGGATCCGGGAGCTCGCGGCGGGGCCGCCGGCGCCGGGGACCCGCTCATTGGACTGACGACCGGGGAGCTCGCGTTTTTTCAGGCGGGTCAGGATCAGTTCACGGAGGTGGAGGGGTTGTCGGTCGGACTCGGGCCCCGGTTCAACCTGGATAGCTGCGGCGGCTGCCACTCCCAGCCCGCGGTGGGTGGCACCTCGCCGGCCGTGAACCCGCAGGTCGACGTCGCGACGAAGAATGGGGCCTTGAACTTCGTGCCGTCGTTCGTGCGCCGGGACGGGCCGATTCGCGAGGCGCGGTTCCGGTACCGGACGGACGGCGGCGGGCTCGACGGCGGGGTGCACGATCTTTTCGTCATCAGCGGGCGCGATGATGGGGACGCGAACGCGCGCGGGTGCAGCATTCAGCAGGAGAACTTTGACGCGTTGATGTTCGTCCCCATCAGCAACGTGCGGAATATCATCTTTCGAATTCCCACCCCGGTCTTTGGCGCAGGGCTGATCGAAGAGATTCCCGACGCGGCCATCCGGGCGAACGCGAAGGTGAATGCCGCGCAAAAAGCGGCGCTGGGCATCGGCGGGCGACCGCACGTGTTCAACTTCAACGGCAACGACGGGACCGTTGCGCGGTTCGGATGGAAGGCGCAGAACAAGTCGCTCCTGCTGTTCGCGGGCGAGGCCTACAACGTCGAGATGGGCATCACGAGCGAACTCTTCCAGACGGAGCGGGATGAGACGCCGGGGTGTCAGCCGAAGCCACAACCCAACAACATTACGGCGACGGACGGCCCGTACGTGCCCGTCGCCATCAGCGACATCGAGAAGTTCGCCTTCTTCATGCGATTCCTGGCCCCGCCGCAGCCGTCCCCAGACACGCCGGGCGGCGCCGCGTCGATTGCGCGGGGTCGTGGGCTGTTCACGACGATCGGCTGTGCGCTCTGCCACACGCCG
>Ga0209056_10001290_pt1 | contig 27454 bp, 22 predicted proteins | sample GraSoiAngelo_114_FD_185876 | JGI IMG/M metagenome (GOLD analysis project Ga0209056, IMG submission 185876) | Grasslands soil microbial communities from the Angelo Coastal Reserve, California, USA - 14_0903_13_40cm (SPAdes) (version 2) | ecosystem: Environmental > Terrestrial > Soil > Grasslands... | reverse complement strand
AGCGGGTTATCGAAGTTGAGGTCGATGTGCTCCCAGGTCAGCGCGGGCTCGAAGTACACTTTGAACCGGCCGGCCGCCTGCTTGTCGAGCTGCACGGCCTGGTCAAACGTAATGCCGATGGTCGCGATCACATCGATCGCCCCGGAGAGCATGTTGGCGACAAGCGCGTTGGTGTCGGGGACAAATCGCCAGGTGATGTGCTTGACTCGTGGGGTACCAAAAATCGCATGGTTCGGCACCCCCTCTACCGTCAACGATGAGCCCTTGCGCCACTCGACCAGGCGATAGGCGCCGTCGCCAACCGTGAACTTGGGATCATTGCCGTACGGGGCCTCATTTAGCTTGGACGGATTGTCTCGGTAATAGCGTTCCAGCGCGTGGCGGGGCATTGCCCCGTACTGCGTGACGCTGATGTTGGCGAACGCATACCTGTCCTTCCAGTTCACCGTGATGTCCAGCCCATCCGCGCCCTTGGTGCACACCACGTTGGCAATGCGGTTCGTCAGGTCACGCGTCACAACGGGAACCTGCTCATTGCGCGCCACGCTGTTGCCGAAGACGTAGTCGCCGCAGGTCACCGGCTTGCCGTCCGACCAGTTGCGGGCTTTGACCTTCCAGACCAGCGTCATCTTCTCGCCATCGAGTCTCCAGGTATTGTCTTTGAGGCTCGGCATGTTCTCGACGCCTTGTGGGAACAACTTCCAGGCGCTGTCGCGTTCCACATCTGACGTGAAGATGGTCGACTGCACGGAGACCGCGGCCGACATTTCCGCAAACATCGGGTTAAGATAATCTGGCTCCTGGGATATGCCGATCACGACCGTGTCACGACCTGCGGTTGGCTGCGCCTGAACCCCTGCGGCAGGCCACATCACCAGCGTGAGCAGCATCACCAGCAGCAGCGACAGCCAATGCCAGCGTACTCGCATCTCAATCTCCTCCATGAGCAGATTTGGACCGCAGTCACCTTCTCTCAATCAATGGAGCCCCCGGGTCGCCCACTCCAACGGACCAAGACTCAGTTCCCGGTCCCGCAGGTCTGCGGAATCTGACCGCGAGACGGCCGGGACTGGCGCCGGCCGCGGCCCCGGAGCGGCCTCCGGACGCACCGCGCTCACCGACCTGCGAGCAGCCGGACGGATTTGCAGGCTGTCCAGGAATACATCTACGTCCGCCTTGCGGACGCGATACGCTTTGCCCACTTTAGAGGCACGGAGTTGCCCCCGGCGGATGTATCGATAGACGGTGAGGCGGTTCAGCTGCAGGTAGGCGGCGACCTGATCCACCGTCAAAATATCAGACCAGGCCGGCTTGGAACCTGTGGCCATGCTGGAATCCCCTCCGAGTTCACCAAAGTACACTATGGTATACGATATGGGTACGATTCTTCCTCGTTTGCAGTTCCCCAGAGAGGGAGGAATCCTTCGAATTACCAAACATACGTTTGCAACCCTATCGGCCGCCGTGGCTCGCATACTGCACTGCGCCGTAAACTCCCATAGCCAGCCCCACCACCGAGCCCGTATACGCGGTCAGGTTGAGCACGAAGCTTGACGCGATCAGTCTGCTCACCGTAAGCAGGAGCAAAAACCAGCTCAGCAGGAGCAACAGGAATCCCATGGCCATCAGTCTTAGGAAGATCAGGCGAGTTGGTACCATTATGGTCGCGGTGGCGCCTTCGCCGCCACCTGTCTGGACTCATCGTAGAGCCAGCAGGCCACCCGGTGTCCGGCCGAGGGTTCGAAATTTGTCGGGATGTTGACTTCGCAAGTCCCCTGCATGAACGCAGGGCACCGAGGATGGAACCGACAACCTGACGGGGGGTGGAGCAGGCTCGGGGGCTCCCCTGGGGGAACCTCCCGAAACCGCGTTGCATTCTCGGGGTCTGGATCGGGAATGGCGGCGAGCAACGCCTGGGTATAGGGATGCCGTGGATTCTGCAGGAGATTCGCCACCGGCGCCTGCTCGATGATCATCCCTCCGTACATCACGAAGACACGCTCACAAAAGTGGCGAACGGTGGACAGGTCGTGCGTAATGTAGATCAGGCTCAGCCCATACCGTTCTTGCAGCCCGCGCAGAAGTTGAAGAATCTCCACCCGCACGGACGCATCGAGCATGGACACCGGCTCATCGGCGATGATCAGCTGTGGCTCCAGGATCGCCGCCCGGGCCACCACGAGACGTTGCTGCTGCCCACCGCTGAGCATATGCGGATAACGGGGCAGGAAGTCGTCGATGGGGGTGAGCTTCACTTCCTCCAGAACCCCCCGGATCCGTCGCACGCGTGCTTCCCGGTCGGCCATCCCGTTGATCAGCAGAGGTTCCTCAAGGATCCGCTGCACGTTCATGAACGGCGCCAGGGCTCCGTATGGATCCTGCTGCACGTACCCTACGCGGGAGCGGAACCAGCGGAGATTCTCCTGGCTCCGTACCGTTCTGCCGTCAAAGACGATCTCTCCACGCGTCGGCAGGTGCAGACCCAGGATTGTCTTCGCGAGCGTGCTCTTCCCACACCCGCTCTCCCCCACCACCGCCAGTGCCTCGCCCCGGCGGAGGTCAAAGGTGATCCCATCGACCGCACGCACGAAGCCTACCCGCACGAAGCCCCACCGGCGGAGTTCGAACCACGTGTGCAGGTCGCGGACCGAGAGCAGGACGTCGTCCGGCATCGCGGCGCTCAGGCGTACAGCCAACACTTAACCAGTCGATCCTGTGCTTTGAACAACGGCGGTTCTTCGCTGCATTTGTCGAACCGGGCGGGGCAGCGGTCGGCGAAGCGGCAGCCCTTTGGCGGGTCGATCAGACTGGGAGGCTGTCCTGAGATGAAGCCCAGGCGCTTCTCTTCCCGCAGCGTCGGCACGCTCGCCATCAGGGCCCGGGAGTATGGATGGAGGGGCTCGCGATAGAACTGGTCGGCATGACTCATCTCGACCAGCTGACCCGCGTACATCACCGCGGCGTCGTCCGCAAGCTCACTACTGGTGGCAATGTCGTGGGTGATAAGAATGAAGCTGGTCTGTGTTTCGCGTTTGATTGTCTTCAGCACATTCATGATGTTGGCCTGAGTAAGCACGTCCAGCGCCGACGTCGGCTCATCGAGGATCACCACATCTGGCAGAGTAATCAGGGCCATCGCCAGAGCCGCGCGCTGGCGCATGCCTCCACTGAGCTCGAAGGAGTAGCGGTCGAGAAAATCAATCGGCACTCCAACCCGACGGAAGACCTCCTCAACAGACCGGCGGGCGGCCGCGAGGCTCTCCGTCCGCCGATGGGCGAGCAACGGCTCCGCCACCTGGTCTCCGATCCGAATCACTGGGTTCAATGAATTCATGGCCCCTTGAGGAACCCAGGCCAGCCTGATCCACCTCACCTCTTGGCGGAACTGTTCTTCCGGGAGCGTCATGACATCCAGACCATTCAACCGAACGCTTCCGCTGTAGCGATCCACGTTTCGCGGCAGGAGACGCAGGATGGCACGCGCCAGCGAACTCTTGCCGCAGCCACTCTCCCCAACAACTACCACCGTCCGCCCTCGAGGCAGGGTCAGGCTGACCCCGTCTACTGCCTGCACAGGACCCTTGCGTGTGCGGAAGTACAGCCGCAGGTCATCAATGGAGAAAAAGCCGTTTCCGGTCATCACACCTCGCGGAGCCTCGGATTGACAACGCGGTCCAGGGCGAAACCCAACATGGTGAACCCGAGCCCACTGACCATCAGCAGCACAGCCGGCTCGAGCACCCAGTAGTAATATCCAACGAACAACGCCCCCGAGCGGTACGCGTCTTCCAAGACCTTGCCCCATGTCGGGACAGCTGGATCCCCCAGGCCCAAGACGGCGAGCGTCGCCTCCAGGAACACGAACGAGGGGATCGCTGTGACGAATGACGGCACCAGGACCGGAATAACCCGCGGCAGCATGTAACGCAGGACCACCCGCATGTTCCCTGCGCCATAGGCTCGGGCAGCTTCGATGTACGGAGCTTCTTTGATCTGGAGGAAGAGCGCCCGGTTGCCTTTGATCCCACCAAACACGCCCAGGATGATCACCAGGCCCAGGATCACCCAGATGCTGCGCGAGTAGAGCGTCCCGATCATGATCAGGATCGGCAGGCCAGGAAGAATCAGATTGACTTCGGTGATTCGTTGGATGAGACCGTCGATCCATCGCCCATACCAGACTCCGATGGCCGCGATGACCAGCGTGCTCACGCTGGTCCCGACCGCCGCCAGGAGTCCGAATGCCATGGCGATGGGCGTGCCCCACAGCAGCGCGATCATCAGGTCCCGGCGCTGGTGATCGGTTCCCGCGAGCCCGTGCACCTGTCCGTACACGATGAGCCGCGCCTCGAGACGCGACCCGTCCTCGAAGAGGAACCCGTCGAGGACCAACTCGTACCTGCCTCGGAGGGGCTGATTCGGCGCGCTCGGGTCGGCGAAGAGCATAACCTCAGGACGACCCCCCAGCTCTTGCTGTAAATGCTGGTCCGAGGAGATCCGGTAGATCCCTTTTGACTCCACGGCGAGCTCGGTCAGCCGGATGACCGATCCGTCAGGACGCCGCCACCCTAGTGTCACATGGGGCGCCGCGCTCGCGTACGCGGCGTCGAAGAAGACTGCCAGTTCTTGAGGGAAGCCCCGGGAGGAGAAGTCGAACGGCAGCGAAATCGCGATCCGCCGCACGCCGCTACCAACGGGTTCCTCGTGACGCGGCGCACCCGCGCTGCTCACCACAAGCGTGCGCGGGAGATTGACACCAGGCAGCAGGTTCATCCATACAGGACGGGCATTCCGCGGATTCTCAAGCCACAGCTGCTCTCCGCCCCGCCAGAGCCGGATGGCGTCACGGTACGGAATGGCAATCACCGTGTAAATGGAGATTCCCACGAGCAGGCCGATGATCGCCAGACCGGCCACCGCGGACGGATAGCGACGCAGCTCAAGCAGAGTCCTGCTCATCGTCGCCCTTCGAGCCCCACCTTGACCCGTGGATCGACCCAGGCGTAGAGAATATCGAGGACAAAGACCGTGATCGCCAGCAGATACGCGTAAATGATCGTCGCCCCTACGATTACCGGCGTGTCAAAGAGCCCAATGGCCTGAAAGAGAGCGCGCCCCAAACCGGGCCAGTTAAAGACCGTTTCCAGTACGATGGCTCCCGTCCAGGCACCGATCAGACCGAGGAGGAACCCTGTCAGAATCGTCGGCAACGTCGGCCGCAGGATATAGCGCCGTTCAATCGTCCCAGACGACAGGCCCTTGGCTTTGGCAACCTCGACGTAATCCTCGCTTGAGAAGATCAAAAAGAACGTGCGCAAGGAGTACACTGCGATAAAGATCGAGCTCAGCACAATGGCCGCGATCGGCAGGACCATATGCCTGAGGACACTCAGCGCAAAGACCGCGGGCTGCTGCGGGGACGGCGCATCTACCATGCCGCCAAACGGCAGCACGCGCAGGAGCGCGGCAAAGATCAAAATCAAAAAGATACCGTAGAACCAAGCCGGGGCGGCCGACGTCGGCGCCAGCGCGATCACGGCGCGGTCCAGCGTGGTGCCGTATCGCCTCGAAAGCGAGAGGGCCATGAAGATCGACGAGAAGAAGAGGAGGAGCTCCGCGCTGACGAACAGCAGCAGCGTCGCCGGAAGCCGGTCCAGGATGATGTTGCGGACCAGCCGCGAGCCGGTGTCGCTGTTCATACGTTCGGCGAAGCCAAGGCGCAGCACCAGCGCATCCCTCAGGTAGACCAGGCTGCGGGCGATGAAGGGCCGGTTCAGTCCCAGGCGCTCTTCATCGATCCGGACCATTTCCTCGATGCGCTTGGCCCGCTCATCAGACGGAAGCCTCATCATCTTAGGATCCGCCAGGGCCCGAAAGATTGCCCCCTCACGGATTTCCGCCCGCTTGATCACGTCCACATATCCACCCATGTTGGCAACGAGAATCGTCAGATACACGCCAACGACCACCGTGAAGAAGAGCGCCACCAGGCGAGTGGCGGAGTAACCCACGATGCGGACAAGGGTCTCGGGGACAGCACGCGGTCTTCTGATGCCCAGCGGAAGAACTTCGCTCATACCTTATCTGGGAAGCGTGGTGAAGCTCACCGTCGCGAAGCTCGGGACGCTCACCGCGCGAGAAACCACGATGACCTCAAGCCGACTCGAACCCGGGCCCAGGCGTCGGGTGATTTCAGGTGAGAGTGTAAGCTTCCAGGCCTCCCCCACTTGCTGTCCCGCGCCGTTGGCCACGAGCTGGCTCTTCGCGTCAAAGAGAAGATACTTCACCTCTTCGATGTCTTGGGCCGGATAGGGGTGGCCTTTAAACGTGATCCTGACTTCAAAGGTCACCTCATCGCCGATCCGCATTGTAGACGGACCACTTGCCGCAACAGTGGCGAGCCGCGGCTCGTCGAACCGCACCCACTTCGTGGACGGATCTGGGAACCGGCTGAACCTGTGAAGTTCCACGATTTTCTCTACCGGGGACACTCGCTGCAGGAGGAAAGGGCCCATCCCGACCCAGAAATGGCCTCGCCCCTCGCGCCAGTGGGTCAGAAACGTCCACCGCGTCCTGGCCTCTTCGGCCGTGATGTATTTGCTCAGTGCCGGGGCGTACGGGATGAAATTCTCTGCCCGCGCGGCCGCAAGGTACCGGTCGAGCACGGCCAACGTCGGCCCGGCAATGTAGTTGAGGTGCTCAACCTTCTTCTTGGCCGCCTTGTCGTCCGTGAACGCCCCCTCCCCCGCGGCCTCGGCCCTGATCCCGAGGGCCACGGTGTGCCAGGGGCCCGGACCAAACCCGTAGGTTGGCCAGAACCCTCCCGCCGCACCGGCCGCGATGGCCTCGGCGTCCAGGCTGAAGGAGTCGCTGTACACTTCCCCGACCAGCGGGTTCTCGCTGATGATGCGGAACCCACGGAACGTCTGCTCGAACGACTCGAACGACGGGACCACAGACTCATCGAAGATTGTGCTGGCTCCCATGGCCCGGTCAAACGCGAGAATCCACCCCAGCATGATGTCGCCCAGGGAGAGGCGGCTGCCGTCATGCCATTGCACTTTCTGGAACAAATCCCGCTCGAAGTGGACCACGGCCTTCACCCGCGCCGTCAGGCCCTGCGGGTGCTTTTCCTTCACCGTGATGAATCGCTGGGCCTTCGGGTCCCAGGAAATGAGTGCATCGTCTGGCACCCGGATCTCCGGAACAAACTGCAGCGACACCCAATCCAGTGTCTTGGTCACGGGCAGGCCCCGTTTCACGAACACCTCAGCCCGCTCGACGCGTTGCGGCACGTCCAGACCGGTATATGGGTCAACGACCGTCGCGTAATCTTGGGTGGCACGATACAGGGTGGTGTCGAAGATGAAGTTCGAGCCGCCGATCGGGTTCCAGGGCTCGGGGAGCATGTTGGGGACGCCGATGCGTACGGTCCCGCCGGTACGTCCTTCGTACCGGATCGTGTATGGCCACAGCAGCGAGCCGGATATCCCACCGGCGAGGTCCGCCACCACCTTGACCTCGGCGCGCCTGGGCCAGATCGACGTCCGGTCCACCAGCCAGATCCGGACGGAATCTTGCATGGCGAGCTCCAGCGCCCGGGCGAAGAGCCGATTGCGCTCTTGGACGGTGGTGTAATCGCTTCGGGCCAACCGGTCGGCCACGTGATCGAACTCCGGCGTCGGCTTATACGCCTGCCACAGCGGGCCGCTCAGCCCCCGGGGCGTGAAGAAGAAATCGAAGTTGCCAGCTTCATCGCGAACGATCACAGTGATGAGCCAGCCGCCGGTGTACAAATGCCACCGGCCACTTGCTGGGTCCCCTCTGCTCCAGATCGGGCTGAGGTCAGCGGAGGATCCAAGACGCCGCTCGACCACAAACCCCAGGTTTTCGAGCAGTCCGGCGATGTACTCCCCAATTTGCTTACGCTCATCCTCGGTCCGAATGAGGAACGTCAACGTGACCGGTTGACCTCGAAACTGCCACTTGCCGCCGACGAGGGTGGCGCCGAGCCTGCCCATCTCTTCACTGATGACGGCCTTCGCTCGATCGGGGTTGGCCGAGTACTGAATCTCCAGTTTCCGGGCCACGTCGGCGAGGCGTGCATAGTCTGGAAACGCGCCATCGATGGGAAGATACCGCGGCGTCCCCATCCCGCGCATGATTTCCTGCGCGATGAACCTGCGATCGATCAGCCAGTTCATCGCCTCGCGGATCTTGGGAGAGGCGAAGGGGTTGAGCCGGTCCGTCCCAGGAAATACCGGTCCGGCGGGATTGAACGTTAGCTCATCCTGCAGCCCAAACGACACCACGGAGGTCATGGCGGGGTCGCGCGACACACGGTCGCGGAGATCCGGATTCGATGTCGCTGAGAACCACGCTTGGAAGTCATTGGCCTCGAGCCGGCTGACCGCCGCCGCATCAGAGGGTTCCTGCACCGCGATGATGGCGTCGACCCAGGCCCCCACTCGGGCCTGGGCGAGACCCACACTGGGAAGGATCAACGTGACTGCGGCCACCAGGAGCGGCAGTCCCTTCCGGGGCGCCTGCCATTGCTGCGCAGAGACGCGCCGCCCCGTGTTTCCGAGCTTTCTCATATCGCCCTCCTCGTACGCGATCCGGTCAGATGAGTGAGCATCCTTCATTTTGCATTTCGTGTCCCGAAGTCGAGAACCCCCCTTGCTTGGCCCTGTCGAAAATTTGCCGCCGCCTTGGGCGGGCGCCGTGCCTAGCGGTAGGGAGTCTTAGAATAGAGCGTGGCGAGTTCGCCGATCGCGCCGCCGAGCCCAGGGCGGACGTTCCCCAGCGTATTGCGGACGGCGGTCTGAGTCTTCGGATAGGCGAAGAACATCAACGGCACTTGTGCGGCAACGATCTCCTGCCAGCGATAGTACAGCTGTGTACGCTTCCCAGGATCCACCTCCCGGGCGATCCGCTCAAACAGTTGATCGACTTCGGCTTCCCACTCTGTCGCTGGCTTCTCCTCCTCAGGACGCCACATGTGCAGTGCCCCTGCGCTCATCCAGACGTTCCGGTTGTTGACAGCTGGCTCGAGTGTTCCGGCCAATCCGATAATCATGGCTTCCCACCGGTGGGTGACCACCAGCTTGCCGATAAGTGTGCCAAGGCCCTCCGGGGTGAACGTCACCCGCATCCCCAGGCGGGCGAAGTCTTGCCGCAGGATATTTCCGATGGCCTCCCGGTCGGGGTTACCCAGGCTCGTGGACAGCACGAACTCTATAATGTCGCCCTGTGCATCCCGCAGCACCCCATCGGGATCCTGCCGATACCCCGCCGCGGCCAGCAGTTGTTGGGCGCGGTTCAGGTCGTAAGGAGACGTGGGTAGGTTGGGGTAGACGTACAACTTATTGGCTGGCGACAGCGGCCCCCACGCTGGCGTGGCGCGGCCCCCATATGCCTGCTGGATGATGGCCCCACGGTTGATGGCGTGGTTCAGCGCTCGGCGGAACTCGACATCTTGGAACCATGTCAGCTTCGGAGGAGACACCCCGGCCGGGTTCTGGTTCAGCACGAGAAACTCTGTGCCAAGCGCCTCCGGCCCATCCAGGACTGAGTAGTTCCCCGCCGTTTCGTTCCGTTTCAAATCCCCAAACTCTCCGGGCCGGGCGTGATACACGTCAGTCTCTTTCGTCAGGAACTTCTGCCGCTGCGCGTCCTGCGTCGCCACAATGAGGCGCACATAGCGCGTGAGGTAGGGCAGACGGTTGCCGTTGCGGTCGATCTTCCAATATCGGCCGTTGCGCAGATACGTCACACGCTGACCCGGGACGTAGGACTCGATAATGAATGGTCCGGTTCCGACAATCTCTCGCAGATCGGTGCTGACGCCCCAAGCCTTGTTGAACTCTGTCCCGCCTTTGGCCAACGCCGCGGCCAGTTTATGTTTCGGGACAACCGGCAGGGTCGCGATCAGTCTCAGCAGGAGGCCGGCCGGGCGCTCGGTTATGAATTGAATGCGCCGGTCATCCAGCTTCCGATAGCGGATCGGCCTGCCATCGATCATCAGCGGATCCCGCAGGCCGGTCTGCACAGCGTCAGCAAAGACCGCGTCGAGCGTGAAGAGGACGTCGTCGGCATTCAGTGGGCTACCATCCGACCACTGCACCCCCTCACGCAGCGTAAAAGTCCAGGTGCGGCCGTCTGTGCTCACGGTCCACGCATCCGCCAGCGCGGGTTCGAGTTCACCGCTTATATAGTTCTCCTCGAGAAGTCCTTCGAACATCGGCCGCAGGACATCCGTCGAGGACGTCTCCTGTGCCACAATAGGGTTGAAGGTGCGTGGATCGCCCAGCTGGGAGACGAGGAGCGCACCGCCATACCTGCCGGGCTCCGGCGTTTCCTGGGCGACCTGCGGGCTCGGAATCGCCGAAAGGGCAGCTGCAAGCGCCACGACACTCAACCGCGTCGTGAGAGGCAGCGGACCCATGTCAGGCATGCTCCAACGGTGCATACCCATTCGACTCGCCCGCCCCGACAGGGCGGGCTCGCTCATGGCCTTCGGCCGCTGAACCGGGCGGGTCGTATGCCCTGAGCGAACGGAGTGAGTCGAAGGGCCTCATTCAAACACGCTCTAGTGGTGCGTACCCAAGTGCCAATCTCTTCACGCCCTGCGCGAAATGCACCGTCACGACGGCGCGCACCCCTTCCCCCTCGACTCCGAGGACGCGCCCCTCTCCGAAGCTGGCATGGCGGACGTGGTCTCCCACGGCGAAGGAGGGAATGTCCCGTTCCTCCGCTGTCCAGGTGACCGCCGGTGGTGCCGGCGTGGGTCTGGTCACGAGCTCGGCCGGGACTTCTTCTAGAAAGCGCGACGGCACGCCGGGCATCGTGCTGCCGAAGATCGTGCGAGTGCGGGCGTGCGAGAGATAGAGGTGCTGCTTGGCCCGGGTCATGCCGACGTAGCACAACCGTCGCTCTTCTTCCAGCCCCTCCGCCTCCTCGAGTGCCCGGGCGTGGGGGAACAGCCCCTCTTCCAGGCCGGCCAGGAAGACGACGGCGAACTCCAGCCCTTTGGCGCTGTGCAACGTCATCAGCGTCACGCGGTCGACCTGTTCCTGCCAGGTGTCGAGGTCGGTGACCAGCGCCAGGTGCTGCAGGAACGCGTTCAGACTCTCCTCGCCGGTGACGTCTTCAAATTCTTTGGCGACCGTCACCAACTCCCGCAGGTTCTCTAGCCGGCTGTAGGCTTCGTCGGTGCCTTCCGCCTCCAGCATCGCCTGATACCCGGTCTCCACGATCGCCGCGTCGATCAAGTCGGTGGTCCGGACGCGCGAGGCGCGGTCGCGCAGCCGCGCGACCAGATCGACGAGTTCTGCCGCGGTGCGCTGCGCGGCCTTGGGAAGGTCCTCCAGGGCCTCGGGCCGGGCCATCGCCTCCAGCACGCTGAGGCCGTGGCCTCTAGCGTACGCCTCCAGCCGCCCGAAACTGACGTCTCCGATGCCGCGCCGGGGCACGTTGATGATGCGCGTCAGGCTGGCGTCGTCGGCCGGTACCAGGGCGAGCCGCAGGTAGGCGATAATGTCCCGGATCTCTTTGCGCTCATAGAAGCGCACTCCGCCGACGATCGTGTAGGGGATGCCGGCGCGCAGGCACTGTTCTTCAAACAACCTGGACTGCGCGTTGGTGCGGTAGAGGACCACGAAGTCGCGATAGCGCAGCCCGTCCCGGAGGCGCGCGATCTCATCGACCACAAAGCGTGCCTCATCGTGCCCGTCGAAGGCCTCATAGAGGACAATCGGCTCGCCGGCGGGGTTGGCGGTCCACAGCGCCTTGCGGTGCCGGTGCGGGTTGTGCTGAATCACCTCCCCCGCGGCCTGCAAGATAGTCTTGGTGGAGCGATAGTTCTGTTCGAGCTTCACGATGGTAGCATCGGGATAGTCCCGTTCGAACTCCAGGATGTTGCGGACGTCGGCGCCGCGCCATCGGTAGATCGAGTTGTGAACAAGAACGCCGTTGGCTACATAGTTCCGGAGATTGGCCACATCTATGTCGAACACCGGCCCTTCATAGTAACGGACAGTGTGCGAAACGATTTCATCTTCGACTCCGCGTCCATCACGAACAACAGCCACCATCATACCGATGCGCAAGTGGCTTGCCGGCAACACCAAATGTACGGGCTTGTATCGTCCTCTCCCCCTGATCCCGTCGACCAGGCAGGCCCGCAACACCGGCTCGCCTTCTATCGTCGCGGCTAAGTGACGAGCCATCTCCCAGCCAGCGTCGTAGTCCTTCCGCGCCGTCTCGACCCGCCACACGAGTTCGCGCGACGCGCGTGTCGGAAACTCCAGCGCCACCCGTCGCCGAAGAGCATCTCCCGAAGTAACCATTTGAATACGGTGGTCTGCCCACGCCCGATGAGCATACGTGCGATTGTCACCGAACATGGTAAAGTGCACGAGTCGGCGGGTGGTCTGGCCACGAACGACGGCACTGGAACGATGATGCGGATATTCGACGAGCATGCCAAGATCCGTCAACAGGCGCTCCGCACGCGGCTCGGTGTCAATGCCGTGATAGATTCGATCAACGTGACCCTGACGCAACTTCATCCTACGCCCGCGAACGTGAAACACCGTCGTTGGAATGCCATAGGTGAACGCGTAGAGTTGCTCCAGGCAGGCAATTTCTGTTTCGTCGGTCGACGCAGCGAGGACCCATAGGCTGTCCGCTACTTCACCATTCAACCGCAATGCAAGGCCACTATCGACATCCTCAACGGATCTACTCCTGACTCCGCGAGTTCGTCCGATCCGATAGCCGAGTCCGCGTTTATGCATCAGATACACGTAGTGCAGATCCGGTCTCGGAACAAGTCTGCCAAACACGAGATGGTTTGGTGTCGTCGTGAGCTCAAGGCCCCCCCTGGTACGGATCGTGATAACCGGTCCAGCATAGTTCCTTTGCACTGGTGGCGCTGCGGTCCCAAAAGTAACTCGACCGCCTCCGCACGCCGACGCAACTTCCAACTCCTCGTCCAACGACTCGATCGGGAGCACCCCGCGACTAGTGGTCACGAGAGTACCAGCAGGCAAGCACTGGTCGTCATCTCCCACCACGCAGATGTTGCGGTGCTTCTCCGCGAGGGTGCGGATGATGAGATACTGCGCGCGGTTGGTATCCTGGTACTCGTCGACGAGGACGTGCTGGAAGCGGTCCTGATACTCCTCCTTGACGTCCGCCGCCTCGCCAAACAATCGCACGACCTCCAGCAGCAGGTCGTCAAAATCAAGGGCGTTCTGCTCTCGCAGCGTGCGCTGGTAGGCGTTAAAGACGCGCGCCACGACCTCCTCATACCAGCCGTTGGCCCGCTCCGCGTACGCGAGGTGGTCGACGCCTTCGTTTTTGGCTCGATCGATCAGGGCAAGGACGACGGCAGGCGGGAAGCGGCGCTCGTCCAGCCCCAGGTCTTTGAGGCACTGGCGGATCACGGCCCGCTGGTCGTCCTCGTCGAAGATCAGGAAGTTCCGGCCCACGCCTACGCGGTCGCCGTTCCGGCGGAGGATCCGGCTGCAGATGTGGTGGAAGGTGCCGATCCAGATCGCCCGCGCCACCGCCGCCCCGACCAGCCGGTCGACGCGCTCCCGCATCTCGTTGGCCGCTTTGTTGGTGAAGGTCACCGCCAGGATGCGGGCCGGCGCAATGCTTTGGCGGCGCAACAGGTAGGCCACCCGGTAGGCCAGCACCCGCGTCTTGCCGCTGCCCGCACCGGCCAGGATCAGCAGCGGACCGCCGGGATGCGTGACCGCTTCTCGTTGGGGAGGATTCAGGTCGTTGAGGAAATCCATGCTTGAAGAATAGTGTAGCGGCCCTCAGTCCACACAGTCTACCCGGTCTTCCCGGTCTACCCGGTCTACATGCATCCTGCGCTGAAGATCATTCGGACTCTCGCACGTCATTTTTGCAGTTAGACCGGGGAGACCGGGAAGACTAGGTTATTCCCACTCGATGGTCGCGGGGGGCTTTGAGGTGATGTCGTAGGCCACGCGGGTAATGCCGGGAACTTCGCGGGTGATCCGGTTCGCCACGCGTTCCAGCAGATCATCGGGCAGGCGCGCCCAGTCGGCCGTCATGCCGTCTTCGCTGGTAACGACGCGGACCACGACGGTGTGGCCATAGGTGCGCGCGTCGCCCATCACGCCCACCGAGTACACCGGGAGCAGCACGGCGAACGCCTGCCAGACCTTCCGCATCAAGCCAGCGGTCCGCAACTCCTCCAGCACGACGGCGTCCGCGTGTCTCGCCAACTCCAGACGGTCGGCCGAGACCTCGCCCAGCACCCGGATGGCCAGCCCCGGCCCGGGAAACGGATGCCGCCAGACCATCTCATCGGGGAGATCGAGTTGTCGCGCCACCTCGCGGACCTCGTCTTTGAACAACTCGCGAAAGGGTTCGATGAGATGGAGCTGCATGTGCGCCGGGAGGCCGCCGACGTTGTGATGGGTCTTGATGCGTGCCGCGGTGCGCGTCCCGCTCTCGATCACGTCCGGGTACAAGGTCCCCTGCACCAGGAAGTCCACCCGCCCGAGCTTTCGCGCCTCTTCATTGAACACGGCGATGAACTCTTCCCCGATGGCCCGGCGCTTCTGCTCCGGCTCGACGATGCCGGCCAGCCGGTGGAGGAACCGGTCTCGCGCATCCACATGCACCAGCGGCATCTGGAAGGAGCCGCGAAATGTCTGGATGACCTGCTCGGGTTCCCCCTGCCGCAACAACCCATGGTCGACGAAGATGCACGTGAGTTGATCGTGGATGGCGCGGTACGCCAGGGCCGCCGCGGCGGCAGAATCGACTCCGCCGGAGAGTGCGCAGATGGCACGGCCGGCGTTGACGGTGTGGCGGATCGCCTCCACCTGTGTCTCGATGAAGGAAGCCATCGTCCACTGTGGGCGGCACCCGCACACCGTGTACAGAAAGTTTTGCAGTACCTGTGTGCCCCAGGGGGTGTGGGTGACCTCGGGATGAAACTGCACGCCGAACTGCCGCAGCCGGCGGTTGGCCATCGCCGCGACGGGGTTGTGGTCGGTACGGGCGAGCGCCTCAAACCCCCCGGGCAGCGTCACCACCGAGTCGCCATGGCTCATCCAGCACATCAGCCGCGGCTCCAGTCCGGCGAACAGGTCCGCGCGGTCGTCGACAAACAGCCGGGTCCGGCCGTACTCCCGCTGCCCTGCCGCCGACGTCCGCCCGCCCAGTTCGTGTGCCATCAACTGCATGCCGTAGCAGATGCCTAAGGCGGGTACGCGCCCGTCGAAGATGCGGGGGTCGCAATGCGGCGCGCCGGGCTCATAGACGCTGGCAGGCCCCCCGGACAGGATGAGGCCTTTCGGACGGAGCGCCAGAATCTCATCAACTGGCGTGTCGTACGGAAGAATCAGGCTGCGGACTTTGGCCTCCCGCACTCGCCGGGCGATGAGCTGAGCGTACTGGGCCCCGAAGTCGAGCACGATTACGGTGTCGACATCGGTGGGCCGCGCGTCGGGCCTCGGACCTCGGGCTTCGAGCGCCACTCCTCCTGGATTCGCCCGAGGCCCGGTATTCATCTTCCTTGGCCGACCTTCTGCGCGAATTGCATTCCCTTGCCCTCGGTCGGGAGCGTGGGCGCAATGATCACCTCGACCTGATGCATCTCTGCAATCGTCCGCGCACCACACATCCCCATCGCCGTGCGCAGGGCTTCTGCCAGGTTCTGGGATCCATCGTCGGTCTCTGCGGGACCGAGCAGGATTTGCCGGAGGGTCGCCCCGGTTCCCACTTTGATCCGCGTGCCCCGTGGGAGCGCGGCGTGCGGAGTCGCCATCCCCCAGTGGAACCCTCTGCCGGGGGCCTCCTCCGCGCGGGCCAGCGCCGACCCCAGCATCACCGCATCGGCACCGCAGGCCACAGCCTTCGCCACGTCGCCTCCCACGGCGATCCCGCCGTCCGCCACCACCGGGACGTAGCGTCCGGTGCGGCGACAAAATTCGTCCCGCGCCGCGGCGGCATCCGCCACCGCCGTCGCCTGGGGCACCCCCACGCCCAGCACGCGCCGGCTCGTGCAGGCCGCACCCGGCCCCACACCGACGAACAGTCCGGCCGCACCGGCGTCCAGCAGCGCCATCGCCGCGTCGTACCCGACGCAGTTTCCCACCATGACCGGCACGCCCACCCGGTCGATGAGATCGCGCACGGAAACGGAGCGCCCCCGTGAGGAATGATGGCGATCGGTGACCACGGTTGACTGGAGGGCGAGCAGGTGGGCGCCGGCCTCCTCGGCCAGCGGCAGCAGCTGCGGGGCGCGCGCGGGCGTCAGCGAGACGCAGACCACCACTCCTGCGTCCACGATGGCACGGATCCGCGCGGTGACGAGGTGGTCCTTGATCGGTTCCTGGTACAGCCGTTGCAGGACCCCGACGACCTCCTCGGGGGCGGCGGCGGCAATGCGCTCCAGGGGTTCGCTCGGATCGTCGTACCGGGTCTGGACACCCTCAAGGTTGAGCACTGCCAGGGCGCCCAACTCTGACACCTGCACAGCCATCCCCGGATCCACCACGCTGTCCATTGCGGCGGCCATGAAGGGCAGCGCGAACCGGTGAGTCCCGACCGACCAGGAGAGATCGACATCCTGAGGATCGACTGTGGTCGAGGCCGGGACCAGGGCGATTTCGTCAAAACTGTAGGTCCGCCGTGCGGCTCGGGTCCGTCCGATGAATTCCATCAGCGCACCATGCGGGCGGGGCGGCCATGGGTGAAGTGACGAACCGCCGGCGCGTCGTCCGCCCCAGGCTCTTGACCATAAATCTCCGGCTTCAGCACGCAGATGAACGGCAGGTTACGGTACCGGCCGCCGTAGTCGAGGCCGTATCCGACCACGAACTTGTCGGGGATCTCAAATCCGCGGTAGTCGATGGGAACGTGCCGCAGCCGGCGTGGGACTTTGTCCAGAAGCGCGCAAACCTTCAGGCTCGCGGGATAGCGGGCCTTGAGCGTTTCCAGCAGGTAGTCCATCGTCAGGCCGGTATCGATGATGTCGTCCACGATGATCACATGCCGGCCTTCAATCGATTGATCGAGGTCTTTCAGAATCCGAACGATTCCGGAGCTCTCTGTCTTGGCTCCGTACGAACTCGTGGCCATGAAGTCCAGCTGGCAGGCGATGGAGATCTGGCGGATGAGATCGGACACAAACAGAACCGCTCCCGTCAGGATCGCGACCAGGAGCGGTTCTTTGCCGTTATAGTCCGTGCCGATCGTGCGTCCCAGCTCCCGGATTCGGGCCTGCAACACCTCCTCCGGGATGAGGATTTCATCGATATCGTCAAGGAGCGCCACGCGCCCTACCTCCCGGGAAATTTGGGTTCATTATAGGCAGCACCCTCCATAGTGTCAATGAACGGCATCGGGCAATTCTTTCGGATTGTTCGTGTTTTCCAGAAGAGGGGCGCGGCGTCGCCTACAAAAGATCGGACCCCTGCGATGAATAGCCGGGGTGAGTCAAAAACAGATCGGGGACTGTCCCCCCGACGACCGCATTCGGAGCGGATCTTTGAGCGAGGCATAGCCGGTTTGAGTCAAAATACAATTGGGGACAGTCCCCCCTCATAAAAACGCACCTGCAAGGACGGCGCTAATCAGCGAACAAACGCTGGAGACGGACGGCTGCCGGGTTTGATCAGCGGGTTACCCTGGCGGCAGAGTTCGCACATCCCCGGAATGAAGGCCGGAGCCTCGATCGATGCCAGGGCGTCGAAGCGGCAGTCAAAACCCAGCGGGCCGGCGCTCCGGTCGATGATCGCCCCGATCCCCACGACCACGCCGCCGAGCCGTTCGGCGAGACGCTTCACTTCCCTGGTCGCTGCCCCCGTGGTGACAACATCCTCGACGACCAGGACGCGCTCTCCGGAGGTGATGGAAAACGAGCGGCGCAAATCAAACTTTCCTTCCACACGCTCGGCAAAGAGCGCCCGGCCGCCCAGGGCCCGGGCGACTTCATGCGCGATGATCATCCCTCCGTAGGCCGGCCCGATCACGACCTGGGGGCGCAGAGCACGGAACCGATCGGCCAGCGCGCTGCCGACGGTCGCGGCGTGCACAGGATGCTGGAGCAGCAGCGCGCACTGCACGTACTGCGGACTGTGCATCCCGGAGCTCAGCAGAAAGTGACCGTTCTGGAATGCCTCGGTCTGTTTGAGGAGCTCGATCACCGCAGCCGCTTCCATACCTAGGACTTCCCGATGGCCGCCTCCATTTCCTGGACCATGCGGGCGACCACCGCGACTGGATCCGCAGCGCTCAGGACCGGGCGTCCGACCACCAGAAAGTCCGCCCCAGCCCGCACGGCGTCGGCTGGTGTGGTGACCCGGCGCTGATCGCCCGAGGGGGCACCGGCAGGACGGATGCCTGGCGTCACCACCACGAACTCCCGGCCGCAGGCGGCCTTGATCGCCGCGGTCTCCCGGGCCGACGCGATCACCCCATCCAGTCCGCACCATTTCGCGCGCGCCGCGGCGTCAACCACGGCGGCGAGCAGCTCGGGACCATCCTGCTCACTGGTCAGTCGCGTGACACCCAGAAGGAGCGAGCGGGGTTGGGACCTCGTGGTGACAGTCTGAGCAGCCAGCCGCATCGCGTCCTCTCCGGCGGCGACGTGAAGGTTGATCATCTCCGCCCCGAGACGGACCGCGGCGTCCACGGCCGATGCGACCGTGCGCGGGATGTCATGAAATTTGAGATCAAGGAAGACCCGCTTCCCGCGCTCACGCACCGCCGCCACGGCCTGTGGACCGGCCGCGGTGAACAGTTCTGATCCTACTTTGAACCACGTGACCGCGGATGCCAGCGCATCGACCAAGCGCACGGCGTCATGGACGGCCGGAACATCCAGCGCGACGATGAGACGCTCTCGCGCGGGAACGCGGGAACGCGGGAACCCCCACGCCCGCTCCGCGGGCTCGGGGCGGAGCGTGGGAACCAACGACTGGAGCCCGGAGTCCGTAGGCTTGGATCCGAGCCGCTCGATCTGCACTCTATGCTCCATGTCCCGTAACCTTCACCGAGCCGATCACGTCCACGATGTCATGCACCTGATGCTCTTGGAGATACCGCTCCAGCCCCGCGCGGATCTCTGCCGCGACGCCGGGGCGGTCGATGACTGCCGACCCCACCGCGACGGCCCGCGCACCGGCAATGAGAAACTCCAGCGCGTCCTGGGCCGAGGCAATCCCACCCATCCCGATGACGGGAATCTGGCAGTGGCGGGCGACCTCCCACACCATGCGCACGGCGATCGGCCGGATCGCCGGGCCCGACAGCCCTCCGGTGCCCGCCCCCAGCTTGGGCCGCCGGGTCTCGATGTCGATGGCGAGGCCGACCAGGGTATTGATCAGCGACAGCGCATCGGCCCCGGCCTCCTCCGCCGCGCGCGCGATCGACACGATGTCGGTCACGTTCGGGGTGAGTTTGACAAACAGAGGGCGCGTGCACACGGCGCGGACCGCGGCCACCACTTCCCGGGTCAGCTGCGGATCCACGCCGAAGATGAGACCGCGATCCACGTTGGGGCAGGACACGTTGAGTTCGACCGCCGCTACCCCGTCCTCCCGGCTCAGCCACTCCGCGAGCGTGACAAACTCGCGGACGGTCTCGCCGGCGATGCTGACGATCAGCGGGATGCGCAGCGTCCGCAGAAATGGGAGATCTTTCGTCACAAAGCCGGCCAGCCCATGGTTGGGCAGACCCTGCGAATTCAGCCATCCACCCACGGTCGGCACCACCTGCGGGTACGGATGGCCGGGGCGAGGATCGAGCGTGACCGATTTCGTCACGAACGCGGCGAAACCGGGGAGATCAACGACGCTTTGCACCTCTCGTCCAAAGCCCAGCGGGCCGGGGGCGGCCAGGACCGGATGGGCGAACTTGATGCCCGCCACCTCCACGGACAACGACGGGATCCGGGATTCGGGATTCGGGATTCGTATTGCCGGACTCGCAAGGTCACCTGTAGTCATCGCGAGCGGACCGAAGACGGCTTCCTGAGCACCCTGAGCATTCCGCGCTCTACGCATGCGCCTCCACAACAAGTTCGCTGTACTTGATCTCCCCGCCTACGATCGTCATCACGGCTTTCCCCTGAAGCTCCCACCCGGCAAACGGCGTGTTGCGGGATTTGGACGCGAACACGGCCGGATCCACGGTCCATCGCCGGTCAAGGTCGATTAGCACCAGGTCGGCCGGCGCGTCGAGCTCCAGCCGGCCGCCGGCCAGCCCCAGGATGGCCGCCGGCGTGGTGCTCAGGCGTCGCAGGACTTCCATCAGAGAGAGCAGACCCGGGCGGACCAGGCGCGTGAGCAGGACGCTCAGCGCAGTTTCCAGACCCACGACGCCGAACGGCGCGCTGTCGAACTCCACGCGCTTCTCCTCGGGTGTGTGGGGCGCATGGTCCGTGGCAATCGCGTCGATCGTCCCGTCCAGCAGCCCTTCGACCAGGGCCGCACGGTCCGCCTGGCCGCGCAGCGGCGGGTTCATCTTTGCATCGGTGTTGTAACCTCCGACCGCCTCGTCCGTCAGCAGCAGGTGGTGAGGCGTGACTTCCGCGGTCACGCCCACGCCGCGCCGCTTGGCCTCCCGGATCAACGCCACGCTCCCGGCGGTACTGACGTGGGCCACGTGCAGCCTGGCGCCCGTGTCCTCGGCGAGCACGATATCTCGCGCTACAATGGCCTCTTCGCTGACCGACGGAATTCCGCGCAGCCCCAACACGACCGACCACATCCCCTCGTGCATCGCGCCGCCGTTGCTCAGCGTCGCGTCCTCACTGTGTTCGATGACCGGCAGCCCGACCTGACGCGCATAACTCATCGCCCGCCGCAGCAGCCCAGCGTCCTTTACGGCATCCCCATCATCAGAGAGCGCCACCGCCCCCGAGGCCGCCAGCGTAGGAATCGGGGCCAGCTCCTCGCCTAGGCGTCCCTTGGTGATGGTCGCGATCGGCAGGACGCGGCAGGCGCCGGTGCTGGTGGCGCGCCTCTGGATGTATTCCACGACGGTAGGATGGTCGATCGGCGGGATCGTGTTGGGCATGCAGGCCACGGCGGTGAACCCGCCGTGCACGGCGGCCGCGGTCCCTGACGCGATATCCTCCTTGTGCGTCTGACCAGGATCGCGGAGGTGCACGTGCATGTCCACCAGGCCGGGTGCCACTAGAAGGTTGCGCGCATCAATGACGCGATGGCGGCCGCCTGGTGAGATGCTGGCATCGATCGCAGCGATTCGTCCCTCCGCGAGCAGCACGTCGGCCTCGCGGTCCACCCCAGTCGCCGGATCAATGACCCGCCCTCCTCGGATCAGCAGCCCCATGACTCTCCTCCAATTACGGTCATTGCGAGGAGCGAAGCGACGAAGCCGCCAGGAAACTCTCCCTTGTCATTGCGAGGCACGAAGTGCCGAAGCAATCTCCGGCGTGACGCTAGATTGCTTCGCTACGCTCGCAATGACAGACTCAGTGTCTGGCGCTTCGCTACCGCTCGCGATGACAGACAGCGGCCGCTCGCGGATAGTTTCTCGTTCCCTTGTTCCCTCGTTCCCTCGCTCCGCCCCGAGCTCGCGAAGCGAGCGTGGGGGTTCCCGTCTTTCGTCTGTGTCGAGCGCCCACAGCAACACCGCGAGCCGCACAGCAACCCCGTTGGCCACCTGGGTCTGGATCGCCGAGCGAGGGCCGTACGCCGCGTCGGCCGTGATCTCCACACCAAGGTTCATCGGCCCCGGGTGCAACAGCAGCGCATCCGGCCTGGCGTAGGCCAGCGTCCGTGCGGTCACGCCGTAGTGACGCGCGTACTCGGCCAGGGACGGTACGTACCCATGCTGCTGCCGTTCCAACTGCATGCGCAGAGCCATCACAACGTCGGCGCCGGAGAGACCCTCTTCGAGCGAAGAGGTCATACTCAGCGCCGACGAAGGAAAAGGGAAGAAGGAAGAGGGAAGAGGGGACGGGATCCTTCCTTCTTCCTTCTTCCCTCTTCCCTCTTCCCTGGGCCCGGGCAGCAACAAGGTCGGCGGCCCCACCAAGGTAACGGTGGCTCCAAGCTTGGTAAAACCCCATATTGCTGACCGGGCTACTCGCGAGTGCAGCACGTCTCCGACGAGGGCCACCTTCAACCCGGCGATGCGCTCCTTGCGCTGACGGACGGTTAGCAGATCAAGCAGCCCCTGGGTAGGATGCTCGTGCATGCCGTCCCCGGCATTGATCACGGCACATCGCACCAACTGGCTGGCCAACGTGGGCGCCCCGGCCATGGGGTGGCGGATGACAATGGCGTCGGCACCAAGCGCCTCCAACGTCTGCACGGTGTCGACAAATGACTCGCCCTTTTTGACGCTGCTGCGGTCCACATCGCAGCGCACGACCTCCGCCCCAGCGCGCTTCGCCGCAAGCTCGAAGGAAATTTCTGTCCGGGTGCTCGGCTCATAGAACAGGGTCATCAGGGTCCGCCCGGCCAGAATCCCGGCGGGTCGCTCCCCATCAGCGTAGGATTGGGCCAGGTCCAGCAGGTGCTGGATCTGGGTGACACTGATGTCCCGCAGGCCGAGCAGGTGGCGACTCATCTCAGACCTCCGAAGGAAGAGGGAAAATGGAAGAGGGAAGAGGGAGAAAATGAAAACGGCAGAGGAGAATGCTCCCCTGCCCGTCCTTCTTCCCTTTTCCCTCTTCCCTTGTGCATGGCCTTTCCAGCCTCTCCGGGCCGGTTTAAAGGACACTAGGCTCACGCAAAATCTAGCACATTCCGGCAGAAAAGGAAAGAGGGACGCCACCGTCTAATTGCCAGCCTGAAGAGGGCATCTATTACTAATGCACGGCACGCTCAATCCACCCTGCAAGGAGGGAGCGCATCATATGAAGCAACTATCACTCTTCGCCCTCGCAGTTGCTCTTGTTCTCGCAATCTCCGCCTGGACCCCCGCGCCCGCCGCGGCCCAAACGCCCATACAACGGGGAAGGACACTCGACCTCCTCTTCTTCTCAACTGGAGGAACCACCACCCTTTCGTTCGGAGCCACATACCCGTTTAGTTTCATTCTCGACGGGACGTTGAACTATACGAGCGGAGGCGGGACCAGTGTGGTCGACCTCGGCGCCCGGTACTGGTTCCCGGTCAGACCGGCCGGCCTCTCTCCTTACGCGGGCGCCGGTGTGAGTTTTCAAACCGGCGGTACGGGGTTCTTCTTGGGAGGCGGCGTTGCAACGAGATTAACCCCTGAGTGGAACGGGTACGTAGGCGTCAACTGGGTCTCGCCCCCGGGCGGTGTGAGCACGACTTCCTTTAACATAGGCGGTCAGTACATCTTCTCCAGCCGCGTGGGCGGCGTGGTGGGCCTCAGCGGATCTGGCGGAGCTTCTAACCTGTACATCGGTGTTACCCTCACCTACTAGGGCCCACGGCAGCAAAGAACACAGGCCAGCGTTCTAGGGCGCGCTGGCCTGCAGGTTTTCTAGTAGCACGCAGATGCACGGTTAGGGCTGTGTCACAGGCCAGCGGTCGACGTATTGCTGCAGCGCCTGGTCGGCGGCATGGGCGAGCCCGAAGAATCCCCCTACGGCACGGCCTGTGACATCCGCGTAGGAGATCCGCCTGGTGGCGATAACCATCATGCGCAGACGCAGCGTGACGAATGCTTCCGGGGGACCTGACGGCGGCTCTTCGGGAACAAACGTCCCCTCATGGTCCAGGTCCGAGCGAATGATGCGGCCGGTAATCACAACATCCGCCCCGAGTTGGTGCGCAAGCGTCTCGTTGGAAGCGAGGGTGGTCAGATCTGTGGGCCGCAGCCCAACCTCGCGGAGCGCGGTCTCCATCTGTGCAACGGGGACGACCTGAACGCCCTTCCGAGACAGCAGCGCGATCAGCCTGGTCGCAGCGAACCTGGCGAGATCGTCCCGCAGATCGACCTCATCCGTGAAAGCGACAGCAACCACCACGGAAACTGTCTGCGCTCCGACCGGCTGCCGAACGGTCAAGAGCGACAGGGCCAGCGCCCCCACGGCCATCAAAGCGATGACGGGGCGAAGCCAGCGTCCTAGGCGTTGCGCTTCTTGACGATGGTCCACGTCATCCCATCCCATTTCACAAGGTCGCCGACTTCGACTTGCTGATAGAAGTACCCGGGCACCTGATATTCGACTGAGTTGATTACGATGAGAAAGTAATGGCCGAATGAATCAATTCGCTTCGCTTCTATCCATCCGACGACCTCGGTCGGCTCGTCCGCTCCTCCGCAAGAGGGGATCGCCTGAGCCAACGTAGTCGCCAGAACAACCAGTAAGACTGCCCTCAGCATCGTACCCTCCACAATCTAATACTGATTCCCGCTGGTGTTTAGTTCCCGTCGTCAGGCGAGTAACCTTGTTGCTGGAAGGCTTCCAAAACGCCAGGAAATAAGACTTCCCGGCCGATTGACCCCGGCCGGGAAGTCCCCATTGCAGGGCTGACCTTAGTACGAGTAGGTCAGCTGGACCCGGTAGAAGTAGTCGGTGGGAGCACCGTTGAGCTGCAGGTTGAAATAGTTGAGGCTCAACGTCGTGTTCGCCGCCAACGAGTAGCCGAGCGAAGCGTAATACTCTTGGACGGACTGTCCAGCAGTGATCGTCTGGTTGCCGCTCTCATAAGAGAACGTACCAGAGAGGCTCGGGCTAATCTTCATTTCCAGCGCCGCGCCCCAGCCCGTGAAGTTCCAGGCTACATAGTCGTAGTCTCCGACCTCGGTCGACGCGCCGGTCTGCCATGGGATCTGCACGGCAGCAGACGAGCCGTACCCCTTGTACCACGCTGTCAGAGTGGGTGACATCATCGACATGCCCATTGAGGACAGATCCAGGGCCGCCCAACCAATCCAAGCGTTAGAGCTGGCGGCGGCATTGGGGCTGAAGGTGGCATACGCCGCACCGAGGCTCAGACCTGGGAACAGGTCCCCAGCAAGGTCTACCTGATACCCTGTGTCGCTCGTGTTGGCTGCGCCGGTGGCGGTACCTACAGTGCCGCCAGCCGCGGTCACCTTCACTGTGGTGACGGCCGCGTTACGGCGCTGCATGATACCGGACAGGCCCACCTTCCAGCCCGCAAGCATGTCGGTCTCGACACGGGCCGTGTAAATGTCCATCGCGCCACCATTCGAGAAGGGTACCGTGGTGGTCTCGCGCCAGTCGGCTATCTCGAAGCTGAAACCACCCCAGCTGCCGCTGGCCTTCAGGCCATCAGCCACGCCGACCGGAGAGAAGATGTCGGCGTTGCTGGGATCGTACAGCAGACCGTACCCAGACCAGCCGACACCTGAAAGGGTATAAGCCTGCTGGCCCAGTCGCCAGTTCACACCGTACACATCCTTGAGGTCCAGGTAGGCGTAGTCGAATCCAACCACCTGGAACGCAGTTGGACTCGTGAGGTCAAAATCGAACCGAAACTGGCGAGAGTTAACACCACAGTCGGCTGGTGCGGGCGGCGCCGCGCATGCTAGAAAGGTGCTTCCGCCTCCGCCGAAGGATGCCCGCGCAACTGCTGTCACGTTCCCACCGGCATTACCAGTGAAGGTCAGCCGGTTGCGGTAGCGGGTACTCGGAGCGCCGCCGCCGCTTTGAGCGAAGACGTTGTAGCGGAAGCGTACATCGCCTTTGACTGCAACGTTCGTCGTTTTTGTCTTGAGTGCGGTCAGCTCTTCCTCGACCGCCGTGACCCGGACCCCGAGAGCCGCCAGTTCAGCGCGGAACTCGTTGACGAGCCGCTGGATGGTCTGCACGTCGGCCCGGGTGACCTGCGGCGCCGTCGGCGCAGGTGCCGTCGGCGTGGGAATCTTAATGGCCTCGATGCGCGCCAGGATTCTAGCGACAATCATGGCCACCTCGTACCGGGTTACTCCCCGATCGCCCTTGAAGGTACCATCCGGAAAGCCTTCGATGATGCCCTTCGCGGCGAGCTCAGCGATCGCGTCGAACGCCCAGTGATCCGTCGGGACGTCCGCAAACGGCTGAGCAAATGCAGGAGAGACAACCGCGAGCACGAGGATCGCTGCAACTGAAACTGCGAGTGTCCTCATCTGCTCGTTACCCCCTTGAGTTGGTAATCAAGCCTCCGGCCAGGCCGCGTGCAAACGAGTATCCATGTTTTCTCTCTGCTGCAACGATGGCCGTCGGCTCACTGCCGCCTACCGTCTGGCAACGGCGAATAATACGGATTTGGCGCCCCCTTCCCCCGCCTGGATGCCGTGGTTTCGAACGGTAGGTGACACTTTGAACAATGGTCCAACTCCCTATACTCCGCTCCGGGCTAGAATCCTCCCCTGATCTTACACGCGGCCTGGATCGGGACCATGTTTTGCCGCACTTAATCTTCCTGTTTCCAGAAACCGCTCCAAAATAATGACCGCCGCGTAGTCATCGTACGGCTCAGGTGGGACCTGCATGGACAGCGGCAGCAGCCGCCGCCACCCACGTGGCGGGTGGTCGGCAAAGTACCGGCGCCGGGCCATCAGACTGGTGCCAATTTCCTGGATCATGGCGACGGGGATCCCCGGCAGTTCATTAGCGACAAGGCGACGGATTTCTTCGCGACCGGTTTTGTCACCGACGATGACCTGGGTGACTCGATACCGATCACACCACTCTCGCAGCACTGATGCCAGGTTCGTGGTCGAAACGACCGCACGATTGAGAACGAGGTTGTCGTCACCGACTATGACACCACATTTTTCTCGACCAGGGTCAATGGCAAGAATCCGCATCAATGGACCACAAACCGAACTGAGATTACCGCCCAGGCATCGATCGGCTGCCCATCGCGTGAGGCAGGTGCGAACCTCCACTTGACGGCCGCGTTGACCGCAGCCTCATCAAGCACCCGGAAGCCGGACGATTCAACGACGTTCACCTGCCCCGCGGATCCATCGGACTGCACCAGAATCCGCAGCACGACGCGCCCCTGTGCTGCGTCAATCCGCAACTGCGGCGTCAGGATCGAGTGATCGAGCGTCACGCGGTAGCCTTCGGCCGGATAGCCGGCGACTGGGGTGAGCAAGACCGGCGGTGTGAGCACTGGCGCACGACCCGATTCCCTCACAGGAACTGCCGGCTTCTCCGCAAGAGGCTGCTCTCCAGCCGGCGATGGTCTGGAGGGATCCTCACGCTTGCCGATCTGACCCTTCCCGCTGGGAACCCGCACCCCAGACTCAGGCATCACCGGCGGCGCCAATGGGCCAAGGTGGACCAGATGGTGAGGCGCGACGGGCCGCCGGGCCGGGGCAGCGGTCCCTGGGCTGGATACCTGCGCCCGAGGAGACGCCATGCCGATTTCCCCCCCACCGCCCTCCTCGGCCGCAGTCGGAGCGGAGGGGCGATCGGGCCGTACCTGCCGTCCGTGAGGAGTGAGCCACACCAGCATCAAGAATCCCGCGCCGGCGAACGCGACGAACAACA
>Ga0209056_10001284_pt1 | contig 27488 bp, 26 predicted proteins | sample GraSoiAngelo_114_FD_185876 | JGI IMG/M metagenome (GOLD analysis project Ga0209056, IMG submission 185876) | Grasslands soil microbial communities from the Angelo Coastal Reserve, California, USA - 14_0903_13_40cm (SPAdes) (version 2) | ecosystem: Environmental > Terrestrial > Soil > Grasslands... | reverse complement strand
TCGTCCGCCAGCAACAGGTCGAGCGGGCCGAAGCCCAGGATGTCGGCAAGGAGGGCCCCCAGCAGCCGGTCGCGGGTCTGGGTGGTCAGCGTAACCCGGCGGGCACTGAGGTAGGCGTCGAGCACCTCGGTCGCACGCTGGCTGATCGCCTCGCGGTCCAGTTCGTTCGCCCGCTCACCGAGTTCGCCGATGATCCGGTCGTGGACTGCGGCCTTGATCCGGTGCAGCCGCTCGGCCTCCGGCAAGTCGCTGAGGTTGGCGTTGGCGGGCGCCGGCTTGGCTTCCACCGGAGCAGGCGCCGGCCGGGCCGCCGCCACGCGGTCGGCAAGCCTTGGGGCGGGCGTCGCAGCCGGTGGCGGAGCTGGCACGACGACCGGCCGCGGGGCCGAAGCCGGCACCGAAACCGGGGGTCTGGGCACGATCGGCCGCGGCGCCGCTGGCGGGACGGCTGGCCGGACCTGGACCGGGGGCCGGGCCTGGGCTGGCAACTGGCCTGGCGGCGGGCTGTAGGGGGCTGACCGTGTGGGCGGCGGTGAGGGCGGGTTCTGCCGGGCTGGCGGACCCGAAGGCGCGGCGGGGGGCTGGCTCGGCCGTGCGGGCGCCTTGGGGGCCGGGGGCGGCGATCCGGGTTCGCCCTGGGATTTCTGAATACGTTCGAGCAGCGACAAGCGGTTCTTTACCCCCAGTTCGTTTGAATTGGCGAACCGAGCCGAATGCTACGTAGCGAGCCTTACGAACCAAACTGCGTGGGGGTAACAGGCCGATGGCACGGCTGCCACAGCTACGGACAGTGGTGGTGACTTCGAATTCGCAGGAATACGAGCCGAGTTGCGATTACCTTCCAACCCTTATTTGGAGGTAGCTGGTGTCACTAAAAACGATCTTCCTGATCATCGCGCTCATCTGTTTCGTCATCGACGCCCTCGCCGGTCGTATGAAGTTCCGGGCACCGTTCGGCCTACTGCCCGGCGGCCTGGCGTTCCTGACCGCCTCCTTCCTGTTCTAGCGCTAGAGAAAGCCAAGCTCCATCTTGGCATCGTCGCTCATCATGTCGGCCGACCAGGGCGGCGAGTAGACGAGCTCGACCGTACACGCGTTGACGCCCGGGACTTCTTCGACCTTCAGCCTCACCTCGTCGAAGAGGTCCTGGGCCCAGGGGCAGCCGATCGCGGTCAGCGTCATCTTGACCAGGACGTTGCCTTCGTCGATGTTGATCTCGTAAACCAGGCCCAGCGACATGATGTCCAGCCCGATCTCCGGATCGCGGCAGGTCGCGAGCTGGGCCTCGACCTGCTGGCGCAGATCGCCCGAAGCCGGCGCCTGGGTCGTCTCCATGGTGTCCGCCATAGTCAAATCTTAGTCCGCTACCTCCACGAAGACGTCGCCGTTCTCGATCGTTACCGGGAAGGTCTTCGCGGGGATCACCGCCGGCAGGCCGGTCACCTTGCCGGTGCGGACGTCGAAGCGTGAGCCGTGCCGCGGGCACTCGACTGACATCTCCCAAAGCTCGCCCTCGCAAAGGGAGTACTCCTCGTGCGTGCAGGTGTCCCCGATCGCGTAGAAGTTGTCGTCTTCCGCGTGCACCAGGCAGATCGGCTCGCCGTCGACCTCGACGCGCATCATCGACTCTTTGGGGAGCTCACTCGTTGATGCGACTCTCTGGCGAGTCACGTTAGTCAATGCGGGCAGACAGCTCCTGGTCGACAGCGTCGCGCACCTGGGCGACTGGCAGCCGGTCCAGCACCTCGCCCAGAAACCCCTGGACCAGCATCCGCTCCGCAATCGGCCGTGGGATGCCGCGGCTCTCGAGGTAGAAAAGATGCTCCGGGTCCACCGGGCCGACCGTCGCGCCATGGCTGCAGCGCAGGATGTCGTTGTTGAGGATTTCGAGGATGGGCTCGGACGTCGCCTTGGCCTTCTCCGACAGGAGCAGGTTGCGATTGGCCTGGTTGGAAGAACTGCCACGCGCGGCGGCTTCGACTCGCACCACGCCGACGTAGACGCTCTTCGCCCGGTCCCGAAGGGCACCTTTGAAGAGCAGGTCGGAAGTCGTGTGCGGTCCGATATGGTCCTGCAAGGTTCGAAAGTCGAAGGCCTGCTCGCCGGTGCCGAAGAAGAGTCCCCGCAGATCGGCGCTTGAGCCGGGCCCCTCGAGGATCGCCTCCACCCGCAGCCGCGAAAACCGGCCGCCGAGGGCGACGTCGACCGCCCGCAGCTGCGCGTCGCGTCCGAGCTGAAAACGCTGGTTTGCGAACTGCCAGGCATTCTGGCTCCAGCGTTGTAGAGCGACGTAGCCCACCTGCGCCGCTTCATCGAGGAAGACCTCCGACGATCCGCTCGCCAGCGTCGCCTCTTCGGGATCGGCGCTCAGGAACTCATCCACGTATTGAAAGCGTGACCCCTTCCCGGCGATGACCAGGGAATGCGGCAGCACAGCCGCGCCCGAACCGGCCGACCAGTACTGGCTGACCAGAGGGTGGGGGACGGTCACGGCGTCGGGGACGTATACGAACGTGCCGCTGAACATAGCGGCATGCAAGGCCGAGAACTTATCGCGGTCGGGCCTCAGGGAACTGAACAAATAGCGCTCCACCAGATCGCGGTGTTCACGAGCCGCTTGCCCCAGCGGCATCATGATGACGCCCTGGCGTTTCAGATCGGGCTCCAGGGATCCCACCGCCGCCCAAGTGCCGCGCTGGCGAAGCACGCCGCTGACATCCTCGAGCGATTCAGCCGGGGCCGCCCCGTTTGGCTGCCGAAACGGCGCATAGGCATCGAGGTCGAGGCCTTTCAGATCCACCTGGCGCCAGTCTTCCTGGCGTTTGGTATCAGGAAGGCTCATCGACTCGAAGATCCCGAACGATTCGAGGCGTCGCGCCCGGAGCCAATCCGGTTCGCCGTAGAGGGAGCTCAGCTCCTCCACGGCTGCTTTCGTAAACGCCATTTACCCTACGGAGCCCGTCATCTCGAGCTGGATCAGGCGATTCAGCTCGACGGCATACTCGATCGGCAGTTCCTTGGTGAACGGCTCGATGAAGCCGTTCACGATCATCGTCTCGGCCTCGGCCCGGGTGATGCCCCGGCTCTGCAGGTAGAAGAGTTGCTCGTCCGAGACCTTGCTGACCGTCGCCTCGTGGCCAATCTTGACCTGCTCCTCGTCGACCTCGGTTGTCGGATAGGTGTCCGACCTTGACTGTTCGTCAAGCAGCAGCGCGTCGCAGCGCACGAAGGACTTGGAGTTCTTGGCCCCCGGATACACCTTGACCAGGCCGCGATACGACGTCCGTCCGCCCGCCTTCGAGATGGACTTGGAGACGATGTTCGAGCTGGTGTTCGGAGCCACGTGCACCGCCTTGCCCCCGGCATCCTGATGCTGACCCTTGCCGGCGAAGGCCACGCTCAACACATCGCCCTTTGCGCCTGGCTCCATCAGGTAGATCGACGGGTACTTCATCGTGATCTGCGAGCCGAGATTGCCGTCGACCCACTCCATGGTGGCGTCGCCGTATGCGACGGCACGCTTGGTAACCAGGTTGTAGACGTTGGTCGACCAGTTCTGCACCGTCGTGTAGCGGCAGCGGGCGCCGCGCTTGACGATGATCTCGACCACCGCTGAGTGCAGCGAGTCGGTGGTGTAGATCGGGGCCGTGCAGCCCTCGATGTAGTGGACGAAGCTGTCCTCATCGCAGATGATCAGGGTCCGCTCGAACTGGCCCATGTTCTCGGCATTGATCCGGAAGTAGGCCTGGAGCGGGATCTCGACCTTGACGCCCTTGGGCACATAGATAAAGGACCCGCCGGACCATACAGCGCTGTTCAGCGCCGCCAGCTTGTTATCTGCCGGCGGAATGATTGTGCCGAAGTACTCCTTGAAGAGGTCCGGGTACTGCCGCAGCGCGCTGTCGGTGTCGGTGAAGATCACGCCTTTCGATTCCAGTTCCTTGTGTAAGGAGTGATAGACCACTTCCGACTCGTACTGGGCTGCCACACCGGCGAGAAACTTCCGCTCGGCCTGCGGTACCCCGAGCCTGTCGAATGTGTTCTTGATGTCAGCCGGTACATCCTCCCAGGTCTTGCCCTGCTTCTCCGTCGACTTCAAGTAGTAATAGATGTTCTGGAAGTCGATCACCGACAGATCGGCGCCCCACGTCGGCATCTCCTTCTTCTCGAAGGTCTGCAGCGCACGCAGGCGGAATTTCGTCATCCATTCCGGCTCGTTCTTCATCCAGGAGATCTCTTTCACGACATCCGCGTTCAGGCCACGCTTGGCCTTGAAGACGAACTTCTCCGGGTCGAAGAAGCCGTACTTCTCCTTATAGTTGTCGCCGACGTCGATCCGAGGGATCACGGTGGCCATTACCTTGCCTCCAGGGCCGCCGGCGCCTTGGCCGGCTCCTTGACCCATTCTGAGTAGCCTTTTGCCTCCAACCAGTCGGCGAGCTCGTGCCCACCCGAACGGACGAACTCGCCATTGACGAGCACATGAACGTAGTCCGGCTTGATGAACTTCAGCACGCGGGTGTAGTGGGTGATGATCAGCACGCCGAGCTCCGGGCCGCGCATCTTGTTGACGGCGTCGCTGACGAACTTGATCGAGTCGATGTCCAGTCCGGAGTCCGTCTCATCCAGGATAGCGATCTCGGGTTTGAGCACCGCCATCTGCAGGATCTCAGCCCGCTTCTTCTCGCCGCCCGAGAACCCTTCGTTGACATAGCGCGAGAGGAAGGAGTCGTCCATCCGAAGCACGGACATCTCGTTCTTGAGCAGAGCGCGGAATTCCTTGACGTTGATCGCCTTCGATTTGTCCTTTCCATCGAATCCGCGCTTGGCGTTGATGGCCGTCCGCAGAAAGTTCGACATCGTGATGCCGGGGACGACCACCGGATATTGCAGGGCGAGGAACATGCCGAGCTTGGCCCGCTGCTCGGTCGGCAAGGTCAGGATGTCCTTCCCTTTGAAGAGCACCTGGCCGCCGAGCACTTTGTAGTTCGGGTGACCCATCAGCGTGTGCGAGAGGGTGCTCTTGCCCGAGCCGTTCGGGCCCATGACGGCGTGCACCTCGCCTTTGTTGACGGCGAGTGAAACGCCCTTCAGGATCTCGCGTCCCTCGACGCTCACGCGCAAATCCTTGATCTCAAAATCTGCCATGACCTCTGTCAGTTTACCCACGGATCCTGAATTCAAAGCCAATTCAGTCCTCCTCCGGCGCGTCGCCGTTGAGCGCAACCCGCAGGGTATTGACCGAGAGCGTTGCGCACTTCATCCGGGCGGGGCTGATCTGGATGCCGAGCTCCTCCAGCAGGTCCTTGGTCGGAAAGGTCTTCAACTCCTGGACCGGCTTGCCGACGATCAGGTCGGTCAGCATCGAGGCCGAGGCCTGGCTGATCGCGCACCCTCGGCCGCGGAAGCGAACATCGCCAAGCCGCCCGTCGTCGAGCTTGAGGTAGAAGGTGATGACATCCCCGCAAAGCGGGTTATCGCCCTCCTGGGTGATATCAGCATCGGGGAGCTCCCCGAAATGGTGCGGGTTCTTGTAATGCTCGAGGATTTGCTCCCGGTAGAGATCGTCACTCATGGTTATGCGAACACCTTTTGTGCCTTTTGAATTCCGGTGACCAGCTGGTCGACCTCGTCGGCGCGGTTATAGATGTAGAAGCTCGCCCTCGTGGTCGCCGCCACGCCCAGACGGTCCATCAGCGGCTGGGTGCAGTGGTGACCGGCACGGACCGCGATCCCCTCGCGGTCGACCAGGGTGGCGAGATCGTGAGGGTGGATGTTGGCGAGCGTGAATGAAACCGCGCCACCATGGATCTCAGAGTCCCGCGGGCCGTAGATGGTGATGCCGGGGACCTCCTGCAGTTTTTCCAGCGCATAGTCGACCAGCGTCCGCTCGTGGGAGCGAACCCGGTCCATGCCGAACTGGGTGAGGTAGTCGACGGCCGCGCCGAGGCCAATGCCCTCGGCGACGCTCGGCGTGCCGGCCTCGAACTTCCAGGGGAGGTCGTTCCAGGTCGCCTCGTTGAGTCTGACCCGCTTGATCATGTCGCCCCCACCGAGGAACGGGGGCATCGACTCCAGCAGCGATCGCCGGGCCCAGAGCACGCCGATCCCGGTTGGGCCGCACATCTTGTGGCCACTGAAGGCGTAGAAGTCGACACCGAGATCCTGAACGTCGACCGGCATGTGCGGCACCGCCTGGGCGCCATCGACCAGCACCAGCGCGCCGGCCCGGTGCGCCGCCTCGGCCACCGCCTTGATCGGATTGATCGTTCCCAGCGTGTTCGATTGGTGGGTGATGGCGAGCAACTGCACACCCTCAAGTTGGCGGTCCAGCTGGTCGAGCTCGAGCAGCCCGTCATCGTCGATGCAGAGGAAGCTGAGTGTGGCCTGAACCTCCTTGGCCAGCAGCTGCCATGGCACCAGGTTGCTGTGATGCTCCATCTCCGTCAACAGGATCCGGGCGCCGGGCCGGATGTTGGCCCGACCCCAGCTGTAGCGAACCAGGTTGATCGCCTCGGTCGTGTTCCGCGTGAAGATCACTTCTTTTGGCGAGGCGGCATTGATGAAGGTCGCGACTCGCTGCCGTGCCGACTCATAGGCCGCGGTCGCCTCCTCACTGATGGCGTAAACGCCGCGATGGGGATTCGCGTTGTAGCGCCGGTAATAGTCGTCCATGGTGTCGATCACCACGGCAGGCTTCTGGGAGGTCGCCGCGCTATCCAGGTAGATGAGCGGTTTGCCGTTCACGCGCCGTCCCAGGATGGGGAAGTCCGCCCGCGCGGCCTCGGCGGTCAGCGGCCGGGTCTGAATCATGCCGGCTGGCCCTCCTTCATCAGGTCGGCGACCGAGACCGACTCCAGCGTCGACGTGATGGTTCCCTGCAGTTGCTCCCAGAACGCGTGTGCCGAGCAGGGCGTGTCGGCATGGGTACACTCGCCGGGGCCGCCACCCTCTGCCAGGCAGCTCACCGGGGCCAGCGACCCCTCGAGGCTGCGGACGATGTCCGCCATCGAGATCGCCTCCGGCGCGCGGGCGAGCGCGTAGCCGCCCTTGACGCCCATCCGGCTGGTGATCAGCCCCGCCCGGCGAAGCTGGCCGGCGACCTGCTCGAGGTAGGACAGCGGAAGACCCTCCTGCTCGGCGAGCTCAGCCAGCGGCAAGGGGCCGTTGCCAAAGCCCCGGCCCATCCGCACCAGGACGCGGATTCCGTATTCGGAGCGGGCAGAGAATCTCATAGATCTCCGACTGGAGTAGTCGGACATTCAAAGTATAGTCGAACTCCGGCCCGGAAGTTGACGTTCTCGTAACCTTTGCGCGTGCCCGGACCGCCGTCCACAGCGAGAACACCTCCGGACAGGACGTCATTCCGTTACGCGATGGGGCACTTCGCGAGCGGTGTCACGGTGATGACCACGGCGGTGGGTGGCCGACTGCACGGAATGACCGTCAGCGCCTTCGCTTCCGTGTCGCTGGAGCCGCTGCTGCTCCTGGTCGTGGTCGAGCGGTCCACGCTGATGCATCAGTTGGTGATGGACAGCCAGGCGTTCGCCGTCAACATCCTTGGTGAGCACGGCGAGGCGACTTCGCGGTTCTTCGCCGACAACGCTCGGCTGGCCGCCCCGGAATTCCGCCCGGACGGCTACCATCTGGGAACAACCGGCGCCCCCCTCCTCAACGAGGCCACCGGCTACCTCGAAGCCACCGTGCACAGCACGATGGCGGCCGGCGACCACTCGATCATCGTCGGCCAGGTGATCGCCCTGGAGATCGTGTCTGAAGAAGGGCCGCTGATCTACTACCGAAGCGGTTACCGGCGCCTGCACGGCTGACCGCGGGCTTGGGCTTACTCGTTCAGCAGGTCCGTCAGCTTGCCGTTGAAAGCCGCGAGCCGCTGATGGGCGTCGAGAACCTCGTCATGGCTCAGCGGATCGCCATCGATCTCATCCGTGTCGCGGGGCGAAGGGGCCGCCACCCGGGTGACCTCTTCGACGGCGTTCACGATTGAGCCGGCGAACTCGACATGCAAGAAGAAGGAATCGCGGCAGCGGCCACAGGTCACCTGGACGATCAGTTTGTTGTTGTGGTTGCCGATCTTGCGCAGCTGGGAACCCTTGTGGTTGCTGCCGCACACCCGGCAGCGATAGTTCCGAGCCTGGGATCGTAGAAACTCCAGGATGGGATCTTCCATCGTCGCGCAGATCCAGTATAAAGCGGCATCATTGAGGGCGGAATCATGACCAGGCCACTGATCCTGCTGACCAACGACGATGGCATCTATGCCCAGGGCATCCTGGCGGCGTGGCAAGAGCTGCGCAAGATCGGCGAGGTGGAAGTGGTCGCTCCGGACGCGGAGCGCAGCGCCGTGGGACACGCCATCACGCTGCTGCTTCCACTCCGCGCCAAGGAGGTCGTCCGGCGCAATGCGCGCTTCGGTTACGCCGTCAACGGCATGCCGGCCGACTGCGTGAAGATCGCCGTCAAGGCCATCTTGCCAAGGCCGCCTGACCTGGTCGTCTCCGGTATCAACCTGGGAGCGAACACCGGGACCAATGTCATCTATTCGGGAACCGTAAGCGCGGCGACCGAGGCGCGCATCCTCGGCATCCCATCGATCGCGGTCTCGCTGGCGACCTTCACCCATCCCGACTTCAGCTACGCAGCGCGCTTTACCCGAAAGCTGGCCACCGCGGTGCTGGCGAAAGGCCTGCCCGATAAAACCCTTCTCAATGTCAACATCCCCAACATTCCGGAGGACAAGATCAAGGGCGTGGCCATCACGCAGCAGGGTGAGTCACGCGTCGAAGAACGCTTCGAGAAGCGCACGGACCCCCGAAACCAGACGTACTACTGGCTGGATGGCCAGTTTCGTTTACAGGAGCCGAAGAACGAAGCGGATGCGGCGAAGGTGAGCGACGGTTATGTGTCGATCACGCCAGTCCAGTACGACCTGACCGCCTATTCGGCCATCGACATGCTCAAGGATTGGAAGCTTCAGCCCTAACGCACCGGATTCATGAGCACACCGATCCGCTCGATCTCGGCTTCCACCACGTCGCCGGGATGAAGGTACTCAGGGGGTTTTCGGCCGTCGCCCACGCCCTGCGGTGTCCCCGTCGAGATGCAGTCACCCGGCTCGAGCGTCATCCCCGCGGAGACGTCCGCGATGATCCGCGCCACCGAGAAGATCATGTCGCTGGTATTGCTGTCCTGCTTGGCCTTGCCATTTACCGATAGCCGGAGCCGCAGTCGTTGCGGGTCGGCGATCTCATCGGTGGTAATGATCACCGGGCCCATCGGGCAGCTGCCATCGAGGCTCTTCCCCTTGAACCATTGCGAGGTGCGGAATTGCAGCTCGCGAGCGGAGATGTCATTGACCACCGTGTAGCCGAAGACGTGATCAAGGGCGCGCGCCTCAGAAATGTCCTTGCCTCCAAGTCCGATGACAGCGCCCAGCTCGACTTCCCAATCGAGCCGCGTGGTCAGGCCCCGCGGATAGGGGATGGCCTCGCCCGGCCCGATGATGGTCGTGGGCGGCTTCGTAAAGTAAATCGGTGCTGGCGGTGGAGGGCTGCCGGACTCGGCGGCGTGGGCCGCATAGTTTTGACCAAGACAAAGCACGTCCTTGCGTGGCCGTGGAATTGGCGCGTGCCAGCGGACGCGATCTGGCGCATAGGCAAGGCCAGCCTCCGCATCCTGCGCCAGGTCGTGACTATCGAGTTCGGACATGAACCGGTGGCAAAGCTCGGTGGCGTGGCGCCACGCAGCCGGCCCGGCGTCGAGAAGCCCCAGCATGTCCGAGGGGAGACGCAAGCCCTCGTGCAGATGCGAGTAGCGAGCCAGATCGAGAACGGCGTTGTCGCAGTGAGCTCCAAGGCGGGGGCCGCCTGGTTGAACCGAGTAGGTGCAAAGCCTCATCGGTCTGGCTGTTTGCGGGCCGACTCGATGGCACGCCACACTTTCTCTGGCGTGCAGGGTGGATCGATCTCGCGAACCCCCAGTGGCGCCAGCGCGTCGAGCACCGCGTTGACGATGGTGGGCGTCGAGCCGATGGTCGCACTTTCACCTACGCCCTTGACGCCCAGCGGGTTGATCGGGCTGGGCGTGATCGTGCGATCCAGCGTAAAGCTGGGCAGATCGGGCGCCGTCGGCATCATGTAGGTCGTCAGGTTACCGGTCAGGAGCGTACCGTCGTCCCCGAAGACCACCTCCTCGTAAAGGGCCTGCGCGATACCCTGCGCCAGGCCGCCGTGCACCTGGCCCTCGACCAGCAGCGGGTTGAGCACGCGGCCACAGTCATCGACCGAGACATATCGCCGCAGCGTCACCGAACCGGTCTCCGGATCGACGTCGACAACGGCAACGTGCGCTCCAAAGGGAAAGACCAAGCCGGGCGGCTGGAAATACCGGGTGGATTCCAGGCCGGCCTCCATGTCGGTCGGCCGGGCGCCGCCGTAGGCAGCCTCCGCGATCGCCGCAAACGTGACGGAGCGGCCGGGGACGCCGCGGACCTGCCATTGTCCATCATTCACGATGATGTCGGCCGGTGCCGCCTCGAGCAGATGGGCGGCGAGCAGGCGCGCCTTCTCCCGCACGTCGGCTGCCGCAAGATGCACGGCGGTGCCGCCGACCGCCGCGCTCCGGCTACCGAAGGTGCCCACGCCGATCGGCACGGTTGCCGTGTCGCCATGCATGACGGCGATCTGGTCCAGCGGGACGCCGAGCTCGGCGGCGACGAGTTGCGACCAGGCGGTTTCGTGGCCCTGGCCGTGTGGCGACGTCCCGGTGACAACCGTGATCGCGCCGTCCGCATTCGCCCGAACGGTGGCGCTCTCGAAGAGTTCACCTTCGGGACCGAAGCCCGCCATCTCGACGTAGGATGCGACGCCGATGCCGACGAGCCGGCCGGCCTGGCGAGCCTGCTGTTGCTCGGAGCGGAGCTGCTGGTAGCCGGCCAGCGCCAGCACTCGCTCGAGGACGGCTGGGTAGTTGCCGCTGTCGTAGAGCTCTCCGCTGATGCTGGCGGTCGGCTCGTCGAATGCTGGAAGCAGGTTGTGCCGGCGCATGTCAGCGGGGTCGATGCCAAGCTCGCGTGCGGCGAGATCGATCATCCGCTCGATCAAGAAGATCGCTTCCGGCCGGCCGGCTCCGCGGTACGCGGCGATCGGCGTCTTGTTCGTGTACACGCTGCGGATATCGACCTGGAGCGCGGGCAGCCGGTAGCAGCCACTGAGCAAGCGCCGCGTCAGACGTGGAAGCCCGACGCCCATCGGATAGGCGCCCAGGTCGGCGGTGATTCGGACCTTGAGACCGCGCAGAGTGCCGTCGGCGTCTACCGCCAGCTCGGCGTCGTGCAGTTGGTCCCGGCCGTGCGTGGTGGCCTGTAGATGCTCGCTGCGGTCCTCCACCCATTTCACCGGTCTTCCCACGTGCATCGAGGCCCAGGCGACCAGCAATTCCTCGGGATAGACGGAAAGTTTTGCGCCGAATCCACCGCCAACTTCGGGGGCGATCACGCGCACCGCGGACTGGGGCAGGCCGAGGAAGCTCGCCACCTCGTCGCGAACGCCGTGCGGAATCTGTGTCGCAGACCAGACCGTGACCGAGCGCTCCCAGCGTTTAGCGACGGCGAGCACACCGCGAGGCTCGATCGGGACCCCGGCGAGCCGCTGGCTGCGGAGGCGAGCACGCACGATCCGGTGGACCCCCGTAAAAGCCGCCTCCACATCGCCCCAGATCCGGGTCGATTCGTCGGCGATATTCGTCCCAAGGCTGTCATGGACGAGGGGGGCGCCCACATCGGCTGCGGCCAGGGGATCGGTGACCACCGGGCGCGCATCGAGCTCGACCACGACTCGATCGGCCGCGTCACGGGCCTGCTCCCGCGTTTCCGCGACGATGAAACCGATCAGATCGCCGCTGAAGCGCACCTGGTAGTCGTTGAGAAGGGGACGTTGCGGAAGCCGGCTTCCCTTCGGACCGCTCACCGGGAAGGTCGGCGCCTCCTTCAGCTCGGCGGCCGTGACCACCGCGATCACTCCTGCGGCTGAGCGGGCATCGGCCAACTCGATCGCACCGATGCTGGCGTGCGGCAGGTAACCTCGCACGAAGACCAGGTGGCAGAGACCCGGCGGGCGCAGGTCATCCAGATAGGTGCCGGCGCCCGTCATCAATCGAGGGTCTTCGCGACGGCGCACCCGCGCCCCCAGGCCGTAGGCGAGCGCCACGCACCCAGCTTACGTGAGTCTCCGTGGGACCTGATAGCGGCCGGTGCTTGACACTGCTTCGATCAAAAGTTCACTATGTAGCGGTCCGGTTTTAACAGGGGTTAACCATTCGTTAGTTTTCCTTGGGGAGGGAAGAAGCCAGAGGCCCCGGCACGGCCGCTCAGCACCCGGCGTTTTTTGGCCCGAGGCGGTCGGTAGGGGTCAGCCAACCGCACCAAATGGAGGGAACCAGCTTGCGCATACGCAGGACGATCACGTTGCTTGGATTCATCGCGATAGCCGCCGCAGCCTTCAGCACCACCGCCATACCGGCGGCCGCGAAGGACGGGATCGCCAAGCGGGCGGCGAAGGGCGATCTCAAGCCGGCGATTCTCACGACGCAGACGGCGAGCGGTCAGACGATCCAAAAGCAGATGCCATTTCTGTCCGACAGCACCATCATTTCCGCCAAGGCCGCCCTGAACGGTGAAGACGAGGACAAAGATGTCGCCGCCGATGCGGCAGCGGGTGGTGATTTTGGCCTATCGGGCAGCACCAGCACCGGATCGGGGCCCGGTGCGCTCGGCTGCTCGAGTCGCGATAAGGGCAAGGGCAACAAGCGCGTGAACCAGGACTGTACATTCCGGCGTCAGGCGGAAGAGAGCATCGCCTTCAATCCGGCGAATCCGGTTCAGCTCAATGCCGGCCAGAACGACAGCCGGGTCGGCTTTAACCAATGCGGCATCGATTTCTCGACGGACAACGGCGAACACTGGGGTGACATGCTGCCGCCCTTCCGCCAGCGGTTCAACTCACCAGAAAGCGACGGGCCGAACACAGTTGCTGGTGGCGTGGGCACCGACAAAACCTATGACTTTGGCAGCGACCCGGCAGTGGCCTGGGATTCCCAGGGGCGCGCGTTCTTCAGCTGCCTGATGCTCGACATCAATACGGATGCGACCGGCCTATACGTCGTCGCTTCGCCGCCAGGCGCCGCGGGGTCCTTCTACTTCAACGTTCCCCAGTTCGGACGATCGTTCATCGTTGTCGAGGACAATTCCCCGGCGGCCTCCCATGACAAGGAGTTCATCACCGCCGACGCGTATCCCGGCAGCCCGAACCGGGACAACGTCTACGCCACGTGGACCGTTTTCAACTTCACCTGTGGTCCGGCCCACAACGCCTACTGCTCATCGGAGATTTACGGCTCGATGTCGACCAACCATGCCCTGAGATGGTCAAGGCCCGAGCTGCTCAGCGGGGTCAATGCCAACCTCTGTCAGTTCGGAAACTTCTTCAACCCGATCGCCGACGCCGCTGCCTGCAACTTCGACCAGGGCTCAGATCCGAAGGTCCTGCCGAATGGCGACCTCGAAGTGGTTTTCAACAACGGCAATACCCCCACCGTCAACAATCAGCAGCTGGCGGTTCACTGCAGGCCGACCGGCAACTCCGCCGCAGGGACGGCACACCTCAACTGCGCGCCGCCAACTCTGGTCGGCACGGACGTCCTTGCGGGAGCACCGACCTGCAACTTCGGTCGCTTCTGCATCCCCGGTCACTACATCCGCACCAACGATTACCCGAGGCTCGCCGTGAATACCGACAACGGGCATCTCTACTCGGTATGGCAGGACTACCGCAACCAGGAGTGGGACATCCAGATGGCTCACTCCGTGGACGCCGGCCTCACCTGGACCGAGGATGGGACCGTCAACCCGGACCGCGGTTTGGACCATTACTTCCCTGCAGTCGACATCGCGGAAGCCAGCCACGGTGAACGCGTCGGCATCAGCTATTTCCGGACGGATCGCGTCGCTGGAGAGAACGCCGAGCCGCCGTTCGCGTTCACGTTCAGCTTCGCCTCTACCCAGACCTGCGGCCAGAGCGGAACCGCAGTGTGCATGGGCGATTATGTTTTGAGTGGCGGGACGGACTCGGACTTGCCCTATGACTTCAAGGTGCTAGCGCCCCCCTTCTCGCCCCCCGATGGGATTCAGGCTGGCTTCAATGGTGACTACAGTGGCCTAGCCATCCCCAGGGGATCGGAGGCACATCCCATTTGGTCAGATACGCGCAATGTCGACCCTTATGCGCCACAGAACGGCGTCACGCATGACGAGGACGTATTTACCGACAGCGTCGGCCTTCCGAATGGCAACGCGCGCTGCTGTAGCGTCGGAACGATCGGCGGCCGGTAGCGACAATTCCAGAACGAAAGAGGGCGCCCGCAGGCGCCCTCTTTGGATCAGTCAGCTTTGGCGATGCTATTCCACCGCGCACATCGGCAGTGGCTGCTTCCCGGCCGGACCGGCCGCTCTGGGGCTGAAGCCGGCGGTACCGAATCCCTGGCTGCAGCGATCCGCAGCCTGCGGCTTAGCCTGGTTCGGCGTAACACCCTTGGGCTGGACCGGTGTAAACGGTGTTGATCGGGCGCCCTTCGCGATCGGTGAGTTGACCCGGTTGACGTCAAGTTCTGAATCCGAATTGCCCGCCTCGACCAACCGTACGGCTCCCGTGTTCGTGACCTTGTCTGCTGATGAGCTCGTCGAGCCGGCCACCGTCCCACATGCAGTCAGTAGCGCGGTCACGACGAGGAAAACGGGAAACTTCCTCACTAGCACCTATAACGTAAACGCCCGCCCGGACTGACGTCTTGGACGGAGCGTTACGTTCGACTACCTTTGACCTGCGCGCTCAGTCGCCCCGCGGTGGGGTCCAGGCCGACAGCGTCCCGGATCGTGCGCTCGATGTACACCCGCGTCATCCGCTTGCGCCAGTAATGGCTGAGGTCGGTGTTATCCAGGGGCCGCGCCGGTTTATCAGCCGCGTCGGCCACCTCGGCAATTAACGCGTCATCGGTACGCTTCCCGATGAGCGGCTCGAGAAGAGGGGTAATGTCGACCGGGTGTGAGCCGACGGCGCCTAGTGCCCCACGTACCTCGCGGACCGAACCGTTATCCCAGCTGATCGCCACGGCAACCCCGAGGATCGGGAAATCGAACGCTGGCCGACGCCTGAGTTTCCAGTAGGCGCTGGTCATCTTGCCGGTGGCCCGGGGCAGATCGATGGCGGTGATGATCTCATCCGGTCGCTTGGTCGTGTAGTCGATCCCGTCGTCCTTGTACAGGCTGGCCGCGGGAATGCGTCGCTCGCCCTGTACGCCTTTCAAGGTGACCTCCGCCATCAGCGCCAACGCGACCGGCGCGCTATCCGACGACGACACCGCCCAGCAGCGGGGTGAGCTGCGCGCGACGAGGCAGATGTCGCCATCTTTCTTCAGGCAGAAACCGACGGCTTTTCTCCAGCTATACGTCTGGTTGTAGTAGTTGCAGCGCGGATCAACCAGCAGGTTGCCGCCGAGGGTGCCCATGTAGCGGATCTGCGGCGTCGACACGAGGCCACACGCTTGAGCGAGTGCCCGATGGGCGCCGGCCAGCGCTCGATGGTGAGCGAGCTCATCCAGGGTCGCCCCGGCACCAATCGTCATGCCAGAGGCAGGGTCCCCATCGATGCGACGACTTTCCGGCAGTCCAGCGAGGCTGATCAAGGTGGTCACGTCGAACTGCCGTCGCTTGAGGTTGGGCACCAGGTCGGTCCCGCCGGCAATGAACATCGCGCCCGGGTTCGAGACTGCCATCTCCGACGCTTCCTCGACGGACCGTGGGCGAAGGTATTGGAGACGAGGCAGGCGCAACACGCTTACTTGCCCTTCCACTCCTCGGGCACGTCGGCATTGATCAACGGCGGGAATTCAAAGGGCGGCACCGCCTTCGGGCCGACGCGCTTACCCTTGTCGTTCATCGCCTTCAGCACCTTGTCCGGGGTGATCGGGATCTCATCGATGCGAACCCCCACCGCGTTGTAGATGGCGTTGGCAACGGCGGGGATCACCGGGAGCAGGGGCCCTTGCCCGGCCTCCTTGGCGCCGAACGGGCCTTCGCGGTCAATGGTCTCGATCAGGTAGGTATGCATGACCGGCGTTTCCAGCGCGGTCGGGCTCTTGTACTCGAGCAATGATGGGAATTTATGCACGCCCAGCCGGAAGGTCTGCTCCTCCATCAATGCCTCACCCAGCGCCATGTAGACGCTACCCTCCACCTGCCCGATGACCAGCATCGGGTTGATAGATCGACCGATGTCATGCCCGATCCATACTTCGGGCACGCGGACCTCACCCGTCTTTATGTCGACGTCGACCTCCACCACCGCAGCCGAGTAGGAGTAGGCCGGACTCGGGCCAACCCCGGAGCCCTTGTACGGTCCGGCGAGCTTGGGGGGCGTATAGCTGCCGTTACCGGTGACAACTCCGTCCCCCGACTCGGCCAATTGCACCGCCTGCGCAAAGCTCATCCCGTCGTTGGGCCGCTGGCGACGGTAGATGCGGCGGTCCCGCGCCACCAGCTCATCCACCTGGCAATCCAGCGCTTTCGCCGTGACGTCGAACAGTCGCTCCCGCACCTTCTCGGCGGCACTCTTGGCTGCGTTGCCGGCCATGAAGGTTACGCGAGACGAATAGCTTCCCAGGTCGATCGGCGTTAGGTCGGTATCCGCGGTTGTGAGCTGGATGTCCTCCAGGCGGAGCCCCAGCACCTCCGCCACGATCGCGGCCAGGATGTGGTCGGACCCCTGGCCGATATCGATGGCACCGCAAAGCAGGGCCACGCCGCCGTTTCGGTCGAGCTTGAGCTGGACCTCAGAGTGCGGCATATCGTTCCAATAGATCGCGGTGCCGGCACCGCTCAGGTAAGAACTGACGGCGAAGCCAAGGCCACGCCCGCGCGGCATCGAGGTTCGCCGTTCCAGGAAGCGGGAGCCCTCGACAACCTTATTAATGCAGTCCTCCAGGCCGCAGCTCGTGATCCGCAACCAGTTGACGGTGCGCGAGTCGGACTTCGGCAAATTGCGGCGGCGAATCTCGACGGGATCGAGACCCAGTTCTTCAGCGACTTTGTCGAGATGGATTTCGAGCGCAAACCGCGGCTGCGGCGTGCCGTGGCCACGCTTCGGACCGCAGGGCGGCTTGTTGGTGAAGAGGCGCACGCCTTCGAAGCGGTATCGGGGGATGGCGTACGTCGTAGCCTGCAGGGCACCCGTGTAGTACGTGCTCGCGACGCCGTAGCTGCCGTAGCCGCCACCATCGAGGAAGCTCTGAAATTGCAGGGCGGTAATCCGACCGTCGCGTGTGAACCCAGTCTTGACCTTCATCAGCACCGGGTGGCGGCCGCGGTGCGCATAGAAGACCTCCTCGCGGGTCAGGGTGATTTTCACCGGCCGTCCGGTCGCGATGGCAAGCTTGGCGGCGACGAGCTCGTGCGAGAAGATGTCGCTCTTGCCGCCGAATCCTCCCCCATTCGGCGTTGCGATCACGCGGATCCGGCTCATCGGCAGCTCCAGCACGTTGCCCAGCGCGCGATGTACGTAGTGCGGAGTCTGCGATGAGGTCCAGAGGGTGAGCTTGCCCTCAGCGGCATACTGGGCGACCGCGGCGTGTTGCTCCATAGGGAGGTGGGTGTTGCCTTCGAAGAAGACGATGTCTTCTCGCACGTGCTCCGCGGCGCGCATGGCGGCTTCGGTGTCGCCGAACTCCAGCGCCACCGCCTTGTGCACGTTCGAACTGCCGTGGATCGGCTCGCCCTGGTCGATAAGCGCCTCCGGGATCGACATGTAATGCGGCAACTCCGCGAACTGCACATCGATCAGGTCCAGCGCCTCATCGGCGATCCACTCGTCCGTGGCGGCCACGGCCGCGATCGGATCGCCCACATAGCGAACCTTCTCGCGGGCGAGCGCCTCTTCGTCCTGGCTGACCGGCAGGATGCCGAACTTCACCGGCATGTCATCGCCGGTCAGCACCGTCAGCACTCCGGCATGCGCGCGCGCGCGCGACGTATCAACGTGCAGGAGGCGGGCGTGCGGATAGGGACTGCGCAGAATCCGCCCAAAGAGCATGCGTGGCAGCGCCAGGTCGTCGGCGAACTTCGTCTGGCCGCTGACCTTGGCGTAGGCGTCGGGCTTGGTCAGCGGCTTGCCGACGACGGAAAATTCCTCAGCCATCGCTGCCTCTCGACGCCGCCAGCTCGACCGCCTCGAAGATCTTCAGATACCCGGTGCAGCGGCAGAGAACCCCCGAGAGGGCGTCCTTGATCGCCTCGCGCGACGGCCGCGGCTCTCGGTCGAGCAGTGCCTTGGCCGTCAACAGCATGGCGGGTGTGCAGTAGCCGCACTGCGCGGCACCGAGCTCGGCGAAGGCGACCTGGAGGGGATGCGGCTCTCGGCCTCGCGCCAGACCTTCGATGGTCGTCACGTCGCGACCTTCCAGGTCGAGCGGTATCGCCAGGCATGACAGAAACGGCTTACCGTCGACAAGCACGCCGCACATTGAGCACTCGCCCAACTCGCATCCATGCTTGGTGCCCGTCAGGCCCAGATCTTCGCGAAGGACCTCGAGCAGGGTTTTATAGGGCGGCGCCATGATCGCGGTGTCTTCGCCATTGACGCGAAGGCGCACCACCACCTTGTCCGCGGTCGACACGCCCCTACTTTACGGGCTGCGAGCCCCGCTTTAGAGCGGCAGGCGTGGTAGCTGAATGTCGACGACTCGTGGTCTCGACCGCAGCGGGGGTTCGATCATCGCCGTGCGGACGCATTCCTCGGGCGCGACTTCGGGCCGTAGCCCGCTGAAGATCGGAAAGCGGAGCTGTCCCTTGAGGTCCCACTCGCTGAACTTGACTGCCACCACGATTTTGGGCTGGACCCAGCAGACCCGGTCATCTGTCCACCTCGGATCGTCCGGGGCGCGGCTCCCGGCCAGCGCATCCAGCGCCTTGCGCAGCCGTTGGGACGTGGCGTTGTCGAAGCCGCCCACCACCCGACCGGCAGGGTGAAGGGTTCGCCCATCGTGGGTCGCCACGATCAGCGCCTCGAGCAGGCGATCGCCGGCCTGAGGTATGAAACCGATGACGACGAAATCCTGGCGCCGAACTGCTTCGATCAGCAGCCAATCCGGGTGGCGCTGGCCGGCCCGGTAAGGACTATCGAACCGTTTGGCGATCACCCCCTCCAGGCCCTTCTCCCGAGCCGCATCGTAAAATGCCAGCCCGTCGTCGGCAACGGGTTCCACGACATAGATCCGGCCGGAAGACTGGAGCACATCATTCAGGCGCGGACGGCGGCGGACCAGCGGCTCTCTCAGCAAGGACCGGCCCCGCAGGTAGAGCAGATCGTGGACGACATAGGTGACGGGATGCGCGGCGGCGGCTCGGGGCACCGCCTCCGGGTCCGCGGTCTGCTGACGCTTCGCCAGCGCGACGGCATCGGGTCGACCCTCTGGGTCGGTGACGATCAGCTCGCCGTCGACGATGGTTTCAGGCGGAAGCAGATTGGCCAGCAGCTGCACTTCCGGGTACCGCCCCGTCAGGTCCAGCAGCGTTCGGCCCCACAGGCCAACCCGGCCACGGTCGATCGAGGCCAACGCGCGCACCCCGTCCCAGGCGACATCGAAGGCATATTCCGCGGAATCAAAGGGCGCCGCCGCGGTCATCGGAAGCATCGGCCGGAGTCGGTCGGGATGCACCCGCTCGAAGGGCAGGTCGAGCTCAACCGTTTGCGGACGCGCCGGCATGCTAGCCGGAATGTACTACGACTTCCTAGGCCGTGCGCCGCCGGGCCGCGGGCCGGGCCGCCGACGTTTTGGCGGCTACCTTGACCTTCGCGGCTTTCGACGCGGCCGCCCGAGCGGCCGGCTTCTTCCCTTGCTTCGTCGCCTCGACCGACGCCTTCAGGGCAGCCATCAAGTCCATTACGCGTGGCTCCTCGGCGGGAACTGGGGTCACGACTTGCAGCCCCTTCATCTTCTGGTCGACGATCTGCTGGAAGGCGGCCTTGTAGTCGTCGGTGTAGCGCTCCGGCTGGAAGCTGTCTGTCAGGTTGTCGATCAGAGAGGTCGCCATCGCGACCTCCTTGTCACTGATCTTGACGTTCTGCGGCAAATTGAGCTCCGCGGTCGAGCGGATCTCGTCCGGCCAGTTGAGGGTGTTGCAGAGCAAGGTGTTGCCCTCGACCTGGATCAAGGACAGATGCTCGCGGTCGCGCAGCGCGATCTTGGCGACGGCGACCTTATTGGTGTCTTCCAGCGCCCTCTTCAAGAGGAAGAAGGGCTTGACCCCGACGTCCTCTGGCTCCAGGTAGTAAGCGCTCTTGACATATAGACCGAGCGGAACCGCGTCGCGCTCGACGAACTCCACGATGTCGATCGTCTTCGTGGTCTTGAGCGGTAACTTATCCAGATCCTCTTCGTCGATGATGACGAACTGGTTCTTTCCGACCTCATATCCCTTCAACACCTCATTGAAGGCCACCACGTGATCGTCGGTGGGGCAGTGCCGCTGCTGCTTGATCGGCAGCTGGCAGTGCGGGCAGAGCTGACGGAAGGAAACCGCGCTGTGCGCCTCGGTGGCAAGGTACATCCGGATGGGAATCGCCACCATCCCGAAACTGATCGCGCCTCGCCACATAGACCGGGCCATCCTGATGGCCTCCTTTACTGAGTTGCCCGGATTATAGCGCTGGTTGAGCGGGAACTCGAAAAGATGTTCGAACCCGCTGCGCCAGCCGCTCGGCATAAAGGGGGCCAAGCCGCTCGTGCTTGAAATAGACGAAGACGTCACGGCCACCCTCGAGGTAGCCGATGATTCGCCGACCCCACGTGGTCAGCCTCTGGGGTGAGTATGTTTCGCGTCGCAGCCGCAGGTAGATGAAGGAGCCTCGACCGAGCGGACCGGGTTCCTCCTCGCCATCGCCGTGGACCAGTGCTGCGCCCATCCGCTCGATCAACTCGACCACCTCCAGCGTATGCCAGGACCTGTGGCGAAACTGGAATGCCACCCGCCAGTGGCTGGGCAGGAGCGGGGCGATCCGCTGAAGCCGGCTTTCGTCGAATGGCGCGGTCGGTGGAAACTGAAACAGCACCGGACCCAGGCGTTCACCGAAGCCGGCGGCCTCGAGCGCCAGGATGCGCATCGCTTCCTCCAGGTTAGGCATCCGCCGGTTATGCGTGATGCGCCGGTGCGCCTTGACGGCGAATCGGAAGTCCGCCGGAACCGCGGCGACCCAACCGGCCACGACGTCTTCCGGCTGGGTGCGGTAGAACGTGGTGTTTACTTCGACCGTTCTCAGCCGCCCGGCGTAGTAGCCGAGCATGTCCTTGACCTTGAGGCCCTTCGGGTAGAAGCTGCCACGCCATCCGGTGTACGAAAAACCCGAGGTTCCGACGAACAGCTGGGCGCCCGCCGGCATTCAGCGATGGCCTTTAGATGTTGGGGACGCCCCTGATCAGCCCCATGAACTCCGAGCGGGTCTTGGGATCGGTCTGAAAAATCCCCAACACACAGCTGGTGAAGACGCGACTGTTCTGTTTCTCCACCCCACGCATCTTCATGCACAGGTGGTCGGCTTCGATCACTACGCCCACCCCAACCGGCTCGAGGTACTTCTGGAGGCACTCCGCGATCTGCCGAGTCATCCGCTCCTGGACCTGCAGGCGCCGGCTGTAGAGTTCGACCAGGCGCGGCATCTTGCTGAGACCGACCAGGCGTCCTTTAGGGATGTATCCGATGTGCACCCGGCCGTAGAACGGGAGCAGGTGGTGCTCGCACAGCGAGTACATTTCGATGTCCTTCACCACGATCATGTCTTTATAGGTCTCGGTAAAGACGGCGTCGCCGAAGACATCGCCCAGCGTCATCCGGTAGCCGCGAGTGAGAAACTCGAGACTTTCCTTGACTCGCTCCGGCGTGTCGCGCAGGCCTTCGCGTGAGGGATCTTCGCCGAGCAGGATCAGCTGATGCCGGATCAGCGCTTCCATCGAAACCGCGTCGCTGGAATGGTCAGCTGCCTGCGCCATGGCTCAATTATGGTCAGAAGCCACACCCCGAGCCGACAGCTGGGCCCTCAGCTGATGACGTTCATCGGGTCCTGAGGGAATTCGCGCAGATAGGCCTGCATCGCCACCCACAGGGCCTTCACGGAGATCGTCTGAAAGTCCGGCCCCCGGTATCCCGCCAGAGGCGAGGGGGTCTCGGCGTAGGTGACGGTGTCGAGCGCCGGATCGTTGTGGCTGAAGTCGAAGGCAAAGACCGTGATCATATGAGTGGCGTTCCAGCGATTCCAGCCCGGCATGGTCTTGGTCATGGTTTGCAGCATGACCGGCACGCCGTGGCTGAAGTTCATGATCGCCTGCTGGTCGAGGATGTCCTGCACGATCCGGGCCTGCACATCATCGAGCGTCGTGACGTGCGCGGCCTGGTAGCGCGGCTGCCCCAGGACGGGGACCACCATGGGGTTGAGAAAGGCATTGATCGCATTGGTCGCATGGGCGACGGTTTCGATGTCCGGGACGTCCGACATCCAGGCCGACAGGAGCACCTGCGTGGCGCCCGCCCCGCAGTAGTTCCGGTGGGCCCAGTCACCCGGCTCGTGGTACCCGCGAACTTCCACGGCCCCCTGGCTGGTGGCCACCTGGCCGACCGTAACGGAAGGTTCCGGCTCCGGTGTGGCGGAGGGGCTCGCCGTCGGTTTCGGAAAGTTATAGGCCAGCGCCACCGGCCCCACCGGTCGGGTATTCACCTGGGCGCCGAAGCACGACGGGAGAAGCGCGGCGAATGCCATCGCCAGCGCAATTTTGATTACTCCCTGTGACATTTTGGTTTCATCGTAGCAGTGACGGAATCAGCTGGCCAGACCCTGCGGCCGGTTGTTACAACGGCCCTGGATGGCGGCTGGTTACCACCAGCCTCCAGTATGCCGGTTACCGCCCTGGAGCCTAGATCTTGATAGAGACAATGTCACGTTATCGTAATATACAAACACCAGCAATGTTCGCCAGCAAACGGTCCCGGCGGCGCCCCGGACGCCCCAAAGAGACCGTCAAGGATCCGCTGCGAGCCCGCGTGAAGCCGGTTCCCGAGCCTTCTGACGCGGCCCTGGTCAAACACGATACAGCCAGGTCGGATCTTGCGGCCGGCGGGACGCCCGCGGCTGGGCGAACCACGCTCGACGAGGCCAGGCGGAGGGGACCGATCGGGTGGCTCCAGCTGCTTGGTCCGGGCCTGATCACCGGCGCCAGCGACGATGATCCGAGCGGGATAGGCACCTATTCCCAGGTCGGCAGCCAGTTCGGCTACGGGTTGCTGTGGACCGCCTTCTTTACGTTTCCATTGATGACCGCGGTCCAGGAGGTCTGCTCGCGGATTGCGCTGCAAACCGGCGTCGGGCTAGGCATCAGCTTGCGCCGGAAATTTCCGACCTGGTTGGTTGGCTTCGCAATCGCCGGATTGCTGGCGGCCAATACCTTCAACGTCGGCGCTGACCTGGGCGCCGTCGCTGCCGCCGGAGAGCTGCTTTCGGGAGGCCTCGTCAAGACGCTGTGGCTCATCATTCCGGTGGCCGTCTTGATCCTGAGCCTGCAGCTCTTCGTCACCTACGGGACGATCTTCAAGATCTTCAAGTGGTTGACCCTGGCGCTGTTTGCGTACGTGCTGACCGCGTTCTTCGCGCACCCGCAGCTCCTGGCCGTCATCAAGGCCACCTTCATTCCGCATCTCGAACTCTCCAGGGACTTCGTCATGGCGCTAGTGGCGATCCTTGGAACCACGATTTCGCCCTACCTGTTCTTCTGGCAGGCATCCTCTGAGGTCGATGAATTGAGGGCCGCCGGGGCCACGACACCATTGACCGGCCGGCGTGGCCTGAAGCTCAAGGAATTGCAGGCCGCCCGCCTCGATATTTTCATTGGAATGGCATTCTCCAACCTCGTGATGTACTTCATCATCTTGACCTCGGCCGCGGTCCTACACGCTCACGGCAAGACCAGCATCGAGACCGCCAGCCAGGCCGCGGCCGCACTGGCTCCGCTGGCCGGTCCATTCGCATTCGTGCTATTCGCTGTAGGGATGATCGGCAGCGGTCTTCTCGGCATTCCGATCCTGGCGGCTTCCGCCAGCTATGCCCTCAAGGAGTTCCTCGGTCTGCGCGGCGACCTGGCGAGCAAGCCACGCTACCGACCCACCTTCTACATCATGCTGGCGGCGGCCACGGCGGCGGGAGTGGTGATGAATTTCATGCACCTCGACCCGATTCGCGCCCTCTTCGTCACCGCGGTGGTCAACGGCATCGTGGCCCCGCCGCTGCTCATCCTGATCATCCTGCTCGGCGCTGACCGCCGGATCATGGGCCGCTATGGAAGTGGCAAGCTGAGCCTGGCGTTGACCGGGACGGCCGCCGGGCTGATGGCCGTGGCCGCCATGGCGCTGCTCGGCAGCACGATTGCCGGCGCCTGAACCAGCGTCGAGCCAGGGCTGGAATCCAGTCTCGTAATTCTTAGTCTCTTCTCATGCCGACGTGCTTTGATGGTGGCGAATGGCCGAGCAACCGCACGTGCTCGTGGTTGACGATGACGCAAAGATTGCCGCCGCGCTCCGGCGCGCTTTGATCTACGAGGGTTACCAGGTCGAGGTCGCGCCCGATGGGCATATCGCGCTGGCTCGGGCGCGCGATCGCATGCCGGACCTGGCCATCCTGGACATCATGATGCCCGGCATCGATGGGCTTGAAGTCACCCGCCGGCTGCGCGCGGAGGGGGACGTTCCGATCCTGCTGCTGACGGCAAAGGACGGGATGGCCGACCGGGTCAAGGGCCTGGACAGCGGCGCGGATGACTACCTGGTGAAGCCGTTCGCCTATGAGGAGCTGCTGGCGCGCGTGCGGGCGCTGCTCCGCCGCCGGGCGCCCCGGGCGCGCCGCACGCTTCGCTATGCGGACGTGGTCATGGACCTCGCTACCCGGGAGGTCCGGCGCGCCGACCAGCTGATCACGACCACAGCGAAGGAATTCGACCTGCTCCAGCACTTCATGCGGAATCCGGGGCAGGTGTTGCGGCGCGAACAACTGCTGGACGCGGTGTGGGGCTTCGACTTCGGGGCTAGCAGTAACGTCGTCGACGTCTACGTCGGCTACCTGCGACAGAAGCTGGAGCAAGGCGGTCGGCCGCGTCTGCTGCAAACCGTGCGCGGAGTTGGGTACATCCTCAAGGAGGAATGAACCCGTCTATCGACGATCGCCGCCGGATCGCTGACCGACTTATCCGAGTCCGCGCCGCCCTCGATCACACATTTATGTGGCTGGACCGGCAAACGGCATTTCGCCGTCGCATTCCGATCCGGGCCCGAATCGCTCTGTTCGGCGCCACCATTGTCGCGGTGACGGTCGTTGTATTTAGCGTTCTCGTGTATGTGGCGGTCGAGCGCAGCCTGGTGTCGCAGCAAGATACAACCCTGACCCGCCGTGGCAATGACGCTTGGGCCACCATCGTGGCTTCCCGGGGTCGCTTGCTTCCGGTTCGGTTTTTTCTTCCGGCCGACCTCAAGACCAGTCCTGAGCTGTTTATCCAGCTCTTCAGTCCCGAGGGGGCGTCGCTCTTCTCGTCCGGAAAGGTCAATGGAATCGATCCCCAATTACCCTCGAGCGTTCTTTCGTCCGTACCTTCTAACCGTGGCATCCTCGAAACCACCCAGGCCCAAAACGGACCACTCATGCGGGTCTATGTCCGGAGCCTGGGCGCCGAGAACGGCTACGTCCTCGTCGGCCAGCCCTTGTTCGGTATCGAGGACCTTCTCAATGATCTTCGCCTGTTCCTCTTTGCCGGCGTCTTTCTGAGCCTCCTGGGTGCTGGTGCGGCCAGCTGGCTGGTCGCCGGGCGGGCGCTGCGACCACTCGATTCCATGGCAACCACGGCGGAAGATATCGGGCGCACGCAGGATCTCAGCCGTCGGCTCCCGGAAGGCGGACCGAATGATGAGGTGGGCCGATTACAACGAAGCTTCAATCAAATGCTGCGGCAGCTGGAGGACGCCTATCAGCGTCTCCGATCCGCCTTGATCGCGCAGCGACGCTTCGTGGCCGATGCGTCCCATGAGCTGCGCACGCCCCTGACGACGATCCGCGGTAATGTCGGACTGCTGTTAAAACGCGAGGATGTCAGCGGCGAAGACCGGATTGCCGCCCTCAACGACATCGCCGGCGAGAGCGAGCGCATGAGCCGAATGGTGCAGGACCTGTTGACGCTGGCCCGCGCCGATGCCGGGTACCACCTGGAAAAAGGACCGATCGACCTTCTGCCGATCGTGCAGGATGTCTCGCGCCAGGCGCAAACCCTGCGACCTCTAAGGCGAATCGAACTGCTCGATGGAGCCGCCGCGCCGGTTTACGGAAACGCCGATGCGATCAGGCAATTGCTCTGGATCCTGATCGACAACGCCATGAACCACACCAACCCGGATGGGCACATCCAGGTCAGGCTGATGCCGGGAGGCCGGGCGGCAACGCTGGTCGTCAGCGACGACGGACCCGGGATCCCGAGGCAAGATCTCGAGCGTATCTTCGAGCGTTTCTATCAGTCCGATGCCTCCCGCTCCGGCGAAGGGACCGGATTGGGCCTGGCGATCGCCCGCTGGATCGCCCAGGAGCATGGCGGCCGGGTGTTCGCGGCGAACAATCCGCAGGGCGGCGCGGCGTTTACGGTCGAGCTGCCGGTTGTAAAGTCTTAGCGACCTCTTAGGCAGCGTTCATAGGCGGCTCATCGGCCCGTAGCAGCATGGAGCTCGCCATATGCAGGATCCCTTCAGCCCGGATTTCGTCGAAACACCCATTGCCCCTGAACCACCCTCACCGGCTTCCCAGCCGGCATCGCCTCAACCGACTCCCTCCTTTCCCCACCGTCCGGCGCGCAGCATGGCCGTGGCCATGCTCGCCGCCGGGCTGGTCGTCGGCAGCATCGGCGGCGGTGCGATCGGTGCCGCGCTGGCCAGTCAGCACAAGACGGCAGCCACCACTTCGGCATCGACGGTCGGCGCCGGCGTCGCCGCACCGGCTCCCGCGCCGGGTTCGTATGCCGCCATCTATCAGCAGACGGCCCCGGGCGTCGTCATGATTTCGACCGCCATCGCGCGTGGGGGCGCCCGCTCATTTAGCCAGGCGGAAGGCTCCGGGATCGTGGTCGACAAGCAGGGGGACGTCCTCACGAATGCTCACGTGGTGTCCGGGGCCACGCAGATCCAGGTCACGTTCAACGATGGACACACCGCCAGCGGACAGGTGAAGGGAGTGGACCAGAGCGCAGACCTGGCCGTGGTCAAAGTTTCCGTATCTGCTGACCAACTCCATCCCCTGGCCATTGGCAACTCCGACACCCTGCAGGTGGGGGACACGGCGCTCGCCATTGGCGCCCCG
>Ga0209056_10001283_pt1 | contig 27491 bp, 23 predicted proteins | sample GraSoiAngelo_114_FD_185876 | JGI IMG/M metagenome (GOLD analysis project Ga0209056, IMG submission 185876) | Grasslands soil microbial communities from the Angelo Coastal Reserve, California, USA - 14_0903_13_40cm (SPAdes) (version 2) | ecosystem: Environmental > Terrestrial > Soil > Grasslands... | reverse complement strand
CTCAAGGAAGCGGCTCTCCTTTGGAGATTTTGCGCGCAAATCGTTGGAGCGTCATCTGGCCGGAGCCTTCCTGGATTTGATAGAACTTATTGGCGTCCACGTCGTGAAATACTTGCCGGACCCCGCTCGGCCATCGAACCTCCACGCTCTCCGCCTCGGTAGATTTGCCCAAACCAAAATGCAGACGAAAATCCCTCTGCGAAATGTAGCTGCCACCGCTGCGCACTTCCTGTACTTGCTGGTGACCGCCCGAATTCACCGTGACCAGCGCGCCGATTGCGTCGCGATTGGACTTTGTGCCAACGAGCTTCAGTGAAATCCAGTTTCCGTGTTCGCCGTGATTCTTTAGCAAGCTGGGTACATCGTGGCTATTGTTCACCAGGATTTCCAACGCGCCATCGTTGTCGAAGTCCGCGGCAGCCACGCCATGACTATTGAAAGGAGCAGTGATGCCTGGACCAGCATCGAGGGAGATATCTTTGAACTTCCCGTTGTGTTGGTTCCAGTAGAGCACTTTGCGCTCCCGGAAAGTACTGCTGAGGCCATTAGAATCTACTTCTGGATAGACGTGACCGTTGGCCATAAATAAGTCCGGCCAGCCGTCGTTATCGACGTCAACAAAAAGTGTGCCCCAACCCAGAAACTGAGTGTTGGTACCGAGTCCCGAAACGGAGGTTACGTCCGTAAAGGTGCCGTCGCCATTGTTGTGGTAGAGCGTGGAAGTTTCGTCGGAAAAGTTGGTCCTGATGATATCCAACCAGCCGTCGCCGTCGTAGTCCATCGCGTCAGCGCCCATGCCGGCTTCTTCGCGTCCGTCTTCGTTGTAGGCCACTCCGGCTTTGACCGCAATTTCCGCGAACGTGCAGTCGTGGTTGTTGTGGAACAGCAGGCTGGGTGTTGAATCGCAAGCCACAAAAATATCGGGCCAGCCGTCGTTGTCGAAATCCCCTGTGAGCGCCGTAAAGCAGTAGTAAGGCTCTGTCTTGGACACTCCGGTTTTATCACTAACGTCGCTGAATGTGCCGTCGCCGTTATTGTGATAGAGCTCGTTACGCGTGCCTTTCAGGCCTCGGGGGCCGCACATGACCGAGATACCTTTCCACTGGCAAAGCGAGCTGCTCCCGGGTTCGGGCGTATGGTTGGGATCAAAATCCACGTACTCTGAGACGAACAGGTCTAGGTGGCCATCGCGGTTGTAGTCGACAAATGCACATCCGGTTCCCCAGCGTGCCTTATCATGCCAGAGTCCAACTTTTTTTGTGACATCAGTGAAAGTGCCGTCGCCGTTGTTGTGCAGCAACACGTTGTGACCCCAGAAGGTAACAAACAGATCCTCCCAGCCATCGTTGTCATAGTCACCCGCACAGACCCCTTGCCCCCAGCCCGTCAGCGCGACCCCGGCCTTCTTGGTTACGTCAGTGAACGTGCCATCCCGATTGTTGTGATAAAGGTGGCTGGTAGGTTCCTGCCCCTTCGGAAAACCTGCCAGAGTGCTCCCGTTTACCAAGAACACGTCCGGCCAGCCGTCATTGTCATAATCGAAAAAGGCGACGCCGCTCCCAGTCGTCTCGATGATGTATTTCTTCCTCTTCTCATTGCCGTCCACGGTCTTGGCAGAGAGTCCGGTACGCGCCGCGATGTCGACGAAATTCACTCTCGGAGGAGTCGGGAGGGAACCCTGGGAAGCAGCGCCTTCACGCGTCTGTTGAGCGAGCATCGATCCGAACAGCAGCAAACAATTCAACGCGAGCGCTGCAACCGAAAAACATATGGACCTTTTCCTCATAAGTGCGCTTTCGAGGATACTGCAGGTTCCACCAGCAGTGCACGCCGTTCCAAGGTTGCATAATCAGCCAGAACTTTTGATAATCAGATTCAGTCTCCCGTGCAGATTTTCCCTTACGGCACGCGCCGGAGCCGTCATCTTGTTAGTGGCAAGAATGAAATCAAAATCCCTCGACGCGCGATTCTTCAGGAACCATCTAGTAATTCTGATACTGCTGTTTGGAATCTCATCCCTTGCCAAAGCGCGCGGCCCTGAGCAGGCTGCGGCTCCCGCGCTCCAACTGGCGAAGAGGATGGAGCAGGAATCCGCAACTGCGGAACTTCAAGTCACGCTAGCTGGAAACCTTAGGGATTTCAGCGTCGCAACCGGCGGAGCCAGCCCAGGGAGCCGGCTTGCCCATCGGACTCAAGTCGAAGCTGCCGCTGCCGCATATCGGGAAGCGCTCAAGAATGATCCCGATAACGCTGAGCTGCATTTCGATTTGTCACTTGCCCTGACGAAACTTGGCGATGCGCGTGGCGAACTGCGAGAGCTGGAGACTGCACTTCGGTTGGACCACAACTTGGCGAAAGCGCGCAACCAGCTCGGAATCTGGCACTTGAAGGACAACGAAAAGGCAGAGGCGGAAGCCGATTTCAAAGCCGCGATCTCAGTCGATTCGAGTTTTGCGGCGGCCATGAATAACCTTGGGGTCATTTACGCGTCGTCAGGCAAAGACCTGGAAGCCAGTGGACTATTTCTTCAAGCGATTCAGAAACAAAAGAACTTTGCCCCAGCTCATGTGAACCTTGCCCTCGTCTTGGCCGGAGAAGGTAAGTACGCTGAGGCCGAGAAGGAGGTTCGAAACGCTCTCCGCAGCTCTCCTGAAAGTGTCAGTGCTCACAACGCCCTGGGAATGATCGCGGCCAAGCTTGGCCGGGGAGAGGAAGCCATCGAGATTCTCCAAAGAGTGGCCCAAGTTCACCCTGATTCCGCCTTCGCACACCTGAATCTTGGCGCGGCTCTCTCAATGGATGGATTTGATTTGCCGGGAGCTTTAAATCAATTCTCCGAAGCAATTCGGCTGGACTCCAAGTCCGCCGCTGCCTATTACAGCAAGGGACGAGTTCTGTTCGAGCTAAATCGTTTCGAAGAATCTCGGACAGAACTCGACAGGGCTTGCGTGCTGCAACCGGATTACCCTGAAGCTCTTTATGTGTTCGCCCAGGTTGAAAAAAAACTCGGCAACGTTCAGCGCTCAGTCGAACTCCTCGATCATCTGGTAACTCTGGAACCCAGCAACGCCGATGCGCAACTCTTGTTAGGCCGGAACTTGGTCATTCTGGGGAATATGGAGGAAGCAATCCACCACATGCAAATCGCAGTTGGAGCCAGTCCTAATAATGAAGATGCCCTCTACAGCCTTGCGCAGACGCTCAGCCGAGCGGGAAAGCCTGAAGCAAAGGTGTTCTTGGAACGTTTCCAAAATCTCAAGCAGCAGCGCGAGGTCAATGATCGAATCCAAAAATTGGGCAGTTACGGTCTGGAGGCCGCGAACGCCCGCGACTGGCCGCAAGCCGTTACGGACTTCAAGGAAGCAATCGAACTGTGTGGACAGTGCGCTTCGAGTGTGGATCTGCACCGCAATCTGGGGCTGATCTATATCCTTAAGGGTGAAGTTGAGGAAGGTAAAAAAGAACTCGAAGTAGTGCTAAGGATCAAACCGAACGATACAGATGCGCGCAAGGCGCTGCAATCCCTCTCCGGCAAGGAAACCACGCCAAACTAGCTTCCATTTGAATTCTCTATGGAATTTGGAGCGTGTCGAGCCGTCATCTCGGGGGCTCAGGCTTCTCTCCTAACGGAGTGGGAAGCTGTCCCTGAAGCGCTGCGGCCTTCTTTTTTTCGGCTTCGATCCTATCGGCAGTTTCCCGCTGCAGAGCAGCTTCCCGCTTGGCGTCTTCTTTCCGCCCTGTCTGGCCGTAGGCAATGGCCAACTGATAATGGCCCGCCGGGTTTGCAGGCTGGAGTTTCACGGCAGTCTCCAGAGGCAAGATCGCGTCAGAATACTGTTTGTTGAAAACCAACGCCATACCCAGCCCGAGAAACGCATCGCCGAAACTCGCATCGAGCTTTGTGGCCCGCGTAAAATGCTCAATGGCTTCGGGGATGTGTTGCGCCTGGCGCGCAAGTTCGCCGAGCACATATTCCGCGCCAGCATTGGTGGGGTCAATCTCCAGTTCCTGCTGGAATTCCTCCTTGGCCTGGTCTGTCATGGAAGCGTCAGGATCAGGCTTCGAGAGCAAAAGGCGTCCCAAGCGAAAATGGATGCCGATGGCATGCGGGTTGTGCTCCAGTATCCGACGGTATTCCGCCGCGGCTTCATCCCATTTTCCCTGAACTTCGAGAGACTCGGCGTTGAGCTGGCGGGCTTCACTGGAAGAGGGGGCCACATCCGCCAGTTCTTGCGAGGCGCGCAGGGACAGATCCGAGTATATGTGGACGGTTAAATAGAGAACTTCAGGAGCGTGTGGAAATTCACGGTTCAGCAAGCGCAGGAAGTCCACAGCCAGGTCGGCTTGATTCAGAGTCATGGCGCAACGCACGGCGTCGAAACCGATTTTGAGCTTGAGGTCCTTGTCCGAGGTCTGTGGGAAAGATTTTTTCAGCAGTGGCATTGCCTCCGCGCAGTGCCCGGTTTCGGCAAGTTTCGCGCCGCGTTCGGCCACAACAGATGAATCAACCGCGGCAGCGGGCTTCTTGGCGACCTGAGCCTGAGTTACGGTGGAAGTCAACAAAAGAAGAAAGCTGGTCAAGACTGTTTTCGAGAGGTCTCGCATATACGAAAAGAAAGGCAGGCACTCCTCGTGCCTGCCTTCCAGTCTACACTCCGGTTAAGGTTAGAAGAAGAACTTCAGGGCCAACTGAATGTTGCGCTCGCCCTGCGAGTGGGTAATCTGGCCAAGAGTCCCGCCAGTGAAGACGGTTGGCGCGCCTAGTATCTTCGTATTCGTTAGGTTGAGGAACTCCGATCGGAACTCCAGCTTTCGGCTTTCGCCAAAAGAGAAGTCCTTCTTGATGCCCATATCGAAGTTCTTAAGGCCCGGTCCACGCAGCTTGCCGTTGCTGCACCCGCCGAAATGACCGGCCGCAACTGGTGTGAAGGCGCTGGGATCAAACCACTGGATGCCACCGCTCGAAACTGTAGTTTTTGGGTAGCTGATCGACGATGGACAGTTGGTTCGCGTAACCCAAGCACCTGTACCGGAGGGGTCTCCCCAATTGTTAACCGTCATGGCAAATCCCGTGTGCATAGTGAGAATTCCATCCACCTCCCAACCTCCCACGACCGCGTTAGCTACCTTGTTCAAGTTGCTCCCGAACTTCTTCCCCCGCCCAAAAGGAAGCTGGTAGAGAACGTAGCTCGTTAGGTTGTGAGCTTCGTCATAGAAGCACGGTCCCTTCTCCGAGTTCCCGTCATAGACGTTCTGCCAATAGGGCATACCGGGAGAAGCCTGAGTCCCATTACCCCAAGTGCCATAGTATCCCGCCGAATTGGTCATGCACTTGGAATACGTATATGCGACCTGACCCTGCAAACCGCTGCTCATGCGCTTTTGCAGGACGGCCTGGAGCGCGTTGTAGTCCATCCAGGCGTTGGAAAAGGTCCCGCGGATCGAGCTGAGTTTGCTCTTCAGCGCGGGGTTTCCAGCCATGTAAAGGCCGGGTGACACGGTGCCGTTCGCGTTGAGGATATTCTGGATTAACCACATCGGGTTGGCCAAGTGGTCTGCGTACTGCCCCACATATCCAACCTGCAGTGTCGTGCTGTTCGATAGCTGGTGCTGAACCGAGAAATTCCACTGTTTCGCAATAGAAGGTTGGAAATCCGGATTCCACAGGCGGACGCTTGCACCGGCAAATGGATCAGTCGGCTGCGTGATGCCCCTTTCGGTAGTCCTCAGGCCACCGCTATCGGTCGGCAGGAGGACGTTGTTGAAGTTCTGCCCGAATTCAGCAGGCGTAAACGGTGGGTTCATCGTGAGACGCAAGTTGGTGCCTGTGCCTTCAAGATAAGACGAGATGGTGAAAGCGCCGCGGACAACGGTTTTGTTGCCGAGAGCCGCCGGTGTCCAAGCGAAGCCGAGACGAGGTTGGAAGTCCACCAGACCGTAATGGCCATTATAGAGCGCCCGGCTGTTGCCATTCTGGCCAGCAAGCTCGACGGTGCCGCTGGTGAGGCCGAAGTTGGCCTGCCTATCATGTATCTCCACCCACGGAGTGTGAGCTTCGTAGCGGAGGCCAAGGTCCAAGGTGAAATTGCTGGTGACGCGCCAGCCATCCTCTACATACCCAGCGAAGGTCGTAGAGCGCTGCCCCCAGAGGCTCTGTCCCGGGTGCGGGTTGGTAACACCGCGACTGTAGTTCTGCACAAGACCGAGGTAGAAATCAGCCTCGCCCGCTCCGGTGTTCGCTGCATAATTGAACGCACCTGATGCAGGATCGACAGAGGTGACGTTTGCGGTAAAGTTCCCATTAAAGCCCAGAGATCCGAGGGCTCCGCTGTTAGTCGAATAGTAAATATTGATGCGGTCGCGCCACGCCTCAAAGCCGACGTGCAAGACGTGGCGCCCGCGCGTAATAACGATGCCATCCGAGACTTGGATCACGGTACTGGGAAATAGCTGCTGAACTTCGATATTGCCGATGTTGCTGGCAAAGCCGCCGCTGAAATTCAGCCCGAGAAGCCCAAGTTGGGCGCCGTTACTGCCGGTGATCCCGAGTTGTTCCCCGAGCTTTCCAACGCTGGCGTCAAAAGTTGTTCCGTTGTTCAGGTGGACATAGTTGGTTCCAATGCGGAACTCGTTCAACAAGCTCGGTCTGAAAATATGTGTCCAGTTGACCACATCGTTGGTAATAGGCGCCTGCGAGTAGCCGATGCCAAAGAGCTGGAAAGAGTTGATTGTAGGGTTTTCCTGGTAAGCGTGTGAATAACGCCCGAACAAACGGTCTTTTTCAGAGATATTGTAGTCAATCTTGATGTCGAATTGATGGGAGTTGAAGGCACTGCTTGTCGTATTGATGGCGTTGTTCTGAATACCCCCAATTGTGGGAGTCGGATAGAGAGGCGAAGTAAACAGGGCATTCGCCACTGGATCAAGCATGTTCGAAGGAATCTTATTGTTGAGAAACGGCGAACGAGTCGCCGCGGCAGTGCAAGGTGTGCCGGGCACTCCAGTTCCTGGATTACATGGGTTATAGAGCTGGATAGCGGACAAGCTGGAGCCTGCTGGGGCCGGAGCGCAAGTCCCACCCGGGCCCGTGAAACCCGTTTGGCAAAGCTCCGAGAAATCACCTGTACGTTCTTTTGCCGAGAAAACATTAATCGTACCGGGGCTGGCCGGATGGTCAAAGCGTTGCCCTTGATAATCAAAAAAGAAGAACAACTTGTTCTTGACGACGGGACCGCCGACCGTGCCGCCAAACATGTTCCATCGAAGCTGAGCCTTGGACAAACCGTTGAGATTATTTTGCCAGCTGTTGGCATTCAGCTTGTCGTTGCGGAAGTACTCCCAGACGTCGCCGTGGTACTGGTTGGTTCCGGACTTGATGGAAGCGCTAACGATCCCGCCCTGGAAGTTACCAAACTCGGCCGAGGCATTTTGCGTGATCAGGTTGAACTCCTGGATCGAATCCGGAGTGGGCGTGTACCCCAAAAGGTTGTCCGAAACCTGGTTATTGTCCATGCCATCAAGAATAAAGTTGTTGGATTGTTCGCGGTTGCCATTGATGAACGGCCTGCCACCGCTGGCGGTGTTATCACCATTATTGAAGCTGGACGGATCGGGCGTGACGGCGCCCGGCGAGAGCAGCGTCAACTGCACATAGTTGCGCGTGGCCAACGGCAGTGCCTCATTCGTCGCGGCATCAATAATGGTGCTCACTGCAGCACCGTCCGCCTGAAGGAGCGGAACCTCGGAAGAGACTTCGATCGTTTCTGTTACCTGGCCCATGGCCATCTTGAAGTCGACACGGGCTGTCTGGTTAAGGTCGAGAGTGAAGGGAGGATGAACCGCGGTCTTGAATCCCTTCACCTCCGCCTTGAGTTCATAGGTTCCGATGGGAATGCGCAGGAGGCTGTAAATACCGGCGTCATTGGTTTGCGCAGTCCAAATCGTCCCACGATCAGTTTCTTTCGCGGTTACAGTCGCTCCCGCGAGCGCCGCCCCACTCGGATCCATGACTGTTCCGGTGATTGCTGCAGTTACATCCTGACCCCAAACTGGATTCGCGATGCAGAGCACCGCGAGCAGCATCAAAAACACAAGGCCCAACCTCAAGGACTGCATCTTTCTCATGTTCATTCCTCCGATTCGAAGCCGTCGGCCAAGCAACAACTTCTCCGCTTGATTGAATCTCTCGACAGGCAATCCGCACCCCAGGCCCCGCGACGGGGCCGATTGGGGCATAGCTATATAGCACTATTTTTTGCTTGTCAAGACTTTTTTTGTGCTTTATAAAGGCTCACAGACGCCCGTATAGCGCCTTTTGCCGCTGCTCTATATCACCAAGCGGTCCTGGAGGAGGAACCTGGGGAGGTTTCGGAGCCGCACGTCTGCGATGATCGCCCTATCGGTACTTGTTGTGAGAACGCGTTCCATGCCAATGCCCACGAAAACGAAGCGAGGCAGTTCGGGAGAACGAGTGACCGCGAAAAACCGCAACGGCGTGCCCGCTTATCAGAGAATTCAGAGCGCCATTCGCAAGCGTATCGATTCAGGGCAGTTGCATCCCGGTGACGCTGTCGCTTCCGAGCGCGACCTCGCCAAAATTCACCGGGTCAGCCTGATGACCGCCCGTCACGCTCTTGCGTCGCTCGAGCGCGAAGGAATCGTCGAGCGGCGCCGCGGCATCGGAACTTTCGTCGCCGCTCCAAAAATCCACTTCAATAAGTTGATGAGCTATACCGAGCAGATGGCCAGCCGCAGCCTCGTCGCCGGCTCCAAAGTGCTCCTCGCGAAAGTGCTCGACAGTGAAAACGAAGCCGCCGCGCGGCTCTCTCTTCCCCCCACCAGCCACATTATCAAGATCGAGCGCTTGCGGCATGCTGCGGGCGAGCCCTTTGCTCTGGAAACCTGTTACCTCAACGCCACTGAATTCCCAGGCCTCTTGGACGCGCCCATCTGGCGGGATTCTCTTTTCGGAATTTTGGAGCGCGATTACAAGATCGAGCTTGGCTACGCCGATGAAGAGGTCGACGCCACCGCGGCCGATCCGAGAATCGCGGAGACTCTCTCCATTCCTCGGCGCGATCCCCTGTTGCGGATTCGCCAGGTCATCTTTTCCACGACTGGCCGGCCGATCATGTATGTGCTGGGCTTTTATCGTTCAGACCGGCACAATCTCGTCATTCGCCGGTTCCGGTAAGGCAAACGAATTTCTCTCGCCGGCTCATTCTTGTTTCATCTGACAGTGAGACACAATTCAGAGGGGACGCCGCATGCTGGTTATCCTGAAACGCGACGACGAAGAAATCAGCCGCCAGGCCGCGCAACTCATCTCCAGTGCGATCCGCAAGAAGCCCGCGTTGACCCTTGGATTGGCGACTGGTAGCACCATGGTCGGCGTTTACAAAGAGCTTGTGACTTTGCACAAACAGGGCTCGCTCGATTTTTCACGGGTGGTGACCTTTAATCTGGATGAGTATCTCGGCCTTCCCGCCGCGCATCCGCAGAGTTTTCATCATTTCATGCACGAAAATCTTTTTGCGCACGTCAACGCGAACCCTCGCAACATCCACATTCCCGATGGAACTGTCCGGGGCGATTACGATCAGTATTGCGCGTCTTATGAAGCGTCTGTCCGGAAGGCTGGAGGAATCGACCTTCAGCTTCTGGGCATCGGGCGCAACGGCCACATTGGTTTCAATGAGCCTACCTCCAGCATCGGCTCCCGCACACGCCTGAAAGTCTTGAGCAAGGAAACATTGGACGACAACGCAAAATTTTTCGCGCCCGGTGAGGAGAGCCCGCGCTGTGCAATTACCATGGGCATCGGCACGATCTTGGAGGCCCGCAAAATTCTCCTGCTCGCCTCTGGCGCCGCCAAGGCCGCTGCCGTCGCGAAGTCCATCGAGGGTCCAATCACCTCGGCCGTCTCCGCTTCCGCGCTGCAACTCCATCCCGACGTGACTTTCATCATCGACGACGCCGCTGCGTCGCAGCTCACGCAGCGCGACTACTATCACCGCGTCCTTGAAATGACCGCTCTGTTGACTCCCGACCGTCTCTCGTAAATCCTACTTTTGCGGTTTCGCGCTTAACCCTGAGCAAGCTTGGGGGTCAGATTTGCCGTAAACTTGATATTCAAGCATCACCGAGGAGCGCCCTGCGCGAAGGCATGAAACCTCCAAAGCTCTTCCCCATGTTCCTCAAGCTTGCGGCCAGGCCATGCCTCGTCGTTGGGGCGGGAGCTATCGCCGAGTCCAAAATCGCCAGCCTAATGGAGGCCGAGGCTCGCGTATGTGTTGTAGCGCCAGAAGGGACCGCGCAAGTCCGCGGTTGGGAGGCGTCCAAGATGCTCGAATGGCGTCGGCGCCCGTTCGAGCCCACCGATCTCGAAGGTGTGTTCTTGGTGATCGCAGCCACCTCCTCGACGGAACTCCACGAGCTCATCTACAAAGAGGCAACCCGGCGCGGCGTGCTCTGCAACGTCGTGGACGTCCCCGCGTTATGCGATTTCTACTACCCCTCCGTCGTTCAGCGGGGAGCGCTCCAGATCGCCATTTCTACGGCCGGGCAAAGCCCAGCCCTCGCCCAGCGCCTCAGGAAGCAACTGGAAGATCAGTTCGGCCCCGAATATGAAGAATGGCTCGTGCAACTAGGCGACGCTCGTGACAAACTGCGTTCCACGAATGCGGATTCCGAGGAACAAAAACGCCTGCTCCACGAGGACGCCAGTGAGGAAGCCTTCGAAGCCTTCCTCCGAAATCGCCGCCATCGAAGCCCATCGGCTGGTTAGTCTCCCAGTTTGCCGACCAGTCCCTTCCCATCCCTTTTCATTAATATTTTCGATTCATTAAATTCATACTTTCACGCCTTCTTGTATTAGTGGTGGTGCTAGTGTTGTGCTGTGTAGATAGCGGCGGCTGCGTTGGCTGGAATTGCTGCCGCAAGAAGGGCCGCTGGCCCAGGCCGGCGGCGGGATTGCATCCAATCCAGGTGCTGCTATGAAGGGAAAAGTCTATTTGATGGGAGCCGGCTCAGGAGATCCCGATCTTCTGTCTGCCCAGGCCGTGCGCGTGCTTCGCGCTGCTGAGGTCGTCCTGCACGATGACCCGGTTTCGCCGGAAATCCTCGAATTTGTTCCCGCCTCGGCGCAAGTGCGCAATGTGCACAAGCTTGGCTTGCAAGCGGGCAGCCTTCAGGAAAAAATTCAATCCCTGCTCATCTCCGCGGCGCGGGACGGGCATTATGTCGTGCGCCTCAAGTCGGGCGATGTGCAGTCTGCTGCGCAGGCTGACGAAGAGACGGAAGGCCTCACCCAGGCCGGAATCGATTTCGAAGTGATTCTCCAAGCTGCATCCGCCGTGGGGGCCGCCGCAGGCGCGAACTCGCGCTGACCAGTCCGGGTGATTCTGTTCGAAACTTATTGGCCTTGTCCCCCAGAAGCAATCCCCTGCCTTTTCCGGCGAAGGAGTTCCTCGGCTTGTTCGGAGGTTTCTTTTACCAAGAAACCCATCTTCGGGTGCGAGGGTTCTAGATCGGCTTGGATTCCGTGCCGCCGCAATTCTTCAGAAGTAGTCGGCCCGATAGAAGCCACAATGGCGCGGGCTAGCCCGTTCTTCACTTGTTCTTCGAGCTTCAACTCCGCGGCAACCTGGAAGAGATGGATCGCCTGAACTGCCGTCGTAAAGAGAGCAACATCCACAGTTCCTTCAGCAATTGCCGTGATGGCGGAGCGGAGCGGCGCCAGGTCGTGCGGCAATGCCCATTGATAGACGGGGACACGCGTAACTTGCGCCCCTCGTTCCCGCAGTCCGGCGAGTAATGCAGGGTTGGAAACGCCGTATTCCTGAATGGCGACTCGCGCCCCTTGCAAACTGAGATCTGGCGAGACTTTGGCCGCATCATCGAGGGCGCTCAGCAGCTCGTGCCAGGTATTCGGCTCTGGGGCCGTGATGGCAGGAGTGATGCCAATTTCCCGCAAGGCAGCGACGGGCTTCGGCCCGCGCGCCACCACTTTCACGCGCTGAAGCGATGCGATGTACTCGTCGCGCTTGTGGGCCGTCTCAACAACATTCAAAAGGGCGCGCGCGCCTACGCCGGTCAAGAAAATGACCATGTCGAATTTCCCCTCAAAGAGTGCCACCGCGAAAGCTAATGCCTCCGTGTTCGATTCCAGTGGCACTTCGCGCATCGAGGGCGCAACGATCGCCTCACCGCCGTAGGTGGTGATCAATTTGGCGAGCTCCGGAGCACGGCGGCTTTCCAGCGACAACACTCGCAATCCCGCAAATCCACTCATAACAATGAATTGTTATCTAGAAATGTCCCGGCCGCCAGTTTTTCTGCTGGGCGATGGTCACGGAGCCGTGTTTGAGGCAGGAAAGTGCCCGGAAGCAGGGTTTTGGCCTCCACAAAAGTGCGGATTGTCCTGATCCTTGGCGGATGGCTCCGGAACCTCTACAAGGACGATCCCCGACTCGATGCGCGTCCGATACGCCGCAACGCAAGCGGGCTCTGCCTCTGGCCTGGTAACACTTCCCGTCTCGAGGTCGATCTTCCACGCGTGCAGGGGACAAACGACAGTGTTACCGGTGACAATTCCTTCCGCCAACGGGCCGCCCTTGTGAGGACATCGCCCGTCGACAGCAAAGAGCCGGTCACCAAGATTGAAGATCGCGATGTCGCGCCCGCTGATGTTCACCGATCGACCTTCACGCAAGGGAATATTTTGCACGGGTGTGATGCGAACCCATTGTTTGTTACTCATGCCTGCACCTTTTCCAGCGGCTCGATTTGCACGAACTGCGTGGGGTGTCGCGGCGCATCGCCTTCGAGCCATGCGTCTCGAGAAATGCGTTTGGATTTCCTCAACCGCTCTCGCAAGCCCTGCTGGATTGCCAGCGGGGCATAAACCGTCTCGCGCCGCACCGTTTCAATCCCCTTACGTTCGACGAAGTCGTACGTGCGTTCCAGATAATTTGCGTTTTCCCGATAATACTGGAAAAAGAGGGTGGCCGCCTGGAGCGCTTCCTCCATCGATTCCACGGTGATCAGCAGGTCTGCCTTGCGAACTTTCTTGCCGGCCGCGCCACCCACCACTACTTGCCAGCTTCCCTCTTGTCCAACAAGGCCAATGTCCTTTACGGTCGCTTCCGCGCAATTGCGCGGGCACCCCACCGAACCCATCTTCAGCTTGTGCGGCGTATATAAATGTTCGAGCCGCCGCTCGAGCTCGATGCCCGCTTTTGTCGAGTCCTGGACGCCGAAGCGGCAAAAATCCGTGCCCACGCAGGTCTTCACCATGCGCACGCCTTTGGTATATGCCTGGCCCGAAGGCATTCCCAAGTCTGCCCAGATCTGCGGCAAGTCTGCCTTCTTGACGCCGAGCAAATCAATGCGCTGGCTGCCGGTAATCTTCACCATCGGCACCTTGTATTTTTCGGCCACGTCCGCGATGCGCCGAAGTTCTTTCGCCGAAGTCACGCCTCCACGGATGCGCGGCACGACAGAAAACGTTCCGTCCTTTTGAATATTGGCGTGGACGCGGTCGTTGATGAAGCGCGCCGAGCGATCTTCATCGTGGTCTCCGCACCACAGCATGTCCACCATGTAACTGAGCGCCGGCTTGCAGATTTCGCAGCCCACGCCGTTTCCATAGATTTCCAGAACTTCCTGCACCGAGCGCAACCTCTGGCTCCGCAGAATTTCGCGCAACTTGTCCTCGGGAAATAGGACGCACTTGCAGAGGTTCTTTTTCGCTTCTTCTTGAAACTCCGGTGCGACCGCCTTCAATAGCTGCTGGCAAACTTCCGTGCAGCTTCCGCAGCCCGTCGAAGCTCGCGTGCAGTCTTTCAACTGCGCCAACGTACTGATTCCCTTTTCATGCACAGCCTGAATGATCGCGCCTTTGGTAACGCCGTTACATCCGCAAACCACTTTGCTGTCGGCCATCTCCGCAACATCAAGGCCCGCGTCATTCGCAGGTCCGGGAAAAAGGAGCTGGCGGCGCATGGCCGTTAAGTCCGTCTGCGATCGCAGCCAATCCATGTACCGATGGCTATCCGATGTGTCTCCCACGAGGATGACCCCGGCCAGCTTGCCGTCGCGCACGGTCAGCTTTTTGTAGATCCCCAGCGCGGGATCTTCGTATCGCACGGCATCCGTGCCAGGAGCTTTCTCGCTGAAATTCCCCGCGGAGAAGACGTCCACTCCCATGATTTTCAGCTTCGCCGCTTGAATGGTGCCGCCGTAAACTGGTCCGCGATTTCCAGTAATCGTCGCAGCCAGGACTTTTCCTTGTTCGAATAGCGGAGCAACAAGGCCATAGCAGGTGCCGTTGTGTTCCACGCATTCTCCGACCGCGAAAATATCTGGATTCGAAGTCTCCAGGTAGTCGTTCACAACGATGCCGCGGTTGACTTGCAAGCCCGCCTTGCGCCCGAGCTCCACATTGGGGCGAATTCCGGCAGCAATAACCACAAAATCTGCCTCCACGCTGCTGCCATCCTTGAATGCCACCCCCTCGGCTTTTCCATTCCCAAGAATCGCCGTGGTATTGCGCTCCATAAGCACTTTTACGCCGAGGCATTCCATTTTCGCTTTGAGGTAGCTGCCGCCGACAAAATCGAGCTGGCGCTCCATCAGTGTGTCCATCAGGTGGACAACCGTTACATCGCAGCCTTGCACTTGCAGCCCGCGAGCCGCTTCGAGCCCCAGCAAACCTCCGCCGATCACCACTGCTTTTTTGCCTGGCGCCGCGCAATCCAGCAGAGCGCGCGTGTCGTCCAGATTGCGAAAAACGAACACACCCTCTTTTTTCACTCCGTCCATCGGAGGGATCAGCGGCGTGCTTCCCGTAGCGATCAACAGTTTGTCGAACGGTGTTAGGCTGCCGTCATCGCCGGTCACTGTCTTGCGTTCAGCATCAACTTCGGTGATTCGAACGCCGAGACGCAACGCAATCCCGTGCTTCTCGTACCAATCAAGTCCATTCAGATGGATTTCGTCCGCTGCCTTTTCGCCGGCAAGCACTGCGGAAAGCAAAATGCGGTTGTAGTTGACGTGAGTTTCATCCCCGAAAATCGTGATTTCGAATTTTGGCGCGTGCTTGAGGATTTGTTCGACGCAAGCGACGCCGGCCATGCCGTTTCCAACCACCACGAGCTTTTGCATCATCGTGCCGCCTTCCCCGCGATGGCGCGACATCCCATCAAAGCACCTGCGCTTCCGCCGTGCGGTCCAGCTTGATCTCTTCCACCATTTGCGGAATTGCAACCGGCGCGGAATCGGAAACCTGCTTCGTTCGAAACGTCGCATACAACGCCAGCCCCGTGAAAAACGCGCCTGAAACAATATTTCCGAGCGTGACCGGGACCTGGTTCCACAGCCACCACTGCCTTACCGAAACCGGAGCGCCGAAGAACATCCCCGCAGGAATCACGAACATATTCACGATGGAATGCTCATAGCCATGTGCGAAAAAGGTCATGATGGGCAGCCACATTGCGACAATTTTTCCCACCGTTGACCGCGAAACCATCGCCAGCACTGCGCCGATCGTGACCATCCAATTGCACAGAATTCCTTTAACGAATGCGGTTGACCAGCCGCTGCCGCCGAGCGCCAGATACGCCAGCGTTTTTTTCTGCGCCGCCTGCTTCAGTAAATCGCCCAGCGGGCCGCCCGCGGAGGTTCCGCAATTTGTTACCGCAAGATAGAAAAGAGCCGCATAGAAAACGCTTCCCAATAGGTTGCCGAAATATACCCATCCCCAATTTCGCAATAGTTTGCCAAGGGAAATTTCTCCGGCGGCGAGAGCCGCGGGGAGCAGCGCAAAGTTTCCGGTGGCCAATTCAAGTCCCAGCAAGACGAGCATCACAAAGCCAACGGGAAAAAGGACCGCGCCGACGATTGGGGCCAATCCTTGTGACAGAACAATCATGACCAGAGACGTCGCATAAGCGAGAAACGCTCCGGCAAGAAATCCTCGGAGCAGGAGATCCTTGGTGGAAAGTGCGGCCTTTCTCTTGGCCACCTGTAGGGCTTCCCCAACGAGTTCCATGGGGTTCACGTAATCCATTCGTGGCCTCCCAGCAAAAGTCTCAATGAAAACGTGCAGGTTCGATGCCCTGGTCGCGGTGGCAGAAGCGGGGGTATTTCCGTAAGGTTCCCAGAGATCTGTCACTCCTTGCAGGCATGCGAACAACTCCGAATCATGATCGAATGACCCTCAGCGAGGCGATTGTGGTCGGGCTGGGCGAGAATGACAAACGCAATGAATCGATGCATTCGATTGAAATTTAAGGGTTTCCTCAGGACTACCTGGGCCTATCGGGTAAATCCTGCAGGGACTTAGGGTATTCGCCGGATTGTGTGCTCTCGACTACCCCCGCTAACGTAACCCGAGCCTTGTGTTGCGTGCCCCGCCCTCCAAATCACGCACACAATTCCGGAGGCTGTAGGGTGACATGTGGCAGCCGCGCAGGTGGGCCCCCTTTATTCCCGAAGGATGATTTCTCGCATTGCGACCTATGAAGACGTATGGGTCTGCTGGCGATGCGAAGGAATCGAAGACGTTTCCCGAGTTTGCGATCTAAGCGTGGGGGGGTTGTTCCTCTCCACAACAAGTCCACGGCGCATGGGCGCGAGGGCCAAGATTGATTTTCTTGTTCCCGAAGGACAAATCCGTGCCGAAGCTGTCGTGCAACATTTGATCCCCAACGGGGGCCTGGGACTGAAGTTTACCGCGATCACCGATCAGGATTGTCCCAATTTGCTGGCCTTGATGAACCGTATCGGCACCCCACTAACTCCCCTGCGCGTGATCTAGCACCGGCTCCAACTTTGCTTCGTAAGAACGCGAACACCAAACTTCCCTTCAACAGGTCCTGTTAAGACAGCTGAAATCTTCGTGGAACGTGAAAGGCATCCATGCCGACTCACTCTGCACGCTGGGGCAGGAATCTGTATTAGATTCTTCGGTTAACCCTCAAAAGGTTTAAGGCCGATATCCGGGCGTGTCTCTATGGCCGCGGAAAAGCGATTCTTTGACCGCCAGCTTCGTAGCTCTCTATACTGAAGAACTTTGAAATTGACGGCGGGGTGATCGAGGACACGTGTATCAAACACTGATGAACCAGTTGCGCGAAGCGCTCGCGGGGTACATCCGCGAGAAATATGGTGTCGAGCTGGCGATTGTTCTAGAGCGGCCGCCGAAAATTGAGATGGGGGAGGCAGCTTCGCCGGCATGCTTTGAATTGGCGAAGCGGTTGAAGCGCGCGCCGCGGCAGATTGCGCAGGAGATTGCGAATGGGCTGGGCAAAGTGGAGGGGATTGCCAGAGTCGAAGTGGCTGGCGGCGGATATTTGAATGCGTATTTCGACCGGGGAGCGTTTTGGGAGGGAGCGACACAGGAAAGTATCGAGGAAAAGAAAGAGAAGACTCAACGCAAAGACTCAGAGATCGCAGAGAAGAGCGGAAAAACACAGCGAGAGGAGGCTGCCGGAGGAAGACTAGGAAAAGTCATCGTCGAACATACGAGCATCAATCCCAACAAAGCAGCGCACATCGGGCACGTGCGGAATGCGGTGCTTGGCGACACGATGGTGCGAATCCTGCGTCACGTCGGGAACCGCGTGCAGATTCAGAACTACATTGATAACACGGGCGTGCAGGTGGCGGACGTGGTAATCGGATTTCTGCACATGGAACAGCGGACGCCAATCGGCGTGAAGATGATGTCGCAGGAGCCGAAGTTTGATTATTACTGCTGGGATTTGTATGCGAAGGCAACCAGCTTTTTTGCGGAAGACAAGGCGCGCGCGGAGAAATTGCGCGGGGAGACGCTGAGAGCGATCGAAGAAGGTAAAGGCGAAGATGCTGAGGTGGCGCAAGTTGTGGCGGATGCGATTGTGGGATGTCACTTGCGGACGATGGCGCGGCTGGGGATCGGTTATGAACTGCTGGCGCGAGAGAGTGAGATCCTGCATCTGCACTTTTGGGATGCGGCATTTGCGATGCTGAAAAAATCGGGCGCGATTCAACTAGCGACCGGCGGGAAGATGGCGGGATGCTGGGTGATGCCTTGGGAAGAGGAGGTAAAGGAGGGTAAGGAAGTAAAGATAAAGGAAGAAGCCGCGGAGGAGGAAGAGAATACACAGGACAAGATTATTGTGCGGTCGAATGGGACGGTGACCTACGTCGGGAAGGATATTGCCTATCAGCTCTGGAAATTTGGATTGCTAGGCAAGGATTTTCGTTACCGCAAGTGGCCAAATACTCCGGAAGGGCAAACGGTCTGGGCCACGACGAGCGAAGCGAATGATCCGGCGGCGCCGCATTTTGGCGAACCGGCATCAAGCGTTTACAACGTGATTGATGCGCGGCAGGCGTATTTGCAGAAGGTCGTGGCGGCGGGGCTGCGGGCGCTGGGGCATGCGAAGGAAGCAGAGCACTCCATTCACTTGTCGTATGAGATTGTGGCGCTGACGCCGCGCTGCGCCGCGGAAATGGGCTACGAGCTTACTCCGGAAGAGGCGAGGAAGCCGTACGTGGAGGTGAGCGGGCGCAAGGGCTTTGGCGTGAAAGCCGACGACCTGCTGGACAAGCTGGAGGCGGCCACGATCGAGGAAGTGCGACAGCGGCATGCGGAGATGAAAGCGGAGGAACAAAAGTTGACGGCGCATGCGATCGCAGTGGGGGCGTTGCGGTTTTTCCTTTTGAAATTCACACGCAATGCGATTATCGCGTTCGACTTCAAGGATGCGCTGAGTTTTGAGGGAGAGACGGGACCGTACTGCCAGTATGCGGTGGTGCGGATACGGGGGATCCGGCGAAAGGGCAAAGAGTCAGGGGCGACGGATGGGGTGGTAACGAAGGAATCCGTAAGCCAACTGCTTGGTGGGGTGGAGGGAAATTCGCTTTGGGAGCTACTGGTTACGGCCGGTTCACTGGATTACGCGGTGGATGCGGCGATTGCGACGCAGGAGCCGGCGTTCCTGGCCAAGTATGCATTCCAACTGGCGCAGGCGTTTAACAATTTTTATCACAAGCACCACATCTTGTCGGAAGCCGATGAGCAGAAACGGGCATTCCTGCTGCGGCTGACGGAATGGGTGGAGGCGCAGTTGGTGAAGGCGCTGTCGCTGCTGGGCATTGAGGCGCCAGAGAAAATGTAGCGGCGCAAGTGATGTTTTCCGCATAGGGAACGAAAAGTGAAATTTCTCGCTTCGCTTGAATGACGGGAGAGGCAAGCAGCCTCCACCAGTAAAAACAGGCCACCGGTCAATAAGACAGAACGAGGTGGACGAGAGTGCGGAGCGCCACACCAGTGGGACCTTTGGCGAGCCAGGGCTTGGCGTCGTCGTTCCAAGCAGTGCCGGCGATGTCCAAGTGAATCCAGGGCGTGTCGCCTGTGAATTCCTTGATGAACATGGCGCCAGTGATGGCGCCGCCGCCCTTGCCGCTGCTGATGTTCTGAATATCGGCGACGGTCCCCTTGATGAAATCGCGGTAATCGTCGTCAATCGGCATCTGCCACATTTTTTCGCCAGCGGCTTTCGAGCTGGCCAGGAACTTATCCGTAAAGGACTGGTCGGAGCCGAAGACGCCGACGTTGACGTTGGCGAGGGCGACAACAATGGCGCCGGTGAGCGTGGCGGCATCGATCAGCTGCGTCGCGCCGAGCTGCTTGGCGTAGTGGACGGCGTCGGCAAGAAGGAGGCGGCCTTCGGCGTCGGTGTTGAGGACTTCGATAGTCTTGCCGGACATGGCCGTTTGAATGTCGCCAGGCTTCTGGGCTTTGCCGCCGGGCATGTTTTCCGTGGAAGGGACGACGCAAATCACTTTCACGCTCGGCTTCAGAGCGGCGAGCGCGCGCATGACCCCGAGCATGGTGGCCCCGCCAGCCATGTCATACTTCATCTTTTCCATGCCGTCGGCGGGCTTGATGGAGATGCCGCCGGTATCAAAGGTGACGGCTTTGCCGATCAGTCCGATCACGGGCGCACCGGGCTTCGGATTCGAGGGAGTATAGGTGACGACCATAACGCGAGGCGGTTCGACGCTTCCTTGCGCGACGCTCAGGAGCGCGCCCATCTTGAGGTCGGCGATTTTTTTCTCGTCGAGGATTTGGACGGCGAGGCCGGCTTCCTTGGCCATGGCTTCCGCTTTTTCGGCCAGGACGCGAGGAGTGAGTTTGTTGGAAGGCTCGTTGATAAGGTCGCGGGCGAAGTTTTGCGCGTCGGCGATGATGCGGCCCTTGGAGAGGCCTTTTTCTCCGGCGGCGCGTTCCGCATCGGAAAAGCCAGCGACCAGGACTGTGTCAATGTTCTTGTCGTTTTTCTTGTCGGTCTTGTATTTGTCCGTTTCGAAATTGGCGGCGAGCGCGCCTTCGGCGATAGCTTGGGCGGACTCCTCCGTGGCATTGCCTTCTCGAACGAGAAGGGCGAAGTTCTTGACGGAGCGAGCCTTCAGATAGCGAAGAGCAGCGCCGGCGAGTTTGCGGAGCACCGCGCTATTCCATTGTTCGCGCTTCCCTGCTCCAACAAGGAACAAGCGCGCTGCCTTGAGACCCGCAGGCGCGTGGATGAGAGTGAATTCGAGCATCTTGCCGGTCAGCTCGCCGCTCTTGGCAAGCTTGCGTAACAAGCCAGCAGCGGCCTGGTCGAGCTCTGCGATGCGGCCCTGAACGGCGTCGGTCTCTTCAAACACATACGAAACAAGGGCCTCGGTCTCAAGCGCTGCGAACGGCTGGGTTGCGAGCGTGATCTGCATGGTCCGTTATCGCCTCCGATTGCGATACATAGATTGTTCGACTTCCCTACGAGCTTCCTTGGTGCGTTCATCCTGGCGGCGGTCCCAAGACTTTTTGCCCTGAGCCAGGGCAATTTCGACCTTGGCGATGCCGTTGCGAAAGTAAATCTTCGTGGGAATAACCGTTAAACCCTTCGATTCGGTGCGGCCGGAAAGCTTGTCGATTTCGCGCTTGTGGAGAAGAAGCTTCCGGGAACCTAAGGGCTCATGGTTCCATGGGCCGCCCGGTAAATACTGCGCAATGTGCGCGTTAACAAGCCACGCACCCCCAGGCTTGAAATCGACGAACGCATCGCGGATATTGGCTTTCCCCTCGCGAAGAGCCTTAACCTCGGTACCATGAAGGACCAGACCGGCCTCATGTTTCTCAAGAATATGGTAGTTATAAGAAGCGGCGCGGTTCTGGGCGACGATCTGCTCGCCGGACTTCGCGGACTTCTCGGTCTTTTTGGCAGGTTTGGTCACAACATTCCATCATAACTGCAGCGTGAAGGCTTGTCACCTGCGGCACACGGCACAGTTATTGATGAGGGCAGCCAACCTAAGCATCCTTGCCGGGCCTCTAAATCGAATGTTAGACTGCTGGCTGAGCTTCGTATCGAAGCCTTGGAGAGAGCATGCGCCGCTGGGGAAACCTATTACTATGTGTTGGTTTCGGACTGCTCGCAGCGGGCTGCCCGAAGGGCAAGCCCGATTTCACCCAAGGTAAGAAGGCGGAGGCGCTTCAAGACTATGACGCCGCGTTCAACTTCTACCAAAAAGCCGCCAAGGCCGATCCTTACAACGCCAGCTACAAGATCAAGCTGAACCGGGCACGGTTTGAAGCGAGTGAATTGCACGTCAAGCGCGGCGTTGAGTTGCGGAATCAAGGGAACTTGCCGGGTGCAGCGGGTGAGTTCCAGCGGGCGCAGGCTATCGATCCGGGGAGCCCCATAGCGGACCAGGAGCTTCGCAAGACGGTCGAAATGATCGCCGAAAAGAACCGCGCGGCTGATGCGGCAGCGGAACCACCGTCCGATTCAAACGAACAGCCTCTGGCATCGATGCCGCCGGAAATCAAGCCGCTCTCCCGAGCGCCAATCAATTATAAGGCGTCCAGCGACGCAAAAGTAGTTTTCGACACGATCGGGAAGCTGGCGGGCTTGACGGTTGTTTACGACCCGGACTTCCCGGCGCGGCGCATCACCGTGGATTTGGTCAACGTGACCCTGGAGCAAGCGCTGGAAATCGTGTCGCTGGAGAGCAAAGCTTTCGTAAAGCCGGTGACAGAAAATATTATTTTTGTGATTCCGGATCAGCCACAAAAGCGCCGGGACTATGAAGAGCAAGTGGTCAAAACGTTTTATATTTCAAACACGATTCAGCCGCAGGATTTGACCGAGATCGTGACCGGGCTGCGCCAATTGCTTGACCTGAAGCGAATCCAGCAACTTAATTCGCAGAACGCGATTATCGTGCGCGACACGCCGGACAAACTGCTGTTGGCCGAGAAGATGATTCATGATATCGACAAGGCTAAGCCGGAGGTAGTGGTGCAGGTGGAAGTGCTGGAGGCGCGCACGGATCGCTTGCGGGACTTGGGCATTCTCCCAGGACAAACTGCCACGATTGCGATCAATCCGAACAACACCACGACGAGCAGCAGCTCGAGCACCAGCACAACCAGTAACAGCGGTATCAATCTGGGTCAGCTGCGCCACCTAAACTCAACCGATTACGTGGTGACCCTGCCGAGCCTGACGGCAAACGCGGTGCTGACCGATACCAACACGAAGATTATCCAGAATCCGGAAGTGCGCTCGGTGGACGGCCAGACGGCTAAATTGAAAATTGGCGATCGCATACCCATTGCGACCGGCAGTTTTTCGTCCGGAATTGGAATCGCTGGAGGAACGGCGGGCGGCATCAATCCGCTGGTGAATACGCAGTTCACGTATCAGGATGTGGGCGTGAATATTGACCTTACGCCCCGCGTCCATCCAAATCGCGAAGTGAGTATGAAACTGAAAGTGGAAGTCTCCGCGCATACGAATGACGTGAGCATCGGAGGAATTACGCAGCCGGTCATCAGCCAGCGTGTCATCGAGCATGACATTCGCTTGAAGGAAGGCGAGGTCAGTATTCTTGGCGGCCTAATCCAGCGGACAGACAGCAAGACGCTGGAGGGCTGGCCAGGCCTTGCGAAGCTCCCCCTGCTTGGTTACCTCTTTTCGCACAATAAGACAGACCACCAGGAGGACGAGGTGCTGATCGTCCTGACGCCACGGATCGTGCGCATGCCCGAATGGACGAAGGCGAATCTGCGGCCGCTGTATTCGGGCTCCGAGACGAACGTGCAAGTGAAGCGGGAGAATGAGATTCACGCGCCTGCGCCGCCTCCCGTGCAACAACCACCGGCGAATCAAAATACAGGAACGCCGAATGCTGCGCCTGTCCCAGCAGCGACACCGACTGCCGCGGCGCCTGCGACTGGAAAAGCTCCAGGAGCGGCGGCCAAGCTACGCTTCGAACCGCCGAGCTTGTCGTTGAAGGCCGGGCAAACGGCCACAATCGGTGTAGTGATTGAGAATGTGAATGACCTCTTCTCCATCCCCCTTCTCTTGCAGTACAACCCGGCGGTCATCAGCGTGGAAGAAGTGCGCCACGGCGGATTCCTCTCCGGGGGAACGCAGGAAATCGCCATTGTGCATCAGCCATTCAAAGACAAAGGGCAGTCGATTATTTCCGCGACGCGCGGACCGAACACGCCAGGAGTGAGCGGAAGCGGAACTCTGATTGGAATCGTGATCAAAGGGCTCGCCCCGGGCTCATCGAACCTGTCGATTGTGCAAGTGAATGCGAAAGATTCGCAGCAAAATCTGATCCCGTTGATCACCAGCGAAGCCACCGTGCAAGTCCAGCCATAGTTCCGGATTGTGCAAGCGATGTTGCGCGACATTTCAAACCACGGGCGGATTAGGAGAATCCAGCGGACGACGTCTTCCTCCGAGTTGGGGATGACGCTGCTGGAGCTGATTATCGCGTGCGCCATTCTGATGATTCTGTCCTCTGCCGCATTGCCCATTGCGAAATACACGATCATTCGACAGAAAGAAGCGGAGCTTCGCCGTGATCTTCGGGAGATGAAAGACGCGATCGACCGCTACAAAGACGCGGCTGACCGCAACCAGATTCGCGTGGAAATCGGGAGTGAAGGCTATCCGCCGGATCTCGAAACGCTGGTAAAGGGAGTGCAGCTCGGCGCAAGCAGCGATCGGAAGATTCGCTTTCTGAGGAAGATTCCTGTGGATCCCATGACCGGGCGGGCTGAATGGGGCTTGCGTGCCGTTCAGGACGATCCGGACTCGACGAGTTGGGGCGGCAAAAATGTGTTCGACGTATATTCCAAATCGACGGGGACGGCGCTTGACGGGACGAGGTATTCCGATTGGTAGTCTGGGCGGGAATTTGAATTGAGAATGCATTCGCAAATTCGGACCGGCAGGTCGTTGATGAAACGACGCAAGGGATTGCCGCGAGCGGGGTTTACGCTCATCGAATTGATGATCGTCATTACGATCATTCTCATCCTGATCGGGATGGCCGTGGGGCGGTACGACAAATCGGTGCAGAAGGCCAACGAAGCCGTCCTAAAAAATAATCTCCAGACCATCCGCACCTCCATCGATAATTACACCCTCGACAAGCAGGCCGCGCCACAATCTCTCGACGACCTCGTGCAGGCCGGCTATCTGCGCTCCGTCCCGACTGATCCGATGACGCGAGCAAAGGACTGGGTGCCGCAGTACGACAGCGTGGTGTTGAGTCCGGATCAATCGAGTACCGGCATGGTTGACGTTCACTCCAATTCGAGTCGCGCTTCGCCCTTCGATAACACGCCATACAACGAGTGGTAGCTCTCCCTAGCCCGATTCGCAGGGCTGCTCCATTTGCAATGGTTTGACGGAAGCGTGTGCATCCGATATAGTGGATGTGCGGGGTGGAGCAGCCTGGTAGCTCGTCGGGCTCATAACCCGAAGGTCGTCAGTTCAAATCTGACCCCCGCAACCATCCGAATGCGCCAGTCCTAGAACTGGCGCGTTCGGGCCAGTTCCTAGCAAATCCCAATCCCCCTCCGCGACATAGTGCCGATCTTCTCCTTCTTTCGTCGGCGTCATGCGGACTTCGCTGAGGTGTTTCTGTAGCTCCGTTTTCGCCAGAGCTGTGTCGCGGTTCAACTGTGGGCACAAATCGGAGATGCCTTTTTCGACGAACTGGCGAAGTTCGCGGAGCTGGCCTTCAATTGAAGCAGAGCTCGCAGAGAGCAGGCGATTGCTGATTGCCTTCAGTTCCTTTTCGCGCACGGCGATTTGCTGCACCAGTGCATCGAGCGGTCCGCCGCGAGCTATACCGTCAGAAAAGCGCTCTATCTCGCCTTCGAGTTGCTCTTTTCGCCGGCGGAGGACGCCGAGATCGTTCGACATGCTTGAAAGCGCGGCCCGTAGCTGTCGGCCAAATTCCGCCACGGTGTAATCGATCACCTCTGGCCGAAGCAGCTCGCGCTGCAGGCGCCCCAACAATCGTTCCTCCAGAATGTCGCGGCGGATATAGAGATCGTTTCCGTAGGTGCCACGGTTGAAGTAATTCGCGCACGCGTACTTTTTGTGAATGTGTGTCCCGCCGCCAGTGCCAATGATCAGGTTCGCGCCGCACTCGCCGCATTTCAACATTCCGCTGAAAAGATATGGGCTAGTCAGTGCACGGGCGAAAAGGCCGCGCCGCCGTCCCTCAGAAGGTTTTTGGCCGAAGAAATTCAGCCGTGTTTGCACGCGTTCCCACAATTCGCCAATTCGCCCGACACAATCGCCAACTCAGGCCGCTGTGTGCGGATCCACTCGCTCTCGTCGCGCAATTTGCTGCGACATCACGGAGAGATTTCGTGCGAAAGCTTCTATTACGAGCTGCCTCGTCGCGTACGATGACGCTCCAAAAGTTGTTGTTCTAAGGCCTCGGTGATAAAGAAACCGCTCGCCTTCAGGCGTTGAAGAATCTGCGGGAAATCGCTTACGAACCCTGTCCTATCGGCCTGTTCCAGGACGCCGAGCGTTCCTGAGAGCGGGAGATTCCGGCTCAAAGCTATAGTCCGGCCAATTTGTTCATCAATCAAGAGCACATCCGCGCCGAGCTCTTCCGCTAGCAGAATGGCTTGCCGTTCTCCCCGATGCAACGTGACTGGAAACGTGGGCGCGCGCGTTTCGTCCATTGTCCGAACCTCAAACCAGCTAGGTAGAGAGGCCACGCGGCGACGCACAATTTCCGGCGTCTTCGCGTCCGTCAACTCCTCATGCACGGCAATGGGGACGAATACTTTCTCAAACAGTCTTCCGAGCAAATGTTCCTGCTCGATGGCGATCAGATAGCGTAGTGGCGTGGTGTTGGAGACGGCTTTCATCCCGCATTTATGCTAACGCGGGTTGCGGCGAGACGCCGCTTCGAACAGTGCTGCCTCGCGGTCCAGGTCGGCTTCGTCGATCACAGCAAGAGGAATATGGTGTTGGCCTAGAAAATCCTCAGTCTCGACGCGGGAAAGGCCCAGCATTTCCGAAATCTGGTAAAGGGTCAGAGTGTGCTCGCGGTAGCCCTCAAGGGCAATGGCTTCGAGCGCTCGGCGGGACACATCACCGCCTGAGGCGGAAAGCCGCTTGGCCACTTCGTCTGGAATGTTCAGGGTGACTTCCATTTCTAAAGTCTAGCATGATAGATATTTCTCAGGTGAAGATTGAATCGGTTCATTAGCCTAACCCAAGAGAGTTAAGCCGACCCAGCAAAGTAAACACCGGGCGAGGGTATCTTGAGTATGTCTTACGCACATGAGCAGTTACCGTTCGCAGAATTCGATGAAGCAGCCAAAGACCTGAAACGTGAAGCGGACGCCAAAGGGCCGCATTATCCTTTAGTTGTAATGGCCAGAGATGCGAACGAGCAGGTCATAAAGTCGCAGCGGTACGAGGGACCTTACAAGAAGGGAGAGGTGAAAATCTCAGATGATATTGAAGAGTGGGATTGCCCCGTTACCGTGACCATTGAAAGCGAGTGTGCTGCTCAAATAACACCGGAGCCGAAAGTATTCGGAACGGTCACTGTGCGCGAGTTGCAGCCGACCTTCTTTCCTGACTACGAATCGACGTGGGTCAAAGACCAGAAGGAGGGGAGGGAGCAAGCACGGAAGAAAATGCTCAAACAAATCGAGGAGCAGAAGAAGAAAACATAGGGTTTGTAGTGATTCGTAGTAGTTGTCCTGGTAGGGCGGCTGCAACGCTACTGTTTACAGGGCTTTATATGTGTAGGATATTTTCGATCTACACCGCCCCTACCATGCAACTAATTGACATGCACGAACTTCCTTTTGGGCTTGGCCACATCTGGACACAAAATGCGGGCTACTTTCTCCGCCGCGTCACGCTGCTCTGAGGCTCGCAATGCTTCGAACTATGACGGCTTGACTCTCGCAAGAACGGCTTTGATTTGTCAGAGAAAGTGGCGCTGGGTGGTTTCGGGCCTGGTTAGTGGTACGCGCGCGTCACATAGTCCCGATGAGATTGACGAATACGCCTTTGTGGTTGTACTTCAGATCGGTCAGGTCGTCGGAGAAGTCGGTGAAGTTGTAGCCGACGCCGGCCTTCAGGTTCTTGCTAATATGACGATAG